>Ga0265339_10001293_pt1 | contig 18728 bp, 10 predicted proteins | sample 4CB219metaG_FD_202085 | JGI IMG/M metagenome (GOLD analysis project Ga0265339, IMG submission 202085) | Rhizosphere microbial communities from Carex aquatilis grown in University of Washington, Seatle, WA, United States - 4-CB2-19 metaG | ecosystem: Host-associated > Plants > Roots >... | reverse complement strand
CAGGCGGTTGTCGAGCGAAGGATCTGGACTGAAGAGAAGAAGACTCGCCACGACCTTGGGCGCGAGCAATTGGTCGAGCGGATCTGGGATTGGAAGAACTCCTACGAGCAGCGGATCCTTGGACAATTTAAACGTCTTGGTTTCAGTTGCGACTGGCGGCGGACCCGCTTCACGCTCGACGCTGGCTGCACGCGCGCTGTCCGCCACACCTTTTTCAGTCTGTTCAAAGAGAAACTGATTTACCGCGGCAAGCGGCTGGTCAATTGGGACACATACCTGCAAACGGCGGTCAGTGACGACGAGGTATACCACGAGACGGTCGCTGGCCATTTCTGGCACTTCAACTACCCGGTGATCGACCCCTTACCTGGTGAGCCGACGCACGTAACGATCGCTACCACGCGACCTGAGACGATGCTGGGCGATACGGCCGTCGCCGTCCATCCCGATCCGTCCGCGGCGTTGGACCTGACCGAAGCGGAATTGAGGGAAAAACTCGCCGTTGCACCAGAGAAACAACGTGGGGAAATCAAGTCGCAATTGGAAAGCCTCTATTCACGGCGCGAGACGCACCTGCCGCTCTTGATCCAGTTGCGCGACATGGCGCGCGCGGGTCGCAAACTGATGCTCCCTTTGCTCAACCGCGAAATCTCGTTGGTTGCCGACGAATGGGCCAGGCCGGAGTTGGGCAGCGGCTGCGTCAAGATCACGCCGGCGCACGATCCGAATGACTACGACGTTGGCAAACGCCAAGGTTTGCCGATGGTCAACATTCTCAACACCGACGGCACGCTGAATGCCAATGCCGGGCCGTACCAGGGGCTGGCCATTCCCAAGGCGCGCGAACGGGTCGTCGCCGACCTGGAGGCCCTGGGCCTGCTGGTCGAGGTTGAAGAGCGCGAGATCGAGCTCGCTCACTCTGATCGCTCGAAAACACCGATCGAGCCATACCTGGCCGACCAGTGGTTCGTCAAAATGGACCTGCTCGCGCAGTCGGCGATGGACGCAGTGAGTGACGGCCGCGTGAAAATCTTTCCGCCGCGTTACGCCCAAGGCTATCTCGACTGGCTCGGCGAAAAGCGCGATTGGCCCGTCAGCAGGCAACTCTGGTGGGGGCACCAGATTCCCATTTGGTACGCCGCGACAGCCAGCGAGGCGGATTTGAGAACAGCTTTCGCCGGCCGCGGCGACGTTGTTTGGAATCGCGACGAGGATGGCAAACGCTGGCTCATTTGCGCCTTGGAGGAGGATCTGGCTGACGACGCGGTGCCAGGCCACGAATTGGTTCGCGAACAGGACGTTTTGGATACCTGGTTCAGCTCGGCCCTTTGGCCCCACTCGACGCTTGGCTGGCCGGAACAGACGCCGGACTTGAAGTATTATTATCCCACAAGTGCGCTAATCACCAGCCGCGAGATCATTACGCTCTGGGTGGCGCGGATGGTGCTCACCGGCCTGCACAACATGGGCGACGTGCCGTTTAGCGAAGTTTTCATCCATCCGACGATCCTCGACGGTTTCGGCGAGCGGATGTCGAAGATGAAAGGCAACGGCGTCGATCCGCTCGACGTGATCGATAAGTTCGGAGCCGATTCGCTCCGTTTCGGTCTGGCATACCTGACCACCGAGACCCAGGACGCGAGGTTGCCGGTCGATTTTGAATGCCCTCATTGTCAGAAGCTGGTCGAACAAACCAGGAAAAACCGAGTGCTGCCGCGCGTCAAGTGCCCGCATTGCGAGAAAGAATTCTCGACCCAATGGGCCGAAAAGCCGGACGACTCGGCCTTGCCGCGCGGGGCGGTGGTGAGCGAGCGCTTCGAGTTGGCCCGCAACTTCTGCAACAAACTCTGGAATGCCGCCCGGTTCACGCTGATGAACCTCGAAGGGTACACGGCCGCGCCGGTTGCCGACCTTGAGATGGCCGTTGAAGACCGTTGGATCCTGAGCCGGCTGGCGACGGTCACGGCGGAAGTAACGTCGGCCTTGGACACGTACCGCTTTGCCGATGCGATGCGCGCGCTTTACGGGTTCGCCTGGGACGAGTTCTGCAGCTTCTATGTTGAAATGGTCAAGGGGCGCTTGCAAGACGGCGCGCTGCGGCCCGTGGCGCAGCGAGTCTTGGCGCACACGCTCGATACACTTTTACGGTTGCTGCATCCCGCGATCCCATTCATTACCGAGGAGATCTGGCAGTTGCTTGCCGCCGCGGCGCCCCAGCGCGGCCTGGCGGCTCCCGTGGCGGCGGCCGAGAGCATCATGATCGGCCCGTGGCCTGCGTCCGACGCGGCCCGACGCGATGAGCGGATCGAGGCGCGATTCGCGCGGTTCCAGGAGGTGTTGCGGGGGTTGCGCGAAATTCGCAGCCGGCAGAACATTCCACCCAAGACTCCGATCGAGTTTTCAGTCCGCTGCGACGCCGCTACGGCCGAGCTGTTGCTGCCGATGGCGCCGTATTTCGAAACGCTGGCCGGTGCGCGAGCTACCGACTGGGGTCCGGATGTCGCGCCGTTCGCGACACCCGCCCAAGTGGGCTTGAAAGAGATCGAGCTTTACGTGAACCTGGCCGGACTGATCGACATCGATGCCGAAATCGCGCGGCTTGAAAAGGAGCAGGGCAAGCTCGCAGGACTGATTGCCGCCAAGGAGAAAAAACTCTCCAACGCCAGCTTCGTCGAGCGCGCGCCGGCCGACGTCGTCGCCAAGGAACGCGCCGCGCTGGCCGAGCTCCAAAGCCAGCTCGCCGCGGTCGAACTGGCGCTGGCGACGCTTAAGGCAAGGAAGTAGAACGGAATTCATTCCGTTGCCGTCGCCGGAAGTTCGGCAACCGCAAAAAACGGAATGAATTCCGTTCTACTTCCCCTTCCTCTCCGCGTGCAGTATAAACGACCCCATGCGTGAACTGACTTTCATGAAGGCCACCCTCGAGGGGCTCTCCGAGGAGATGGCAAAGGACCCGACGATTTTCGTGTTCGGCGAGGGTGTCGGGAAGCGCGGGGGAAATTTCAACACGACGGTCGGCTTGTACGACCTCTACGGCCCGGAGCGGCTGTGCGATACGCCGATCAGCGAGCGGGGTTTCGTGGGGTTGGCCTGCGGCGCGGCGATGACTGGCACTCGGCCCGTGGTCGACTTCATGTTTGGCGATTTCATCCTCGACTCGCTGGGCGAGTTGATCAATCAGGTCGCCAAGATGCAATACATGAGTAGCGGTCGGCTCAAGATGCCCTTGTTACTGCGCGGCTGCATCGGCATCGGCCACTCGGCCGCCACGCACCATTCGGGCAGTTTCTACCCGATGTATACGCACTTCCCCGGCTTCCGCGTCGTGGTCCCCTCGACCCCAGCAGACGCCAAGGGCCTTTTGAAGACGGCGCTCAACTCATTCGATCCGGTGATGTTCCTCGAGCACAAGGAGATTCTGAGCGTCAAGGGCCCCGTGCCTGACGGCGAACACTTCGTCGAATTTGGCAAGGCATCGGTCGTGCGGCCCGGCGGCGACGTGACGGTCGTGGCCCTGGCGTTGATGGTCCATAAGGCGCTCACCGCTTGCGAGCAGCTTGCGGCGGAGGGAATTTCGGTAGAGCTGATCGATCCGCGGACGGTGGCCCCTCTGGATATCGACACGATTTTGGAGTCGGTGCGGAAGACGGGCCGGTTGTTGATCGTCGACGAGACGTTTGGCCCATGCGGCATTGGGGCCGAGATCGCCGCGCAGGTGATCGACCGGGGTTTCGACGACCTCGACGCGCCGATTCGCCGTGTTAACGGCGTCCACACGCCGACCCCCTATAGCCCGCCCTTGGAGGCGGCCGTCGTGCCCAATGCCGACACGATTGCCGAGGCCATACGGGAATTGACGGCGGAGTAATCGACACGCATGGCAATCCCCATCAAAGTCCCCCGGCTTGGTTGGACCATGGAAGAGGGCGTGTTCGTCGAATGGCTCAAGCCCGAGGGGGCGACTATCACTCCGGGCGATCAACTGTACGTGCTCGAAGGTGAGAAGGCCGCTCAGGAAATCGAATCGATCGACGGCGGCACGTTGCGACTGCCGCCCGACGCGCCGAGGCCAGGTCAGACGGTGCCCGTTGGCGCGGTGTTGGGCTACCTGCTTGAGCCAGGCGAAATGCCGCATTGGGAAGCGGAGGCGAACCGACCCCGGGGTACCCGCGAAGTGGGTCGGCAGGCGCCCCGGCGTCAGCCCCCCGGTGGTTCCGGTGATTCCACACACGGCGACGGATCGGAAGTCGGAAGTCCGCGAACGGCAGCCTTAGTCGCGACATCGTCCGGTGGGCGCCGGCCCGCGATCAGTCCCCGTGCCCGCCGCATGGCGGCCGAGCTGGGAATCGATTGGATGGCGATCACCGGTACCGGTCGCACGGGCCGCATCCGTGAGCGCGATGTGCGAGCATTCGCTGAGCATCGTCTGGGCGCCGCCCACCCAACTGTGTCGACCGCGATACTCGTTGAACCGCACTCCTCGTCTGGCCGTCTCGTGCCGTTATCTGCGTCGCGGCGGACGATCGCCGAGCGGATGTCGGCCAGCGCCCGTACGGTCGCCGCTGTGACGCTTACGAGCAAGGTCGACGCAACCAACCTGGTGAGTTTCCGCAATCAGTTCAAGTTGGCGGGCGATTCGTCCGATTCACTGGTCCCTAGCTTCACCGACCTGATCGTCAAGCTGGCGGCGATGGCCCTGAAGCAGCACCCTTTGCTCAACGCCTCATGGCGCGACGACGGAATCTTCTACTCCGCAGCGATCGACATCGGCGTCGCAGTCGACACCGACGCCGGCTTGCTCGCACCGGTCGTTCGCGACGTTCCCTCATTGGGGCTGCGACAACTGGCAGTGGAAACGCGGCGACTGGTCGAGCGTGCCCGTGCGCGGCGGCTTACGGCCGACGAATTGCGAGGCGGTACGTTCACGGTCACGAACCTGGGCATGTACGGCGTCGACGCCTTTACGCCGATCATCAACCTTCCGCAATGTGCCATACTGGGCGTGGGACGGATCGTCCGCGAGCCTGCGGTGCTCGGCGATCAGATCGTGCCGCGCGAAGTGCTGACGCTCAGTCTCTCGTTCGACCATCGTGTCGTCGACGGCGCTCCCGCCGCTCGATTTCTCGATATGTTGCGGCAAGCGGTCGAACAGCCGGCGCCCTGGCTGGTGCCGTGAAGGTTCGCCTAGTCATGCGTGTGTGACTTGGATCGTGCTCCTCAGCAGCTATACTGGTGGAGAGTCACTGATCCGCCCGCCGGAATCTGCCAGCCGCCAGACACGGTTCGACGCCGCCATAAAAGTTCAACCGAGGTTTCGCCATGAAACCGTTTGCTTTCGTTTCCGTCACGGTAACTTTGCTCGCCACCTCCAAGGCGTTGCCGGCCGACGACAAGGTTGATTTCGCCCGCGATATTCGTCCGATCCTCTCTGCCAACTGTTTCAAGTGCCACGGTCCTGACGACAACCAGCGGCAGGCGGAGCTGCGGCTCGATACGAAGGCTGGGGCCTTCGCCGACCGGGATGGACATTTCGCACTGGTTGCCGGAATGCCGGATGCGAGCGAGCTCTGGAAGCGCATCACGTCGGCCGATGCGGATGAGCGAATGCCGCCCACCGACTCAGGCAAAACGCTCACAGAAGCCCAAGTCACACTGATCCACAAGTGGATCGCTGAGGGCGCGGTTTGGTCGAGCCACTGGGCATTTGTCGCGCCGCAACGGCCGCTGCTGCCGGCGCTCGGCGATGCGGCGAAGCAGGCCTGGATTCACAATCCAATCGATGCCTTTATTCTGGCTCGGCTGCAGAAGGAGGGTCTGCAACCCTCGCCGGAGGCCGACCGCGTAACGCTCTTGCGACGATGGTCGCTCGACCTGGTGGGGCTGCCCCCCTCGATCGCCGAGGTCGATGCCTTCCTGGCGGACGACACGCCGGACGCTAACGACCAACAGGTCGATCGCCTCCTCGATTCGCCCCATTACGGCGAGCGATGGGGACGGCTCTGGCTCGACGCCGCCCGCTATGCCGATTCCGATGGCTACGAGAAGGACAAATCGCGCCAGGTCTGGGCCTATCGCGATTGGGTCGTGGCGGCGCTCAACCGCGACATGCCCTACGACCGCTTCATTGTCGAGCAGATCGCCGGCGACCTGTTGCCCGGCGCCTCGCAGCACCAGCTCGTGGCGACAGGCTTCCTGCGCAACTCGATGATCAACGAGGAAGGCGGCATCGACCCGGAGCAGTTTCGCATGGAGGCCATGTTCGATCGCATGGACGCCATCGGCAAAAGCGTGCTGGGATTGACCATTCAGTGCGCTCAGTGCCACAGCCACAAGTTCGATCCGCTCACGCAGGAAGAGTACTACCGGATGTTCGCCTTCCTCAACGATTGCCACGAGGCCAACGTGGCGGTCTATACGCCGGAACAACAAATGCAGCGGGCAGAGGTTTTCCGCCAGATCCACGAGATCGAGGCCGAGTTGCAACACCGCGCGCCCGACTGGCAAGAACGCATGATCCAGTGGGAATTGGAAGTGAAATCGAACCAACCCGAATGGACAGTCGTGCAGCCGACGGTTGATCCCGATTCATCGGGCGGGCAAAAGTACATCGCGCTCGACGACGGTTCGCTGTTGTGCCAGGGCTACGCTCCGACCAAGCACCGAGCGAAGCTGAGCGTCAAGACCGACGTGCGGAATATTACCGCCTTCCGGCTGGAGTTGTTGAACCACAACGACCTGCCACTCGGCGGACCGGGTCGGTCGATCCAGGGTACCGGAGCGCTGACCGAATTCGCCGTCGAAGCAGCGCCGGCCGATCATCCTGAGCAAGTGGCGAAAGTCAAACTGGTGAAGGCCACGTCCGACGTCAACCTGCCGGAAGCGCCGCTGAATGCGATCTATGACGACAAGAGTGGCCGGAAGCGGGTTACTGGTCCCGTGGCGATGGCGCTCGACGAAAAGGACGAAACGGCTTGGGGAATTGACGCTGGGCCAGGGCGCCGCAATCAGCCGCGCCAGGCGGTGTTCGCCGCCGAGATGCCGATCGACAACTCCGCCGGCACGCTGTTGACGTTCTACCTCACCGAGAACCACGGTGGATGGAACAGCGACGATAACCAAAGCCATAACCTGGGACGCTTCCGTTTGTCGGTCACGACCGCGCCCGACGCGAGTGCCGACCCCTTGCCGGCCGCGGTCCGCAAGATTCTAGCCATTCCTGCCAGCGAGCACACATCGGCCCAGACCGCGACCGTGTTCAGCTATTGGCGCACGACGGCTACCGAGTGGCAAGATGCCAATGCAAAGATCGAGGAGCTTTGGCGACAGCACCCGGAAGCGGCTTCACAGCTTGTACTCGTGGCACGCGACAAACCGCGAGAGACGCACATGCTCGTACGCGGCGACTTCCTTAAGCCGGACAAGGCGGTTTCGCCGGGTGTGCCGGCCTTTCTGCACACGCTGTCGGCCGACGCCCCGGTTTCGCGATTGTCGTTCGCCCTTTGGCTGACCGACCGCAACTCGCCCACTACCGCCCGCGCGTTGGTCAACCGCGTTTGGCAGAGTTATTTCGGAACTGGCCTGGTGAGCACCAGCGAAGACCTCGGCTCGCAGAGCGAAACACCCTCGCACCCAGAACTGCTCGACTGGCTGGCCGTCGAGTTCATGGACCGCGGCTGGAGCCTGAAGGCGCTGCATAAGCTGATCGTCACCTCGTCAACCTATCGCCAGTCGTCACGAGTTACGCCGGAACTGCACGCCCGCGATCCATACAACCGCCTTTTAGCCCGTGGGCCACGGCTGCGGGTAGAGGCCGAGACTGTCCGCGATATCGCGCTGGCGGCGAGCGGTTTGTTGAAGGAGAAGCTGGGGGGACCGAGCGTCTACCCGCCGGCGCCGGAGTTCTTATTCCAGCCGCCCGTCAGCTATGGGCCGAAGATCTGGAAGCAGGCCACCGGTGACGACCGTTACCGTCGGGCGATCTACACTTTCCGTTACCGTTCGGTTCCCTATCCCGCCTTGCAAACATTCGACGCCCCCAACGGCGATTTCTCCTGCGTTCGCCGCGTTCGTTCGAACACGCCGCTGCAAGCGCTGGTCACGTTGAACGAGCCGCTCTTCGTTGAGTGCGCCCAGGCACTGGCCTTGCGGACCCTGCGCGAAGGCGGCCCGGGCGACGATTCGCGGTTGACATACGTCTTCCGCCGCTGTCTTGCCCGCGCGCCCGACGACATGGAACGGCAGGAACTGTTGGCGCTCTTGTCCCGCGAAGCAAAACACTTCGCCGAGGGGTGGGCCAATCCGCGCGAGGCGGCATTTACGTCCAACAATCCACCGCCGGAGTTGCCCGAGGGTACGACTCCAACGCAGTTGGCAGCGTGGACGATGGTGGCGCGGGTGCTGTTGAATTTGGATGAAACCATTACCAAGGAATGATCGTGGGGTAGGATTCCAACCTGCCATAGAACCATCTTCGTATGGCAGGTTGGAAACCTGCCCCACGAGTGGCCGAAGACACGTTCCCTTCAATCCTCACTTCTTACCACTCACCCCCAACTACTAACTCCTCTCCGCCCCATGAATTGCCAAGACCGTCTCCACCGCCAACTCTATCGTGGAAGCGATCCGCCTCAAATCCGCCGGCGCTGGTTCTTGCAAGAGTGTGGCGTCGGGCTGGGCGCGGTGGCGCTGGGTCATTTGCTTTCGAGCGGCCCCGCCAATGGCGCCGATGACGCTGCCGCACTCAACCCTTTGGCGCCCAAGCCGCCGCACTTCACTGCCAAGGCCAAGAATGTGATTTTCCTCTTCATGGCCGGCGCCCCGAGCCATTTGGAACTGTTCGACAATAAGCCGCAGTTGGCCAAATTCGACGGCACGCTGCCGCCGCCGGAATTGCTGCAGGGCTACCGCGCTGCGTTCATCAACCCCAATTCGAAGCTGCTGGGGCCGAAATTCGCCTTTGCAAATCACGGCGCGTGCGGAGCGGAGCTCTCGGAACTGTTGCCCAACCTCGCCGACGTGGCCGACGAGATCACGATCGTTCGCTCGATGGTCACCGACGCCTTCAACCACGCGCCGGGGCAGATTCTGATGAGCACGGGCAGCCAGCAGTTCGGCCGGCCCAGCCTGGGCGCGTGGGTCACCTATGGGCTGGGAAGTGAGTCGCAGGACCTGCCGGGCTACGTCGTATTCAGCTCGGGCAAGAAAGGCCCCAGCGGCGGAAACTCGAACTGGGGCAGTGGCTTCTTGCCCACTATGTACCAGGGGGTCCAGTTCCGCGGCAGCGGCGAGCCGGTGCTGTACCTCTCGAACCCGCCGGGCATCGACAGCGCGCTGCAAGGCGATTCACTTGAAACGATCGGCCGGCTCAACCGGCGCAGGCTCGAGACCATCGGCGACCCCGAAATCGCCACGCGGATCAACTCCTTCGAGATGGCGTTCCGCATGCAAACCAGCGCCCCGGAGCTGATGGATATAGCAAAAGAGCCACAACATGTGCTCGAATTGTACGGCGCCGAGCCGGGCAAGCCCTCGTTCGCCAACAACTGCCTTTTGGCCAGACGGCTGGTCGAGCGCGGAGTGCGTTTCGTGCAACTGTTCCACGAAGCCTGGGACCAGCACGGCAACCTGGTGGCCGACCTCAAGCACAACTGTCAGGATACCGACCGGGCATGCGCCGCGCTCGTCAAGGACTTGAAGCAGTGCGGGCTACTGGACGAAACGCTAATCATCTGGGGCGGCGAATTCGGCCGCACACCGATGGTGCAGGGGGGCAACGACGGACGTGACCATCATCCCAATTGTTTCAGCATGTGGTTGGCCGGCGGTGGCGTGAAGTCGGGCATGACCTTGGGCGAGAGCGACGAGCTGGGCTTCAACGCCGTCAAAGACCGCGTTCACGTGCATGACCTGAATGCGACGATCTTGCACTTGTTGGGCTTCGACCACACTCGGCTCACCTACCGCTTCCAGGGCCGCGACTTCCGCCTGACCGACGTGCATGGGCGCGTGGTCAAAGAATTGTTGGCGTAGGAACCGGCCAAGGTTACAAAGTCAATTTCACCGCAGTAAATCGCAGATTCGAAATCCTTCGCGGCGCCGAGCACCTACCCCAATTCGGCGCCCGGGTGCCTCCACGGCCCTCGGTACGGGCGCTTCAAGAGGCGCGTGGCCTCAGGGTCGCCAGCGACTTGCCGGCGAGTGGGGTCATAAGCCAGGGGCCGGCCCAACTTCATCGAGAGGTTGGCCAGGATGCAGGAGGCGCTGGAGATGTGCCCCTCTTCGATGTCCGCTACCGGCTTACCGCGGCTCGCGATCGCGGCCAGGAAATCCCGCATGTGGCCGCGCGTCGCCGGCGCCGCGTTGAGCTCGATGTCCGGCTCGGTCAGATCATCAGGGTACTGCTCCCGCTCGAAGACGCAGTCCTTGTGGATCGCTTTCCCGTCACCAATTGGGATGAAGTCATAGCTCATCGTGCTCGCCTTGAGCGTTCCCTTCTCGCCGTAAAGAATGGCCGCCCAGGGATATGCCGGATCGGGCGCGGTACCCCAGGTGCGGTGTTGCCAGACGACGTTCAATCCGTCGTACTCGAACGTGGCAGTCTGCGTGTCGCTGATGTTCGATTTGCCCCCCTTGTCCACCAGGATGCCCCCGGTCGAATAGATTCGCTTGGGCCAGCCCAGTCCGAGCATCCAGCGCACCGTGTCGAACATGTGGACGCACATGTCGCCGACGATGCCGTTGCCGTATTCCATGAACGTGCGCCACCAACGGCGATGGGGCATATCGTCGAAGGGCCTTAGCGGCGCCGGCCCAGTCCACTTTTCGTAGTCGAACCAATCCGGGATAGGCATCTGCGGTGGATCGCCGTTGGCTCGCATGTGATAGTAGCAACAAATGTCGACGTGGCGGACCTTTCCCAGCAGCCCGGCTTCGACGACGTTCTTCTTGGCGTCGATCAGGTGGGGCGTGCTCTTACGCTGTGTGCCAACCTGGACGACGCGGCCGAGTTTACGGGCGGCGGCCAGCATGGCCTCGCCCTCAAGAACATCGACGCTGATCGGTTTCTGCACGTAGACGTCGGCCCCAGCCTCCAAGGCCGCAATCGTCGTCAGCGCGTGCCAGTGGTCGGGCGTGCCGATCAAGACAATGTCCATGTCTTTCTCGTTCAACATTTCCCGGTAGTCGTTGTGAGTGCGGGGCGCTTTCTTGGACTTCTGGCGATCGGCCACCATCTTGGCGGCGCCTTCGAGCATGTGCGAGTCAGGGTCGCACAACGCGACAACCTCTACGGGCGCCACCTGGAGCAGCCGGAACAAATCGCTCTTGCCGTACCAGCCACAGCCGATCAGACCGACGCGATGCGCCTTCGACTCGGCCGCGTGCGCGAAATGGTAATTGCCCACGATCGACGTCGCCAGGCCGGCGACGCCCGTCTTGAGTACATCTCGGCGGTTCATGCTCACAGGCTCCAGGGAAAGCAATTCGGGACGAATCGTGTTTCGAAAGAAGCTCACGAACGATTCTAACTGTGCACGGCAGCCTTCGCCAGTTTTCCGTTGTGGTCCGTAGGATGTCAATTCAGGCACCTAGTCACGATTCGCACGCCCTGGAGTTTGGAGCCATTGCCAACGTCCATTGCCCGCCGAATCCGCTACAATGAGAGGTACGAACCACCGACTTTGGAGACTTCGATGCCGACTCGCCAGCAATTGGGTGGCGTTATCCATACCTACCAGCGGTACGACCCCAAAACGTTCCCCAGCCCGACCGAGCCGCCGCCCGATGTGGTGTCGTCGGCTTTCGACCACATGCTGGCCTACGGCAGCCTGCGCGAACTAACCGAGGAGGAGCTGGCGCGCGCGATCCACCTCGACCCTAGCCAGTTCGCCGGACTGGGGCCGAGCCTGGACGCGATTCGTGACATGCTCTTGGAACGAAAGCGGCGGATCCTGGCGACCTATGAGACGACGCGCGTCTGCGACGAAGCCCTGCGACAGTACCGCGAGACCGGCGAAAAGCTTCAGCCGCCCAAGTCGCTGCGGCCGCAGTACCAGCGCGCTTTTGAAGAAGAGCAATTGCGCGAGCTGGAGCAGCTTTGGTACCGCGCCGGTGGAGAGCGCTCGGCCTTTGCCCGCGACCTGGTCCAGTTGGTCGACCGGCTGGGCGACAAGTACCAGATCGACGAGCTGGCCGCCAAGTACGAGTTCACCGGCCGCGCGCCGCTCACCATCCCCCAGGCCCTTGAGGTCAAGGAAGAGCTGGAGCAGATCGACAAGCTGCTGAAGCAACTGGAAGAAGCCGCCAAAACGGCGCAGATCGCCGTAATCGACGTCGAAGAGCTGGCCCGCTATGCGGAGCCGGGCGACATTGAAAAGCTCAACGCGCTGCAACAGCAGATCGAGGACTATGTCCGCGAGCTGGCCGAGCGGCAAGGATTGGAGCGCACTCGGCGAGGCTTTCAGCTCACGCCCAAGGCTTATCGTCTGTTCCAGGGAAAGCTCCTGGAGCAAATCTTCAGTCAACTGGCCGCCTCGCGCAGCGGCCGGCATACCGGACCCATCGTCGGCGAAGGAGCGGTCGAGTTACAGCACACCAAGGCCTACGAATTCGGCGACTCGGTGGCCAACATGGACATTCCCGCCTCGCTGACCAACGCCATGCTTCGGGCAGGTCCCGGGCTACCGGTGCGGATGAAGCCTGAAGACATCGAAATCCACCGCACACGCAACACACCCAAGTGCGCTACGGTCGTGCTGATGGACATGAGCGGCTCGATGCGCTACGGCGGGCTGTACGTGAACGTCAAGCGGATGGGGCTGGCGCTCGACGGCCTGATCCGCCGCGAGTACCCCGGCGACTTCTTGCAGTTTATCGAGATGTACACTTTCGCCAAGCCGCGCCCCTCAGGCGACATCGTCCACCTGATGCCCAAACCGGTCACGATCAACGATCCTTGGGTGGCGCTCAAGGCGGACATGAGCCGCGAGGACATCAGTGAAATGCACGTTCCGCCCCACTTCACGAATATCCAGCACGGTTTGCAACTGGCGCGCAAGTTCCTTTCCGCGCAGGATACGCCGAACCGGCAGGTGATCCTGATCACCGACGGTCTGCCGACGGCGCATTTCGAAGGGCACGTGCTGTACCTGCTTTACCCGCCCGACCCGCGCACCGAACTAGCTACGCTGCGAGAGGGTCAGTTATGCCGGCGCGAGGGGATCACGATCAACCTGTTCCTGCTGCAAAGCTGGTCGCAGTCGCTCGAAGATGTGCGCTTCGCTCACAAGCTGGCCGAGTCGACCAAGGGGCGGGTATTCTTCACCGCCGGCAAGGACCTTGATCGCTACGTCGTGTGGGATTACGTCAATCGCCGGCGAGCAATCGTGTCGTGAGTTTGCAATGCAATTGCCCATGATGCCAGGAAAGATGTCATCGGCTTGCCCGATGGAGTTTCGTGTTGGCAGCTACGGACGACCGGCCTCAATTCGCCTCATTCCTCGCTGCCGCCTGGCTCCCCGCTGCCGAAGGCAGCGGGGAGCCAGGCGGCAGGATCCAAGGAAAAGGTAGAGGGGCGGCCCTCGTTGTAGCAGCCAACGTAACGGACCACCGGGCAAGCCGGCGGCATGACAGTAAGCAATCGCGGAACAAAACGCTTTTCGAGCCGCGCGAAGTATAAGACCGCATGCCGCCGGAAAAGAGACGTTGTTGCGATTTGTAATCATAGGGTGTGCCAGACTGGAATGCCTCGCCCACGTCAGCCTGGAAAGGCTAACCTACGATTCCTTGTCGAGCTTGATCTTCAGCTCCCTGAGCTGCTTGGCGTCGACGTGGCCTGGCGCCTCAGTCATCAGATCGGCGGCCTTTTGCGTCTTGGGGAAGGCGATGCAGTCGCGGATGTTATCGAGCCCGGCGAAGAGCATCACGAAGCGGTCGATGCCCAAGGCGATGCCGCCGTGGGGCGGCGCGCCGAATTGCAAAGCGTCGAGCAGGAAGCCAAACCGCTCGCGGGCGTGTTGCGGGTCGATGCCCAACAGCGAAAACACCTGCTGCTGTGTTTCGTTGTCGTGAATTCGGACCGTTCCGCCGCCGGCTTCAGAACCGTTGATCACCAGGTCGTAGGCTTGCGCCCGGCATTTGCCCGGATCGGTGGCCAACATCGCCAAATCCTGTGACCGAGGGGCGGTAAAGGGATGGTGCATGGCGGCCCAGCATCCTTCCTCGGCGTCGTAGGCGAACATTGGGAATTCGACGACCCAGGAAAAGTGCATTTGGCCCGGCTCAAAGAGCCGCAGCTCCTCACCAAACCGCTTGCGCAGCGCGTAGAGCGCTTTGCAGGTGACCTCGAACGAATCGGCCACGAACAACAAAAAGTCGCCCGGCGCCGCTTGCATTCGTTCGCCAATTTTGGATAGCAGCTCGGGCGCGAAGTTCTTGGCAGTCGGCGAGGCGAGCGTACCCCCTTCTTCGACTTTGAACCAGACCAGCCCCTTGGCGCCGAAGTTCTGCTTGACGAACTCGGTCAGCTCGTCGATCGTCTTGCGCGAGTAGTTGGCCGCGGCCCTCTTGGCGTTCAAGCCGCGCACGCGCAGGCCCGACTCGGCGGCCTCACGGAATACACGGAACTCTGCTTCCTTCGCCAGGTCGGTCACGTCGACTAGCTCCAGGCCGAAACGCAGGTCGGGAGCGTCGTGGCCGAATCGTTCCATCGCCTCGTCGTAGGTCATCCGCGCCAAGGGGAGCTTGACGGTGAGTCCGAGGATGTCCTTGGCCAGCCTGGCGACCAGGCCGTCGATGATGCCGATCACGTCGTCGGAATTGACGAACGACATTTCGACATCCAACTGCGTAAACTCCGGCTGGCGGTCGGCCCGCAGGTCTTCGTCGCGAAAGCAGCGGGCGACTTGCACGTAGCGGTCGTAACCAGCGACCATCAGGATCTGCTTGTACAGTTGGGGCGATTGCGGCAGGGCGTAGAACGAGCCGGGATGCACGCGGCTGGGCACGAGATAGTCGCGGGCCCCCTCGGGCGTACTGCGGCCCAGCATGGGCGTCTCGACTTCGATGAACCGGTGTTCGTCGAAGTAGTCGCGCATGGCCTTGATCACGCGGTGCCTCAGCACGAGCGTCCGTTGCATCTCGGGCCGCCGCAAGTCGAGGTAGCGGTACTTCAGCCTCAGGTCCTCGCCCGGCAGTTCCTTGGCGCCGGGTTGGAAGGGGGGCGTAAGGCACTTGTTGAGCACCGTGAGTTTCGTGGCGCGCAACTCGATCTCGCCTGTGTCGAGTTTGGGGTTCACGGTCCCCTCGGGCCGACGTGCGACCTTGCCGACGACGGCGATCACGAACTCGCTGCGCAGCGCCTTGGCCGCTTCCTGGATTTGAGGTCCCGCCTCGGGAGCAAAGACGATTTGGGTCTTTCCGTAGCGATCGCGCAGATCGAGGAAAAGTCCGCCGCCGTGGTCACGATACGAATCGACCCAGCCGCAGAGAGTCACCTCCTGGCCTACATGACCGACACGCAACTCGCCACAGGTATGGGAACGAATCAACGCCGAATCCCCTTCAATGGGTAAGACTTCCTTTTTCCGAGAGTCCGCTATTCTAAGGACCAGGAGCCGGGGTGGCTAGGCCGAGCTACGCCCCAATGAAGCGGCTTGGCGACATCGCATCGCTCGACGAAGAGCTGTCGAGTAACCATTGCCGTGAACGGCCCGACGTGTGTCAGGGTGCGATCCGCATCGCGACTTCGGCCGGGTCGACCTGGCCGCGTACTGCGATCCAGCGGCATTCACTCAGGCTGCGAAACCAGGTCATCTGCCGCTTGGCGAAGTTGCGTGTGCGGATCTGGACCGAGGCCAACGTGTCGTTCAAATCGCGTTTAGCGGCCAGGTACTCCAACACCTCGCGATAACCCAATGCCTGCCGTGCCGACCGGCTGAATTGGCACCCTTGGGCCAAAAGCTGCTTGACTTCGGCCACCAGGCCAAACGCGAACATCATTTCGACACGGCCGTTTATCCGAGCGTAAAGCTCCTCACGCGGCCAGTCGAGCACGTAAACATGGCACTCGTCGGGTGGCCGGGCCCGGTCGAACTGCCCTTGCAAATGGCTGATCGGCTGGCCGGTAAGCTGATAGACCTCGTAGGCCCGAATCAGCCGCCGCGTATCGTTTGGGTGCAACCGGCTGGCGGCAACCGGGTCGACCGCCTGGACCCGCTGGTAGATCCATTCCTTGCCGTGGACTTCTATGCTCGATTCCAGCGCCCGCCGCAGCTCCCAATCGGCCGCAGGTCCCTTGAAAATGCCGCGTAGCAGGGCCTTCAGGTATAGCGGCGTGCCTCCGACGAAAAGCACTCGCCGGCCGCGGGCACGGATGTCGTTGGCCGCCGTTTCGGCAGCGGCGACATACCTGGCCAGGCTGAACTCTTCATTCGGTTCGATCAGATCGATCAGGTGGTGCGGGACAGCCATCCGCTCGGCCGCAGTAGGCTTGGCGGTGCCGATATCGAGCCGACGGTAAAGGGCCATCGAGTCGAGCGAGATAATCTCGGCCCCAAGCCGCCCGGCCAATTCCAGCCCGACGGCAGTTTTGCCGCTGGCGGTTGGTCCCGACAGAAACCAGCAATCGGCAAAGGGGGCGGTATCGCCTAGTGGGGCTGTGTTGCTCAACGGTCCTTTGTCATTCGGAGTCATTCGAATTGATTGCCATGTTGGCCATTCCATCTTGACGACGGGGCCGCCGTAGGACGTAATAGAGGTTTACGAATGTGATTCTTGCCGCGGTGACGGCGTTTGGAAAGGTGAACCTCGTTGAACGGCCCTGAAACCACGTTTGCCAGGCTGATGGCCGTCATCGAAGATCGCAAAGCCCATCCAAGCGAACAGTCGTACACGTCGGTGTTGCTGGCCGGTGGGGCCGCGAAGATCCGCAAGAAAGTCGTCGAGGAAGCGGCCGAATTATTCGAGGCGGCGGGCGAAGCGGACACCGCGGGGCGCGAGCACGTCATCCGCGAGTCGGCCGATCTGGTGTACCATTTGTTCGTGCTCATGGCCCAACGCGGCATCGCTTTGGCGGACCTCGAGGCCGAGCTTGCGCGCCGGTTCGGCACATCGGGCTTGGATGAAAAGGCGGCGCGGCCATGACCAACTTTCGCATTGGGGTCCCCAGCAAAGGGCGCCTCGCCGAAATCGCCAGCGAGCTACTGAAGGAGGCCGGCCTGAGCTTCCGCCGTTCGGAACGGAGTCTGTTCGCCCGTTGCCGCGATATTCCGATTGACGTTACTTTCCTGCGTACCGAGGACATTCCGGTGCTTTGCGCGGAAGGGGCGATCGACATGGGGATCACAGGCAGTGACCTGGTGGCCGAGAGCGGCGCGGAGTTGGCCGAGCGGCTCGACTTGGGCGTGGGGCAGTGCCGCCTGGCGGTGTGCGTGCCCGATGACAGCGAGATCCGGTCGCCCGCCCAATTGGACCGTTGCCGGATCGCGACCAGTTTTCCGCACAATACCGAGCGGTACCTCAAGCGGCACGGTGCGACGGCCCATATGGTAAAACTTTCCGGCTCAGTCGAAGTGATGATCGCGCTGGGCGTGGCCGAGGCAATCGTCGACCTGGTCGAGACCGGCAGCACGCTGGCGGCGAATCACTTGCGGATTCTCGACGAAATCGGCCGCTACCAGACGGTGCTGATCCAGAACCGCGCTTGCCCGAACGTCGAGCTGGCCGATCGGGTTGTGCGGCGGCTGGAAGGGGTGGTGATCGCGAGGAGCTACTCGCTTTTGGAGTATAATGTCCCGCGATCGAAGCTGGCGGAGGCGGAGCAGATCACCCCCGGCTTCAACTCGCCGACGGTCAGCGCGTTGGAAGACCCCGACTGGTGCGCGATTCGCGTGATGGTCAAGCGGAGCGACGTAATTTCCATCATGGAGCGGCTGGAGGCCTTGGGGGCCAGTGCAATCCTGGAGACGCAGATCACGAATTGCCGGCTGTAGATTTTCCGCGAACGATAGTCGCCGTGACGGGCCGATCCGAATCGAACAGCAATTCATACGGGTCGCGAGCATCGCGATCGGGCAATGCGACGATGGCCAGGTTTGCCGCCTTTCCTGGAATGAGGCTGCCGACGTCATCCTCCAAACCTAATGCTCGTGCGCCGCGAAGCGTACCGAGTTCCAGCACGTCGGCCGGCGCGATTTCAGGAAATTGCCCCGCGACGAACCGCAACTCTTCCAGAATGCTCAGATCGGGGTTTGAAGCCCGGCTGTCGGTCCCCAAAGCGACATTGGCCCCCGCCGCCAGTAAGCGCGGCAAGGGATGCCGTGGATGGCCGAAGTAGGCATGCGTGCGGGGGCAGTAGATCACCGATAGCCGATCGGCGTGGGCCGCGACGAACTCAAGCTCCTCACGGTCGAGGTAATTGCCGTGGATCACCAGCGCGCGGTCACAGTCCGCCAGGCGGCGAAGATAGTCGAGCGGGCGAGTGCCCATCGGAATCGCTTCCGCTTCCCAAGCGCCCAATTCCATGAGCAAATCGCGGAACGGCCCGCCACCGGTCGCCAATAGCTCCAACTCCTCTGGCGACTCGGCCAGGTGAAAGGCGACCGGAACCCTGTATTCGGCGGCCAGTGCCGTCAGCGATGCGAACAACTCCGGATGCACCGTGTAGGGCGCGTGGGGGCTTAGCCCTGGCCGCCAGCCGCCGGCAGTCCCCTGCGCCAAATGCGCCAGTGCTT
>Ga0265339_10001290_pt1 | contig 18739 bp, 8 predicted proteins | sample 4CB219metaG_FD_202085 | JGI IMG/M metagenome (GOLD analysis project Ga0265339, IMG submission 202085) | Rhizosphere microbial communities from Carex aquatilis grown in University of Washington, Seatle, WA, United States - 4-CB2-19 metaG | ecosystem: Host-associated > Plants > Roots > Rhizosphere... | reverse complement strand
CGCCGGAAGTCTCGCCGACACCGACGCCGTCGAACGCGCCACCGCCGGACCTGAACGAGGCGCTCCACACACTGAATCGCGTGGGAATCAGCCTACGCGAGAAGCTGCAATCGGTTTGGCCCTGGCTCGCGAATCTCTACAAGCCGCAGGACAGCGAAGTGGTCGAATTCCGCTTCCTCTGGTTACCCCTCTTCGGTTGGATCGCTGCGCTGCTCGTCGCCACGCTCTTGCGCCTGCTGATTCAGAGCCGGGCGACGGCGACGACGGCGCCCGGCCTCCGCGCCCTCGTCGATCGTGTCCTCGCCCGTCTGGTGGCCTTCGCCGTAGTATGGTTGGCGGGTCTGCTCGTCCTCAATCTCAGCCTCGCCATCCGTTCCCGCGAGCTCGCCGCGGCGGTTAGCGGTAGCGGCCTGAGCCTCGGCCTCGTCGCCTCGTACCTGCTCAAGAACTTCGTCGTTTCGACTCCGAGCGGCTCGCAGTCGGGAAAACTGCAATCCATTCTGCGCGTGCTGACGCCGCAGATCCTCGCGTACCTGGCGCTGCTGCTGATCGCCGCCGGCGTCGCCCACCTGGTCATCGAGCTACTGGCGGACGGAGCTTCGCCGATCTTGATGGCCGAGATCGCTATCGGCGTCTTCGTCGCCAGCGCCATTCTCTACAATCCGAACGAGATGGGCCTGCATCCCTTTTACCGCGGACGCATCGCCCGCGCCTATCTCGGCGCCTCGAACTTCCTCGCACCGCACAATCGGCAAGTGACCGCGCACGCTGAGGACGACATCCCGCTCGGCGAGCTCGCGCCGCGGCCCTTTCATCTCGTCTGCACCGCCGCCAACGACCTCAGCGGCGACGGCCTCGCCACGCTCAACCGGGGGGCGCGCAGCGGCACGTTGTCGCGGCAGGGATTCGCCGTCGGCAACCGCTGGTGGAAATGGGAGAAGGACTGGAGCGTGACGTTGGCGTCCGCCCTCACCGCCTCGGGAGCCGCCGTGAACCCGAACATGGGCTCCTACTCGAAGCAGTTGGGGGGCGCGGTGACCTTTCTTCTCGCCGCCCTGAATGTGCGCCTTGGTCTGTGGCTGCGCACCGCGCGAACGAGCACCTGGTCGAACCTGTTTCCCGGCTGGATGTTCTATCGCGAGATCTTTTCCGCCACGCGCGCCGACGACGATTCCGGCGCCTTTCACTTGTCCGACGGCGGCCACTTCGAGAACCTCGGTCTCTACGAGCTGATCCGCCGGCGATGTCGCTATATCCTGGTGTCCGATTGCGGCGCCGATCCAAATCACCAATTCGAGGATCTCGGCAACGCGCTGCGACGGGTGCGCGAAGACTTCGCCGTCGAGATCGACATCGATCTCGCGCCGCTGGCGCTCGACGCCGACAAGATCGCGCAACAGCACATCGCCGTCGGCGACGTCTTCTATCCCGGCGGCGATCGCGGCGTGATTCTCTACATCAAGCCAGTGCTCGCCGGTGGAGAGCCCGACGATGTCCTCCAGTACAGCATGCGCAACAGCGCCTTTCCGCACGAGACGACGGGCGATCAGTTCTACGACGAGGCCCAGTGGGAGTCCTACCGCCGCCTCGGTTTGCATGCGGCGCGTACCATCTTCCGCTTCGTCCAGGGTCTGCAGCAGCCGACCGTCGACGACGTATTCGGCCAGGCGCGGCTCGAATGGTATGCGGCGCCGCCCGGCTTGCTGGAGCGCTCCATCGCCTGCGCCGCGCGGCGCTACGATATCGAAAAGCAGTTGCTCGAGCTCAAGAGCGACGGCTTCCTCAGCGGCACCTATCCCGAGCTGCCGTGGGGACAAGGGACCGCGGCGAGCGGTACGCTCACGGCTCCGGAGCTCGCCAAGCTCCTGCCGCTGATCACCCAGATGATGCAGTTGCTCGACGACGTCTACGTCTCCTGCAATCTCAAGCAGCACTGGAATCATCCGCTGAATGTGGAGTGGATGAACACCTTCGGCCGCTGGTTTACGGCGCCGATTGTACTGGCCTGGTGGCCGATTCTCAGCCCGATGTTCAATCGCGGCGCCATCGCTTTCGCGCGCGAGCGTTTCGGCATGCCGCCGGCCAGCGCCTACTACGCCGACGTCAAGCAGACCCCGAATGTCGGAGTCGCAACCCAACTCTGGCAGTGGATGGGCAATGACATCCCCAGTGGAACCACGAAGTGGTCGTATCTCGTTCACGGTCGGCTGCCGGCACCGATCGAGTTGGCGGTCGCCTTCGTTCGAGTCACCACCAGTCAGACGCAGACCGGAAGCGAAACGACCGCGCATTGGAACGCCGACGAGTTCTTCGTGCCACCGAGCTTCTGGGGAGCCGGCATCGGCCGCCACTTCCTGCCCGAGCTGCTGTCCAAGTTGAAAGCGAACGGCTGCCAAGTCGCCATCGTCGATCTGGCCAAACCAACCATACGAGACGAATCGCGCCGCAAGGAGCAGTCGGATCTGATGCAGATGTATCGCGAACGCGACTTCGACGTGCTGCTCGATCCCCCGCCGAACGTCATTCGAATGCGGCGGCAGCTCTGACTCGATATCGCTCGAGCTCGACCCGCCTCGCCGACCGCGGCCGAGACGAGCGGTCGAACGCGTGGCGGGCGGGCAGGTCCTTACAACATCGGGCTGGCCGGCAGATCGGTGTGGCCCATCAGGAACTGGTCGACGCCGCGCGCGCACTCGCGGCCTTCCCAGATCGCCCAGACGACCAGCGACTGGCCGCGGCGCGCGTCGCCGCAGGCGAAGACACCCGGGCGGCTGCTCATGTAGCTGGCGTCGGCGGCGACGTTGCTGCGCTCGTCGGTCTTGAGTCCGAGCTGCTTGATCGGGCCGTCCTCGGGACCGAGGAAGCCCAGCGCGAGCAGCACCAGATCGGCCTTCAGACGAAACTCGCTGCCCGCAATCTCTTTCATTTGCGGGCGACCGTTGCTGCCGGTCACCCATTCGAGACGCACCGCTTCGAGCTCGCCGACCTTGCCGTCGGCGCCGTGGAAGGCCTTGGTGTTGATGCTCCAATCGCGGATGACGCCTTCTTCGTGCGAGCTCGACGTGCGCAGGATCATCGGCCAGTACGGCCACGGCATCTCCGCCGTGCGACCGTCCGGCGGTTGCGGCAGCAGCTCGAACTGATGCACCGACGCGGCGCCGTGGCGGTTCGAGGTGCCGAGACAATCCGAGCCGGTGTCGCCGCCGCCGAGGATGATGACGTGCTTGCCGGTGGCGAGAATCTGATCGGCGACCGCGTCGCCGGCGACCACCTTGTTCTGCTGCGGGAGGAAATCCATCGCGAAGTGGATGCCGCGCAGCTCGCGACCGGGAATGGCGAGGTCGCGCGGCTTGGTGGCGCCGGCGGCGAGCACGACGGCGTCGAATTCCTCGGCGAGATCCTCGGCTGAGACGCTGCCGCCGACATTGACGCCGGCCTTGAAGGTCACGCCCTCGGCTTCCATCTGCCGCATGCGGAAGTCGATGAGATGCTTCTCCATCTTGAAATCGGGAATGCCGTAGCGCAGCAGGCCGCCGATGCGGTCGTCGCGCTCGAAGACGGTGACCAGATGGCCGGCGCGCGCGAGCTGTTGTGCGCACGCGAGCCCGGCCGGGCCGGAGCCGACGACCGCAACGGTCTTGCCGGTGCGTGCGGCGGGCGGCTGCGGCACTACCCAGCCGTCCCTCAACGCGTGGTCGATGGTCTGCTTTTCGATCTGCTTGATCGTCACCGGGCTGTCGTTGATGTTGAGCACGCACGCCTCTTCGCAGGGCGCCGGACAGATGCGGCCGGTGAACTCGGGGAAATTGTTGGTCGAGTGCAGGCGCTCGATCGCATCCTTCCAGCGCCCGCGGTAGATCAGATCGTTCCAGTCAGGAATGATGTTCCCGAGCGGGCAGCCCTTGTGGCAGAAGGGAATGCCGCAATCCATGCAGCGCGCCCCCTGCGCCTGCAGGCCGGCGTCGTCGAACTTCCCCTCCAGCTCGCGCCAATCCTTCAGCCGCTCGGCGACCGGCCGGCGCGCCGGCAGCGTCCGCTCGATCTCGAGAAACCCGGTGATCTTACCCATGCGTGTCGCGCCTTCGTTCAACGGCGTGAGCGGCGACCGGTGGCCGGTGACCGGTCAGGAACATTCCTACTGGTCACTGGTCACCGGTCACCGGTCACGCATCTAGTCAATCAGACGGCGGCCACCTTCGCCGCGTCCGAGTCGAGATGCGCCTTGGCCAGGATCTGCCGGTACTCGGTCGGCATGACCTTGACGAACTTGCGCACCGTCGCCGGCCAATCGGCGAGCAGATGCGCCGCCACGGCGCTGCCGGTGAGCTGCTGGTGACGGCGCACCAACGCCTCGAGCTCGGCGGCGTCCTGCGCGTCGAGCGGGTCGAGGTCGACCATGCCGCGGTTGCAGCGCAGCGCGAAGTCGCCGTCCGCGTCGAGCACGTAGGCGTGGCCGCCGCTCATGCCGGCGGCGAAGTTGCGCCCCGTCTTGCCGAGCACGACCACGACGCCCTTGGTCATGTACTCACAGCCGTGATCGCCGACGCCTTCGACCACGGCGGTGGCGCCGCTGTTGCGCACGCAGAAGCGCTCGCCGGCCATGCCGCGCAGGAAGACTTCGCCGCGGGTGGCACCGTACAGCGAGACATTGCCGACGATGATGTTGTCCTCCGGAACGAAGGTCGACTGCACCGGCGGCACGACCACCATGCGACCGCCCGACATCCCTTTGCCGAAGTAGTCGTTGGCATCGCCCTCGAGATGCACGGAGAGGCCATTGGCCATGAAGGCTCCGAAGCTCTGACCGGCCGAGCCGGTGAAGCTGATGCGCACGGTCTCCGGCGGCAGACCGGCCTCGCCCCAGCGTCGCGACACCTCGGCCGACAGCATGGTGGTGACGGTGCGGTTGATGTTGCGGATCGGCAGCGCGATCTCGACCGCCGTGCCCTTCTCGAGCGCCGGCAACGCCAACTCGATCAGTCGATTGTCGAGCGCCGCCGCCAGACCGTGATCCTGCGTCGTCACGCAATGGGTCGCGACGTCGGACGGCACCTCCGGTCGATGCAGGATCTGCGTCAGGTCGATACCGCTCGCTTTCCAATGCTCGACCGCGTCGCGCGCATCGAGCCGGTCGACCCGACCGACCATTTCGTCGATCGTCCGGAAGCCCAACTGCGCCATCAGCTCGCGCACTTCCTCGGCGATGAACAGCATGAAGTTGACGACGTGCTCCGGCTTCCCCTCGAACTTCTTGCGCAAGCGCGGGTCCTGCGTCGCGATGCCGACCGGACAAGTGTTGAGGTGGCAGACGCGCATCATGATGCAGCCCGACGCCACCAGGGCGGCACTGGCGAATCCGAACTCCTCCGCCCCGAGCAGGGCCGCGATGACGACGTCCCGCCCGGTCTTCAGCTGACCGTCGGTCTCGACGCGGATCCGGCCGCGCAGGTCGTTCATCACCAGAACTTGCTGGGTTTCGGCGAGGCCGAGCTCCCACGGAATTCCGGCGTGCTTGATCGACGTCAGCGGCGAGGCCCCGGTGCCGCCGTCGTAGCCGCTGATCAGCACCACGTCGGCCTTGGCTTTCGAGACGCCGGCGGCGACCGTGCCGACGCCGACCTCGGCGACCAGCTTGACGCTGATGCGGGCGCGATTGTTGGAGTTCTTCAAGTCGTGGATGAGCTGCGACAGATCTTCGATCGAGTAGATGTCGTGATGCGGCGGCGGTGAAATGAGCCCGACGCCGGGCGTCGAATAGCGGATCTTGGCGATGTACTCGTCGATCTTGTGGCCCGGCAGCTGGCCGCCTTCGCCCGGCTTGGCGCCTTGCGCCATCTTGATCTGCAGCTCGTCGGAGTTGACCAGGTAGTAGCTGGTGACGCCGAAGCGGCCCGACGCGACCTGCTTGATGGCGCTGCGGCGCAAGTCGCCGTTGGCGTCCGGCGTGAACCGGACCGGATCCTCGCCGCCTTCGCCGGTGTTCGATTTGCCGCCGATGCGGTTCATGGCGATGGCCAGGTTCTCGTGCGCCTCGCGGCTGATCGAGCCGAGCGACATCGCGCCGGTCTTGAAGCGGGTGACGATTTGGTTGGCCGGCTCGACGTCCTCGATCGGGATCGGCTTGGCCGGCTTGAAGCGCAGCAGACCGCGCAACGCCGCGATCTCGCGACTCGTGTCGTCGACCAGCCGCGTGTACTCCTTGAACATCGGGTAGCTGCCCTTGCGCACGGCGTGCTGCAGCTTGGCGATCGATTCCGGGTTGTAGGCGTGGAACTCGCCGCGCCGGCGCCACTGATATTGACCGCCGACGTCGAGGTCGCCGTCGAGCGACGGCGAGATCTCGAAGGCGTGATGATGGCGGCTGGCGCATTCGTCGGCGATGACGTCGAGGCCGACGCCTTCGATGCGCGATGGCGTCCACGTGAAGTACCGATCGATCAGCTCGCGGTTGAGGCCGATCGCTTCGAAGATCTGCGCGCCGCGATAGCTTTGGACGGTCGAGATCCCCATCTTCGAGGCGACCTTCAGCAAGCCCTTGGTCACCGCCTTCACATAGTGCTCGACGGCCTCCTCCGGCGTCACGCCCTTGATGACGTTCGAGCGGATCATGTCGGCGAGCGTCTCGAAGGCGAGATACGGATTGATCGCGGCGCAGCCATAGCCGACCAACAAGGCGAAGTGCATCACTTCGCGCGGCTCACCGCTTTCGAGCGCCAGGCCGGTGCGCGTGCGCGTGCCTTCGCGAATCAAATGATGGTGCACGGCACCGACGGCGAGCAGGCTGGGGATCGGCGCATGCGTCTCGTCGACGTCGCGATCCGACAGGACCAGCATGGTCGCACCGTCGCTGATCGCCTTCGAGGCAGCGGCACACACGGCGTCCAGCGCCTTGCGCAAGCCCGCACCGCGCTCGCGCACCGCATAGACGATCGGCAAGGTGACGGCGCGCAGGCCGTGCCTGTCGATCGCCTTGAGCTGCACCATTTGCGCGTTGGTCAGAATCGGCGACTCGAGGCGCAGCTGCGCGCAGTGCTGCGGCGACTCGTCGAACAGGTTGCGCTCCGGTCCCATCGTCGTCACGGCCGACATGACGAGGTCTTCGCGGATCGGATCGATCGGCGGGTTGGTGACCTGCGCGAACAGCTGTTTGAAGTAGTTGAACAGCGGCTGCGGCCTGTTCGACAGCACCGCCAGCGGCGTGTCGGTGCCCATCGAGCCGACCGCTTCCTGACCGTTGACGGCCATCGGCGCCATGAGAATGCGCAGATCCTCGAGCGTGTAGCCGAAGCACTGCTGGCGCGTGATGAGATCGTCCGAATCGAGCGACGGCACCGCTGCCGGCGTCGGCAGATCCGCCTGGCGCACCAGGTTGTCGGTCAGCCAGGTGCGGTACGGCTGGCGGCCGGCGATGCCTTCCTTGAGCTCTTCGTCGTCGACGATGCGCCCCTGCGCCGTGTCGACCAAGAACATGCGGCCCGGCTGCAGGCGGTTCTTGTGCAGCACGTTCTCCGGCGCGATGTCGAGCACGCCGACTTCCGAGGCCATGACGACGAATCCGTCCTTGGTCACGACGTAGCGCGACGGGCGCAATCCGTTGCGGTCAAGGATGGCGCCGATGACGGTGCCGTCGGTGAAAGCGATCGATGCCGGGCCGTCCCACGGCTCCATGAGCGACGAGTGGTACTCGTAGAAAGCCTTCTTGGCGTCGCTCATCGACTCGTGGTTCTGCCATGCCTCGGGGATCATCATCATCACCGAATGCGGCAGCGAGCGGCCGGTGTGCGTCAGCAGCTCCAGGGCGTTGTCGAACATCGCCGAGTCGGATCCGTCCGGATCGATGATCGGCAGGATCTTGGCGAGGTCCTTGCCGAACACCGGCGAGGCGAACTGCGGCTCGCGCGCTCGCATCCAGCCGACGTTGCCGCGCACGGTGTTGATCTCACCGTTGTGCGCGATGAAGCGATACGGATGGGCGCGATCCCATGACGGCAGCGTGTTGGTCGAGAAGCGCTGGTGCACCAGCGCCAGCGCGCTGGTGAGATCCGGGTCGACCAGATCGAGATAAAATGCCGGAATCTGCTCGGGCAGCAGCAGGCCCTTGTAGAGAAAGGTGCGCGACGACAGGCTCGGCACGTAAAAATACTCGCCGTCGTTGAGATTCATCTTGGCGATGGCGTGCTCGACGCGCTTGCGAATGACGAACAGCTTGCGTTCCAGCGTCGCCTGGTCGGGCGTGCGCGCGCCCTTGCCGACGAACACCATGCGGATCTCGGGCAGGTTCTGGCGCGCCAAGCGGCCGCACTTGGAATCGTCGACCGGCACCGTGCGCCAGCCGAGCAGCTGTTGCCCCTCTTCACGGACGATCTTCTGGAACGTCTGCTGACAGGCGTTGCGCTCCTGCACGTCGCGCGGCAGGAACACCAACCCGGCGCCGTACTCCCCGGCCGGCGGCAGCGCGATATCGATCGCCCCGCACACCTTGCGCAAGAAGCCATCCGGCACCTGCATGAGAATACCGGCGCCGTCGCCGGTCTCGGGATCGCAGCCGCAGGCGCCGCGATGCGTCAGGTTGCGCAGGACCGTCAGCCCGCGGTCGATGATGTCGTGCGATTTGACGCCGGTGATGTTGGCGACGAAGCCGACGCCGCACGCGTCGTGCTCGAAACTGGGGTCGTACAACCCTTGTCGGCGGAGGGCTCGTATCGGCATGGCGGTTCCTCTCGACTCACCAAATCAGGCTTGGACGTGTAGCTTCGGAATGGTGCGCTTGGCCTTGCGCTTGGCCGGCGGCGTCTCGGCGCGCAGCAGCAGCTGGCGCTCGGTGTGGGTCGACAGCACGACCATCGTCTCCGTGCGCGACACGCCTTCGATGGAGCGCAAATGGCTGATGACCTGCTCGAGCGACGACGTGTCGGCCGTCTTCACCTTGAGCAGCAGCGTGTACTCGCCGGTGACGTGATGGCACTCGAGCACTTCGACGCGGCTCTCGATCTCGTGCTCGACATCGCTCACGTCGCGCGGGTGCGAGGTCAGCACGCCGATGAAGGCGGTGATGTCGCACCCGAGCTTTCGCGCGTCGAGCAGGGCGGTGTAGCCGATGATCACGCCGCCCTCCTCGAGCTTTTTGATGCGCTCGATCACGGCGGGCGCAGACAGCCCGACCTGCTGGCCGATTTTCGCCAGCGGCATTTTGCAGTGCTCCTGCAGCAGGGCGAGGATGCGAATGTCGGTCTCGTCGAGATCCGCATGCTCCTGATCTAATTTCATAAGGTGTATCGGCGACCTACCCCGAACCAGCAGCTGTGATCAAGAGGGGCACCGAATGAAATTCGGTCATTCGTGGATTGAACGGAATGAATCGATGGTACGAATGACCTCAATCAGCGCCGTGGCCGTTCTACCCGCGATAGTCGTCGTTGCGACGACGTGGCTGAACGCGGACGGCTGCGCGTCGATCCACACGTTACGCGTGCGGCGCTGGAGCGGTTACGCCGATTGCGCAAATTTCTGGGGCTACGCGAGCGACTTTCCAGGATTATTGCTTGACACTGTAGTTACGGATCGCGTAGCGATTTTGAGCGGGGAATTTTCGCTAGCAGTGCGGCAGTGCGGCGCGACGGCGGGTCGATGCGGCGCGCGGCCGAAATTCATACGAACTGGGCGGGGACAGCGATGGGACGAGCATACGGCAGGCGCATGGGATCGTTGGGGCAAACGCTTGGCGGCCTTCTTTTGCTGAGCGTGCTGCTGATCGGCGTGGCGCCGCGCAGCGCCGCCGCATCGTGCTGCGCCTGCGCCAGTTGCGGCGCCGGATTCTGTGTCGACGGCGTCGCGCCGGCCGACTGCGGGACGATCTGCGCCAACGCCGGCTGCGGCTTCACATCCTTCACCGCGAACGACACGTGCGCCGGAGGCTGCGGCGCGGTGCCACAGCAGAATACCGCCACCCCGACCAATGCGACGCCGGGCACGCCCACCGACACGCCGACTCCGACCTCCACGCAGCCGACGGCGACGCCGACCACCACGACGACCGCAACGGCGACCAGCAGCGCCACCGGCACCACGACGCTGACGCCGACCATCACGTTGACGCCATCGATCACCCCGACACCGTCGATCACGCCGACGCCGCCGCAGTGCTGCCAATGCCCGTCGACCTCGTCGTGCGGCCAACCGGTCAGCCCGTCCAACTGCGCGTCCGGCTGCACCCTGCATTTGAATTCGTCGTGCGACGCCGCCGCCGGCGGCTCGAACTCCTGCGTGCTCAACACGCCGACCTGGACACCGAGCTTGACGCCGACCGTCACCGCGACGTTCACCTTGACGTTCACGCCGACACCGACGTTCACCGTCACCGCGACGCGCACGGCGACGGCGACGGCCGTCATTCCGAGCAATATCGACCCGTACAAGTGTTATCGCGTCAAGCCGGAAGACCGCATCCCCAAGCGCGTCGTGGTGGTGGTCGACCAGTTCGAGAACAAGCGGACGGCGGTGCTGAAGCCGTATCTGCTCTGCAATCCGAGCGTGCGCTTTGACGAGCCGACGCCGGGGTCGGGCCCGGGCGCCACGCCGACGGCCGGCTCGACGCCCACGGCGACGCCGCTCGGCCTGAAGAACCCGCTCGATCACCTCGTCTGCTACAAGCTGAAGGACGAGAACTCCCCGACGTCGCAGCCGAAATTCCAGATCAAGCACGTCAAGATCCGCAACGAGGTCGAGCCCGGCCAGGAGTCGGAAGAGACCTACGAAGTGCTGAAGTCCGACCTCGTCTGCCTGCCGTCGACAAGCAGCATCACCCCGTAGCCTGCCCGCTCGCAGCTGCTGGCCGCCGCGCCGGCCAGCAGCTGCGACCGTCTACAGGTACGCGGCGCCGAGCACCCCGGCCGCGTCACCGTGGCGGTTGCGTAGGATCGGCGTGCGCAGCTCGTCGTTGAACACGTAGCGCGCCACCGCGGCGCGACCGGCGTCGTAGAGCTCGTCGATGTTCGACAGGCCCCCGCCGAGCACGATCGCGTCCGGATCGAGGATGTTGATCAGGTTGGCGATCGCGCGGCCGAAGCGATCGAGGAACGCACCGAAGATATCGCGCGCCAGCGGTTCGCCGGCGCGGGCGCGAGCGACGATCGCGTGCATGCTCGCCGCGGCGCCGCCGGCGGCGCGGTACTGCCGCTCGACCGCCGGTCCGGCGATCAGCATTTCGACGCAGCCGCGCTGGCCGCAGTAACACAGAGGCCCGTGCGGATCGATGGCGTGATGCCCCCACTCGCCGGCGATGTGCTGCGGACCCGACCACAAGCGGCCGTCGACGACCAATCCGCCGCCGACGCCGGTGCCCATGATGACTCCGAACACCACTTGCGCTCCTTGCCCGGCTCCGCTGCGCGCCTCGGCCAAGGCAAAGCAGTTGGCGTCGTTCTCGACGCGCACCGGTTTGCCGATGCGGCGCGCCAGGTCGCCCGACAGATCCTGTCCGTTCAAGCACTGCGTGTTGGAGTTCTTGAGGCGGCCGGTGCGCCGCGACACCGCGCCCGGCGTGCCGACGCCGATCGTCGCACAGTCCGGCGCCAGCGCCAGCAAACGCTCGCTCAGCCCGCCGATCGTCTCGACGATGTGCGCGTAGCCGCGTTCCTGCTCCGTCGGCAGTCGTGTGCGCGAGAGCTCGCGCCCGGCATCGTCGAGCGCCACGCCCTCGATCTTGGTGCCGCCGAGATCGATGCCGATACGCATGGGCGCGCGCAGTCTATCGACGCGCCGCGCCGGCGCAAGCGGCGCAACCGGTAGCTGCGCTCGACGAGGGGCTCAGCCCGCGCTACACAGGCGCGGGGCTGCTGCGGGGGTAGGCAGGGCGCGAGCGTCCCCAAGGAGCGGTGCACATGCGGCGATCTTGTGGTCTGACGAGGATCGCCGAGACGGCTTTGTGCCTTGTGGTGGTGGCGCTCTTCACCGAGCCATTGTCGGTCGAGTCAGTGTTGGCGGACTCGTGCGGCAACGCATCGGCACCACAGTGCGCCGGCTCCTGTCCTGCCAACCAGTTTTGCAGCGTATCGGGACAGTTGTGCGTCTGTCAGTCGCTCGGCTGTTGCCTCACGATCGCCATGGTGTGTGAAGCAGCGGCGAGTCAATCGGCGTGCGACGGGTTGTTCCTTCCGGATTCGTTCTGCTCCGGTCCGGACTCCTGTCAACCAAATCCGACCCCCACGCCGTCGCCGGTGCCGTGCGGCCAAGGCACCGGAAACGAATGTATGGGGGAGTGTGTCGGTGGTGGCGTCTGTGTCCCATTCCAGATGGGCTGCATCTGCCTCCAGAACCCGACCACTACCCCAACTGCCACGACTACCGTCACGCCTACCCCGCCGCCAGCGCCGACCAACACGCGCGTCGCGAACGGGGGGAGCTGTACGACATCGTCCGATTGCACATCGCTCAACTGCGTCGACGGTCTCTGCGACCCAGCAACGCGTCCCGCCCCCGCTGTCTCGCCGCGCGGCTTGGTGATCGGCGTGGCACTGCTGGTCGGCTTGGGAGGTCTCGGCATGCGGCGGCGACGGCGCGGCTAGACAACGGCACCATCACCGGGGGGGGCGGTATCTGACCTTTCCCGGCCAGAAACCGCGTCGGCCCTTCAGATCCGCGCGGCACAGAACGTGATGTCCGCGCACCGAACCAACCATCGCGTCGGCCTGGACGCAGGCCGCGCAAGGTTGCTGCGGCGTTCTGCGTCCGACCTACTGAATTGCGGCGCGGCGAGATCGTCCGACACGCTGACTACGAACGGGTCAACGGCGTTATCTTGAATCTCGTTGCGGCTGTTTTTCGGGCTCGTTTCCGGCGTAGGAACCGATGGCCAGCTTTGCGCATGTTACTCCTCCGGGCGCTGGGCGGGCCTAACTGCTCTTCAACCCCGCCGGTGGCGATACGCATGACGTGTACGGCGTTGCTGATCGCATCGGCGGGGCGGCGTTCGCCTCGGGGCGTTTGAGCATGGGATCAGGGATTGAGATAGCTAAGCCGCTGGGTCACTACCCCGGACGCGGCGTTGAGCTTGGCGAAGGCCCCTGATCCGAACGAAATCGGATCCTCGAAGCTGACGATCCATGAATCGTCAGCTCTCGCAAACGATGGTTGAAGTGCCAGCCAGTCAGTGAGGGGCCACACCCGCTTGAAATCACGTAATAGACAGATTGCCTGTTCCGGTTTTTCAACCGGGGGCGAGGCGCATTCGGCGCCGAGCGCGACACTCGCAAGCAGGATGCAGGCAGCAAGTGACGACCGGATCACGCCTACAGGATGGCACCGCTGCCCCGTCGTTCCAAGGCGTTGGAAGACCGGCAGAATCAAAGTGAGACACTACCAACCGGCGCAGAACGACTGGCGCGGTACGGATTGCTTGCCGGCACTGGTTTCCCCACCGGAGAGGCTTCGCTATAGACACGGGGTTCGCCGTCGCTCACAGGCTCTTGGAGGTAACCCGGCGCATGTCCAGCTCCCGACGCACGTTGCTCATACTCGCCATTTTGCTTTCCGCCGTCTTGCTGGCGCTCGGCAACGTGCTGTGTCACGCGCTGGTCGTACAGGAGCTGACCGGTACGGCGCCGGCCGCAGAACCCGGCGTGTTGCAGGAGCTCATCCACACGATCGGTCAATCGCTGGCCCAGCGCCCGCACTTCGTGTGGTTTTTCAGCGGCGCGCCACTGCTGGTCGGCGCCTTTCTGGCTCTGCTCGTGGGACTGCAAGGCGAGGCCGCACCGCGCGCCGGCGTCGCGCCGCAGCCAGCCACCGGCGACGACCTGCCGGCGCTGCGCTTGCTCGCCTTGCTGCAGCAGGAAGGCCGCCTCGTCGACTTTTTGGAGGAAGACATCGAGCCGTACGAAGACAGCCAGGTCGGCGCTGCCGTCCGGGCCATTCATGCCGGCTGTCGCAAAGCGCTGCATGAGCGCATGCACATCGAGCGCATCTTCACCGAAGAGGATGGCGCCACCGTCGAGGTCCCGAACGGCTTCGACGCCGGCGCCGTGCGCCTGACCGGCAACGTGCACGGCCAGCCGCCCTTCCGCGGCACGCTGCAGCACGGCGGATGGCGCGCCAGCGACGTCGCCCTGCCGCGCGCCACCGGCGGCGACGCCTCGGTGTTGGCGCCGGCCGAGGTGGAAGTCGCCTGACGTCCCATCGCTCCGCCGCACCGCGCCGCGCGTGTCGAGTGAGCGCGCCCGGCATTGCGCGTCGCCCCCGCCATCCATGACCGCCCGCTACATCATCGGCATCGACCTCGGCACCACCAACAGCGTCGTCGCCTACGCCCCGATGGACGCTTCGGCGCCGATCGCCGTGCTGCCGCTCCCCCAGCTCATCGCGCCGGGCAGCGTTGAAGCGCGCCCGCTGTTGCCCTCGTTCCTCTATCTCCCCGCGGCTGGCGAGCTGCCGGAGGCGGCGACGCGCCTGCCATGGGGCGGGCCCAACGACGCCGTCGCCGGCACTTGGGCACAGCGGCGCAGCAGCGAAGTGCCGGACCGCGTCATCGGCTCGGCCAAGTCCTGGCTGTCGCACGCCGCGGCCGAGCGCGAGCAGCCGATCCTGCCATGGGGCGCACCGGACGGTGTGCCGAAGCGCTCGCCGGTGGACGCCTCGTCGGCGTATCTCGCGCACCTCGCGGCCGCGTGGAACGCGGCGTTCCCCAAGGACCCGATCGGCAAGCAGGAAGTATTGCTCACGGTGCCCGCGTCGTTCGACCCGGCTGCGCGCGAGCTGACGGTGCGCGCGGCGGCGGCCGCCGGCTTGCGCGCGGTGACCCTGCTCGAAGAGCCGCAGGCGGCGCTCTACGCCTGGATCGACACGGCCGGCGAGGACTGGCGGCGGCACGTCGCGGTGGGTGATCTGCTCCTGGTCTGCGATCTCGGCGGCGGCACCTCGGACTTCAGTCTCATCGCCGTGCGCGACGACGGCGGCAGCTTGGTGCTGGAGCGCTTGGCGGTCGGCGAGCACATCCTGCTCGGCGGCGACAACATGGACCTCGCCCTCGCCTATCGCGTCCGCGAGCGCCTCGCCGGCGCGGGTACGACTCTCGATGCCTGGCAGCTGCGCGGCTTGGTGGCGAGCTGCCGCGAGGCCAAGGAGCGCCTGCTCGGGGCTGCGGGCGAGCCGAACATGCCGGTGGCGATTCTCGGCCGCGGCCGCAAAGTCGTCGGCGGCGCGCTGCGTGCCGACGTGCAGCGCAGCGACGCGATCGAAAGCCTGGTGGAGGGCTTCTTCCCGCCCTGTCAGCTCTCCGACCGCCCGCAAGCGCCGCGCCGCGCCGGCCTGCAAGAGCTCGGGCTGCCCTACGCCGCCGATGCGGCGGTCACCAAACACCTGGCGCAATTTCTTCACCGCAACGCCGAAGCCGGCACCCCGACGGCGGTATTGTTCAACGGTGGGGTCATGCGCGCCGACGCGTTGCGCGCGCGACTGGTCGAGGTCCTCGGCGAGTGGTTCCCCGCCGGCGTCCGCACGCTCAGCGGCGCTGACCCGGAACACGCCGTGGCGCGCGGCGCGGCATACTATGGCCTGGCGCGTCACGGTCGCGGGGTGCGCATCCGCGGCGGGGTCGGGCGCGCGTTTTACGTCGGCATCGAGAGCGCGATGCCGGCGGTGCCCGGTATGCGCCCGCCGATCAAGGCGCTGTGCGTCGTGCCGCACGGCCTCGAAGAAGGCAGCGCGGTCGAGCTGCCGACGCAGGAGCTCGGCCTGGTCGTCGGCGAGCCGACCGAATTTCGTTTTCTCAGCTCGACGACACGGCGCGAGGACCATCCCGGGATGATCCTCGACACCTGGAGCGACGACGATCTCAGCGAGCTGCCGGCGTTGCACACGACGCTCGAGTGGCGCGGCCACGAGGGCGCCACGGTACCGATTCACCTCGAAGCGCGGGTCAACGAGCTCGGCGTGTTGGAGCTGTGGTGTGTCAGCCGCGACGACGCGCAACGCTGGAAGCTCGAGTTCAACGTCCGCGCATGACGACACTGCGGACTTCCGCGTGGCGACACGCAGCGTGCGCGCCCTCACAGCGCACCACTGACACGGTCGGCCGCGTCGCGGCGCGACGCCGCTAGCCATCATGGCCGCCAGATACGTCGTCGGCATCGACCTCGGTACGACCAACTCCGCAGTCGCGTACGCGGACAGTGCCGCCGACCGCGCCATCGCGTCGTTCGAGATCGCGCAGCTGGTCGGCGAGGGCAGCGTCGCCGAGCGGCCGACGCTGCCCTCATTCCTCTACCTCGGCGGCGAGCACGATCTGGCGCCGGACGCGCTGGCGCTGCCGTGGGATGCGCAGCGCAGCTACGCCGTCGGCGAATTCGCGCGCGCACAGGGGGCGCGCGTGCCGGGCCGGCTGGTGTCGTCGGCCAAGTCCTGGCTCTGCCACGGCGGCGTCGATCGCGACGCGGCGATCTTGCCGTGGGCCTCACCCGACGACGTCGCCAAACTGTCGCCGGTCGAGGCCTCGGCGCGCTACCTTGGCCATCTGCGCGACGCCTGGGACGCGCGCTTCCCGGCCGCGCCGCTGGCCGATCAAGACGTCGTGCTCACCGTCCCGGCGTCGTTCGACGAAGTGGCGCGCGAGCTGACCGTCGCCGCCGCGCAGCGCGCCGGGCTGGCGCGCGCCACGCTGCTGGAAGAGCCGCAAGCCGCCTTCTACGCCTGGATTGCGGCACATGCAGCCGATTGGGAGGCGCGCCTGCGCCCGCATCGCCTGGCGCTGGTGGTCGACGTCGGCGGCGGCACCACCGACTTCAGCCTCATCCGCATCGCGCCGGACCCGGACGGTGCGCGGCTCGGTCTGGAACGCCTCGCCGTCGGTGAGCACATCTTGCTCGGCGGCGACAACATCGACGTCGCGCTGGCGCGCTTGCTCGAGCCACGACTCGGCGAGAAGCTCGACAGCCAGCGTTGGCACGCGCTCACCAACCTCTGCCGCGCGGCCAAGGAAACCCTGCTCGGCGAGTCGCCGCCGAGCGAGGCGCCGATTCGTCTCGGCGGACGCGGTCGCGCCGTCATCGGCGGCGCGCTCGCGACGACGCTTGGCCGCGCCGAAGTCGAGCGCTTGGTGCTCGACGGCTTCTTTCCACTCGTCGACGCCGACGCGCGGCCGCGCAAAGGCGCGCGCGCCGGCCTGCAGGAGTGGGGCCTACCGTTCGCCAGCGAAGCGGAGGTGACGCGTCATCTCGCTGCCTTCGTCGCGCAGCATGCCGGCGACGCGACGATCGATCTAGTGCTGTTCAACGGCGGGGCGCTGAGTCCGGCGCTGATCCGCGATCGCCTCGTGGCACAGCTGGCACACTGGCACGGCGGCAGCGCACCGGCCGTGCTCGACAGCGCCAGCCTCGATCTCGCCGTCTCGCGCGGCGCCGCGTACTACGGTCTGGTGCGCCGTGGCCTCGGCGTGCGCATCGGCGGCGGCAGCCCACGCGCCTATTATCTCGGCCTGGCGCCAGGCGCGGATCTGCCGCCCAACAGCGTCGACACCGTCTGTCTCGTGGCGCGCGGCATGCACGAAGGCGAGTCGATCGAGATCGACACGCCGCAGCTCACCGTCGTCGCCAATCGCCCGGTCAGCTTCCCGCTGTTCGCCTCGACGACGCGGCTCGGCGATGCCGCCGGCGCGCTGGTGCGCGCGCCGCGCGACTCGCTGACCGAGTTGCCGCCGATCCGCACCGTGCTGCGCTTCGGCAAGAAGCTGGCCGCGACCGAGTTGCCGGTCCAGGTCGGCGCGACGCTGACCGAGATCGGCACGCTCGACGTGTGGTGTCGCTCGCGCACCACCGACCATCGCTGGCGGCTGCAGTTCGCGCTGCGCGATGCACGCCCCAGCGACGAGGCGACGGCAGCGGCGGAATCGAGCGTCGAGCTGGCGCTCAGCGACGAGCGCCTCACGGCAGCCAAACGCGCAGTGGATCGCGTCTATCCCTGCGATGCCGGCGCCGCAGGCGACGCCGGCGACAGTACGCCGCTGACATTGATGCGCGACCTGGAAGCCGCGCTCGATGCCGGCAAGGACGCCTGGCCGCTGGCGACCATCCGGCCCTTGTGGGACGCGCTGTTGGCCGGCGCGGCCGCGCGGGCGGCCACGCCGGCGCACGAAGCCCGTTGGCTCAACCTCTGCGGCTTCCTGTTGCGTCCCGGCTTCGGCCACGAGCTCGACGATTGGCGCGTACAGCAGCTGTGGAAGCTGTACTCGCGCGGCCTCTGCTTTCCGCGCGCCGTACAATGCCGCGTCGAGTGGTGGAGCGTGTGGAAGCGCGTCGCCGGCGGTTTGAGCCGGGCGCAGCAGCAGGAGCTGTTCAACCAGACAGCGCCGTGGCTGCTGCCCCGCCTCAAGGCGCGCATCAAAGACAAGCGCTCGCTCGTCGGCCCGCAAGAGGTGCGCGAGTATTGGCAGCTCTTGGCCAGCTGCGAACGGCTCGCCGCCGAGGCCAAGGCGGAGCTCGGGGCGGTGCTGCTGCCGATGATCGAAAAAGGCAAGGCGACCGACGCCGAGATCTGGTCGCTCGGCCGGCTCGGCGCGCGGGCGCCGTTTCACGGGCCGCTCAACTGCGTCGTGCCGCGCGCCACGGTCGAGCAATGGGTCGGCGGCTTGCTCGATGCGTCGTGGGCGCGGCCGGCCAGCGTGGTCTTCGCGCTGGTGCAGATGGCGCGCTGTACCGGCGACCGCGAGCGCGATCTCGACAGCGCGCTGCGCAGCACGCTCGCGGCGCGCCTG
>Ga0265339_10001285_pt1 | contig 18769 bp, 12 predicted proteins | sample 4CB219metaG_FD_202085 | JGI IMG/M metagenome (GOLD analysis project Ga0265339, IMG submission 202085) | Rhizosphere microbial communities from Carex aquatilis grown in University of Washington, Seatle, WA, United States - 4-CB2-19 metaG | ecosystem: Host-associated > Plants > Roots >... | reverse complement strand
CGCAATCCACTGAGCGGGCTCACGAGCGTGCTCGATTTGATGAGCGGTCATCCATCCGATGAGAGCCAGCGAGAAGACCTGGAGCTGGCTCAGGCCGCCGGCACGGATCTCAAGGAGATCCTCGAGGACATGCTGCACGTGCGACAGTCCGAATCGGGCGCGCTGGTCCTACACCACGAGGTGCTCGACACCGATCGCGTGCTCTCCGAAGCCATCTCGTCGATGGCGGGTACGGCGCGCGTGCGCGATGTCCGGATCGCCCGGCCGGCCCACGGCGAGCACATTTTGGTAGAAGCCGACAAGAAGCTGGTCAAGCGCGCGGTCGAGAACCTGTTGTCCAACGCGGTCAAATACTCGCCGCCCGGCGCGGAGGTGTCGGTCACGATCACCGACGTCGACGGAGGTGTCGAGATCGACGTCTCCGACCGCGGGTGCGGCGTTCCCGAGGCGTTCAAGAAGGAGCTGTTCAAGAAGTTCGGCTCCGTCGAGGCTGCGCGCGGCAAGGTCCGGCGTGGCTTCGGGCTGGGCTTGCACCTGGTCGACCTGGTGGCCGCCGCGCACGGCGGACGGGCGCTGGTGCGCGATCGCGAGGGTGGCGGAACGGTGTTCGGAATCTTCTTGCCCAAGGGCGCGGCACCGCCCAGGAGCCACTAGGTGGCGCAGACCGGAGACACCGTCGAGGAGCTACTGGGCCTGGTAGCCAGCCGACGTGGCGTCGACTTCCGGGACCATCGCCGCACCGCTATCGAACGCGGCGTCGACGCGCGCCTGAAAGCCACCGGCGTCGCCGACATCTCGGAGTACATCGAGCTCGTCGCCAGGGACGCGGCCGAGACCGATCGGCTCATCGAGGCAATGGTCGTTCCGGTGTCCTCGTTCTTTCGAGACCGCGACGTTTTCGATGCGCTGGAGACATCGGTCATCCCTGACCAGCTGGCGAGGACGGCGGGCCCCCTGCGCACCTGGGTAGCGGGAGCGGCCACTGGCGAAGAGGCGTGGTCGTGGGCAATGCTGCTGTGCTGGTGCCGCGACATGTTCGGCGGGCCCCCGATCGAGGTCCTGGGCTCCGACCTGGACGAGCGCTCACTGGCCCTCGCCCGCGGCGGCCGTTATCCGGCGGCATCGGCGGCGGACATTCCGCAACGGTTCAACGCGCGCTTCGTGACACCAGACGGCGATGACGTCGTCATGGCGAACGAGCTGCGCGGCTACGTGCGCTTTGGCAACCACGATCTGAATGGCCCCGCGCTAGCGCCGCGCGAGGCAATCTTGGCGTCGTTCCAGATCATCAGCCTTCGCAACGTGCTCATCTACCTGGATGAGCCCCTGCGGCGAAGGGTGCTCGAGCGGCTGCACTCGATCCTGAAGCCCGAAGGAGTGCTGGTCCTGGGCACAGTCGAGACGCTGCCGGTTGCCCTGAGATCCAGCTTCATCAGCTACCCCGGAACCCCTGCAGCGCTGCACATTTTTCAGCGCACGAGCTAACGATGTGAAGCTGCCCACATTCACGGGAATGCCGCTGCGGCGCAAGCTCATCGCGCTGCTCCTCGTGGCGGCCGCCATGCCCATGCTGGCCACCATAGTCTTGATGTCGCTGCGCTCGCAGTCCTTCCTGCGCCAGCAGGCCATTGCCGTGCTCGAGTCGCGTGGCGACCAGCTGGCCGGAGAGCTCGACGGGTTCAACGACCAATACCGTGGAGTGGCGTCGCGCATAGCGGCCAACAACTTGTTGCGCCGCTTCGTGTTGCAACACCCGAACACCGGCCAGGCTCGCGACGAGAACGACCTGCGCGAAAACTGGAACAACTTCCTGCGATCCGAGCAGCGTAGCCGAGGCGTCGCGCTCTTCGACCTCGACGGTCGGCAACGGCTGGGCACCACGGACCTGCCCCTGGACCCGGACATCGCTCGTCGCGCCTACTTCCGTAACGCCGCCGCCGGGACGGCGGTCATCTCGGACCTCTTCGTCGCGATGATGGCCCCCGAGCCGACGCCAGTGATCGCGTTCGCCGCGCCTGTACGTGATGCCGAGGGCAAGACGGCGGCCGTCGTCGTGCTCTATGTCAGGGGCAGCGCGTTCTGGGACGCGGTGCGCGACGCCAACGGGCGCGCTGGCGTGGGGAGCTTCTCGGTGCTCTACGACCAGTACGGGATCCGGATCGCTCACAGCTTCTACGAGCAGGAGATCTTCCGTGCCGCCGGCGCCCTGAGCGCAGACGTGATCGAGGCGCAGGTCGCCGAGAAGAGATTCGGCGACAGGACCAGAGCCTTGCTGGAATCACCGTCGGACATGGAGGGTGAGTTCGTGCTGGCGCGACGTCCGACGCTGGATCATCTGCAGGTCTTCAAGGGATTCTCCCTGGCCAACAACCTGGTCAACTTCGTGGTGGCGCGCCGGTTGAGAACCGTCCCGTGGACCCTGTTCTTCCTCGTTCCCGTGGCGTCGATCGAGGAGCCGATCGACAGAATGGCGGCCAGCAGCGCCGCGGGAGGCGCCGTTTTGATCGCCGTGGCGCTCTTGATCGGTCTCGGCGTCGTTGCCGGTATCCTGAGACCGATCCGCGGCCTGGCCGCGGCGGCAAATGCTCTGCGCGAAGGTCACCTGCATACACGCGCACCGGTCCTGAGCCAGGACGAGGTCGGCACGCTGGCCGTCGCCTTCAACGCGATGGCCGACTCTCTGCTGGCCGATCGCGATCACCTGGAACAGAAGGTCCGGGAGCGCACGATCGATCTCGAGCGCGCGAACGACGAACTGCACGCCCAGAAGGAAGAGCTCATCGCCCAGCGCGAGGAGCTGAAAGCGCAGCAGCGCGAGGTCCAGCGAAAGAACCAGGAGATCTCGCGCGCCGATCGCCTCAAGTCCGAGTTCCTGGCCAACATGTCCCACGAGCTGCGGACGCCGCTCAATTCGATCATCGGCTTCTCCGAGCTGATGCTGGATCCGGAGACCGCCGACCCCGATGAGCAAGCGATCCACCTTCAGACCATCCTGAGCAGCGGTCGCCACCTGCTGGCGTTGATCAACGACATCCTCGACCTGTCGAAGATCGAGGCCGGTCATGCATCGCTGACTCGAAACGCGGTCGCGCCAGCGGAGCTGCTGAGCGACGCATGCGCGCTGATCGCGCCCGCGGCCGCCAAGAAGCGGCTCACCATCACGCAACAAGCGCTGGCACAACGAGCCGTGGAGGGCGATTCCGGGAAGCTTCGCCAGATCACTCTCAATCTACTGTCGAATGCAGTGAAGTTTTCACCCGAGGGGGCGACCATCCTGGTGACCGCGGAGAACAGCGGAACGATGGTCCGGTTCCGGGTGTCGGACCAGGGCCCCGGGATCGAGCCGGCGCTGTTGGAGCGGCTCTTCGAGCCATTCGTCCAGGGCGAGTCGTCTCTGGTCAAGAAGCACCAGGGGACGGGCCTGGGCCTGGCGATCTCGAAGCGGTTGGTCGAGCTCCACGGTGGCTCGATCAGCGTCGATTCGAGTCCGGGCGGCGGCGCGACGTTCTCGTTCACGATCCCGGCGGTCGGCCCCGCCACCGTCCTCGCTCGCCCGGACACGACCAACCAGCCGCTGGTCATGGTGATCGACGGCGACCCGCGCTCGCTGGGACAGCTCCGGGCGCGGCTCGAGTCGGGCGGCTACCGCGTCCTGCAGTACGACAACGGGCGCGACGTCGCCGCGGTCGCGGCCGAGGTCCATCCCGCGGCGATCGTCTTCGATCCCGCCACCGATCGGCGAGACGGGATCCGCCTGCTGGACGACCTGGCCCGGCGCGAGGAGACGCGCGATATCCCCGTCGTCATGAGCCATCTGCATCGAGCCAACCTGCTGGCGAAGCCGATCGAGGGACGGCACCTTCTGCACCAGCTGCGACGCCTGATCGCGCGCGGCCAAGGCTCGGCCCGGCCACTGGTCTACGCGATCGACGACGATCCGCGGGTGCTGGCGCTCCTGGAGGCGGTGCTGGCGCCGGCGGGCTACGACGTCCGCGGCTTCCCGGATCCGCGCGCCGGGCTGGCCGCGTCGCAGAGCGATCCGCCCGATCTCCTGATCGTCGATCTTGTGATGCCGGGTCTGTCGGGCTTCGAGGTCATCGAGGCCTTCTCGACTGGGGAACGGACCCGCGGGCGCCCGATCGTCGTCCTCACCGCGGCGGACCTGTCGGATTCGGAGCGTGAACGGCTGCGCAAGTACGTGCGCTGGCTCGCCGGCAAGGGCAACGTGACCGAGGACGATCTGCTGGCAACGGTCCACGACGCGATCCAGGCCAAGACGCTCTCGGACGAGACGCCGGCCGGCGCATCCGACGCGAGCGACGCCGGTCGCATCCTGGTCGTCGACGACAGCGACGCCAACCGCGCACTGGCTTGCTCGATTCTCCACCGCAGAGGCTATCGCACGCTGACCGCGGTCGACGGTCAGTCGGGGATCGAGCTCGCGCGGCGCGAGCTGCCGGCCCTGATCCTCATGGACCTGGCCATGCCGGGAAAAGATGGTTACACGGCCGCGCGCGAGATCAAGGCTGATCCGAAGACCGCCCACATCCCGATCGTCGCGGTCACAGCGCTGGCGATGAGCGGCGACGAACAACGCGCGTTCGACGCCGGCGTCGATGGATACGTCACGAAGCCGATCGACCGGAAGGTGCTGGAAGAGACGGTCGCGAGGCTCTTGGCCCGATGAAGCCGCGCCGGGCCGCCGGGCCGTGCGCGAGGGCAGCTAAGGGCCGACGTTGAGCTTCGCGAAGGCGTCGCTCAGGTACGCGTCGAGCTCACCCAGGTGTTTGTCGATGACATCGGCGCGCCGCTGGCTGGCGTCCGTCTCGATGAGCGAGCCGAGCTCGGACATTCGCTCGAAGCCATAACTCGCGCCACTGCCCTTCATGCGGTGCGCGACGACCGCGATCGCTGGAAAGTCGGCTGACCGCAGCGCAGCCCACATGGTAGCGACGTCCTGGCGGCGCCGCCGCAGATAGAGCGGGATCAGCTTGACCAGATCATCGTCGGCGGCGTCGAAGACCTTGTGCACGGGCGCGGCGGGCCAAGGTGGTGCGACCTTGCCGGTCAGCAACGCCTGGGCGATCACGTTCCGTAACACCGCCTTCGGCACCGGCTTGATCAGAAGAACGTTGAAGCCGGCGGCCAGGCAGCGCCGATTGGTCTCTTCCAACGCGTCGGCCGTGAGCGCGATCAGAGGAACCGCCGCAGCGGCTGCTTCGGCAATTCGGATGCGCACGGCGGCGGTGATCCCGTCCATGACGGGCATGTGCAGATCGAGCAACGCGGCCCCCGGGCGCGCCCGCGCGCAGAGCTCCACTGCCTCGACGCCATTGCGCGCGAAATGGATCTCGAACGGCGCGGCCCGCAGGTGAGCGGCCATGAGCTGGCAGCTCTCCGAGGCGTCGTCAGCGATGACCACCGATCCCAGCTCGCGCCCCGACTCGTTCAGTAGCGCGCGCCACGGCGAGGCGAGATCGTCAGACCTCAAGATCGCCCGCGCCGCATGGAAGGCAGTCCGGATACCACCGAGACGACCGATGCGCAAGAGTGAGCCGGACCATCGCCCTCGTCATCGGTGGGTACTCGTCCGGCTTGAGAGTACCGCAGATGACGAAGCTCCTGCGGCCCGAAACGCCGATGACCTGAAGCTGCCAAGCTGCGGAAGGCCGGCGCTGGTAGACGCGCGGCCGCACTTGCGGAAAGCTACCGCCATGCCAGTCACCGACTACGGTGCGCTCGACGCTCTCGGGTTAGCGGATCTCGTGCGGCGGCGCGAGGTCACGGCGGCAGAGTTGCTGGACGAGGCCATCGCGCGCGCAGCGCGAGTCAACGACCAGCTCAACGCGATCGTGACGCCGCTCCACGACGAGGCCCGGCGCGCGATCGCGGCGGGGTTGCCGGACGGGCCCTTCGCGGGTGTGCCTTTCTTGCTGAAAGATCTCGACGCCGCTTGCGAGGGAACGCTCATGTCGTCGGGGAGCCGCTTCCTGGCCGGGCATCGCTCGACGCACGACGCGACGCTGGTGGCGCGCTGTCGGCGCGCCGGGCTGGTGTTCTTCGGCAAGACCAACACACCGGAGCTCGGGCTCACGCCCTACACCGAACCGGAGCTCTTCGGACCGACGCGCAACCCGTGGGACTCCGCGCACACGCCGGGCGGGTCCAGCGGCGGCGCGGCGGCAGCGGTCGCTGCGGGCATCGTCCCCATGGCGCACGCCAACGACGGCGGCGGCTCGATCCGCATTCCGGCCTCCTGCTGCGGGCTCTTTGGGCTCAAGCCGACGCGCGGGCGCACGCCGGTCGGACCCGACTCTTCGCAGGTCTGGAACGGCATGGCGATCGGGCACGCCGTCACGCGCACGGTGCGCGACAGCGCGGCGCTGCTCGACGCCACCGCGGGACCGGAATCTACGGCGCGCGACTTTGTGCCGCCGCCGGCACGGCCGTTTCTCGACGAAGTGGGCGTGGCGCCCGGGCGGCTGCGGGTCGCGTTCACCAAGCGACCGCACCTCGGAGTCGCGGCGCTGCACGCGGATTGCGTCGCGGCCACCGACGATGCGGCACGGCTTTTGAGCTCGCTGGGACACGACGTCGAGGAGCGCGACCTCGACCTCGATCCCGAAGGGTTGGCGCGTGATTACTTCCTCGTGGTCTGCGTCGCGATCGCGGCGCGCATCGCCCAGGAGGCCCATGCCGCGGGCCGCCGGCCCCGTCGCTCCGAGCTGCAGACCAGCACACGGATCACCGCCGAGATCGGGCGGCAACGAAGTGCCGTGCAGCTGGCAGCGGCGCACGAGCGCCTCGATGCCGTCGCGCGCGGCGCGGCCCGGTTCTTCGAACGCTTCGACGTCTTGCTCTCGCCCGCGCTGGGTCTGCCACCGCCCGCGATCGGCGCGCTTCATCCCCACGGGGTGGAGGCATTTGCGCACGAAGTGCTCCTCGCGCTGCGACTCGGAATCCTGCTGCGCCTGCCGGGCGCCGTGGACAGCGCCGTGCGGCGAGTCTTCACCTTCATGCCGTTCACCCCGCTGGCCAACGTCACCGGCGCACCGTCGATGACCGTGCCGCTGTTCTGGAACGCCACCGGGCTGCCGATCGGCACGATGTTCACCGGTCGCGTCGGGGATGAGGCCACGCTGCTTCGCCTCGGCGCCCAGCTCGAGGCGGCCCGCCCCTGGGGCCGCCTCCGTCCGCCGATCCATGCCGACGCGACGCCGCCATGACGTGGAGCCGATCGCCGCTGGCTGTCAGTTGATCAGCAGACAGAGGCCGGCTTCGCGAGCCTGGTCGAGCACGATCGCGTTGTGCAGAGAGATGAAGGTCTCGATGTTCTTACGCAGGACCCAGCGCGGATTGATCAGCTGGCCAGGGCCGATCGGAAGGATTTCGACTTCAATCGCGCCCGCGTCACAGACAGCGCTGGAGAGCTCGTCGAGGTGCTGGCCGGTGGCATCGGCGAGCGTCAACAGGTGGTGCTCACCGCTGCTGGCCTCGATGGCCGTGACCGTGACGGCGGCGGCTGGAATCGCGACCCACGACGACAACACAAGAACGGCGACCGCGGCGGTCCACTTGCGCAGCGCCGCGAGCAAGACGACGCAGCCCAGAGGCAGCAGAATCGTCCACAGCTCCGCGGGCGACAGGTAGTCGGCGAACAGTCCGGCCACCGCGATGACGGGCGTCAGCTCGCGCCGCCATGGGATTCGCCTCTCTCGGAGTCCCCCAAACGTCATCGGCATGGACGCATTCTACGATAAACTCAGGGCGGACTCTCATCCTGTTCGAGATCGCCGTCGCGACCAGCCAGGGAGAGCGAAAGCTCGTGCTCCACGTCACCGATCCGGGGGAGGCGAGGAGCTACGGCGTGCGCAGCAGAGCGTCGGGAAAGAAATCGCCCCGGGCTCGTTTGGGGGAGGGAGAGAACCGATATCTGGTGAGGGGGACCCATGCCAATCTCGTTCAGCGACGCCGATTTTGTCTCGATCACCAACGCCGCCAAGAGGGCGGGCGGCGACGGCGTCCCGTTCCCGGGACCCAAGCCGCACTTCGCAACGCCGTTTCCGTCCCCCCTGGACTGGCGGGATCAGTGGATCTATTTCCTCATGCTGGACCGGTTCAATGGTCCAAAGCCGCCGCCGCAAGCGTTCGACGGAACCTTCAACGGCTACCAGGGCGGGAGTTTTCTCGGGGTCGCCCGCAAGCTCGACTATCTCCGGGATCTGGGCGTGGGGGCTCTCTGGCTCAGCCCGCCGCTGCAGAATCTTCCCTTCCGCGACACCTACCACGGCTACGGGATCCACGACTTCGTCCGGGCCGAGCGGCGCTTTGCGGAGAACCAGGGCAAGGCAGACGACGAGCTACGCCACCTGGTCGATGAGGCCCACCGGCGGGGTATCTACGTCATCTTCGATATCGTCCTGAACCACACCGGCGACGTCTTCGCCTATGGCTCGGACGACACCGCCAACCACAGCGACAGCGTTCTGCCGATCAAGTGGCGCAATTCGGCGGGCGTACCGGGGCCGGCGGACATCGGGACCATCACCGACCCCTCGCTGGACGCGCTGGTCTGGCCGCGTGAGCTGCAGCGGCAGGACTTCTACCGCCGCCAGGGGACCACGGTGGGTGAAGACGTCATCGGGGACTTTTCCAGCCTCAAGCAGTTCCGAACCGACATCCGGGAGCTGCAGTCGTTCCTGATCCTCGCCTACCAGTACGTGATCGCCCGCTTCGACTGCGACGGCTTTCGCATCGATACGCTTCGCTATCTGCAAGGGGACCTGCCGCGGCTGTTCGGGAACGCCCTGCGCGAGTTCGCGCTCAGCATCGGCAAGAAGAACTTCTTCACGTATGGCGAGGTGCTGGACAGCCGCAGCGAGCAGGACATCGCCCGGTTCATCGGCCGCGACACGACGGTCAGGCAGGGTGACGACCAGGTGGTCGGCGTCGACGCGGCGCTGGACTATCCGCTGTTCTTCGCGGCCAGGGACGTCCTCAAGGGCTGGGCGCCTCCCAGCCGGCTGGTCGACATGTACCAAGCCCGAAAGGATCAGGAGCGCGGCATCGTCAGCTCGCACGGCGACGCGACCCGTTTCTTTGTGACCTTCCTCGACAACCATGACAACAAGGCGCGGTTCTACTTCGTCGATCCAGCGGCCCCGCACGGGCTGGACGACCAGTTGACCGCAGCGCTGGCCTGTCTGTTCGGGCTGCCGGGGATCCCGTGCCTCTATTACGGTACCGAGCAGGCGCTACACGGCTCGGGGTCGGCGGACGAGTGCGTTCGCGAGGCGCTGTGGGGCAAGCCTGGAACTCCTTTCGACGAGAAGCACCCTTTCTATCTCGCCGTTCAGGCTCTCGCGCGCGTGCGGGCGCAGCACCCGGCGCTGCGCTACGGACGCTTCTACTTCCGGCAGATCTCGGGCGACAAGCAGTCGTTCGGCGTGTCGACGCTGAGCCCAGGCGTCGTGGCATTCAGCCGCGTCCTCAACAACGCCGAAGTGCTGGTCGTCGCCAATATCGCCGGAACCGCGCCCCCGCCGTTGACGGTGATCGTCGACAGCAACCTCCACGCCGATGGCAGCCAGATGAGCATCCTTTACAGCAACCGTGCGACGCCGGCAGCACCCAGCCCGGTGTTCACGGTGGGCAACGCGGGCCCGGTCTCGATCACCGAGCTCGACGGCTCGACGTCGTCGGGTCCGGCCCGAGTGGTCACGCTCACTCTAGGTCCGCGAGAGGTGCAGATCCTGGGCTGATCCCGAGCGCTGCGGCCGCTTCATCGTCCGTACTTCGCCGTGCAGTCTGCCAAGCGGGAGGCGTCGACCGGCGGCGCCGCCAGGTCGGGGGGAGTGAGGAACGGCGGGCTCGTGAAGTCGAACATGTCGAGCATCGCGTCGGCGTTGGCGTCGCGGCCAGACAGCGCCGGCAAACCGAACCGCATCTCGATGAAGCGCAGGATCGAGGCGTGGCTGTGAACGGCGTGCGAAACGAAGTGGGCCCGAGCATAGGGCGACACGACGAAGACCGGCACACGGAAACCGTAGCGATCGAAACCGCCCAGCTCGGGCTGCTGCGCGGGTGGCGTCCCGTCGGGAAGGCAGGCCTCGGGTGGCGGCACATGATCGTAAAGGCCGCCCGCTTCGTCGCGGGTGATGAACATCGCCGACGTCGCCCAGCTCGCGCTCGACATCAAGGCGCGCACCTGGCGGTAGACGAATTGCTGCCCGACCTGCATGTCGGCGGGCGGCTCCTCAGAGGTCAGCGTCGCCTGGGCCGTCAGAAAGGCCGGGTCCAAGAAAGAGACCGCGGGCAACTGGTCTTGCTGCGCGTCCTCGGCAAAGTCGTCGATGCCGGCGAGATGACCGATCGAATCGCCCAGGAACGATACTGTCAGCAGGGCCGCTGGTACATCCGAACCGTAGACCTTCCACGAGATGCCGGCGTCGTTGAGCGCGCCGAAGATCGTCCGGTGCAGATCGGTGTCGACGTCATCGCCCACGATTCCAAACGAGCTGCCGGCGTAAAGGTAGAGGCGATTGGGAAAGGTCGGCCCCAGGACGTCGGAGAAGTAACGATCCGAGATCGCGAACGTCGACGCCAGCTGGTAGTAGAACGCCAGGTCGCTCGCGTCATAAAAGGCCATCGCGCGGCTGCCGGTCGGGTCATTCCCTTCGACGTCGTTGGGACCGGCGCTCGCAACGACGAAGCCGTCGTTCTGTCCCTGATTCCACGCCTGATGGCTCCCCTGCCAGGAATGATTGGGATTGTCGAAGCAAGCGGCCGAGAGGTGCGTCCATGGCACCACGGTGACGCCGTCAGCAAGCGGGTTCGACACGCCGCCGGCCGGGACGTCGACGTCGTCTTGTCCCTGGCCGGGAAGGTGGCCGAGGTAGTGATCGAACGAGCGGTTCTCCTGCATGAGAACGATGACGTGCTGAATGGGGATGTCGGCACCCGAAGCGGGACAGGCGACGGTATCGATCGAGAGCGCACCCGCCCCGAAGGAACATGAGGCGCGCAAAGGCGCGGGCTCCGCGCCCTGCGCGCACGACGCCGCTCCATGAGGCGCGAAGGGCGGCACCATGCCCAGGAATTCGCACGAGGCGATACAGGCCAGAATCGGAACACCGCCGAACCAAAACGAAGGGCGCGCCGCCACGCTCATGGATTGAAGATAATCAAGCGCTCGAACACGGGGTCGAGCGGGGCCGTGGTCGGTTCGAATTACGCGGCGGTCCGATCAGGAAGATCCCGACCCTCTTCATCTCGCGGCGCGGAGGCCCGCCGGTGCGTGTACACACGAACGTTGCTTGACCGGTGTGCACCCATGAAGCAGTTTCCGGTGGCAACGTCAACGTTGGGCGCGGGAGGAATGGGGATGGCAACGACGATTGTTGGAACGAAGCAATTGAACGGGATTACCGTCGCAATGGTGCTGGGTGCGCTCGGCGTCGCCGGCGCCGGTTGCGGACCAGATCAGCCCGCGATGGGGCCGAACGCGATGACGGACTCGCTCGGGGCGGCGCCGAACGCGACGGCGAATAACTCCGCCGCCGCGCGAACTGCGGTTCGCCCCATCGCGCCCCTGTCGGGGAGCATGAGCGGCAGCCGCCAGCCGATCTTTCGTTACACGCCGGCGCGCAATGCCACCGTCGACGTCTGCGACGATCGCGCCTGCGCGCACGTGGTCGAGGAACTGAACGGCAGCAACGGCCGGGCGCAACCGGCGACGCCGCTGCGCGCCGGGCTGCTGTTCTGGCGGGTCGTATCCAATCGAACCACCAGCGCGGTCTGGCAGCTCACGATCCCCGGGCGCGACACCGGCGCGAGCATCGCCTGGGGCGTGGTCCCCGACTTCAACGGCGACGGCTTCGCCGACGTCGCGATCGGCTCGCCCGCGCCAGGCTCACAGAATGTGTCGGTGTTCAACGGCGGGGTGTTCGCGCCGGGCTTCACGCCCGACGAGACGCTGACCGGCGGCGACCTGTTCGGACGGGCGGTCGCGTCGGCAGGCGATGTGAACGGCGACGGCTTCGTCGATCTGGCGGTGGCGGCGGGTGCCGGCCCCGGCTCGGTGACGGTCTTCCTCGGCGGTCCGGCGGGGCCCGGCGGCGCCGGGACGTCGCTGTCGCCCGGCGCCGTGACGTCGGGCTTCGGCACGACCATGGCCAGCGCCGGGGACGTCAATGGCGACGGCTACGGCGATCTGCTGGTTGGCGGCGTCGAGCACGCGCAGGTCTACCTGGGCGGCCCGAACGGGATCGCGGCAGCCGCGGCGTTCACGCTGGCCGGTTCGACGGCGAACGGCGCCACGGGCGACGCCAGCGTCGTCCAGGGACCCTCCGACGTCAACGCGGACGGCGCGCCCGATCTCTACGTCGGGGGCGCGCTCTACGTCTCGAGCCCGGCGGGCCTCGTCGCCGAGGCCGCGTTCGCCAACGCCTTCGGCACCGCGTTCGGCAGCTTCGCGGGCGACGCGAACGGCGACGGCTTCGGCGACTTCGCGGCGTACCAGGTCTTCCCGGGCACGCCCGACGGGATCGACGTCAAATCGTCGCTGTTCATCCAGGCGGGCGAGATAACGCTGGGCACGGCCGGCGACATCGACGGCGACGGTTTCAGCGACATCATCTCATCGCTGTCGGCGATCGAAAACTTCGGCGATCGCCAGCGCGTCTACCTCGGCGCCCCCGGCTCCTGCGGCAGCACCGGCTGCCGCCCGTTCCTGTCGGTCCCGATCCCGGGCCATGACTTCAACGGCAACAATCTGACAGCCTTCCTCGGCGGCGTCGGCGACGTGAACAACGACGGCATCGACGACCTTGTGGCGTCCGTGCCCGACAATGGGCAGGCGTTCCTGTTCCGCAGCGACGGCGGCGTCACCGACATCAACCACACCGCCTTTGCCTTCCCGACCTGGACGTTCGCACCCGGCTTCGGCAGCAGCTTTGCCGCGCTGTTCGGCACCGTTCGACCGTTGTTCTGATCGTCACGCAAGGATCTGCGGCAACAGCCCCTCGAAATAGGTCGGATCACCAAAGGACGTGCTCACCCCCAACCCGCGCAGGATCGTGTTGTAGAGGTCGACGTCGGAGCGACCGGGGATCGTGAGCTCGCCCGCGCGAAAGCGTCCGCGGCCGCCCGCGATCCAGAACGGCATGTCGGAGAGGCCGTGATTGACGACGTCGTCGCCGAGCTCGGTTCCGATGACCACGGTGGTGTTGTCGAGCAGCGTGCCTCCATCGACGTCGCGGTAAGCGGGATCGTCGAGCCGCGCGAGCACGGCGGCGATCCGGGTCATGGTCCACTGGATGTCGTCGGCGACGATCGGGCGCACGTCGGCGTTGAACCAGAGATGAAAGCCGTTGCTGTGGATATTGTCGACATTGCCGTTCGGCGAGCTGAACGGGTAGGAGTCGCCGCCGCTCACCACCATGAGATTTCCAAAGCGGGTCAGATCGCAGCGCAGCGCCAGGACGTAGAGATCGACGATCACCGACCACATCTCGTCGAAGTAGGGCGTCGTCTTGGGCGCGAGGTCGCCGATGGCCGGCCCCAGGAACGAGTGCATCTGCGCGGGCGGCGCTGCCGGGATCTGGCACGCCGCCGCTCGGTCGGCGCCCTGCCCTGCCAGCGACATCTGGATGGCGACAGCGCGTCGCTCGAGCTCGCGCACGGTGTCGAGGTGGTTCGAGATCGTCGACCGCACCGCCGCCGAGTAGCCGCCGGCGTCGCCCATGACGTGCTGGTAGTCAGCCACGACTGCGTCGAGCACGCTCACGCGCTGGCGCGCGCGCAACGCGGCGACCGGATCGCCGGCGCCGCCGGGCGGCAGCGACGGCACGGCGCCGAAGATCGTCTCGAACAGCTCCAACGTATCGAGAATCACCAGGTTGGGTTGATTCACGCCGCGCCAGGAGTGGTTGTAGCGGATCGACTCGTCGAGGTTGTCGCCGGCCGAGACGCCGGCGCTCAGCGTCGGCAGCAGCGTGTCGGCGCCCGCCGGATCGCGCGTCGCCTCGTGAACCACCCAGTCGAGGCTGGGACCACCCTTGCTGCTGACGACCGGCGTGCTGTGCCCGCAGGCGAATCCGGCGCTGCCGTGCGAATGCCCGTTGTTGGGCGAGTCGGCGTGGCAGTCGAGCCCCTGGATCATCGTCAGCTTCGACGCGAAGGGGGCGAGCGGCGCCAGCACGCCGGTGAGGCCGGCGCTGCGCAGGATCGCCGGAATCCCGAGGCCGAAGTAGATCGTGATCAGGCGTTCGGGCGGCGCACCGACCTGTGCGAGCGTCGAGCCCTCGCGCGACAGCAAGAACGGCAGCGCGATCGCGGCGCCGCCCGCGCCGCGCAGCGATCGGCCGAGGAACCGGCGGCGCGAGAGCTTGGCCTCGCGCCCGCTGCCGTCGGACCGTCTCACGGCGCAGCTCCCATCGCGCGAAACGCCGGGCTGGTCGCCACCGCGGTGGCGGCCGCCGCCCAGGTCCGGCCGCCGTCGGCGAACGCCTGCGCGAGCCGATCGATGGCCGGAGCGTCGTCGTCGCGCAGCGAGCGACCCATACCGTATTGATAGAGCTTGCTGACCAGGCAGCGCTGCACCGTCGGACTGGCCGCGAGCAGCGCCGCGAACGACGCCGTGTCCGCATAGCTCTGCGAGACGCCGTCGAGCATGACGTGACCGTCGTTGCGCAGCGGATTTCCGTAGGCGTCGATGGTGCGAAAGTGACCGGCCAGGTCGAAGGGCTCGAACGGGTAGCCGAGCGGATCGAACGCGTCGTGGCAGCCCGCGCATTCGGGCGCAGTGGTGTGCAACGCGAACCGGTCCCGATCGGTGAGCTCGATGGGGATGCTGTCGATCTGGGCGGCCGCGCCCGGCGGCGGCGCCGGCATCTCCTGGCACAAGAACACCCGCATCACCATGAGTCCGCGGTCGACGATGCTGACGTGCGCGGGCGCGGCGCGCAGGATCAGGAAACCCGGCTGCGTGAGGATCCCCAGCCGGTTCGGATCGGCCGATAGATCGTAGGTCGCGACATCGGACGATGCTGGGTCGATGCCGTAGACTTGCGCGAGCGCGGGCCCGAGCTCGGTGCGTTCGTCGGTGAGGATCTCGGTGAGATCGCGCTGCTCGTCGAGAGCGATGCGCTCGACGAGACGCAGGCTCTCCTGCTTCATCTCGGCGAGGAGCTCGGCGCCGACGCCGAGCTCCTCGTTGGGCGTGCGCGCGTCGAGTCGGTAGAGTTGCAGCCAGTCCCTCGCGTAGGCGTCGAGCCCGCGCCGCGCGCGCGCGTCGGTGAGCATGCCGGCCACCGCGCTCGACAGCGCGTCGCCGCCGCTCGAGAGGTCGCCGCGCTCGGCGGCGTCGAGGAGCTCCGTCCCGGGCGCCGATGCCCAGAGCAGATACGCGAGCCGCGTCGCCACCTCGAACGCGGTCGGTGCCGGGGCCCCGGTGCGCGGGGCGACGGCGTCGCTGCGCTCGAGCCGGTAGAGAAAATGCGGCGACTGCAGCATCGCCTGGAGGACCATTCGCGCCCCGCCCTCGAAGGCGGCGGCCTGGTCGGGCGCGGCGCCGGCCGCGTCGAAGAGCGGCGCCAGATTCTGCACGTCACCGTCGGTGAGCGGACGGCGATAGAGGAGGCGGCCGAGGTGCCGGATGAAGCCCTCGCGGCAGGCGGCCGTCGGCGCCGTGCACGACGCGTGCGCCGCGAGCCCGCCGGTCCAGGCAACGCGATCGACGATGCGCGCCGCCAGGATCTCATAGGCGTCGGTGCGCACCGCCGACGGCAGCAGCGCCGCGATGTCGTCGCGAAAGCCGCCGCCCGTCGCCGGTTGGTCGTCGGGCAGGAGGTAGAGGTCGCTGGCGTCGAGGGTCACGCCGAGCAGGTCAGCGATCGTGTTTGCGTAAAGCTCCTTGGTCAGCCGCCGTCCGGGCGCCGGCCCCAGCGCCGCGGTGACGGCGGGATCGGGAGCGAGCGCCCCCGGCTCGGCGCTGTGCCAGCAGCCGAATGGCAGCAGGACGAGCGCGACGAGCGCGCGCAGCAGGAGTCGCGGTGAGCCCGAGAAGGGGCGTTCGCCCATTCTTCGCCTTCCGGTTTTGGAGCGTCGCTCCGTTCTCCGGCACGTTCCCCGATCGGCGATGGGGTGTCAACCGCAGCCGCGGAGTCACACCATCAGAGCCGGTCTCGATCAGGCTAGTGCAGAGGAAGCGGTAGACCGGCGCTCGGCATGGCCTGGTCGATGCACGAGATCTTGCCCAGCAAGGGACCCGTGATTCCCGGTCCGACCTCGCCGCCGCTGTTTGGAAAGTTGTCGCGCCGGCTGGTGTCGGATTGGGTGATGCACAGCTTGGTCCCGATCAAGAAGGGGCTGGTCGGGAACTCGAGCGGTCCCCCGTTGCGAAGCCGACTGGTGGTGTTTGGGAGATTGCGGAACACCTCGCGCACGGTCGCTTGGGGCGTGACGACGACAATCGCATTTCGTTCGTTGGCGGCCCCCCAGATATTGCCAGCGGTGTCGACGGCGATTCCATCCAGGCCTTCGAGGATGGGATGAGCCACGAAGATGTCATCGAGGCAGAGCGTATCCGCGGGGAAAGTCGTATCGCAACCAATGGGGCTCGTCACCGCGCCTTGGGCGTCGAGCAGCACCTTCCAGATCGCGCCGCGCGCCGTATCGGCGACAAACAATGCGCCGTCAGGGCCGAACGCGAGGCCGTTGGCAACGACCGCGACCGAACCGGCGGTATCGGCTGCGGCCCGTGTCGTCGGGGTGATGCTCAGCGCCCCCGGAGGCAAGGCACGCGGATCGCGGCCCACGCCACCGACACCAACGCCGGGGAGAGCGTCTACGCCACCATCGGTGTTTGACGTAACGTTGACGTCGTTCGCCATCGGCTGAACGCGGAAAGCCTCACTGACCGTGCCGTCGGTCGCCACGGTCCAGACACGTCCCTGGCCCGCCGTTCCGTCGGACGCCCACAACTTGCCGCTCTTGTCGAAGGCGAGGCCGTTGGCGATCGAAACACCGCTCGCGAATACGGTCGCCGTCGGTGGCGTTTGATCGTTGGGCGTCAATCGGTAGATCCGGTCGCCGTCTCCGATGAACAGATCGCCGCCGGCGTTGAAAGCGAGGCCGTTCGGGCTGCACGGCGCAGGGATGTTGCCGACGATCGTAGACGTCCCCATCGAGATCGAGAAACGCCACACCGCACAGGGAGAGCCGGCGCGGCCCGCGGCGTAGAGATTGCCAGCGCCATCTGCGGTGAGCCCTTCGATGACCAGAGAGGTCTTGGAAATGGTGGTGAAGGTGAGCTGAGAAGGAGGTGGCAAGCCCGCCAGGGTGTTGACAGTGACATTGATATTGGTGTCGGTTGCCGGCGATGTGTCTGACTCGGCCGCGTCGGGCATCGGACAAGAGGCGTCCATGCTCTGCATCGATTTGGAGCACGAAACGATCGCGCCACCAAACAACATCGCGGCAACAACGACAAACCCATTCCAACGATTCACCTGCATCACTCACCCCCCGGGCTGGATTGCTTCGCGTTTAATAACGCATTTTCTGCAATTATCGGGCCGACCAGCAGCCGCGCGGAACGTCTCACGCAGTTTTGCGGGGGTCAAGCTCGATAACGACCGTTGGTTGAAACAAAACGGTCACCAATTGCCAAAGACGAAATACCGGCGGTCCGCGCTTGGAAGAACGGTCCGGGCGTCCGTTATGGTTGTATGTCGCTCAAATCGTCTTTCGCTCGAGGCGAACGTCCGGCGCGCTCACCCTGGACCTTGTTGGCGCTCGTGGCTTCGCTGGCACCGACCGGTTGCACGGACAAAAAGAATCAGTCACCGACGACCCCGGTGGACATGCCGCAGGATGCGTCGACTTCATCCGTGGATGTTCCACCGGACGCGCCGGTTCCCCTGTCACTGTTCTCGGCCGGAGCCGTGCAGGTCTCAGTGATGGCCACGGTGCCGGACTTCGCGACCCAAAACGGCCTCACGATCAATTTCACCTTCGGGTCGGCCGGTTCTTTGCGCGACCAGATCCTGACCGGCACCTCGGGCGCCGATGTCGCCATCCTCACACCCGCTGTCATCACGGCGCTCGATGCGCAGTCGCTGGTGCATGCCGGCTCACGCGTTGATCTCGCCCAGATCGGCGGCGGCCTCGCCGTCAGATCCGCTGACCAGCCGCCCGACATCTCCGACTCCGACAAATTCAAGGCGGCTCTGCTCGCCGCCGACGAGATCTATTACGCGGACCCAGCCTTGGCGACCGCGGGCGCGGCGTTCATCAAGATCTGTAGCACCCTCGGGATCGCGGATACCTGCGCAGCCGCCCCGGCTGGCAAGGGCCACACCGCGCCGGTCGGAGCGGAGGCGATGGCTGCCATGGCGCAATCGACAGCAACCACGGTCGTCGGCGCCACGCAGATCAGCGAAATCAAGTCGACCCCGGGGGTCCAACTCGCCGGCGAATACCCCGAAGCGCCCGTCAACCTGCAGGTCAAGACCGTCTACTCCGCGATCATCGTCGAGGGAGCTCAGAACCTCGGCAACGCGCAACTGCTCCTGCAGTTCCTCGGCGGTGACGCGTTCAAGACTGACCTGGCAAAGTACGGATTCGAGCCGCCCCCGGGCCCGTGAGCGGGCTGGAAATCGGCGTCTGACCTTCTATGATTTCACGGTACCGCTGATGGCTGATGCGAAGGTTGATGGCCAGGTATCGTACCGCAGGGCTCTCGAGTGGTCGCCCTGGTTGCTGATCA
>Ga0265339_10001282_pt1 | contig 18779 bp, 17 predicted proteins | sample 4CB219metaG_FD_202085 | JGI IMG/M metagenome (GOLD analysis project Ga0265339, IMG submission 202085) | Rhizosphere microbial communities from Carex aquatilis grown in University of Washington, Seatle, WA, United States - 4-CB2-19 metaG | ecosystem: Host-associated > Plants > Roots >... | reverse complement strand
AAGCAGTGCTTTCGCCAGCGCTTCGGCCTGGTCCGCCGGCGCCGAAATCTCGAAACCGTCCTCGCCGGTGTAGCCGGAGCGGGAGACAAAGCAGTCGAGCCCTTTGACGCGATGCGGGCCCGCATCCATGAAGCGCATGCCTGGTGCGTCCGCACAAAACTTCGCCAGGATGGCTTCGGCTTTCGGCCCCTGCAGCGCGAGTAGCGCACGATCCGGCAGCGGCTCGACGACGCAGGCGTCGGCGAGGTGCTCGCGCAGATGCGCTTCGTCCGCGTCCTTGCAGGCGGCATTGACCACCAGGAACAGGTGGTCGCCGAAATTCGCGACCATGAGATCGTCGAGGATGCCGCCGGCCTCATTGGTGAATTGCGCGTAACGCTGCCGCCCCGGCGCAAGCGCCAGAATGTCCTGCGGCACCAGCCGTTCCAGCGCGCGTGCGGCGTCTTCGATCAGGCCCGATTTCGCCCGCAGCACGAGCTGGCCCATATGGGAGACGTCGAACAGGCCGGCGGCGGCGCGGGTATGCAGGTGCTCCCGCAGCACGCCGGGGGCATATTGCACGGGCATCTCGTAGCCCGCGAACGGCACCATTTTGCCGCCCAGCGCCAGATGCAGGGCGTGGAGGGGCGTACGTTTCAGGGGGCTGAGGTCATTACGCGCAAGCATCACAGGGGCCCTCGCGGTTCCCGGGACAATCCCCGAAAAACCAGTCGAAGCCCCATCTGTCGCTTTGCCTGAGAGTATTATCCCGTCGGCGGACGCGTCCGGGCCCAGAGCCCTCGGCGCCTCTTTCCAGATGCTGTCCCAGTCACGCGGTCCTTTTGCCTGAGAGTTTCCGGGGCGGTTGCTCCTTCGGCGCCGGCGTCAACGCCGGTCTCTCCCGACGTGGCTGTCTTGAACAGATGGGAGCAGAACACGACCCCAGCAAGCCTGTCAACGCAGCCGCCAGGGCTATCAACGGGGATTACGAAACCCGGCGCTTCGATACGTGACGGCACTTGCCGGCAAGCCCATGATCCGCCTGCACGGTTTCTGGACACCACGTTTCCCCTTGTCTAAAAGCCATTTGACCCCAAAGTCAGCTGTTTGAGGCTCGACCGGGCCAGCTTTCCGATTGGATGATTATGACGAGCGTTAACGACATCAGGTCGACTTTTCTGAACTTCTTTGCCGCGAACGGCCACGAGATCGTGCCGTCCTCGCCGCTCGTGCCGCGCAACGACCCGACCCTGATGTTCACGAACGCCGGCATGGTGCAGTTCAAGAACGTCTTCACCGGGGTCGAGAAGCGCCCCTATGTGCGCGCCACCACCTCGCAGAAGTGCGTGCGGGCGGGCGGCAAGCACAACGACCTCGACAATGTCGGCTATACCGCGCGGCATCACACCTTTTTCGAGATGCTCGGCAATTTTTCGTTCGGCGACTATTTCAAGGACCGCGCGATCGAGCTTGCCTGGCAACTGGTCACGAAGGAATTCGGCCTGCCGAAGGACAAGCTGTGGGCGACCGTCTACATCGACGACGACGTGGCCTTTGACCTCTGGAAGAAGATTTCAGGGCTCCCCGAATCGCGCATCATCCGTATCGCCGGATCCGACAATTTCTGGCAGATGGGCGACACCGGCCCGTGCGGGCCGTGCTCGGAGATTTTCTATGACCACGGCGATAAGGTCTGGGGCGGGCCGCCCGGCTCGCCGGAAGCCGACGGCGACCGCTTCATCGAGATCTGGAACCTGGTGTTCATGCAGTTCGAGCAGCTCGAGGGCGGGGCGCGCAATCCGCTGCCGAAGCCCTCGATCGACACCGGGGCGGGGCTCGAGCGCGTCGCGGCGGTGCTGCAGGGCAAGCACGACAATTACGACATCGACCTGTTCGTCGCGCTGATCCGCGCCATTTCCGATCTGACCGGCGTCGACCCGCAAGGTCCGCAGAAGGCTTCGCTGCGCGTGATCGCCGATCACCTGCGCGCGTCGTCGTTCCTGATCGGCGACGGCGTGCTGCCCTCCAACGAGGGCCGCGGCTACGTGCTGCGCCGGATCATGCGCCGCGCCATGCGCCATGCGCAGCTCCTGGGGGCGCGCGAGCCGCTGATGCACCGCCTGGTCTGGGCGCTGGTGCGCGAAATGGGCCAAGCCTATCCGGAGCTGGTGCGCGCGGAAAACCTGATCGAGGAGACGTTGCGGCTCGAAGAGACCCGCTTTCGCAAGACCTTGGAGCGCGGGCTTGCAATCCTGGATGAAAAAAGCGCGGGGCTTGCGAAAGGCGACATGTTCGACGGCGATACCGCCTTCACCCTCTACGACACCTATGGCTTCCCGCTGGATCTGACGCAGGACGCGCTGAAGTCGCGCGGCATCGGCGTCGATATCGCGGCCTTCACCGATGCGATGGACCGCCAGCGCGAGAAGGCGCGCGCGGCCTGGGCGGGCTCGGGCGATACCGCGACCGAGAGCGTGTGGTTCCCGCTGCGCGAGAAACTCGGCGCGACCGAGTTTCTCGGCTACGAGACCGAGACCGCGGAGGGCGCGGTGGCAGCGCTGGTCAGGGACGGCAAGGAAGTCGACAGCCTGAAGGCGGGCGAGAGCGGCGCCATCGTCCTCAACCAGACGCCGTTTTATGCGGAATCCGGCGGCCAGGTCGGCGACACCGGCATCATGACCGGTGAGGGCGTGAAGTTCCGCGTCACCGACACCCAGAAGAAGGCCGGCGATCTCTTCGTGCATCTGGGGACGGTGGAGCAGGGCACGCTCAAGCTCGGCACCGCGCTGCAGCTTGATGTCGATCATGCGCGGCGGAGCGCGATCCGCGCCAACCACTCGGCGACGCATGTTCTGCACGAGGCGCTGCGGCAGGTGCTCGGCGATCACATCGCCCAGCGAGGCTCGCTGGTGGCGCCCGACCGGTTGCGCTTCGACTTTGCCCATCCCAAGCCGATTTCGGCGCAAGAACTCGCCCGCGTCGAGGATATCGCCAACGACGTGGTGCTGGAGAACGACGAGGTCACCACCCGCGTGATGGCGCTGGATGACGCCCGCGAGGCGGGCGCGCGTGCGCTGTTCGGCGAAAAATACGGCGACGAGGTGCGCGTGGTGACGATGGGGAAGGGTCCGCGCGAGCAGGGCCGGAACGCGCTCGGCTGGTCGGTGGAGCTGTGCGGCGGCACGCATGTGAGGCGGACCGGCGATATCGGGCTGATCTCGGTGACCAGCGAAAGCGCGGTGTCGTCCGGCGTTCGCCGCATCGAGGCGCTGACCGGGCGGAACGCGCGCAGGCACGCCAACGAGACCATGGCGCTGGCCAGGACCGCGGCGATCGAGCTGCGCACCACGCTGGACGACGTGCCGGCGCGTATCGCCTCGCTGATGGAAGAGCGCAAGAAGCTTGAGCGCGAACTGTCCGACGCCCGCAAGAAGCTCGCGATGGGCGGCGGCGCATCCGGCGACGGCGCGGCAGGCGTGCGCGAGGTTGGCAGCGTCAAGCTGATGGCGCGCGCCGTCGAAGGCGTCGAGATGAAGGACCTCAAGAGCCTTGCCGATGACGGCAAGAAGCAGCTCGGCTCCGGCGTCGTCGCCATTGTCGGCGTCACCGGCGACGGCAAGGCCGGTGTTGTGGTCGGCGTCACGCCCGACCTGACCTCGCGCTACAACGCGGTCGACCTGGTGCGGGTCGCCTCCGCCGCGCTCGGCGGCAAGGGTGGGGGCGGGCGGCCCGACATGGCGCAGGCCGGCGGCCCCGACGGCGCCAATGCGGACGCCGCGCTATCGGCCATCGAAAAAGCCATGGCCGGCGCTTAAGACGTGGTTCCGATCTACCGCAGAAGAAGGAAGCTGAGCGACCCCAATCTTCGGGACCGGCTCTATGAACTGCTGGAACACGATCACCCGACATATTCGGTCGGTTCCCGCTTCGTCGAACTGATCGTGTTTGTGATCGTCGTCGACGTCACGGCGATGATACTGGCCTCGGTGCCGGAGATCGACGCTCGTTTCGGCGCATGGTTGACCGCCGTCAAGATCGGCGCGCTTTGCGTGTTCGCGCTGGAATATGCGGCGCGGCTGTGGACGGTGGCCGGTCACACACCGCGCAAGCTGTCGCCGCTGCGGGACCGGCTTGGCTATGTCTTCTCCAGCCTGGGCATCATCGACCTGCTGGCGTTCCTGCCGGCTTCGGTCGCGCTGGTCGCCGGCAGCCGCCGGACGCTGGCCGTTCTCGGCGTGCTGCCCTTCTTCAAGCTCGTCCGCTACTCGCCGGCGATGCGTTCGTTGTTCGCTGCCATTCACGCCGAGCGGCGAACGCTGGTCGGCTGCCTGGTGATTCTGACGGGAGCCGTGCTGCTGTTCGCCTCGCTGCTCTACGCCATCGAGCGCGACGTTCAGCCCGAGAAGTTCGGCACCATTCCACAGGCGATGTGGTGGGCCATCGTCACGCTGGGCACGGTCGGCTATGGCGACGTGGTTCCGGTCACGCTGCTCGGCAAGTTCGTGGCGGGCTTCACCATCATCTGCGGGCTCGCGATGATCGCGTTGCCGGTGGCGATCATCTCCACCGCCTTTGCCGAGGAGGTCAAGCGGCGCGATTTCGTGGTCACCTGGGGCATGCTGGCGCGGGTGCCGCTGTTCGCGCATCTGTCAGCCGCCGAGATCGCCGACATCATGCGGCTGTTGCGGGCCCGCACCATCGAGTCCGGCGAGATCCTGGTCCGGCGCGGCGAGCCGGCGACCTCGATGTATTTCATCACCGCCGGCGAGGTCGAGATCGAATTGCCGAGCCAGCACGTTCGGCTATCCGACGGCGCGTTTTTCGGCGAGATCGCGCTTCTGCACCGGACCAGGCGCAGCGGTACGGTGACGGCGACGCGCAAGACCCGGCTTCTGCTGCTGGATGCCCTGGACTTCCACTCCCTGATCGAGCGGGTACCGGCGCTCGCGGCGCATGTGAAAAAGACCGCGAAAGCCCGCCTTGCGGATTCCGGCGATATCGCGGTGACCGAGATCGCCCAGGCCGAAAAGCCGGACCCATTGCCGACGGAATGATGGCCGGCGGAGAGCATGAAGGCCTCCGTCAAACCGGTTCCACCATAATGGTCGGTCTCCGTGCGATGGGCGGGCGTCAAATGAATGGGCCGCGCTCAGGCGCGGCCCATGGTGATTTCCAGCCGAGGAAAATTGCGAAGGGCGCCTACGCCATCGCCTTGGTCAGGTTTTCCGCGACCTTGTCCAGGAAGCCGGTGGTGGAGAGCCAGCGCTGGTCGGCGCCGACCAGAAGCGCCAGGTCCTTGGTCATGTAGCCGGATTCCACGGTGTCGACGCAGACCTTCTCCAGCGTGTCTGCGAACTTCGCGAGTTGCGCATTGTTGTCGAGCTTGGCGCGATGGGCCAGGCCCCTCGTCCAGGCGAAGATCGAGGCGATCGAGTTCGTCGAGGTCTCCTTGCCCTTCTGGTGTTCGCGGTAGTGGCGCGTGACCGTGCCGTGGGCGGCTTCCGCCTCTACCGTCTTGCCGTCGGGTGTCATCAGCACCGAGGTCATCAGCCCGAGCGAACCGTAGCCCTGCGCCACGGTGTCCGACTGCACGTCGCCGTCGTAGTTCTTGCAGGCCCAGACATAGCCGCCCGACCACTTCAGCGCCGCCGCCACCATGTCGTCGATCAGGCGGTGCTCGTAGGTCAGCTTCTTTGCCTCAAATTCCTTCTTGAATTCGCGGTCGTAGATGTCCTGGAAGATGTCCTTGAACCGGCCGTCATAGACCTTCAGAATCGTGTTCTTGGTCGAGAGATAGACCGGATAGCCGCGCGCCAGGCCGTAATTGAGGGAGGCGCGCGCGAAGTCGACGATGGAATCATCCAGCTTGAACACTTCCTTCTCGATCACCGTTCCGTCCTCGCCGACGAACTTGATCGACAGCGTGCCCTTGCCGGGGAATTTGATGTCGGTGGCGCGGTACTGGTCGCCATAGGCGTGGCGGCCGATGATGATCGGCTTGGTCCAGCCCGGCACCAGGCGCGGCACGTTCTTGCAGATGATCGGCTCGCGGAAGATCACCCCGCCCAGGATATTGCGGATGGTGCCGTTGGGCGACTTCCACATATCCTTCAATCCGAATTCCTTCACCCGCGCCTCGTCGGGGGTGATGGTGGCGCATTTGACGCCGACGCCGACCTTCTTGATGGCGTTGGCGGCGTCGATGGTAACCTGGTCGTTGGTCTTGTCGCGATATTCGATCCCAAGGTCGAAATACATCAACTGAACGTCGAGGAACGGGGTGATCAGCTTGTCCTTGATGTACTGCCAGATGATCCGGGTCATCTCGTCGCCATCGAGTTCGACGACGGGGTTGGTCACCTTGATTTTTGCCATGGGGGATCGGGCCTTCTTGGGAAATGCGCGTTTCGCTCGGGTAGAATGAGGCTGCGCTATAGCACCGGAAACGCCGCGGCGAAAGCCGAGGCGCTATGCAGTTTTAGGCAGTCTTTTGGGCTAAAATGCCGCCGGCGTGGCGGTGCCTGCGATCACGCACCGGGTTAACCAGGGCGCCCGCGGTCCTGGTCTTGCAGTTTCATTTTTTGTGGCTGGCGGCCTGTCCGAAAGGGGAGCGCATGCAACCATCCGGCGCCGGCAAGCCGTTGGGGTTTTGATCGCGCCGTCCCGAGACGCTAATAACCCTGCTATTCCGTCAACGGCTCGAAGCGTCGGCCGGCGTGATGCTTCGCAGGCGATCATGAAATTCGAACCAGAGAGTGAGGCGAGATGTCCGGTTCGGGCACCGATAAAACCAAGTCCGGCTGGAACTTGAACAGCCCTGTTGTGGTCCTGGTTGAGCCGCAGCTCGGCGAGAACATCGGCATGGCCGCGCGCGCCATGGGCAATTTCGCGCTCACCAGGCTCCGGATCGTCAACCCGCGTGACGGCTGGCCGAACATCAGCGCGCAGCGCGCCGCCGCCGGCGCCGACCATATTCTCGACGGCGTCGAGCTGTTCGACACTGTCGACCAGGCGATCGCCGACCTCGACCTGGTGTTTGCCACCACCGCGCGCGCCCATGACCAGGCCAAGCCCGTGCTCGGGCCGGACACCGCGGCGCGCGAGGTCGCCGGCCATATCGCGGCTGGCGGCAAGGCCGGCATCCTGTTCGGGCGCGAGCGCTGGGGGCTAACCAACGAGGAGGTCGCGCGCGCCAACCGGATCGTCACCTTTCCGGTCAATCCGGGCTTTGCCTCGCTCAACCTGGCGCAGGCGGTGCTGTTGATGGGCTACGAGTGGTTCAAGCTGTCGACCGAGAGCGCTCTGCCATTCGCGATGCCCGAGCGCTCCGAGCCCGCCTCGCAGCACCAGATGCAGGCGTTCTTCGACAATCTGGTGCGCGAACTCGACCGCGTCGAATTCCTGCGCCCGGCGGAGAAGCGCGAGACCATGCTGGTCAATCTGCGCAACATCTTTACCCGCATGGATCCGACCAAGCAGGACATGCATACCCTGCACGGCGTGGTGATGGCGATTGCCGAAGGGCGCAAGGGCCCGGCCAAGGGCGGGGTGCTCGACGGCGAGCAGGCGACGCGGCTGCGGGCGCTGTTGGCCGAGCACGGGCACGGCATGCCGCCGCATGACAGCAGCACGGTACGCGGACTGGCGCGGCTGCTCCGGCGCAACCCGACGGACGCCGAGCGTCTGCTCTGGCAGGCGCTCACCCGCGACCGTCGCTTTGCCGGGCAGTTCAAGCGCCAGACCCCGGTCGGCCGGCATATCCCGGATTTCGTCTCCTTTGTGCATCGGACCGCGATCGAACTGGTCAATGCCGGCGAGGGCGATGCAATCGTGCGCGACCGCGCGGTGCGGCGGGCCTGGCTCGAGAGCCGCGGCTATCACGTGGTCGACATCAAGGCCGCCGACGTGGAGGCAAATCTGGAGCGCGAGCTCATACGGCTGGAAGCGGGTCTGCGCGGAAGCTGAAATCGCGGCGAGCGGTGCAGGACGTCGGGCAAATTCCGTACAGATATTCCGGCACCAGCGGCAACCTGCCGGAATATGGATTCAAGGAGGATGAGCAGCAACGAGTCCGGGTTAACGAGACGTGAACAGACTGGCGGATTCTTTCGGTACCGATTCGCCAATTTGCAACCCCGGATTGATAGGAAAGCGCGCATCGCCTCGATCCCGGAGAGTCTCATGTCCCCATTCAAACTCGCCCTTGTCACGGGCGCGACCTTGCTATTGGCCGCGCCGGCAGTCGCCCAAACAGTCGGTCAAGCCTCCGGACTACGTCAGGATGTTCCGGTACGCATCCAGACCTCGTTCAACTTCTTCGTGCCGGGACCGAACGGGGAAAGCGAAGAGGCGAAAAAATCGCGGGATAATGCGCGCCGTGCGATTTACGAGATGGCGGCTCACGAATGCGATCTGCTTCGCGAGGTTCTGGCGAAGGAATGCCGGCTGGAGTCGGTGTCAAACAACATCGGCCGTCAATATGCGCCGCAGCAGCAGGACGGTTACAACGTCAACGGCACGATGAGTTTTCAGATCATGCTGAAATAAAGGTCAGGGTCTACATCCCCGATTTGACCTGGGTAATCGCGATTCCCATCAGTTCGTCCATTTTGGCGCGAATCTCCTGTTCGCCGGTCGCGATGCCCTTGGCGGCCAGATCGCGCGCCACCTTGCGGAGCACTCCGGCGTCGCGCCCTTCCTCGAATTCGGCGGCGATAACCTCCTTGGCATAGGCGTCGGCGGCCGGACCGCTTTTTCCGAGCTTTTCGGCCGCCCACAATCCCAACAGCTTGTTGCGGCGCGCCTCGGCCTTGAACCTCAGTTCTTCCTCGACGACGAATTTCTTCTCGAAGGCTTCCTCGCGCTTGTCGAATGTGGTCATGATGGGGTTCCGGGCCGGTTGCGAATCGGCAATGTGGGCCTTGTTGCGACGGGCCCGCCGCGCAACTAGATAACGGGAATATCGGGCCGAAACAACGTCAATAAGGCCGTACGGAAAGCGATAAAACTCGCCCCTTGAGGCCCGGATCGATTGTGCTCGATAGGCCGATCGGATAGGTTGCCTTCAGGTCCGGTTCTTGTTCTGTTTCCTCGGGTTCCAGGCCTCCGCGGCAGCTCCGTCGTGGGTCGCATTCCAATCATCCGGAGCATACCAAATTGATGGACAACACACGGTACATCCCAATGAGCCGTCGACGTCGGATTTATGAAGGCAAGGCAAAGGTCCTCTACGAGGGGCCGGAGCCGGGAACCTTGATCCAGCACTTCAAGGACGACGCGACCGCGTTCAACGCCAAGAAGCATCAGGTGATCGAGGGCAAAGGCGTCCTCAACAACCGGATTTCGGAGTACCTGTTTCAGCACCTCAACGACATCGGGGTGCCGACCCACTTCATCCGTCGTCTCAACATGCGCGAGCAACTGATTCGCGAAGTCGAGATTGTGCCGCTCGAGGTGGTGGTGCGGAACGTGGCGGCCGGCTCGCTGTCGCAGCGCCTCGGCATCGAGGAGGGCACGCAGCTGCCGCGCTCGATCATCGAGTTCTACTACAAGAACGACCAGCTCAACGACCCCATGGTCTCGGAAGAGCACATCACCGCCTTCGGCTGGGCGACGCCGCAGGAGATCGACGACATCATGGCGCTGGCTATCCGTGTCAACGACTTCCTCACCGGGCTTTTCCTCGGCATCGGCATCCGGCTGGTCGATTTCAAGATGGAGTGCGGCCGGCTGTTCGAGAACGAGATGATGCGGATCATCGTCGCCGACGAGATCTCCCCGGATTCCTGCCGGCTGTGGGACATCAAGTCGAACGAGAAGCTCGACAAGGACCGTTTTCGCCGCGATCTCGGCGGTCTCCTGGAGGCCTATACCGAAGTGGCAAAGCGGCTCGGCATCCTGATGGAAAACGAGCGGCCCGCGGGTTCGGGTCCGGTCCTGGTCAAGAGTTGAGGGGCTGGGTCGGTGAAGGCGCGTGTGACCGTTACGCTGAAATCGAGCATTCTCGATCCCCAGGGCAAGGCCATCGAAGGGGCGCTGAAATCGCTTGGTGTCGATGGCGTCGCCAGCGTCCGGCAGGGCAAGGTATTCGACATTGAGCTTTCCGGCTCCGATCGGGCGAAGGCGGAGGCGGCGCTGAAGGATGCCGCCGACAGGCTTTTGGCGAACACCGTGATCGAGAATTATGCGATCGAGGTGAAGGCATAGGGAGACAAGATGGCCGATGTGGCGGCGGAGCTGATGTTTGAGGTGATGAAATCGGTCCAGGCGCGACTGACGCAGGTCGATGGCAAGATCGACGAGCTCAAGCAGGAGATGCAGGCATCGCGAACGTTGCAAAACGGCATTCGCCATGAAATCACGGGCATCTTCCAGGAGATTTCGAGCGTTCACGCGACCCTGGTTCGTCACGAGGGCCGTCTGGATCGTATCGAGAAGCGTCTCGAACTGCACGACGCGCCGACCCCATGAAATCCGCCGTCCTCGTCTTTCCCGGCATCAATCGCGAGCGCGACATGGCGCGCTCGCTGCGGCTGATATCGGGCCATGAGCCCGCGATGGTCTGGCACGCCGACACCTCGCTGCCCAACGGCACCGATCTCGTGGTGGTGCCCGGCGGCTTCTCCTACGGAGACTATCTGCGCTGCGGGGCGATTGCGGCGCGCGCGCCGATCATGGACGCGGTGCGCGCCTTTGCGCGAGACGGCGGGCTGGTGCTCGGCGTCTGCAATGGGTTCCAGATTCTCTGCGAGGCAGGCCTGTTGCCGGGCGTCCTGATGCGCAACGCGCAGCTGAAGTTCATCTGTCACGACGTGCATTTGCGGGTCGAACGCTCCGATACGCCGTTTACCCGCGGCTACAATGCGGGCCAGGTGATCCGCGTCCCCGTCGCGCACGGCGAGGGCAACTACGAGGCGGACGAAGAGACGCTGAAGCGTCTCGAAGGCGAGGGGCGGGTGCTCTACCGCTACTGCTCGGCTGAAGGCCTCGTTGACGAGGCGTCGAATATCAACGGCGCGGCGCATTCGATCGCTGGTATCGTCAATGAGCGCGGCAATGTGCTCGGCATGATGCCGCATCCGGAAAACCACGTCGAAGACATCATGGGCTGCACCGACGGCCGCGGCCTGTTCGCGGGCCTGGTCGCGCATCTCGACCGCGCGGCGTAGACCTATCGGGAGTCGACGATGGCCTCGGTCATCGTCTTCCGCTTCACCCGCTTGATCGTTCCGGAAAATGTAAACACCGTCCGCGTTCCGGAGGTCAATTGACCACGCACAAAGATCAGGGAACCGCCGGCGCGGGTGATCTCGCCAGTGCCTTCGACCAGTTCGCCTTCGTGGGCGGCGTCGAGAAAATCGCAGGCAAACGACACCGTCACGCCCGGGCCATCGAGCACGGGGGCTGCGGTCGCGAACAGGCAGTAGTCGGCGAACGACATGAAGCAGCCGCCATGAACGTTGCCTGCGCCGTTGAGGTGCTTCTTTTGCACCCGGAACGCGCAGCGCATGCGGCCGTCGTCCTCCATCCGGTGCCAGAACGGCCCGTTGTGGGTCTCGAAATTATCCCGGCCCCAGGTTCGCCAGCCCGCAAATTCGCCCTCCGTGCAGACGTGCAGATCGGGGCGGTTGAGGAAGGCGGATTTGGTCAGCTCGTCCACGCGGTTCGGCCTTTGACTTGCGGGATAAAGTTCTTAAATCCGATCCAGGCCCTTTGTGCAAATACTTCACTAACCCATTGCTCCGGCAAAGCTCTGGACAGCTAGCGGATGCGCCATAAAAGGCCTTTTCCGGCTCCTCCGATCTCCCTAATAAGAAACCTCAATCGCGCCAGACCCGCCGCATGAACGAACCGCAGATCACCCCCGAACTCGTCGCTGCCCACGGGCTCAAGCCGGACGAATATGAGCGCATCCTCAAATTGATCGGGCGGGTGCCGAGCTTCACGGAGCTCGGGATCTTTTCGGCGATGTGGAACGAGCACTGCTCCTACAAGTCCTCGCGCATCCATCTGCGCGGGCTTCCCACCAGGGCGCCGTGGGTGATCCAGGGGCCGGGCGAGAACGCCGGCGTGATCGACATTGGCGACGGCCAGGCGATCGTGTTCAAGATGGAGAGCCACAACCATCCGAGCTATATCGAGCCGTATCAGGGCGCGACCACGGGCGTCGGCGGCATCCTGCGCGACGTCTTCACCATGGGCGCGCGTCCGATCGCTTGCCTCAACGCGCTCAGTTTCGGCGCGCCGGAACACCCCAAAACGCGACACCTCGTGGCGGGCGTGGTCGCCGGCGTCGGCGGCTACGGCAACTCGTTCGGGGTGCCGACCGTCGGCGGACAGGTGCGCTTCCATACCCGCTATGACGGCAACATCCTGGTCAATGCCATGGCCGTCGGCCTCGCCGAGGCCGACAAGATTTTCTATGCGGCGGCATCAGGCGTGAACATGCCGATCGTCTATTTGGGTTCCAAGACCGGACGCGACGGCATTCACGGCGCCTCGATGGCCTCGGCCGAATTCGACGACAACTCGGAAGAAAAGCGCCCGACCGTTCAGGTCGGCGATCCCTTCGCGGAAAAGCTGCTTCTGGAAGCCTGCCTGGAGATCATGGCGGCCGGCTGCGTGATCGCGATCCAGGACATGGGCGCGGCGGGGCTGACCTGCTCTGCGGTCGAGATGGGCGCCAAGGGCGATCTTGGCGTCGACCTCGACCTCAATGCCGTGCCGACGCGCGAAACCGGCATGAGCGCCTATGAGATGATGCTTTCGGAAAGCCAGGAGCGCATGCTCATGGTGTTGAAGCCGGAGAAGGAGAAGGAGGCGGAGGCGATCTTCCGCAAATGGGGGCTCGATTTTGCCGTGGTCGGCCACACCACGCCGAGCAAGCGTTTTCGGGTGAAGCACGGCGGCGATGTCATGGCCGACCTGCCGATCAAGGAACTGGGCGATGAAGCGCCGGTGTACGATCGTCCCTGGGTCGTTTCATCGAAGCTGCCGGTGATCCACGCCCGCGACGTCGTGGCGCCGATCGCCGTCAGAGCCGCGCTGGAAAAACTGATCGCAAGCCCGGAACTCTGTTCCAGGCGCTGGGTCTGGGAACAGTACGATCACGTCATCCTGGGCAACACAGTGCAGCGTCCCGGCGGGGATGCCGCCGTGGTGCGGGTGCAGGAGGGGCCGAAGGGGCTGGCGCTCACCGTCGACGTCACACCGCGCTATTGCGAAGCCGACCCGTTCGAGGGCGGCAAGCAGGCGGTCGCCGAAGCCTGGCGCAATATCACGGCGGTGGGCGGCCGGCCGCTGGCCATCACCGACAATCTCAATTTCGGCAATCCGGAGCGGCCTGAGATCATGGGCCAGTTCGTCGGCTGCCTGAAGGGCATCGCGGAAGCCTGCCGTGCCCTGGATTTCCCGGTCGTGTCCGGCAACGTCTCGCTCTACAACGAGACCAACGGCCGCGGCATCCTGCCGACACCCTCGATCGGGGGCGTGGGGCTGCTCGACGACTTCACCAAATCCGCGACGCTGGCGTTCAAGGCCGAGGGCGAGGCGATCCTTTTGGTCGGCGAAACCCACGGCTGGCTCGGCCAGTCGGTTTATCTGCGTGACATCTGCGGGAGAGAAGAGGGCGCGCCGCCCCCGGTCGATCTGGCGGCCGAAAAGCGCAATGGCGATGTGGTGCGCGGTATGATCCATGCGGGCACGGCCACATCGGCGCATGACCTCTCCGACGGCGGGCTGCTGATCGCCTTGGCGGAGATGGCGATGGCAAGCGGGCTGGGCGCCAGCCTGTCGGCGCCGCCGAGCGCCATCGTGCCGCACGCCTACTGGTTCGGCGAGGATCAGGCGCGCTACGTCGTCACCGTGCCGGAAGCCCGCGTTGGAATGGTGCTGGCCAAGATGCGCGGCGCCGAGGTGCCATGCGTCCGTATCGGCACGACCGGAGGCGATGCCATCGCCATTGCCGGCGAAACGCCGGTTCCGGTGGCGTCGCTGAAAACAGCCTACGAGCGCTGGTTTCCGGCTTACATGGACGGCGCCGGTTAGTCCTGAGGGCGGGCTTCAAAGCACGTGGCTGGCGCCCGGCAGCCTGCGCAGAGCCGCGGTTGCAGCCCAACTCAAGGCCACGGTCAGCACGAATGCGATCAGAGCCTTGGCAATGGCCGAGATGTCCATGTCGAACATCCAGTATTGCAGCCAGAGCACGATCGGATAGTGCACCAGGAACATGCCGTAGGCATCGGGCTGCATGGGATCGAGCATGCTCCGGCCCGATCGCTTGAACCTCAGGAAATAGGCCAGAATCGCAAACAGGATCGCCGCACTGAAAGCGGCGAAGAACAGGCCGTAGCTCGCCTCATACCAATCGGGCTGCAGCGGTGGATTCCCCAATATCTCCCGCTTGATATAGATAAGCCCCCATAACAGGCCGTAGGGTATGAGTGTCACGATCACCCAGCCCCAGCCGCTTTTCGCCAGCCGTCCGTCCGCACTCAACAGGCCGCGATCGAAATTTGCCGCACCGATCCCGGCACCGATAAAGAAATAGGCGGCATAGAAAAGAATGCGGCTGGCCTGCACGGAGAAGGGTCCGAACTCCAACCAGCGGCTGGGTCCGAAATAGACCCGCGCCGGAATATAGAGAATGGCGGTGACCGCGAGCATGAAGGCGAAGAACTGAGCCGGCCGGCCGTAGCCCCGCAGCGACATGCGATTGATCGGATCGACAAGCCTCGGCGAGAGCCGGTACAGCACGCTCGCGGTCAGGTCGAAAGCCAGCAGGACCCACACGAACCAGATTGGCCCGCTATCCCATGGCCCGACCGTGACGGTCTTCCACCAGAAGGCGGCGAAGCTCAGGTCCGGCGATTGGCGCAGCGCGATGGCGTAATAGGCGAGCGGAATGACCGTGAGGGCGGCGATCGCGAATGGCAGGCCAAGCCGGAGCAGGCGGTCGCGCAGGAAGACCAGCGTCTCCTTGCGGGCGAGGCTCGGCCAAACGAACAGCCCGGACAGGAAAAAGAACATCGCCATGAAGAAGCTGTCGGTGGCGAGAACGATCATGTCAAAGCCGATCCATGACTTGGGATCGGTGTGGCCGAAGTAGGTATAGGGAATGACGGAGTGATGGAGCAGCACCACAAGCGTCAGGAGGGTGCGGGCGCGGTCGAACGCCGCGTTGCGCGTCTTCGCTTTTGGCGCCGCCCGAACCTCTGCGGAGGCGACCGGCTGGGAGATCGTTGTCATCATTCGCCCCGGCAGGCCGATCGACGGCTCATGGTGCCGTTGCTAGTCGTCCAATTCTAACATTCGCATCCCGCTGGCACGTTTGCGAATGTTAGAATCTTGAGGGCCATTAGCAAATATTATTGCTCGGGCCGCACGCCGACCCCCGGCATCATCCCGCAACGGTCGGGAGGTCAGCCGGCCACTTCCTCGATCGTGACCTTGTCCGGATAGAACGCGAGGCGCCCGGAGATCTCGGCCATTGCCGGGAATGGCGTCTCGTAGGTCCAGATCGAATTTTCGATGACCTTTCCGTTGGACATGATGCTGAAGTAACTGGCATCCCCCTTGTAGGGACAGTGCGTCGTCCGCTCGGTGCGCTTCAAAAGCCCCATATTGGCGTCCTCGCGCGGCAAATATTGCACGGCGGGATAGTTCGCCTCTTTCAGCGTCAGCGCATGAGTCGTGTCGGCAATGACGACGCCGTCGGCCAGGACGCGCACCCGCCTGGGGTTCGCGGTGATGGTGATGGGATGGTCGGGACCGGGGAGTTTCATGGCTTTGCGCCCTTTGGTCAGCCCGCCGGAATCGCCCCTGCAACCCTACGGGCTTGTAATGATCGGAACGGGAATATAGTGCCACAATACGTGACCTAGAAGCGTGTTCACGCTAAGTTGGGCCGGCCGGAACAGCACCGTTTTCGGCCCTTATCCTGAACGCCGAAAAAGGGGAGACAGACTGGGATGCCGATGGACGCCCACGCTATCGAATCGATGATCAAGGCAGCCATCCCTGACGCCGAGGTGACGATCCGCGATCTTGCCGGCGACGGCGATCACTACGCCGCGACCGTGATCTCGGAATCATTCCGCGGCAAATCCCGCGTCCAGCAGCATCAGATCGTCTATCAATCGTTGCGCGGGCAAATGGGCGGCGTGCTGCATGCGCTCGCGCTGCAGACCGGGGTGCCGGAAGGCTAGCGAGCCGGAACCATTGCAGCAGCCAGCTTTCGCGAACGGGCGTGCGGGCCGCGCAGGCTCACTCGGATGCCACGAGCGCGTGAACCGAAAACATTGCGGCTTCGTCCGTCCAGGACTCGCGGACCTTCCAGCCTGAGCCGCGCGCCAGCGCCGCAAAGCGCGCGATGCTGTATTTATAGCTGTTCTCGGTATGAATGCTCTCGCCGGGGCGAAATGAGAAGCTGGTGCCGAGAAAACGCGCGACCTGCGCCTTCTTGCTGATCAGGTGCATCTCGATGCGATACCGCTCGCGATTGTAGATCGCGCGGTGCGTGAATGCGGACAAATCGAAATTGCCGCCGAGTTCGCGGTTGATGCGCACCAGCACGTTGAGATTGAAGCGCGCGGTGACGCCGGCCGAGTCGTTGTAGGCCTTGTAGAGCACGCGTTCGTCCTTCTCGAGGTCGACGCCGATGATCAACTGTGCGTCGCGGCCGAGAATCCCGGCGGCGCTGCGCAGGAAGCGGCAGGCTTCATGCGGTTCGAAATTGCCGATCGTCGAACCCGGGAAGAATCCGACCTTGGGCTGGCCTGCGACTGCGGCTGGCAGCGCAAATGGACCGGTGAAGTCCGCCGCGACCGGGTAGACGGAGAGCGCCGGAAAATCCTTGCGCAAGCCGTCGGCCTGGAGCTTGACGAAATCTCCGGAAATATCGACCGGGACGTAAGCACCGAACGCGCATTGTTGCAGCAGCAGGCGGGCCTTGGTGGTGGCGCCAGCCCCGAATTCGACGAGCGCGGCGCCCTTGGGAATGATGGCGGAGATTTCGCCGGCGCGCTGCTTCAGGATCAAGAGCTCGGTGCGGGTCGGATAATATTCCGGCAGCCGCGTGATCGCCTCGAACAGCTCTGATCCCGCCGCATCATAAAAATATTTCGGCGACAGGCGTTTGGGATGCTGCGACAGATCCTCGATGGCCTCGCGGGCAAATGCGCAAGTCTGCTCATCGGGAAGATGCGCGTCGGCCAAAGCGGCGGCATGCACATTCATGATACTCTCCTGAACGCGTTTTCCCGCGCGGTTTTGTGATGCATCAGACGGCGTAGTCCGCGAGCCGTAGTCCGGTGAATTGCCAGCGGTGGTGCGGATAGAAGAAGTTGCGATAGGTCATGCGGCTGTGGCCTTCCGGAGTTGCAAGCGAGGAGCCGCGAAGCACCAGTTGGTTGACCATGAACTTGCCGTTGTATTCGCCGAGCGCCCCCTCGACCGCCTGATAGCCGGGGTAGGGGGAATAGGCGCTGCGCGTCCATTGCCAGACGATCCCGAAGGCGTCGTCGAGATGGTTGCCGCGCGCAGCGACTTCCCATTCCGTCTCTGTCGGCAGGTGCTTGCCGCTCCAGCGGGCGAACGCGTCGGCCTCGTAGTAGCTGACATGACAGACCGGCGCCTCCGGATCGACCGGCTTTAGGCCCGCGAGCGTCATGACCTGCCATTGGCCGGCGACGTTGCGCCAATAGCCGGGCGCCTGCCATTGCTCGTTGCTGGCGACCGCGAAGCCGTCCATCAGCCAAAGCGTCGCCGTCGCATAACCGCCGTCCTGCATGAAGGCGAGCCAGTCGGCGTTGGTGACGAGATTCCGCGCCAGCTTGACCGGTCCCACGAGCACCCGGTGCGCCGGCCTTTCGTTGTCGAAATGGAAGCTGTCGTCAGCATGGCCGACGCTGTGAATGCCCTCGTTCAGCGTGACCCAATCGTGCCCGCCCGGCGATGCGGCGGGAAAACGCCATGCCGGATCGTAAGCCGGCAGGATCGGGTTCTGAGCGAAGGCATGCAGGATGTCGGTGAGCAGCAACTCCTGGTGCTGTTGCTCGTGATTGAGACCGACCTCCATCAGCGGCGTGAGGCGGCAGAGCACGTCCTCGCTGGCCGATTGAATGAAATTGACAACCGCCGCGTCGACATGGCGGCGATAGGCCGTGATCTCCTCGGCATCGGGGCGGGTCAAAAAGCCGCGCTGGGGACGGGCATGCCGGGGCCCTGCGCTGACATAGTAGGAGTTGAACAGGAAGGCATAGTCGGGATGAAAGGGCACATAGCCCGCGCAGTGTTCGCCAAGCAGAAACTGCTCAAAAAACCAGGTGGTATGGGCGCGGTGCCACTTCGTCGGACTCGCGTCCGCCATCGACTGGACCTGCTGATCCTCGGGGCTCAGAGGCGAGGCGAGGCGCTCGGTGTCGCCACGGACGGCGAGATATGCCTCCGCCAAATCCCTGGCACGGCTGCCGGAGGAGGGCGACGGGTTGGGGGGTGAAAGCGTAGCGGCGGCGGATGTCGGTTTCGTCACGCTAATCTCCGGTCGGAAAAGAGAACGTGGCTCTGGCGGACTGGTTCCCGAAAGACGGTCTGTCCTAGATGGGGGGTCCCTTTGGGGAAAAAAGCCTCCCATGCCTATGATATTGTTGTCGTCAGGCCATGGGCCCGCCCGTGGCCAGGCGGGCGACTGCGGCGCACATCAAGTTTTCGCCATTTTGCTTTGGAAGCCCAACGGTTTGCGCTACATATAAACGGGAGTATCGGGTCAGGCGGGCCGAGCCGGCCCCAGACGGCCGCGCGAT
>Ga0265339_10001281_pt1 | contig 18788 bp, 22 predicted proteins | sample 4CB219metaG_FD_202085 | JGI IMG/M metagenome (GOLD analysis project Ga0265339, IMG submission 202085) | Rhizosphere microbial communities from Carex aquatilis grown in University of Washington, Seatle, WA, United States - 4-CB2-19 metaG | ecosystem: Host-associated > Plants > Roots >... | reverse complement strand
GAGTTTCCGCGCGGCGGCACCGGCAAGATCGATCGCCCGCAGGTCACGAAGCGCTTCGGCGGCGCCTGAGCGGCGTCAGCGCGGCGCCGGTTTCTTGAGCGCCGCATCGGTGTCTTTCTGCACGGCGGCGACGGTGATGCGTGACAGCCCGAGCCAGTAGCGGATCGTCACCAGCGCACAGAGGCGTGCGCCGAGCAGGCGCGCCATCAAGATCGACGGCGCGTTGTGCGTGCTGATCATGCCGACGATGGTGCGGATGCCGCGCTGCGCCAGCGCCTCGTTGGCGGTCTTCACCAACGCCCAGCTGGCGCCCTTGTCGCCGGGCACGACGAAGATGTTGGCGGTGAACACCGCCGGCGCGTCGACGTGCGGCGCGACGACCGCGTACCAGGGCTGCGCGGCGTTGACGATGTCGGTGTACCAGGCGGCGCCGACGATCCGGCCATCGCGCGTCGCGACGAATACGTCGACCACCGGCTGCTGGTCGCGCGGCCGGTGCTGGCGCATGTTCATGTCGTCGGCGTCGGCCGGCGTCGCGGCGCGCACGACGACGCCTTGTTGCTCGATCGGCAGCGTCAGCGGCGCCGCCGGCGGTTTCGGCCGGCGCACGAAGATGTAGCGCTCGTCCACGCCGAACAGCCGGTTCTGGGCGCGCCGCAGCGTCTTGCCCCAGCCTTCTTCCTGCACCCGCCCGAGCATGCGGGTGAACAGCGTCGCGCCGGCCACGACGTCAGGTCGACTCGCCGCCGCCGCGCGGCGTCGGGGCCTTGCGCAGCCCCTGCAGTTGCAGGCCGAGCTGATAGCGCCGTTTCGCCGTTTCGCCGTCGGGATCCTCGTCGACCGCGATGGCCTCGTAGCCGCAGGCGCGCAGGGTCGGATTGCAGATCGCGCCGAGGCGGCTGAGCGTGTCGCGCGACAGCTCGCGGCGCCGCCCGACGCTCGACGCATCGACTGTCTGGCGACCGTAGGTCTTCCAATCGCCGAGGCCGACGTCGTCGCGTTTGCCGAGCGCCTGCGACTGGAGATCGGGCGACCACGTCTCGCCGAGGAACGACATGATCTGCGCCATCGTCGCGTCGGGCGCGGCGCTGAGATCCTCGTAGCGCACCAGCAACGCATTGCGCGGATGGCGCTGGGCGAAGGCGGCGAGGGCGCGCGCCAGATCGACCCAGGCGTGCGCAAAGGCCTCGAGCACCATCGGGTGGCGCACGACGTAGCCGTGCAGCTCGTGCAGATAGCCGCCGTTCTTGTCGGACAGCTCGCGCAAGCTGCACGCGACGTCGACGCCGTGGCGCTGAATACAGACGAAGGCCGCGTGCTCGCCGCACAGCGCCTCGATCTCATCGAGATAGAACGCGTCGAAGGCGGTCTTCGAGGCCCAGCGCGGTTTGCCCTGGCGCTGCGCGTACTCGCGGTGGAAGCCGAACGCCAGCTCGCGCAAGCGGCCGAGCACCGCGTCGCGCGCGAAGCCGGCGAAGCCGAGCCCTTCGACGGGGCCGACGCGCACGCCCTCGGCGATGCGCTCGCTGCGCAGGAAGCGGCCGCAGGCGCTGAAGACGTTGGTCTCCGGCGGGCAGGCGATGTGCGGATGCGCGTCGAGTAGGCGGCGCAGCAGCGTCGTGCCGGAGCGCGGCGCGCCGAGTACGATGATGCCCTCGTGCGCCGCGGTCATTGCTCGGCTCCCCTCACGGCACTCTCCAGGGCGGCGCGGTGAATTGCGTGCAGTCTTCGATCGTCACGCGCCCGTCGACCTGCTCAGCGATCACTTCGCGCGGCGGGCGGTGGCTGATGAAGTGGATCGGGCTGGCGGTGACGCCGTACGCGCCGCTCGACAACACGCCGATGACGTCGCCGGTGGCGAGCGTGTCGAAGCGCGCGCGCCGTCCGATGGTATCGATCGTCGTGCACAGCGGGCCGACCAGCGTGTACTCGGTCCCGTCCGGCGGCGGCGTCGCGCTGCCGCCGAGCTTGAACATGCGGTAGTTGCGCTGCAACACGCTGCCGAAGTGGCCGCTGGCGGCGAGATGATGGTTCATGCCGCCGTCGCAAATGCACAGCGTCGCGCCACGCGCCTCTTTGGTGCGTATCACGCGGGTCAGATACACCCCGGCCTCGCCGATTAGGAAGCGGCCGGTCTCGAGCACCAACTCGGCGCCGGCCAGGGTTGGCTCGGATGCCAGCGCCGCGAGCGCCGGCTGGCTAGCGGCGGCAATCGCCGCGACATCCGGCGCCGTCTCGCCGTCGTGGTACGGAATGCCTATGCCGGCGCCGAACACCAACTTGCGCGGCCGCAAGCCGTACGTGTGGCAGACCGCGCGGAAGAGCGCGACGAAGATGGAGTAGTTCTCGGCGATTGCCGCGGCCGACAGCGATTGGGTACCGGAATAAATGTGCAGCCCGACCAGCTCGAGATGCGGCAGCGCGATCAAAGCCGGCAGGGTGATATCGAGCGTCTCCTCGTCCAGACCGAACTGCGTCGGCTTGCCGCTCATGTTCAAGCCGAAGCCCTTCGGCACACGCATCGGCGCCAGGCGTGCGAGCACGGCCTGGCGCCGCCCGGTGCGTGCCGCCAGGGCATTGAGCGTCTCCGCCTCGTCGAGCGATTCGACGATCACCTCGCCGATGCGCGCGTCGAGCGCATACTGCAGCTCCTCGGTGCTCTTGCCGGGGCCGGTGAAGCTCAATCGCGCGGCGTCCCAGCCGCTGTCGAGCGCGCGCGCCAGCTCGCCGCCCGACGAGACATCGAGCCCGTCCACCTGGCCGCGCAAGCGCCGCAAAATGCCGGGATTGGGATTCGCCTTGACGGCGTAACTGATCGCGAAGCGGCCGGCGAACGCACTGCGCAAGGTGGCGATGCGCGCTTGCCAGACCTCGGGCAGATAGACGTAACAGGGCGTGCCGACGTCCCGCGCCACGGCGTCGAGCAGCGCCTGCATGACCGCTCAGCCCTCGGCGGCGCGGGCTTGGACGAAGGCCAGCATTTGGCCGATCGAATCGAGGTTGTCGAGCGTCACGTCCTCGGGCTGGAAGGTGACGTGCGACAGGCTTTCGATGAACACGATGAGGTCGACCAAGCTGGCCGAATCCATCAACCCCGAGGAGAACAGCGGCGTGTGCGCGTCGACGCCGGCCGTATCCAGTCCGAGATGCTCGCCCATGAACTCGAGAATTCGCTCTGTCGTCAGCTCCATGCGCCCCCGCCGCCGGCTCGGCCGAATTGTTGGGGGATACTGTCCGAGTGCCGATAATTCAACCGCCTTCGTCTCCTGCGGGTCGCCGCGGCGTTGCCCGGAGCGGCTGTCGGCAATCCGCCTTCAGCGCTCAGCCAGAGCGCGGCGCCTTGCGCCAGTTGGGCTTTCCGCAGCCAAAGGCTGACGGCTGACGGCGATTGGCCGAGCGACGTCGGTCGCGGCTGCGTCGCGGTCGGTGAGCGCGGTTGGCTCTCCGTGCGGCGATTGCCCGCTGGCCGTACGCGTCAGTCCTGCAGCACCGGCGCGACAAAGGCCGCTGCCGGATCGGTCGCATAGGCGGTCGGACCGAGGCGGCACTCGAAGACGCGCAGCCGTTCGACGATGCGTCGCCAGAGACGGCGCAGGTCGGCTTCGCCGGGTAGGAGGGGCACTTGCGGCGGCACCAAGACCTCGGAGACGTGCGGCGGCAGCGCCGCGCCGAACAGCACGTCGGAGAGGCGATCGGCGGCGCAGTCGGCATCGATGCGACGCAAAACGATGCCGCGCGCGTCCGGGTCGACGCGCGGCAGCACCAGCGCCGTGGGCGTGGCGTGACCGATCAATTCGACGCCCAGGAGGTAGCCGAGCTGCGCGGGCGTCGTGTTCAGCGCCCGCACCGCGAGATCGTCCGGTCGCGCACGCGCCGCGGCTTCAGCGATCGTCAGCGTGTGGCTGCAGCGAAAAATGGCGGCCGGATCGGTCGCCGATGCGCACAGCTGCTCGACCGTGCCCGGGCGCAGCGAGACGATCGTCGGCATGCCGTGCGCGGTGGCGCGCTGTCGGTAGTGCTCGACGACGACGCGGTCGTTGGAAAGCAGGCGCACGCCGCGGGCGCGCAATGCGTGCAGCAGGAGGCTGCTCTTGCCGGCGCGCTTCGGGCCGGCGATGAGCAGCGCGTGCTCGCCGACTGCACACGCCGCGGCGTGCAGGACCAGGCTGTCGGCGGACCAAGCGGCCGACATCGCCAGCTCGCGCACGACCTTCATGAGCGCCGTGCGCAGCGCCGGATTGTTTGGCGAACTGAGCACCTCGACGCGGCGCCGGTCGGGGGCGACGCGGTAGGCGAGGCGCGCGTCGTCATGGACCACGAGCCGGGTGCCGTCCGCCGCGGCCCACGCCGGCAGGCGCAGCGGGCCGCGATCGAGTGCCAGAAACGAGACCAGCCCGGTCGCGTCGTGCGCGCTGCGCGCCCGCACGTCGCCCAGTGCCGTCGCATCGTGAACCACGCGCACCGCGCAATCGAGCGCGCCGCCGTCGCGCGCCGCAAACGCCGGGCCGAGGAACTCGCGCAGCCAGGCGCAATCGGCGCCGTCAGCGCCTTCGACGCCGATGGCCAGCCCGCGATACAGTAGCTGCAAGTCGCGCATGGCCGCGTTTAGGGCTGCCAGGCCAGCTGCGCGCCGTCAGCCCCGGCGCGCAGCGCGTCGATCAATCCGCGCAAGCGGTGCAGCGGCGCGGCGGCGGCGTCGGCGTGGTTGCGCCGGCGCAGCTGGGCGCTGCTCGCCAGGGCGCAGATCGCCCAGAACGGAAAACTCGGCGGGGTCGCTGCCGCCGCGGTCGCGCCGTAGGCGTGCCGAAAGACCGCGCGCTGCGCGGCGTCGAGTGGCCAGCGATACCAGGTGCGGGCCAGGTCGTAGTCGTACGCGCCGAGGGTGAGCGTCTCGATATCGATCACGCAGAGGTCGCCGCCGCGCCGCCGCACCAGGTTCTCGGCACAGATATCGCGATGGATAATACCGGTTGCCGCAACGGCCGGTGCATGGGCGCGCGCGGCATCGAGCCAGACCTGCTGTTCCACCGGGCTGATGAGGGCATGGCGCGCCAGCGCGCGCAGATGCGCGGCGAGGCGGCTGAAATAGCCGGCGACCCGTACGTCCTCGACCGGCGTCGCGCCGCGGGGTGGCGCAGTGCGGTGCAGCGCCGCCAACAACTCGCCGGCGCCGCGCACGTCGGCAGCGCTCCAGCCGGCGGTGTGCAACGGTGCGCCATCGACCCATGGCGTCAACAGCGCGGCCCCCGCGCAGGCCAGCACCGGCGAGAAGGCGTGCGGGTCGAGATGCCGGCTGATGCGCTCGACCAACGCCGCCTGCCGCGGCCCGGCCGCTCGTACGAGCTTGAGCGTTCGGCCGTCGACGCAGTGGACGCGGAAGGCGCGCGGCAGATGGCCGGGATAGGCGGCGCCGGCCAGCGGGATGATGGCTTCGGCCGCGGCGGCGTGATCGCGCAACAGCGCGTGCAGCTCTTCGCCGAGCTGCGCGCGCGGATCCCTGGTCGCTTGCGTCGACATCGACGCGTCGCACCCTATCCGCTTCGCCCCGCATCGCCCAGACGGGCTCGGCGAAGCAGCAAGCTGAACGCCGATCGCCGACGGCTGAAGACGATCTGCCTGGCCAGGACTGGCTTGCGATCCCGTCTCCATTTTGAGAACCAGATGCGCCGTACGAGTCGAAGAGGACGGGGCGCGTGGGTGAGTCGAAGAAGGACGTTCGCGTCACATGGCCGACCGGCCTCTATCGGCCGGTCGACGACCTGTGGATCGTCACCAGCTATTTCAATCCGGCTGGCTATCGGACGCGGCGCGCGAACTACGACGTCTTCGCCGAGCGCATCATCGAAAGCGGCCTGAAGCTGTTCGTCATCGAGTGCGCCTTGGGCGGCGCGCCATTCGAGCTCGCCGCGGCGCCGCACGTCATGCAGGTGCGGGCGCGCGCGGCGCTGTGGCACAAGGAGCGCCTGCTCAATCTGGCCTTTGCGCGGCTGCCGCGCGAGTGCGCGAAGCTCGCGTGGCTCGACGCCGATATCGTCTTCGACAATCCAAATTGGGCAGTCGAAACGTCGCGGCTGCTCGACCGCCACGCCTTCGTCCAACCCTTCGAGCACCCCTGCGCCTCTTGGAGGGCAACGAATACGCCAAGAGCGGCTGGCTGAGGCGCAGCTTCGCGGCGATGCTGCAGAGCGATGCTGGGGCGCTCAGCTCGGGCGATCGCAGCCGCCACGGCGAGACCGGCCTGGCCTGGGCGGCGCAGCGGCGCATGCTGCCGCACGGCCTCTACGAAGCGTCAATCGTCGGCGGCGGCGATCACGTCATGGCGCATGGGATGTGCGGCGAATGGTCATCGCTCTGCATCGACCGCCTGTTCGGTCGCAACTCGGCCTATCGCCGCCACGCCGACGAGTGGGGACGCGGCGTCCCGCGCCAGGCGCACGAGCGACGTGATGTTTGTCGACGGCGCGGTGTTTCACCTCTTCCACGGTGATTACGACAAGCGCCAATATACTGAGCGACACGCTGTCCTGCAGAGCCTCGGATACGATCCGACCGCCGACCTGCGCGTTGGCGGCGAGGGCTGTCTCGAATGGGCGTCGGCGAAGCCGGCCCTGCAGCACTGGGTGGCCGACTACTTCGCGCGCCGCGACGAGGACGGCGACGGCGCGCGCGCCGTCGCCGCCGAGCCCGAAGCGCAGCGCGCCTGAATCGGCGTGCGCCGTGCGTCGGCAAATGAGCTCGGCGGTCGGCGAGACGGCGCTCCGATGGGCGCCGGGCGTTGCCGCACACGGCACTCGCGGTCTTTTCCACGCCCTCGCGTCGCGTCTCGATACCGGCCGACGAGGTACCACCGCGGCGCCGCTGCCGAGCTCACGGCAGCGGTCGGCCACACGGCGGCCGATCGCCGGTCAGCGCGCCGGCACCGGCGGCAGGGTGTAGCGCAGGATCTTCAACGCCGTCGTGCCGAACTGCCGCGTGAACGAGCCGGTGTTGTACGGCAGGCCGTAGCGCGCGCACAGGGCGCGGACGCGCGGCGCCACTTGCGGGTAGCGGTTGCTCGGCATGTCGGGGAACAGATGGTGCTCGATCTGGTGGCTGAGGTTGCCGGTCAAGACGTGGAACAGCCGGCCGCCGCGGATGTTGCACGAGCCGAGCAGCTGGCGCACGTACCAGCGCGATCGGGTCTCGACACCATCGACCTGCTCCGGCCGGAAGACGTGCACCCCGGCCGGGAAGTGGCCGCAGAAGATGATGACGAACGTCCACACGTTGCGCAGCAGATTGGCCGTCAGGTTGGCGGCGCCGACGTAGAGGCAGAACGGTCCGGCCATGAGCGGAAAGAGGACGTAGTCTTTCAGCGCCTGGCGTCCGGCCTTGTGGCGAATCGCGCGCCATTGGCGGCGCGCCTCAGCGCGATCCTTCTTACCTTTCAGCAAGCGATTGATCTCCAGATCGTGCAAGGCGATGAACCACTCGAAGAACAGCGCCATCAGCACGCTGTTGAGCGGCTGCAAAAGGTAGAACCACGACCAGCGCTGCTGCGCGCTCATGCGCAGCATGCCGTAGCCGATATCGCGATCGCGGCCGAGGACATTGACCCAGGCGTGGTGCACGACGTTGTGCGAGTGGCGCCACTGCGCGGCGGGGCAGGCGTGGTCCCATTCCCAGGTGGCCGCCTGGATGTCCGGGTCGCGCATCCAGTCCCACTGCCCGTGCAGGACGTTATGGGCGATCTCCATGTTCTCCAGGATCTTGGCGAGCGCGAGTGCCAGCGTGCCGATCGCGGCGACGATGCCGAAGCCGGTCCAGCTGCCCAGCCCATGCCCCCACGTCGGCAGCAACGCGAGGCTGGCGAAAATCACGGCGCGACCGCCCAAGGCGAGGCTGCGCTGTAGCGCGATCATTCGGTGGATGTAGCGTGCGTCGGACTCGCCGAGGTCGGCGCGCACTTCATCATTGATGGCGGCGATCGCGCGGCCGAACGCTTCGAGGTCGGGCTCGCTGAGCTGCACCGGCAAGTCGGCGCGCGGTGCGGCTATGATGGCGTTCATAGCGCCAGATCCACGTCGCCGGCGGCGGCGCAGACGCACAACTGCACCTTCTGTCCGGCGCTCAGCACGGCGCCGTTGCGCAGGTCGCGCACGCAGCCGGCGAGCAGCGGCGTGTCGCAGGTGTGGCAGATTCCCATGCGGCAGCCGTAGGGCGGCGACAAGCCGATCCCTTCGGCGACGTGCAGCAGCGGCGTGTGCGCGTCGCCCTGGGCGGCGCGCCGGCTGGCGGCAAAGCGCACCGTGCCGCCGACGCCGGGCGGCGTCGCGACGGCGCGCGGCGTCACAAAGCGCTCGATGTGGAGGCGCTGCCCGAGGCCCGCCGCCGCCCAGTGCGCCTCGATGGCGGCCAGCAAGGCCGGTGGACCACAGGCCCACACCTCGCGCGCGCGCCAATCCGGGCAGATTCCACCGAGTTGGGCTGCGCTGAAGTGGCGCGATGCCGTCGCGGCGTTGCGCGTATAGGCGAGGTGTAGTCGGTAGCGCGCCTCGCGTTCGCGCAGGCGCCGCAGCTCATCGGCAAAGATCACCTCAGTCGCCGCCGGCGCATAGTGCAGATGGACGGCGTCGGGCACGGCGCCGCGTGCCGCCGCGTCGCGCAGCATGCTCATCACGGGCGTGATGCCGCTGCCGGCGGTGATGAACAACAGGCCCGCGGGCGCCGCATCGGGAAGCACGAAGTCGCCTTGCGGCTGTCCGAGCGCCACGACGGCGCCGGGCTGCAGATCGCGCACCAGGAAGCGCGAGACGCGGCCGCCCGCAATGGCTTTGACCGTGATGCGGAAGCAGCCGTCCGCCGCGTGCGGCGCTGAGGTGATGGAGTAGGTGCGCGTCTGGCGCACGCCGTCGATCGTGACGCCGAGCGCGACGTACTGCCCGGGGCGGTGCTGACGCCAGCCGCGCCCGGGGCGCAGCGTCAGCGTGCGCGCCTCAGCCGTCTCGGCCTGGACGCGTTCGACGCGCGCGCGCAGCGCATGCGTCGCCCACAGCGGATTGAACAGCTCCAGGTAATGCGACGGCTGCAGTGGCGTCGCGAACAGGCGTACCACGCGCCGCAGCCGCGCGCGCGTTGTCGAGCTCGTCGCCGGTGCTGGCGTTGACGCTGCTTGGGATCCGCTGTGCATGGGCTGCCTCCGTCGACGGCCGCTCGCCGTAAGTTACGTTTGCGTAACCTACGCTACCGTAGTAATCGAGTCAACATGCGTCGACGACAGGGGGCGACTGGCGCGCGGCGGCTGAGCGCCTCGGCGCGCCGGACGCAACTGCTGGAGATCGCCCGCGCGACGTTTGCACAGCACGGCTATGAGGCGACCTCGATCGAAGCGATCGCGGCGCGCGCCAAAGTGTCGAAGCCGATCGTCTACGAGCACTTCGGCGGGAAGGAAGGCCTCTACGCGGTGCTCGTCGATCGCGAGATGGAATACGTCGTGGCGCGCATTTCCGAGGCGATCTCGTCCGGCACGCCGCGCCAGCGCGTCGAGCGCGCCGCGTTGGCGTTTCTGCTCTACGTGCGCGACCAGCGCGACGGCTTCCTCGTGCTGTCGCGCGACGCGCCGGTGGCGCTGGCGCGCGGCGGCATGTCGAGCCTGCTGAACGACGTCGCCGAACGCGTCTCCGACGTGTTCACGGCCACGTTCAAGCGCGCTGGCTACGATTCAAAGGCCGCGCCGCTGTACGCGCACGCGTTGGTCGGCATGGTGACGTTTGTCGGCCAGTGGTGGACCGAGACGCGCAAGCCGCCGGTCGAAGAGGTCGCCAGCCATCTCGCGGCGCTCGCGTGGATGGGCCTGCGCCATCTCCCCAAGCGCCCGAAACTGAGCGTCGCCACGGCGGCGCCGCCGAAGCCCTGAGCGGGCGCACGTGCGATGACACGGGCGCGGCGCTGCGCGGTTGCGCGCTATGGCCTCTTGAACACGGCGCGCTTGGCGGCTTCGGCCTGCTGCTTCTTCTGATCGGCGGCGTCGTTCTTGGTTTGCTTTTGGGTCGCCTGCCGGCGCGTCGACTTCGGTGACTTGTCTCCCATGCCTGACGACCTCTCACCTCCGCCCGACCTCCGCAAGACCGAACCCGCCGCGTAATGCCGAAACCGGCGTGCGCAGGATCACGAGCCGACTGCGCTGTTCTCGCCGTTTCCCGAGCGCGAGCTGGTCGGAGGTGACACGCCGACTCGCAGCAGGTCGCCCGAGTGCTCACGCCCAGGCGCGCGCGTCGCCTCGCAGGATGCGCGACCGTGCTGCGTCCGAGCCGCGCTCGCGCTCGCCGTGTGTCTAGAAGCAGTGGCCGCCCTGTGGTACCCCGACCGGCTGGGAGCCGTTAGCTCAGGCGGTTAGAGCATCTGACTTTTAATCAGAGGGTCCTGGGTTCGAGTCCCAGACGGCTCATCACGCGGGAGCCCATGCAGCGCATGGGTTCCCGGTTACTTTGCGCGAAGCCGGAGTGCTCCATCCGCCAATCGGCTACAAACAGTGAGTCAGCTGCTGCGCCACCTCCCGATCACGACGGCGGCGCCGGCAACTCCATGATGGTCGAGGCCTCGCCAGTCAGCAGGGCAACGGACGGACAGACGCGCGCGGGGAAACTCCGAGCGCCTGCTTCGGGCGCGTCGATTCAGTAGGGATCGCATCCTAGAGCGCCGTTAGTCGATCTTCTTCGGCTGCCCCGGGTTAGTGAAAATCCCATCTTGTGCGTTACGCCAGGCCATGTCACTTCTCGCAACCCCGGCGAATGTGAAATGACTGCGCGCTTACCCGTTCTATGCATTCTATTGACGCTGGCGTCTGCCAAGGCCGTACCGGCCGCAATCACGCCGCAGCAGGCGTGCGATGCGGCCAGACTCGACGCGTGGAAGACGTATCTCTCCTGCATGGGAAACGTTTTTCCCAAAGAAGCCAAAGCGGCGCCGTTCGCCTTCAACCCCTTCGCCCTCTTCGCAAAGTGTCGGCACGCCTACTTCTCCGAGTGGACGAAGTTCCAAAGCTCGAAGGCGCTGGCCGGGACGACTTGTCGGGGGGTGCGCTTCGTCGGGACCGCCACCACGGTGACCGACAATCTGACGGCGTTGCAATGGGAGATGAAGACCAATGTCGATAGTGCCACCAGCACGTCTGATGTCCACGATGGCGATAATCTCTACCAATTGAGCAGCAGCGGCAGCGCGTCGGACGGCGCCGCCTATAGGACCTTTCTGGCAGCGCTGAACGGTCCGCCTTGCTTTGCCGGACAGTGCGACTGGCGGATGCCGACGCGCATGGAGCTCCACACGATTCTCGCCGACTTCCCCTGCACCGGCGTCCCTACGACGTCGAAGTGTCGCTGCCCGGTCGTGCCATGCATCGACCCAACCGACCCGCTCGGTCCTTCCAGAGCCGACGACTATTGGTCCTCCACTGGCGACCTCGCTGACCCGACGCTCGCGTGGACGGTTACCTTCAGCGGTGGCAACGTGAACCCGACGCGCAACTTCAAGACTGTAGCCGGGCCTGTGCGGGCCGTCCGCGGCGGCTTGTGAAGGCCCCACGGCTCGAGCGTTTGCCGCCCCCGTCCGCCCGCGGCACGTGATCGCTGAAGTTCTGTTCGACCTGCATCCGGCTCCAGAACGACTCGATCATCGCGTTGTCGAAGCAGTCGCCAACCGAACCATCGAGTCATGCTCCGCGAAACATCGACGTCACCGTCCTCGGCCCGGCCGGCAGGTGTCCCGGGTCGATCACGGCAGATGTCGGAGATGCGCGACCAGGCGGTCCTAACCGCCAGAAGTTGTGTCATGAGAGCTTGTGTCAATGGGTCTGCGGCGCAGCTTGGATGGGCTCGATAGCCTTGCTTCTCCCGACCGCTCGCCAAACCGGCGACTCCGGGGGGCGTTAGCTCGCCAGCCAGGTCCGCATCTGCTCGTACACCGCAGGATGGGTGAGGAGATCGAGGTGGCCGGCATCGTAGACGATTCGTTGGTGCGCTGCGGGAAAGGCGAGCGCAAGGCGCGGGTCGTCATGGCGCGCAAGCGCGCTGGCCAGCGGCACGAGGCCGTCGCCGAGCAAGCGGTCGCCGAGGTCGCCCTCCGACTTCCCCATCGTCGCGGCGACCGCATAACAGCGCACGCCCTCGGGCAGCGGCACCGGGCGCGGCGCTTGGCGATGCGCGAACCGGTCGTGTCCTTTCCAATCCTCTTCCAGCAGGCTGCCGTGACGCAGATCGGTGATTCCGGCACTGCGAATCTTGCCGAGGCGCGCGAAGGGTGCCGTATAGGGCGTTGCATCGAGCAGCAAATCTATCCAGTGCCCGCCTCGCTCCAACGGCGCGCCGTGATGCGGCGTGCCCAGCATGACGAGCTTGCGCAGCCGGCGCGGCCAGCCGTGCTTCGCAACGGTACCGCTGTGCAGCGCGCTGCGCGCCACTAGTCCGCCCATACTGTGCGCGACGATCACGAGGTCCTCCAGCGGCACCGGCCAGGCGGCGACGAGTGCCTCAAGCAACGCATCGAATTCCCGGCCATTCGTCGAGACGTGCAAGCCGGTGTTGTAGTGCAGATAGACCGGCGTAAATTGCAGGTCGCGCTCCAGCGAGGCGCCGTAGTCTTGCCCACCACGCTTCCATTGCCGGTCGTTCATGCACAGGCCGTGGACCAGCACGATGACCTTTGTGCTCGGCGACGGAATCGCCGCAGCGAGTCCCTCGCGTGTCAGCTCGAGGGCTCGGCCATCCCGCTGCAGATGCATGGCGATCGCCAGCGGATTCCCCGTCGCGGCAAGGTAGTCGCCGAGCACGCCATTGAGCGCCGCGACGAGGGCTTCGCGCCCACGTGATGATTCCATCTCACCCAGCAGCGGTCCGAGCTGGGCGAGAACCGCATCGATGCCGCCGCCGACGACGCGCGCAACGCCGCGAATGCTCTTGAACACGAGCCCGGTAATACCGTTCGCGGCGCCCGCTACGACCGGCCCGCCCAGGCCGACGGGCCGGCGTGCAATGCGCATGTGGAGCGCCTCGACCAGATCGGTCAGGCCAGTGGTCGCGTCCATCGCCAGACGGCTCGCGCCTCGCAGGTCGGTGACGTGGCTGCGCTGCTTGGAGGTCATGACATCTCTGAAAAAGGGCTTGCGGCTAAGCCGTTCCCGCCGGTGTCGGGGTTCGCGTGGCGACGTCGGCGACTACCGCCGAACGAAGCGGACAAAAGCAACTCGTGCCGACGGAAACGGATCGTCACGATACGCCCGCCTCGTCGTCGACGCACGGCGTGTGCGCGGCCCCGACGGGTCAGGCCGACGCGTACGACTGGAACTTTTGCTGGAAGGTGTGGGACGCACTGCGAGATGCAGCTTACTACGGAGCCGACGGAGAGTACGCATTCGGTGAGACACCCCGAAACCCCGTTCGGACGGCACGTGGAGCGTTGCGATCACCCCGTTGAAGATTGAGAAAGGGGAGCCGATGAGCCTCTCAGTCTACTCGGCTGATTGCGATCCCGACGACGGGCGGCCGACGATCGAGAAGCTGCCGGCGCTCGTGCCAGGTCTCTGGACTCCGGGGTGGTGCCTTGATGGGCTCAGCAGACCGCACTTGCGCGGGAGTACCGACATTGCTCTCAAACCTGGGCGGGCACCAGCGCGCGGCAGCCGACGTCGCTGGCACGGTCAAAACGCCGAGAACAGCGGACAAACAGGTTGCCGCGACCGACATCTAGGGACGCTGGAAGAACGGGCCGAATCGCCGCTCAATTCAAGGGGCCCGGGGCCGCGCCCGGATGGCTCATTCAAACCCCCCTTGTCCGACGGTAGATTGTGGATGTATTGATATAAATTCGGCCGGCCTTGCAGGCCTGACGTTTGTTGATGGATGGCAGTTACCGCGATGAGTGAGACGACGAGCCGCCGGGCGGCGGCACCAAGCGAGGGTGTCTCTCGAATCATTTCGGGCGGTCAGACCGGCGCCGATCGGGGCGGCCTCGACGCGGCGATCGCCCTCGGCATTCCGCACGGTGGCTGGTGCCCGAAGGGCAGACTGGCCGAAGACGGGGTCATACCGACCGCCTACCAGCTGACGGAGACCGAGAACCGCAGCTATCAGCACCAGACGAATTTGAACGTGCTCGACGCCGACGCCACGTTGATCTTCACCCAAGGCAACCTCGCGCGCGGCACGCAGGCGACGAAGTCGCTGTGCACCAAGGCTGGGCGGCCGTGGTTGCACGTCGATCTCTCGCGTCTGGAAGACGGCAAAATCGGCGTCTCGGCGGTGCGGGAGTGGCTGAGCCTGCACAAGGTCCGCACCTTGAACGTTGCCGGCGATCCGAAGTCCAAGGCCCCGGGAATTCAGCAGGCGGTGGCGCGCTTCCTCCAGGAGACTCTTCGCGCGTCGTAGCGTCCGGCTGACCACGCGACGCGGCCCTCCAATGGGGTACGTCTGCTGAGGCAGCGATGTGGCGCGATAGAGCCGGTGGACTAGGGCGCGCCCGCAGCTCGGCGGCGCCGGCCGCTGAACAGATAGAGGGCCGCCCGCACGTCGAACAGTGGATCGTCCGACGGGTCGATGCCGTCGACGCGCGGGATCGGATCGAAAATGATCTTGTGCAGCTCCGGCTCGGCGTCGTTCACCCGAGCGGTCAGCGTGATCGTTCCGAAGTCGATCTGCGGGCGGTCCTCCGGCCACACCACGGTGCTATCGGTCAGGTTGTCGTCGGGCGCCGCCATCTGCACCGACACGCGCATCGTCGCCGGCTCAGCGGCGAGCCGGTGGGCGAGCTCGTCGGCGAGGAAGTTGGCCGACATGCCGGTAGCCGCTTGCGGTGCGAGGTAGTCGGCGCCGTCTGCGGGACGGATCCGGAAGCGGCCGAATCGGCTCACCCCCGCCTGATTGGTGAAGCGCAGCGCCGACACGCCGAAATACGATTCGCGCGCGTAGCTGGTGGGGATCGGTTTCGGCGCTTCGACAAACTGCAGCGCCTTCGGATGCGTGGCGAGGAATTGCTCGATCGGCGTCGGCTTCGCGGCGTCCGGCCCGCTGGCGCCGAGGGCGCGCAGGAACTCCAGAAACTCTTCGCTAGTGCGAGTCGGAAAGCCGTTCTCCGAATGCGCGACGATGTCGGTGTGAACATGCTCGCCGAGTTGGAAGCGGGTTGCCATGCCGCGCGGCCCGGCGCCGGCGACGTCGTTGTCGGGAACCGTCGGTACGCCGGCGAAATTGGAGAAGCGGACGAGAACGGGTGTCGACGGTCGCGCGATGTGCGGCGCCCGCGTTAGCGCCGTCGCCTCGGCGGCGGGCGTAAACGTGCCCGAGCACATGACGCCTTTGGCGTGAACCGGCCGGAAGCCTGCATGCACGCCGAACACGCGGTCGAATGCGTCCAGCAAGTCGCGGATCAGCGCCTCGTTGGGAGCGACCTTGGTCCCTGCACTCTGTGCCATCCGTTTGTCCCTTCTTTTTTCGTTCGGAGGCCGTGTAGCACAATTTCGCGGGGTCGTCCGCAGCCGAGCACGGCGCAACCCCGACGGCCGGCGCCGATGGACGCGGGCGGTTGGAGCCGAACGCGCGCGACGGCCGAACGCGTTTCGCACGCAATGGGCCGGCATTGAGCGTCCAGCGGCCAGCCCGGCAGATCCGCATGGGCGGTTTGCGCCACCGAACGCTCGCTACTGTGGTGGCGCCAGCGGCGCACAGAAGACCTCGGCGTCATATGGCGAGTAGATGTTGACGTAGTAGCTCGCCAGCTCCGCGACCAAGCCCTCGAGAAAGGTCTGCTGGGTACGCAGCTCGCGCACCTGGTCGGTCGGGCCGCAGATCTTGGCCGCGTCGACCACACGTTCGGATGGCACCCAGCCCCAGATGAAGAAGTGCTGCCAGCTCGACACTCCGAGCTTCGTCACCGCTGCGTTCGGCGAATCGGTGCCCGGCGGCTGCAAGTTGACGTAGTGCGTGCGGTAACAGCCCGCCAGCGCCCCGGCGAAGGCCAGGGCGACCACGAGGCCGGCGACAGCAGCGCGGCGTGGCATCGTCATCCCCCCGCCGGCGGCGTCCGACAACGGTAGTATGTCGAGCGCGGCGACCAGATGCCTAGCGTCACCAGATCGCACAGCCCGTCGACCACGTTGGTCTGCTCGGTGAGCGAGACCACGCCGGCGGGGCACTTCTCGTGCATGTCAACGCGGTCGGTCGGTACCAGGCCCCACAGGAAAAAGGATTTGCGCTCCTTGACCTCCGGTTCCGCGGCCACGTCGGCGACGTTGAAGCGGATCGTGTGACAGCCGCCGATGGCGATCATGATCCCGCACAAGAACGCTACGGCAACATATGTGGGCGCTGTCTGGTGCTGCACTGGCGGGAGACCTCTGCGCATCGCATAGCGCCTTGGCATACGGCTTCGATCAAACGCAAGGGCTGCCGCACGTGGCGTAGCGCATCGCGCTGAGCGCGGTGACGATATCTGGAGGCAGGCGTCGTCTCGTCGCTGCAGTGGTCGCCATGCCGCAGCGCGCGGGTCGGTTTCTACAATCCACCGCACGCGGCGGCCGCCGCTTTCGATCCGTTGCTCACCTGCATGCAAGCTGCGCGGTGGCCCAGTCCCTGCTCACCGCCACTGCATGGCGATCACACGCTCTGTATTTGTCGTCTTGCTGCTGCTCATTGGCATCGCACACCCGCTCAGCGCTCAGCCAGGCGCGGGCGGCGGCGCTGCTGGTCCCGCGCCGTTGGGCGCGGCGGGGCCGAAGCCCAATCCGAACCTCGGCGGTATCGCTGGCCGGCAGCCGGTCGGCGCCGCGCCGCTTGGTGCAGCGGGCGGCGTGACGGTCAATCCCGTCGGCCCGGCGCAGATGAATCCGGCCGGTCCAGCGGGAGCCACTGCACCGGGCGCCACGCTGCCGGGCGCCGTCGGCCCCGACGCGATCGGCAGCGGCTCCATCCCGGCAAGCGGCGTCGGCGGCGGCGTCTCGGCCGACGGTACGATGCAGGCCCAGCCGGCCGCGCCCAGCGCAGTCGGGGGGCTTCCAAGCGGCGGCGTCAGCAATCCGGCTGGACAGGTCGTGAACGGTGGATTTGACGGCGGCGAGGTCAGCAATCCCGCCGGTCGCGTCCTCTCCGGCGGCGGCGCGGGTGCGACGCCAATGGCGCCGCCGTAAGAGCCGTAAGGGTCGACAATCGGCTGCGGCATGCGCGCGGCGCGGCGTTCGCACGCCGGCCACTCGCGGCGCCGCGCGGCGATTTTCAGCGGGCTGTGCGGTTCCCGCGCGGCGATTCAACTTGCGCGCCGCGGCGGGGAGTTGTTGGGTCCGTCGCTTCCGCCCTTCGTCGACCGAGTGCGCGCCACGCAGATCGTCGCGACGTCGCTCTCGAGGCCGATCGCTGCCGGGCGGCAACGCCTGCTTGATGCCGCCGGTCAGACGTCAGCCGACGGTGTGTCGCTGAGATCCTGAATCAGGCGCAGTAGATCCGATGGACGAACCGGCTTCTCGATGAAGGCGCGGGCGCCCAAGCGCTCGGCGGCGCGACGCGCGTCGAAGCCGGCGGAGCACACGATGATTGGGATAGCGGCCAGATCGGGCTGCGCCAGCTGGCGGCTGCGGAACGCCGTGCCGTCGACCACCGGCATCATCAAGTCGAGCACGATGACCGAGGGCCGAAAGCCTTCTTGCAGCAATTGCCAACCCTGCTCGCCGTTGCCGGCCGCCACGCCCGCGATGCCGTACAGTTGGAGGTACAGCAGCATCGCCTCCGTCCAGCCGCGGTCGTCGTCGACCAAGAGCACGCCTCGCATGGCCTCCACTACGAGGCGCGGAGCGGGTTGACGCAATCCCTCCCGGCTAAAATTTTTCTGCGGCCTGGCGCCGCGACCGTCGGCGCTGCGGCTGGTTTTGCTCGCTGCCGACGGTCGAGCCGCGCAATTGCGGCGCCGTTGCTGCGCTACCAGCGGACGTCCTGGCCCGGCGCTTGGACGAAGCGGTCGTCTTCGGCGATCCACGCCGTCAGCGGGCCGCCATACACGCAGCCGGAATCGAGGCCGCGCACCCGGCCGCTCGATACCAGGCCGCGACGCGCCCAGTGACCGAACACCGCGGTGCGCGATCCGCGGTACCAGTGATCCCAGGGCATGTATGGTGGGCCCGGCGGCGGCTCGTCCTGGGCTGGGCGCGCGCCGTCCGCGGTGCAATGCCGTACCTCGGTGGCGAAGGCGACATCCGTGCTCGTCTTCGCGGCAATCGCTTCGCGCAGGCTAGCGTTGAGCGCCGGCGCGGCGCTGTCGAGATCCGTCCAATGCGGATGTAGTCCAGCGTGGACGACGACGACATCTGGCTCGACGATCATGATCGGATGCGCGGCCAGCCACTCGAGCAGGGGCGTTGCGTCGGGCGCACGCAACACCGGCGCCAACAACGGTGGCACCGGTCTACTGGAGGTCCCGGCCGCGAGCCGCAGGAGCAAGAGATCGTGGTTGCCCAGCACGCTGCGCGCGCCGATGTCGCGCAGACGCCGCAGCACACCGAGCGAGTCCGGGCCGCGGTTCACCAGATCGCCGGCGCAGTACAACTGATCGTCGCCGTGCAGCTCGAGCGCCTCGAGCAAGCGGTTCAGCGGCGCGAGACAGCCTTGCAGATCCCCAACGAAAATCCGGCGCACGCGCGGATGCTGCCGATCATCGCCGCGCAGCGCAATGCATGGTCGGGGCGGCGCTGTTCGAACAGGGCGCTCGGTCGCTTCAGTGCGAGCCCAGGAGGCTTTGCGCGATCGCCAACAGGCCTGCGCTGCCCGGGAGCAACA
>Ga0265339_10001279_pt1 | contig 18831 bp, 13 predicted proteins | sample 4CB219metaG_FD_202085 | JGI IMG/M metagenome (GOLD analysis project Ga0265339, IMG submission 202085) | Rhizosphere microbial communities from Carex aquatilis grown in University of Washington, Seatle, WA, United States - 4-CB2-19 metaG | ecosystem: Host-associated > Plants > Roots >... | reverse complement strand
CAAGCGGCAGGGCGATACCAAACTGTTGACTTCGCTCGGCGAGCGCCGGCTGGTCCCAAAAGATCGGGTAGGAGAGCATGGGGACGCCACGGGCGACGGCCTCATGCGTGGAACCGAGCCCATGATGGGTTATGAAGAGATCGGCCTTGCCAAGCTCCTGCCACTGGTCAGCATAGGGCAGCACCGTGACATTGGACCGCTGCAGCGCGCCGACGGTGTCCGGCGCAAGATCCCTGTTGCCTAGACCGAGCACGATCTCGACATTATCGAGAAGCGGTGCAGCGTCGGCGATCGCGCGCAATGCGGCTAGGACTTCACGGGTCCAGTACCGCCACACCACGGTTCCGAAAGACGCATAAATCCGCAGCGGAGACGATGGGGGAGTCGGCGGTCTGGGCTCTTCGAGACTGTCTCGATGCAACGAGCCAAAGCACGCGAGCGGGCCGTAGGTCGCGCGCTCCGCATGCGAGAGCCACTCCTCGGGCTCCTTGTAGATGGTGAGCCAGGGACTTGGGTCCGCGACGTATGAAAAGGGTGACGCATCGGAGAGACCGAACTCCGACCGCAGCCGCCCGACAGCCGCGAGGCAGCGCGGGTCGGTCCGAACACGGGGATTTCCAACCAGCTGCGCGCGGAATCTTGGACCGAGGTCGGCGTGTCCAGAGGCAACGACAACGCAGGGCAGAGAGAGGATCCGCGAGACGACCTCGCCAACGTAGGCGAATCCGGCTCGGACAATAAGCGCCGGCGCCCATTTCTTGACCGCTCGCGCGACCTCCGCGCCGCACTCGCCGGCAAACGTAACAAATCGGCTCGGCTGTGGGCTCGAGGTGTCGTCGACGTCTTGCACGGTGACTGGATCGAAAAGGTCAACGAACTCGGCGCCCACGGCTTCGACCTCGTTCTTGAATGTTGCGTCGGTCCAAAACGCGACCGTCGCTCCTGCGCGTATGAGTTCTTCAGCGACAGCAAGAACAGCGCCGAAATGCGTCCGATCCGACATCGCCATACACGCTACTCGGATCACGCCAGCCTCCCCTCTTTCGCGTTAAACTAGGCCAAGTTCCCGAGCGGAAACTGGTGCGGCGTTGCAACGCTACGGTGCAAAGTGACGCCTGCCACTTGTGACGGGCGGCTTTTCGGTGCCAATTCCCCAATACTTTGGGGGCGGCCATGTATTTGCGGCAACTGCGACTGATCCTGCTCGGCACCGCTAGCCTCTGTGCTTGGCAGACCGGAGCAATGGCCGCCGACTTGCTGTCGCCGACGCCAGTTGCGCAGCAGGACGAGACCTTGCCGGCTGTCTCCGGCGTAAATGGGCGGTGGGAATTCGATCCAGGATATCTGAGCTCTCCCTCAGGTGGTCTTTTCCGCGCGGCAGGCTCGCTCGACCTCCCTCTTGGCGACCACTTCGGCGCGCAGGGTGATATCTCGGTTGCTGATACGCCCACTGGACTAGTCTATGGGGGTGCTCTCCACCTCTTCACCCGCGATCCGTCCAAGTACCTCCTCGGGGTGACCGCCGGCGTTATCGTCTCGCCCACCGCGCGGCTCGAAGCCGTCGGACCGGAGGCTGAGCTCTATTTGGGCAATGTAAGCCTCGAAGGTTGGGCCGGGTACGCGGCGCTGCAATATCCCGCCGCCCCAGGCTCGAACAAGTCAGGTTTCTTCGGCATGGGTGACGTCGCATACTACCTCACCCCCGACTTCCGGCTCGCTCTCGGCGGCAGCGACGTCCTCGGCGATTTGGCCCTGCATACCGCGGCCGAGTATATGTTCCACAATCTTGGCATGCCGCTGTCGGTCACCGCCGATGCGCGCTTTCACAGTGGTGGCACTTGGGTGGCAACCATTGGCCTGAAGGGCTACTTCGGGGGCTCGGATCCCGGCAAGTCGCTGATGGACCGCCAACGCCAGGACGACCCGCCGAACCGTGCCTACGATCTGTACGGCTCCGCCGCGGACGAGATCAACGCCAACCCCACGGATACGCCGTCCGATCCGGAGTCCTTCTGCTTCCTTAATCACGGCAGCGTCGGCTGGGATGAGTTCGGCTGGCTGTGGAACGGCGAGACCTGCGTGCCGGACATCGACGGCTAGCTCCGCTTATCGCGACGGCGCGTCCGGAACCTCGTAGACATATTCGATAAATTTGCCGCCTTGGACCGTCGGGAGTGAGGCTCGTGGCAGAAAGGTCAGCGCCACACTCGAGTGCGTCCGGGCTCGGATGATCTCGGCCACCCTGTTCTGGTCGACCGGATATCGCGGTTCATTGAATGGCACGTAGCGGACTTCAAGTGCGAGCGGCGCCACCTGCGCAATCTGCCAGTACTGGGCGTTCAGCAATACCCGCAGCCCTTCCGGGATAATCGGGGACACGACCTTGCCGTCCGGGAATCGGAACTGGTGCGTCGTACGCCCGACGATGCGGTCAATCACCGTCAGGGTACGCCCGCAGCCGCAGGGTTCGCCGAGTACCGCGAGGTCTCCCTGGTCGTAGCGGATCAGCGGCTGCGCATAGTTGAAGACGTGAGTGACGATAACTCGACCGACCTGACCCGGTCCGCACGGCCGCCCCTGATCGTCGATGATCTCTAGGAGCACGATCTCGTCGTTGACGTGGTAGTGCTGCCCAGTCGGGCACTGCCACGCTATGTTCTGCGCTTCCTTGGAGCCGTACTGACCAACCAGGCGCGCGCCGAACGCCGCGCTGCAATCCGCGCGCTCGTCACCCAGCACACTTGTACTGATCCCGAGGATCGCTTCCAAGCTCAGGTGAAGCTCCCGCTCCATGGCGCGGAGCGCGAGAAACTGTGCACTCTTGGGACGGGTCGTCAGATAAGCCGGGTGGAAGCGAGATATCATGTCGAGCAATGTGTCGACGTCCGTCATCCGGTTGAACCGGCGATATGTCCCTCCGGGCATCTGCCACGCCGGTCCCCAGCGATCGAAGACCTCTCCGTTCGGAGCATTACCGACTTCTGGGTCGTTGCCGGCCCAGCCAAGAAGGTCTTTTCGACTATCGATGCCGTGCCATTGATGGCCGCGAAATACGCCGGCCCCGGTGACCATTGAAGTGAACGCGCTCGAGCTGACGGTCACCGAAGCGCCGGTCGATCCGGTCGTGCTGGTCGTCGCCACCCGACCGTGCGCAGGCGGAAGGGCGCGCGACTGCAGAGCCTCCCGCTCCTCAAGCAGATCGCGTCGGGTAAGAATTGGTATCTCGCTCCAGCGCGACCAGTCGATCTCGCCGGGGATTCGAAAGATCGATGCGAGGCGCTCGCGATAGAAGGGAACATGATCGCGGGCGTGCGCGAGCATGCGGGCCATGTTCTGACGGCGCTCGGCGTCGCGACGCTCGGGCGACCAGTACTGGCTCTGCATAAGGCCGGCGAAGAATTCTTGCTGCCGGCTACCGGTCACGATGGGGGCTGCCATTCGTTGACGTATTCGATCATCTTGCCGGCGGCGGTCAGCGGGAGGTCACGGACCCGCTTCAGCCGCACCGTCGCGTCGGCAAAATAGAGACTCCGAAAGAAGCCGATGAAGGACGCCTCGTCACCAACCGTTTCCCAGTCTCGAGGGACGTAGCGGACCTCGTAGTCGTTCGGTCCGACCTGTGCCGTCTGCCAGGCGTCGCATTGCAGGATGTTGCGCGCGCTATCAGGCATTTTCTCAACGATCGAACGGCCGTCCGGATGGCGGAAGATGGCCAATGATCTTCCGGCAATCGAAGCCAGCACGGGAAGCGTCCGCCCGCACTCGCAGGTCTCTCCGGCGACCGCCAGGTCGCCCTGGTCGTAGCGGATCAGCGGTTGGGCGGTGTAGAAGAATGGCGTTATCACGACGCGGCCAAGAGCACCCGGGGCGCAGGGCTGGCCATCGTCGTCGACGATCTCAAGCAGACAGGCCTCGGCGTTGACGTGGAGATGACCCGCGGGGCACTCGTGGGCCATCTGCGCTCCTTCCTTCGAGCTGTAGTGCTCGATGAGCCTGGCACCGAATGTCTCGCGAACAAGGTCGCGGTCGGTTTGACCAACCTCGCCGCTATGCATCAGGACAGCGGCAAGTTTCACGGAACGCTTTTTCGCCGTGGCCTCCCGCGCGAGAAGTTGAGTAACTTTAGGGGCACTAACGAGGTACGGGCAATTGTGACTCTCGAGGAAGTCGAGGATCACATCGTGCGGTACCTTTGAATTGAAGGACCAAGCAAAGCCGTCCACTGCCTCCGGCGCCCAGGGCGGCCCCCACGGGCCTCTTGGAGTACCCTGCGGCCAGTCGATGGGGCCTTGGTTATCGCCCAAGCGGTTGAGGATGTTCTTCGACCAGTCGAGCCCGTGCCATTGATGCACTCGCCAACGCAAGGCGTCTGCTGCGATGGCGATATGACTGGTCAATGTGATCTCGATTGGAACGCCGGTCGAACCAGATGAGCGCACGGTGCCGGCAAGGCGGTGGCCGGAGGGGAGAGACCGCGCCTGCATGGTGTCCCGGTGCTCGACAAGGTCCTTGCGGGCCACGACGGGTATGTCAGTCCAGCGATCCCAATCGATGCTTCCATCGAAGCGGAACAGGGGCTCGAGCCGCTCCGCATAGAACGGCACGTTCTTTCGTGCGTGTGCCAGCAGCTGACGTAGTTGGCTGCGCTGAAAATTGCGCATCTCGTCCCGCCGCCAGTATTGGCTCTCGGTCAGCATGTCGAAGAAGCTGTGCCGGGGATCTACGGAGTTGCTCACACTTGGAGCCAAAGGGAGACCGTGAGCGTAGTCAAGAGACCATGGCAATGTGCTGGCGTCTTGATCGCTGCGTCCCCTCAACCGTAGCGAGAGGCTCCGAAGGCTCGGTTCAGCGGCTCCGATCAGGAGCCGGGGGGCACCCAGAGTGGTGATGCCGGGAACGAGACCTGCGGACACGATGGCCATGACGGTCGTCAGGCGCGAGTGTCTGCGCGTTTGCGATTTTAGCGGCCTCGCCTGTTCCTCCGCAAAATGACCGCCGCGCGGCAGACGAACCGGGTGCAGATGGCGTGCGCGACTCCTGCGCAGGTCGGCGTGCCGGGGGTGGCACTTCCGGATTTCAACGTTCCGTGCGGGGCCTTGCGCGTTTCCGCGCTGAAGCAGGGCGGAGGTCGAACAGCCAGGCTGAGCCTCGGAACCCTGACTCCCGAACCCTTCCGCATCGCGCGGTCGTCGTCGGGGTCCTCAACGCTTTTCTTAGCTGAGCGAGTGATCGCCCGACATTGCATCAACGGTCGCCGTCCGCTCCAGCTTGCCCCATCCGACGTGGAGGCCGGTCAGCGCTCTCACCACCGATTTGAGGACGACGTAGTACATGATCTGGCGGTAGCCGAAGCGCTGCAGGGGCAACCACCACAGCAGCGACCATTGTTCGCGCTTTTCGATGGCGAATCCGACCGCCGCACTCACCGCATCGACCAAGGAAAAAATGACAAAGCACGCAGCCGCGAAGGTCAGGTCGGCAAGCGCCGTGCCTTCCGTTTGCAGGAGAAAGCTGATCAGCCGCGCCCGATCTGCCAGACGAACAGCACATCGACCAGCGGCGAGATAAGCGCGAACAAAATCTGGAACAGTGCCGCTTGCGGCATCCCGACCATCCCCAGCGCCTTGTAGCGCCGGTCGAAAAACACCTCCCGATGCTTCCAAAGGCATTGCAAGGTGCAAAAGGCCCAGCGAAAGCGCTGACGCGCTAGGGATCGCAAGTTGGTCGGCGCCTCGGTCCAGGCAATCGCCTCGCTGTCGAAGGTCACAGAACAGCCGCGACGCAGCACGGCGATCGTGAGATCCTGATCCTCTGCAAGCGTGTCCGCTGGGAAGCCGCCCAGCTGGTCGAGCAGCGACCGGCGCCAAGCGCCCACCGCCCCGGGGACCACGGTGATCGAGCCGAGCATGGCCAGCGCGCGCCGCTCCAGGTTCTGCGCCGAAATGTATTCGAGCGCCTGCCAGCGCGTCACCATGTTGATGCGGTTGCCGACTTTGGCGTTGCCGGCGACTGCCCCGATGCTGCGATTGGAGAACCAGCGGGCGAGGCGGGCGATGGTCAGCGGCTCGAACTGCGTGTCGGCGTCGCCACGACGATCGAACCGCTTGCGTGCGCGAGCCCGACATTGAGGGCTCGCGCCTTGCCGCCATTGCTGACGGTCAGCAGCTTCACCTCCGGGTGGTCACCGAAAGCTGAGGCGACCAACCCAGAGGTGCCATCGGTGGAGCCGTCGTCGATCACGATCACTTCGAGCTCGACCTCGCGACTGTCGAGCACGCGGCGGATCGAGGAAGCGATAACCTTGGCTTCGTTGAAGGCGGGGATCGGCACGGAGACCTTCGCGTCGCATGGCCGTGGCTGAACGACCGCCCGTGGTTCATCAGCCCGAGGACGCTTAGGAAGATCATCCGCGCAATCCCGAGACCAATCGCCAGAGCGAAGAGCAGCGACGTGACGCCGCTTAAGACGTTGAGACCACCAAAGACATAACCGTCGAGGAGATGCGCGCGCGAGCCTGCAGAGAGAAGCGGCATCGCCTGGTCACGGCTCAGACCCGCAAGGTCGGAGACCAGCACGAACTCGTAGCCGATAGCGCGCACCGGGCATCCCAGAAGGCCGCAAGGCGGGCTTAGAGCTGGTCGCCGCGATGGATATTTGAGGAGACGGGCCGCGCGCAATTGCCGTGGAGGCCAAAGGCGATGTACCGCGAGTAGAGGCGCAAGCGGCCTCAGCCCGCGCTATGCAAGAATCGCGGGGCGCACCCGCGCAATCACCGCTAGCCGCCAGCTTCGGGCTGCTCGTACCGTAGCGGAACTACGGAGGGCCGGATGACCGTCCTCAAATACGAGTTGGCGAGTTCGGTACAGGGACCAGTTGCCGCCCAGCAGGATTGGTGGACGCTTTGCTACGACACAGAGATTAAGGCGTTCTTTGTCGACCACGAGTGGGGCCGGAGCGATCCCCTAAACCCCACGAAGCAGTTATGTAGCGGCATCCGGCGCTACAGCAACGCGGCAGCTTGGCGGGGGCCTGGAGCTCAGAAGCTCTCGAATGGGATGGCCAAGTTGCGTGCCCGAGCAAGTCGCACCTGAGGTCGACCCTCAATGCCGCTGATGTGAGGCTTCGGGGAGCACCGTGCCCGTTAGCACGGGATCGTAGCAGTGCCGGGGGCGCTTTCGGCAAAGTCAGGCTTGGCCAGCAGCTCGCCCAGTCCACAAACGCCGCGTGCGTTCGGACGATCCACATGTCACAAATCGACCGGCACGGACCGGCAGCTGCCGGCACCATTTACCCGCGGAGCCATGATGGGCGCCTATGTGCTGCGTCGTCTTCTGCTGATGATTCCGACGCTCTTCGGGATCATGGCGATCTCATTTCTGATCGTTCAGTTTGCCCCCGGCGGCCCAGTCGAGGAGATGATCGCGCGACTGACCAACAACGACGTTGCTGCGACCACGGCGGTAACGGGTTCACAAACCGGCGATGTCGGACTGCCAGGCGTGGCCGCCAAGAACGCGACCGCTGCTGGTAGGACCGGGAGCCCAGTAGCGGCAAGCACCGCCTATCGCGGTTCGCGGGGTCTGCGCCAGGATGTCATCGACAAGATCGTCAAGCAGTTCGGCTTCGACAAACCGCCGCTTCAGCGCTTTGGCATGATGCTGTGGAATTATCTGCGCTTTGATTTCGGCAACAGTCTCTTCCGCGACATCTCAGTGCTCGATCTCATTAAGGAAAAGCTGCCGGTCTCAATCACGCTTGGCCTGTGGATGACGTTGCTCAGCTACGGAATTTCTATACCGCTTGGGATTGCCAAGGCGGTTCGCGACGGCAGCCGCTTCGATGTTTGGAGTTCGAGCGTCATCATCGTCGGTTATGCGATTCCTGGGTTCCTAATCGCGATCCTGCTGATCGTTTTGTTCGCCGGTGGCAGCTTCTGGAACATCTTTCCAATCAAGGGATTGGTGTCCAGCGATTTCGCGAGCCTGAGCTGGCCGCAGAAGATCGCCGACTATCTCTGGCATATAGCCCTCCCCATTCTGGCCATGGCCCTCGGCGCGTTCGCGACGACGACGTTCCTCACCAAGAACTCGTTCCTCGAAGAGATTCGAAAGCAGTACGTCGTCACCGCCCGCGCCAAAGGGCTGACCGAGCGGAAGATCCTCTATGGTCACGTCTTCCGCAACGCGATGCTGATCGTCATTGCCACCTTCCCCGGCGCTTTTGTGGGCGCGTTCTTTGGCGGGTCCCTCTTGATCGAGGTGATCTTCTCGCTCGACGGCCTTGGCCTGCTCGGGTTCAACTCAGTCGTCGGGCGCGACTATCCCGTGGTCTTCGCCACGCTCTACATCTTCTCGCTGCTCGGGCTTGTGATCACCCTGATCTCCGACCTCACCTATGCGTGGGTCGATCCGCGCATCGACTTCGAGAATCGTGAGATATGATCGGCGCGGCTCCAGGATTTGGCGGCCCCGCTTGGGCGCCGGCTGACTTGGCAACCGCATCTTCGGCGCAGCGGTTTTCCCCAATGACGCGGCGGCGGATACTTCTCTTCCTGGCCAACAAACGCGGGGTCTGGTCGCTCGGGATATTCCTCGTCCTATTCGTTGTGTCGCTGGGGTCAGAGTTCTTTGCCTCGGACCGGCCGATTATCGCGTCCTATAAGGGCGAGATCCTGTTCCCGATCTTCGTCAACTACCCCGAGAGTAAGTTCGGCGGCTTTCTGGCGACCACGAACTATCGGGACCCGGTCAATCGGGACGAAATCAACTCGCATGGCTGGATGCTCTGGCCGCCCATCCATTTCTCGTATGACACGATCGACAACAACCTCCCGGTCTCGGCTCCAGCTCCCCCGAGCTGGACGATGGGTGTCGAGCAGCGATGCTCGGGCTATGCCCAAGGTGTCGGCGACCCGGATTGCATTATCGGGAACATGCATTGGCTGGGGACCGACGATCAGGGTCGGGACGTCGTCGCCCGCGTGTTCTATGGCTATCGGATATCGGTTCTCTTCGGACTGGTGCTGACGGTTCTGTCGTCAGCCATCGGCGTCACCGTGGGGGCCGTATCGGGCTATTTTGGTGGCTGGACCGACCTGCTGATCCAGCGCTTTATCGAAATCTGGACCTCCGTGCCGCAGCTCTATCTGCTGCTCATCATCGCCAGCGTTCTTGCGCCAAGCTTTTGGTCGCTTCTGGGTATCCTGTTGGCGTTTGCTTGGGTCGGCCTCGTCGGACTGGTGCGTGCGGAATTCCTGCGCGGTCGAAACCTGGAATTTGTCGCTGCTGCCAAGGCACTCGGTGTGGACAGCTTCACCATCATCTGGCGGCATCTCCTGCCCAACGCGCTGGTGGCGACCATCACCTTTCTTCCCTTCATCCTCGGCGGCTCGGTCACCACCCTCACGGCTCTCGACTTTCTCGGCTTCGGACTTCCGGTCGGTTCACCCTCACTTGGCGAGTTGGTCGCGCAGGGAAAAGAGAACCTTGAGGCGCCGTGGCTCGCCCTGACCGGCTTCTTCACCATCTCGATCATGCTCTCCCTTCTTGTCTTCATCGGAGAGGCTGTCCGCGACGCCTTCGACCCACGTCGGTCGGTGCGATGACTGTTCTGCTTGAGATTGAAAATCTGCACGTCGCCTTTGAGGTCGATAGCGGCCGTCTCGCCGCCGTCCGCGGCCTCTCACTGTCCATTCAGCCCGGAGAGACGCTGGCGCTCGTAGGGGAGTCGGGCTCGGGCAAGTCGGCGACCGCCGCGTCGATCCTGCGCCTGCTGCCGGCGTCGGCTCATGTCGAGGGTCGCATTCTGTTTAAGGGAGGAGACCTCGTGGTTGCGCGGGATGCCGAGCTGCGGCGAATCCGCGGCGACCGCATTTCGATGATTTTCCAAGAGCCGATGAGTTCGCTCAATCCGTTGCACACCGTTGAGCACCAGGTGAGCGAGGTGCTGAGTATCCATCGCGGCATGCGCCGGGCGACGGCGCGGGCGCGGACACTTGAGCTATTGCAGCAAGTCGGATTGGCCGACGCTGCTAACCGGCTCGACTCCTATCCGCATCAGCTCTCGGGGGGACAACGGCAGCGCGTCATGATTGCCATGGCGCTCGCTAACGAGCCAGATCTCTTGATCGCCGACGAGCCCACTACCGCTCTCGATGTCACCGTGCAGGCCCAGATTCTCGCGTTGCTCAAATCACTGCAGGCACGAATGGGCATGGCGATGCTGTTCATCACCCACGATCTTGGGATCGTTCGCGACGTCGCGGACACTGTTTGCGTCATGACCGAGGGGCGGATCGTCGAACGGGGACCTGTCGCAACCATATTCAGCCATCCTCAGCACGAGTACACGCGGCATCTGTTGGCTGCCGAACCAAAGGGCGTCCCACCAGTAGTCGACCTCAATGCTCCGATCGTCGTTTCCGCCGAAGGTCTACGGGTTTGGTTTCCGATTAAGCGCGGCCTGTTCCGCCGGACCGTAGCGCACGTGCGCGCCGTCGATGACGTGACCCTCAATGTACGTGCCGGGCAGACGCTCGGGGTGGTCGGCGAGTCGGGCTCAGGGAAGACGACGCTTGGCCGTGCATTGTTGCGGCTCGTTTCGTCGCGGGGTCGCATCGCCTTTCTGGGCGACGATATCCAGACGCGGTCTTGGCGCGCCATGCGTCCGCTGCGGAAGAACATGCAGATCGTCTTCCAAGACCCTTATGGCTCGCTTTCGCCTCGCATGTCGGTGGCTGACATTGTCGGCGAGGGGCTGAAGGTTCACGTTCCGGACCTCAGCCCTCAGGACCGCCGCAGTCGCATCGAGGCGGCCCTGCGGGATGTCGGTCTCGACCCAAGCACCGCCGATCGCTACCCTCACGAATTCTCAGGCGGGCAACGCCAACGGATTGCCATCGCTCGCGCCATGGTGCTCGAGCCCCAGTTCGTCGTCCTCGACGAGCCCACCTCGTCGCTCGACATGACTGTACAGGCGCAAGTCGTCGACTTGCTGCGCCAGCTGCAGCGCCGGCGTGGACTGACCTACCTCTTCATCTCGCATGATTTGCGGGTTGTGCGGGCTCTCGCCAGCGAGGTCCTGGTGATGAAGGACGGCAAGATCGTCGAGGCCGGGCCGGCGCAGGACATTTTTGAGAGGCCGCGCACGGACTACACTAAAGCTCTCCTGGCTGCCGCCCTCAAGACAGCCGCGCCTGCTGTGCTAAACTCCGGCCTCAATTCCGGCGAAGCTTAGTCCACCCTGCGAGGACCTCCCATGCTCAAATCCGCCCTTGTTGTTCTAGCCACTCTCCTGGGCCTCGCCGCCGCCCCAGTATTGGCCGATCCTGCGCAGAATGGACCGTGGACCACGGGGCTATCGCTCTTAGGTGCACCAAAATACCAGCCCGGCTTTGCGCATTGGACCTATGTAAACCCGAACGCGCCGAGGGGCGGAGTGGCTCGCATGGACGTGCTGGGCGGGTTCGACACGTTCAACCCAATCTTGCCGCAGGGTGAAGCGGCCTCGGGTCTAAATTACGTCTATGAGACGCTCATGACCGCGTCGTTTGACGACACCAACGCGTCCTACCCGCTGCTCGCCGACGCCGTCGCCTACCCCCCGGACTACTCGTCAGTCACCTTTCGTATGAACCCGAAAGCCAAGTGGCAGGACGGTACCGCCGTTACGGCCGACGACGTCGTCTGGTCGTTCGAAAAGCAGATGGCACTCAATCCGAGTGTCCAAAACTACTACGGCGAGGTGACTAAAGCGGCGGTCACCGCCCCGGGGGAAGTGACGTTCTACCTGTCAAGCACCGGCAACCACGAAATGCCGGTCATCCTCGGGCAGCTGACCGTGCTGCCGCAACACTGGTGGGAAGGCAAGGACGCCAATGGCAAGCAGCGGAACATCGGCGCCTCGACGCAGGAACCGCCAATGGGCTCGGGTCCCTACATGTTGAAGTCGTTCGCCGCCGGCTCGGAAATCATCTACACGCGCGATCCCAACTACTGGGCAGCCGGTGAACCCTCGGGCATCGGGGAAAACAACTTCGACGAGCTTCGCTATGAGTACTTCCGCGACCCCGACGTCGCGTTCCAAGGCTTCCAGGCGGACCAGTTCGACTGGTGGGACGAGAACCGCGCCAAGCGCTGGGCCACCGCATACGACTTTCCGGCTGCGCAACAAGGAAAGATCGTCAAGGAGCTCTTCCCGCAACCGATGGCCGATTCTGGCGTGATGGTTGGCTTCGTGCCGAACCTTAGGATCGATAAGTTCAAGGATCCGCGGGTGCGCCAGGCACTGCTCGACGCCTTCGACTTCGAAAGCGTGAATAAGATCGTGTTCTACAACCAGTATCAGCGCATTGATTCCTACTTCTTTGGGCTGCCCTTTGTCTCGTCTGGACTGCCCCAGGGCAAGGAGCTCGACATCCTTAATACGGTGAAGGATCAGGTACCGCCCTCGGTCTTCACCACGCCCTATACCAACCCCGTGGGCGGCGATCCCGAGAAAGACCGCGCCAATTTGCGCAAGGCCGTCGATCTCTTTCAGCAGGCCGGCTACCACCTGGAGGGAAACCAAATGGTCGACGCCAATGGCAAGCCGTTCAGTTTCGAGCTGCTCCTCGACGGCCCGACCATTGAAGTGTTGGCGACGCCCTACCAGCAGTCGCTCAAATCGATTGGCGTCGACATGCAAATTCGCGCGGTGGACTCGGCCGAATACACCAACCGCATGCGCACCCGGGACTTCGAGATGACCTACCAGTCGTGGTCGCAGAGTCTCAGCCCCGGCAACGAGCAATACGAGTACTTTGGCTCAAAGTCGGCGAACGATCCCAATACCACCAACTATGGCGGCATCGCCGATCCGGCGGTCGACAAACTGATCGATACTCTCGTGCATGCTCCCGATCGCGATACGCTGCTCGCGGCGACGAAGGCGCTCGATCGAGTCCTACTCGCCAACTACTTCGTGATTCCGAGCTACACGCTGCGCAACGAGCGCATTGCGCGATGGGACCGCTTCAGCCACCCAGACACTCTGCCGGACTACTCAATCGGGTTCCCTGATATCTGGTGGTACGACGAGGCGAAGGCCGAAAAGACTGGAAAGGCGCCATAATCCGGCTCAGAGGTTGGTCGGAACGCCTCAAGACCAAACGGCTCTCGTTGCCGGGCTGCGTAAGAACGGATGCTCGCTCACTGCCCATCGTGTTCACCCGGCATAGTCCTCTGGGGCCGTCTTGTGCCGGGAAGATCTGGTCGAACTCTGCCAACGCCGCGGCATCAAGGGTGAGCTCGACCGCCCCGAAGGCGCCCCGGCCGACGCTTGCTGTCAGCGTTTCCTTGGCGGTGCCTCAAGGAGCCGACCCAGCGATTCATTGAGCGCTTTGGCGATGACCTCGATGTTGCGTCATCAAGCCGGCCGCGACCCCCGCTAGGGCCGCGTCCACTCGCGGAAGGAAAGCCAGCGAATCGTCGCTGCTGCGCATGTCGATAGTCCGCTGGCCACTCCCACAACGGATGATCGAATATCCTGCTGCCTCGAGTCCATCGATGGAAGTGGTCGCTACGAAATAGTCGTCGTCCACGAGGGGGGACCACTACTGCAGTCGTGTCCAAAACTGTATTCGCCTAGCCAAGCGATTTGTCGACAGTCGCGATCCTGTTACCGAAGAATCTGTCGTAGTTGACGCCTGCTGCCCGATAGCCCCGCGCGGCGTCGATGTACGCAGAACGTGCCCGTCGAAGGATTGCGGCATCGTGGGTGAGCTTGCCGAGGTCGGCGAGGGCATCGCCGAGGTAACCCTCCGTCTGCGCCCAAGAAAACGGAGCGTTTGCTTGCGTGCGTACCTCGAGAGCGGCCATCAGTGCGTCAACGGCCGACTGCAGTGTGACCGAGCTGCGCCTCAGCGCGCCGATCGCGTCGAGCGCGATCCCGAGGTTGCTCTGCGTGGCCGCCCATTCGGCCGGGGCGGTCTCTTTCGTTTGCTCCAACAAAGCGCTCCGAAGTGCGGCGACCCCGGCGTCGAGGCTGGTGGCATCGCTCGTCCGCGTCCCGCGGAGTTCAAGTGCCAGACCAAGATTGCTTTGCGTCTGCGCCCAGTCGAGCGGAACTCGATCGCGGGTGCGTTCGGCGAGCGCCGCGTTGAAGGCGGCTATAGCACCATCGAGGCTGATGGTTCCCGTTTCCTCTTGGCCGATGCGGGTGAGCGCGATACCGAGGTTGTTTTGGGCGCTCGCCCAATCGAGCGGCACAAAATCGCGTGTGCGCACCTGCAGAGTGGCCCGAAAGGCTGCGGCCGCCGCACCGAAGCTCGTCGCGTCGTTGCTTCGTTCGCCAATCCGTACCAGCGTCAGGCCGAGGTTGTTTTGGTCGGCCGCCCAATCGAGTGGCGTATGCTCTAGCGAGTATTCTTCCAGTGCGGCGCGATAGGCAGAGACGGCCGCGGCAAGGCTCTCGGTGCCAGCCCGGCGTTCGCCAAGTCCTTCGAGCGCGTTGCCGAGATCAGTCTCGGTCGCCGCCCAATCGAGTGGCCGCGCGCTTCGCGAGCGCTCCTCGAGAGCCGAGTTGAACGCGTCAAGCGCCTGCGCGAAAAGCTGGGCGTCATTGTTGCGCCGGCCCAGCACCTGCAGGGCGTTACCGAGATCGGTTTGGGTCTTGGCCCAAGCGAGTGGCACCGCGGCGCGAGGCCGCGCAGCGAGCGCAGCGCGAAATGCTGCAACAGAGGCCTCGAGATTTGACGGATCTGTCTGGTGCTTGCCCAGCGCCTCGAGGGCAACGCCCAGGCCGTTCTGCAACTCTGATTCTTCGGTCGCATCGGGGCTGGACTTCAGCCGGCCGAGCGCATCCGAATATGCCTCGATGGCGCGCTGAAGCGCATCATTGTCCCCCTTTTGGTCGCCGAGGGCAGTTAGCATATCGGCTTCGTGACCTTCGTCGGCCACTGCAGCTTGAACATCCCACTTCTCGGTCTGTGCAAAGGCATCGGAATAATTTTGCGCAGCGGACGCGTAGTCACCCTCGACGCTGTAAGCGTCGCCAGTGTGCGCCAGCAGTGCCCCCTCCTCCAGCCGGCGTTGCTTCAGCATCGCTTCAAGTGGATCGAGGCGCTCGTTGATGGCGGTGTAACGCGCCTTCGCCTGTTCCCAGAGCTTAACGCTGACCTCAAGCGCGCCCTGGTTGAAGGCCTGCTGCGCTAGACCTGAGATTCGGACGATTTCAGGATCGGCCGAGTTCAACGTCGATTCTTGCGCCATCACACCCTTAATCCGCTCCGTCTGCGCGGCGAGCATCTGGTCAAGGGCGCCGGGATCGGTTGGCACATTCTGACCCAGCGCCTTGAGCAGTCCGTAGATTGCGTCCATTGGCACGCCAGCCGTTTGCGCAGCGGACTCGACCTCCTTGCGGACGGTATCGGGCGCAGCCGCGATGCTGAGCAGTAGCCCACGACGGCCGTCGGCGATCGCCTGCTGGTCGGCATCAGCCGCTGCTGGCGTAGAGCCGAAGCTCAGCACCTGGCGCAGCGACGAGTTTGTCCAGGGTAGCTGGCGGGCACCTGTCGTGAGATAGACCTCCTCTGACACCATCGTCATTACATCTGCGAACGAGTAGCCGTTGGCGACGAGGTGCTTGAGAAGTGCGGCGGCGTAGGGGGAGTCTCCTCCCACAGGGCCGTCAAGTGCCGCTTGTCCAGGAGCTGCGGCAAAGCCGATCACAGCCCCCTCGCTGTCTGGCGACGTTGCTAGCGAGACAGGCGAGGGACCACGCATTGCCACAAGTCCGAGCGGGTCCACGGGGAGCGGGGTGGCTGCTCCGAGTGGCTCAATCATTGTGCCGGGCGGGAATGCCTCGCTCCGGCACGCATCGAGCAGGGTGATCGTAATCGGGGTTACTGCGCTTAGACGCAGCAACACATCCTGCACGTCGATCAAACTGTCGCCTGCCTTGGCGGGGGTCGACAGATCGGCATCGATTGGCGCCATGTAATTTTCCCCGCCCGCCTCGATGCCGTGGCCGGAGTAGTAGAGGAACGCGACGTCGGCATCCTTGGCGTCTTCTACGAAGCGATCGATCCGTTGCTTGAGCCTGGTGCGGTCGCCGTCGAGCACGCGGCTAACCTCGAAGCCTAGCCCATCGAGCATCAGTCCGATGGCGCGTGCGTCGGTGATTGGGTTGTCGAGCGCCGGCAGGTTTTGGTATCCGCTCTCACCGATGACCAACGCTACGCCTCGCAGAGGATGGTCCACGGCGAGCGCAGGGAAGCAGACCAGCAGCGACACAACGATCAGCAGCACGACGCGTAAGCGCTGACCGATGAGGCCTCCGATTGGCTGCATGTTACGCCTCCGGCCGAACGGTGAGCGTCGAAGGGACGCCAGCCGGCTCAAGCAATGGCGCCGGCGATCGTGCCGGCGCCATGCGTGTTCAGCAGATCACTCTGAAATAGTCGATCGAGGCAGGCCTCGGAGAGTTCACGTTGACGTAGATGTCATAGGCAAGGAATTGCGCCGCGGGGACCTTCGCCGCGCAAAGCCCTGGAGGCACGAGGCCCGTGTAACTGCTCCCCGGCGACAATCCATTGCCCGTCGCCAAGGTCAGCGGCACAGAGACGCTCACTGTCGGGGCGGGGAGGTTGATGTTGGCGGAATGCATCTTGCCAAAAGGCCCAATCATGAACGTTGCCAGGCCCGGTCGCATCGCGAGGCCCGGGCCGGCAACATAGACGGTAAACGTCGTGCCAGCCTTGCCGGAGCACGCTGGCGCGGCCAAAGCGAGGATTGCCCCGGTCGTCCGGTTACAGGGTTGATAGGTCATCGGCGCAGGTTTTGCTGGGGGCAGATTGCGCGTCCCCCGCACCGTGAAGAACCCGATTCCGTGGCTCGTTGCATTTTGCGACCAGGTCGTCGGGTCGGAGTCGACGATCTGATAGGCGCCAATCGGGAGCGTTATGTTGGGATAAACGATCCAGTTCACGTTCGCTCTGTTGTTCGAGCCAGCTAGCCCTACCGCTCGCCATGGCCCGGAGGTTTGCCCGGTGCCGACCGAGCGCAGCGTGATCGTTCCCGGGGCTGCACCGAGACCGCCGTTCCAGTGGTAGGTCTCGATTTGCTCGATATACTCACTCGGGTTGACCAAGAAGGTAGGTGACTTGCCGCCGTTGGCGACGGCGCCTGTGTTCGTATTGGTGGCCAGATCGTCAGCTATCGCTTGTCCGGCGATTACTGTCGCGGCGACCAGGGCCGCCACGCGGACGATGTGTTTGAAGGTTTTGACGCTCCTCATTATACCCCCTGAACGATGTGACATCGCACCTCGAGTTCGGGCCGCCAATGGCGATGCGGATTGAATCGGCCCGGCCGTCGCGGCGGGATAGGTGACCCAGGTTGGAATTATTGTCGCCGCCGCAAGCTCAAGCCTATGCCCCCGACTCAAAACAGTCGAGTGACGAGAATTGCAGCGGCAAGCTCGGCGATGGCGCCGCCTCAGCGGCCGTGGCTCGTCAGCCGTTGGGGTAGAGATTGTCGGGATGGCCGAACGGATCGAAGCGGGGGGCGGTCGCAACGAAGACGGAACCGGGAAAGAACTCTGTTTGGCGTCCCCGGGTCCACCACCAGTTGAGGAACTGCGAGGTCGAGTCGACCTGATCATCATGCCGTGTCGCTGGAAAGCCGAGCAACTCGGCGAGGTAGTCGTCCAGCCAGGTGGCAGACTTGGGCAGATGCACCATGCCCGCCTCGATCCGCGACGATTGGATGGCCATACGATCGGCTTTGCTGCCTTCGGGTTTACAGCCGATGGGTCGCGTCATCCCGGCCGGCGTTGCGGCGCGTAGGTCCTGGAGCAGTTGGAGTCCCGGTCCGGCGTCCTCGATCAGGACGGTGTCCGCCTTGTGGTGCTGTGCGAGAGCGATGACCTTGCGGCGAAGGTTGGGGAAACTGGCGCGGCCGCGCCAGACGTCCAGGAGGTAGACATCGCTGCGGCTGGTCAACCAGGTCGTGCATACCGCGTAGTCATTGTTGGCGCCGGTCGCGGTCGCGATGTCCCAGCTCTGTACGATCTCTTTCAGACCCTCAGGGTGGGGCTCGCCCTCGTACATGCTGCGCTCGATGTCGACCCGCTTTACAAGGTTGCCCTCGATCGGGATCGGCGACTGCTGATACTGCGCCGAGAAGACAAGGCTTCCCATCTCCGCCTTAAGGGCGTCCAGAGTCGCTCGATCCTCGCGCGCCGGATGCAGAATATCGCCGGTCCTGCGATGGTGAACGCGGCCGAGTCCGATCGGGATATCTGCGTCCTCGATGGCGACCGCAGACAGGTTGAGATGGTCCCATCCGTCCTGTGCGAGCAAATGTCCGGCGAGGTCGTCTTCGTGCAAACGCTGCATCACCAGGATGATCGCGTCGGTGCTCTTGTTGTTGAGGCGTGAGAGCAGGGTGGTCGAGAAGAACTCAATCACCGTCTTGCGCGAGGGCTCGGAGTGGATGTCGGCGGCGTTCATCGGATCATCGAGGATCAAGAGATCGCCACCGCGGCCGGTGAGCTGGCCGCCGATGGAGGTGGCGAACCGACCGCCGCCGTTGCTGGTCACGCAGTCGCTGTCAGTCTTCTTCTTCCAGCGCGTGCCAGGAAAGACTGACTGATACCACTCGCTCTCGATGATCGTTCGGAACTGCAGATGCAGGGAGCGGGCAAAGTCGGCGTTGTAGCTCACGACGATGATCCGCATCCCCGGATCGTGCCCAAGCCTCCAGGCCACATAGGCGACCGACACCGCGATCGACTTCATCGAGCGGGGTGGCTGGTTGATGATGAGCCGCCGGACACTGCCCTGAGCAACCA
>Ga0265339_10001278_pt1 | contig 18833 bp, 15 predicted proteins | sample 4CB219metaG_FD_202085 | JGI IMG/M metagenome (GOLD analysis project Ga0265339, IMG submission 202085) | Rhizosphere microbial communities from Carex aquatilis grown in University of Washington, Seatle, WA, United States - 4-CB2-19 metaG | ecosystem: Host-associated > Plants > Roots >... | reverse complement strand
CGGCCTCGCGGTGCGAACGTCAAATCCGCTCCACTGGCCAATTAATCCTGCCAGTGGTCCTTCGATTCTAACATTCGCAAACACGCCCGCTGCAATAGGGTGCGAATGTTAGAATCGGACCACTGGAATGCGCCGGGGCGCGACAGGTTCCTGAAGTGACAAGTTTCTGAAGTCGGACAGCGGGAACCCCGGAGCCGACGGAGCGTTATCGGGCATGCGGAATGCGAAGCTCGCAGCAAGTGGCCGCATGCTCCTGGCGAACTTTTGCCGCTATCGCGTGAGAGCCCTTGCCCCTTCGAGGCTTTTTCGCATCAGTCCAGGCCAGATGGAATTGCAGCACAGCCCGGCATCGAACGATGACGCTGCGATCTCCGCAGCCGTTGCGCGAAGCGATGGTGGCATCATCGAAACCACCATTCCCTCGCGCCTGGACAATCTCGCCTGGAGCGGTTTTCACACCCGCGTCGTGCTGGCGCTGGGCATCACCTGGATTCTCGACGGGCTGGAAGTGACGCTGGCCGGCGCGCTGTCCGGGGCGCTGAAGCAAAGCCCGGTGCTGCGTTTCTCCAACCTCGAGGTCGGCCTGGCGAACAGCGCCTATCTCGCGGGCGCCGTGCTGGGAGCGATCGGCTTCGGCTGGCTTACCGACCGGATCGGGCGGAGGAAGCTGTTTTTCATCACGCTCTCGTTCTATCTCATTGCTACGGCCGCCACCGCGCTGTCCTGGAGCGTCGCAAGCTACGCGCTGTTTCGCTTTTTGACCGGCGCCGGCATCGGCGGTGAATATACCGCGATCAACTCGACCATCCAGGAACTGGTGCCGGCGCGCTACCGCGGCTGGACCGACCTCGTGATCAACGGCAGCTTCTGGATCGGCGCGGCGCTCGGCGGATCAAGCGCAATCGTGTTGCTCGACCCCGCGGTAGCCGGGCCCGATGTCGGCTGGCGGCTTGCCTATCTCACCGGCGCCGCTCTCGGCCTGATCGTCTTCGTGATGCGGATGTGGATTCCCGAAAGCCCGCGCTGGCTGATGATCCACGGCGATCCCGATCGTGCACACCGGATCGTCGCCGACATCGAGCGATCCGCCATCGGTCACGCGCAGGACCCTACGCAACATGCATTCGCCAGGATACGCCTGAAAATGCGTGATCACACGCCTCTGGCTGAAGTGGCGCGGACGCTGTTGTCGTCCTATCGCGCGCGCACGCTGGTAGGACTTGCCCTGATGATCGCGCAGGCGTTCTTCTATAACGCGATCTTCTTCACTTTTGCCCTGGTGCTGACCGATTTCTACGGCATCGCCGCCGACCAGGTCGGCTGGTACATCCTGCCGTTTGCGGCCGGCAATTTCGCGGGGCCGGTGCTGCTCGGCCGCCTGTTCGATACGCTCGGGCGCCGCGCGATGATCGCGCTCACCTATGGGGTCTCAGGCGCGCTGCTCGCATTATCCGGTTATCTGTTTTGCATCGGCGTGCTGAGCGCGAAAACGCAGACCATCGCCTGGATGGTGATCTTCTTCTTTGCGTCTCCTGCCGCAAGTGCGGCCTATCTCACCGTCAGCGAAACCTTTCCGCTGGAAGTGCGGGCGCTGGCGATCGCGCTGTTTTACGCCGTGGGAACGGCAATCGGCGGCGTTGCGGGACCCGCGCTGTTCGGCGCGCTGATCGATACCGGATCGCGCACCAGCGTGTTCCTGGGCTATCTGTTCGGGTCGGCCTTGATGATCGCAGCCGCCTGCATCGCGTGGCGCTACGCCGTCGCGGCCGAACGCCGGCCATTGGAATCGGTGGCTCGCCCGCTCGCTGTTGTGGAGTAGAATGCGATGAACCCGACCTCGAACGAAGAGCAGACCGAGATGGCCCGGCAAGACGACGTCTCTCCCGAACAAGACGAGGCGCGGGACAGCGTGCCGGTGCCGCTCTCGCTGGTGCCGCGCCTGAGCGAAATCGCGATCCTGCTCGATATCGACGGCACGCTGCTCGACCTGATGCCGACGCCGCGCGAAGTCTGGGTGCCGCCGGGGCTGGCAACGACGCTGAACAGGCTGCTCGATCGTACCTCGGGCGCGCTGGCGCTGGTGAGCGGGCGCTCGCTGAACGATATCGATCTGATCTTTGCGCCCCAGCAATTTCCGGCCGTCGGCGGTCACGGCGCGGAGATGCGCTTGGCGGCGGACGGCGAGGCGCTTGCCGCGCGGGCGCCGCCGATGGACAAGGAGTTGAAGCTCCGGCTGGCGGCGATCGCAAGATTGAGTCCGGGGATATTGCTGGAGGACAAGGGCTATTCGCTGGCGCTGCACTACCGGCTTGCGCCGCACGCGGAGAAAGCGATCGATGAGGCCATCTCGCTGATCAGGGCCGATCTGCCCGATGCGCCGATCGAGGTCTTGCCCGGAAAATGCGTCTTCGAGATCAAGCATTCCGGCTTCACCAAGGCGATCGGCGTGCGTGAACTGATGACGCATGCGCCGTTCAAGGGCCGTCGTCCGCTCTTCATCGGCGACGATGTCACCGACGAAAGCGTCTTTGCAATCATGCCTGACCTGAATGGAATCGCTTTCTCGGTGGGGCGGCGCGCCAAAGGCGTGGCCGGACATTTCGACGAGCCCGCGGACGTGCGCGAATTTCTCGCGCATCTGCTTGATGACGAAAACAAGGCTGTGCTGCCCTAATCAGGGCTCTCGTGTCTTTATAGTTTCTTTATCTCTGGACTTGATGGCCTTTTCGTTGGACTCGATGGCGGCACTTGCGGGCCGCGCGTTGCGTTCTTGCTGCATCAGTTTTCTTTTTCGCGAGCCGCCCGGGTTCCACCTTTGCGCGGCCCGATTTTCGTTTCAATTCGCGCGGAGTGTGAGGAACCATATTGATGAACGGCAGTTAAACGATGCGGTCGAACAGGAGGGGACACCTGTGAATCTAGTCGTCGTTTCAAATCGCGTTGCGCGCGGTAATGCAAATGAGCCCATGACGGGCGGACTTGCTGCTGCGCTGATGCCGGTGGTGGAGAATTCCGGAGCGATCTGGGTTGGTTCCTCCGGCAGAGTGCGCGACGGGTTCCAGAAGGAGCCGTTCGCCGAGATCGAATCTCTCGGTTCCGGCGCGCTGGCGATGCTCGACCTGCCGGCCGCGCATTATGGCGGCTATTACGAAGGCTTCGCAAATTCGGCGCTGTGGCCGGCGTTGCATTCGCGTAGCGATCTCATTCGCGTATCGCAGGGCGATTATCTCTCCTATCGCGAAGTCAACGCCTTCATGGCGCGGGCGCTGTTGCGGTTCCGAAAACCGGATACCGCGTTCTGGGTCCAGGACTATCACTTCCTGGCGCTCGGCGCGGAGTTGCGCGAACTCGGCGTGACCGGGCCGATCGGCTTCTTCCTGCACACCCCCTGGCCCGCGCACAGCGTGATGGAAGGCGTGCCGCATCATCGCGAACTGATCGAGGCGATGCTGGCCTATGATCTGATCGGCTTCCAGACCGAGAAGGATTGCGAGAACTTTCTGTCCTACGTCCGTGAGGATCTCGGATTGCCGGTTCATGACGGGATGGCGACTTCGCGCTACGGCAGGACGCGGCTCGCGGTGTTCCCGATCGGCATCGATCCTGACCTGTTCGCGCAGGCGGCGGCGAAGGCGATCACGCATCCGGACGTATCGCGGCTGCGCCGCAGCCTGCACGGCGAGAGACTCGCAATCGGCGTCGACCGGCTGGATTATTCCAAGGGGCTGGTCAACCGCATCCATGCGTTCGACCGGATGTGGACCATGCACCCCTCGCTCGCGCGCACGGTGTCGCTGTTGCAGATCGCTACGCCCTCGCGCGGCGGAATCGAGGCCTACGGCCAACTGCAGAACGAAGTCGCAAGACTGGTCAGCGACGTCAACGGCCGCCATGGCGAAGTGGACTGGACTCCGATCCGCTATCTCAACAAGGGTTTCGGCCAGTCGGTGCTGGCCGGGCTTTACCGCACGGCGCAGGTCGGTGTGGTGACGCCGCTGCATGACGGCATGAATCTGGTGGCCAAGGAATATGTCGCGGCCCAGAATCCTGCCGATCCCGGCGTGCTGGTGCTGTCGAAATTCGCCGGCGCTGCGAACGAACTCGACGCCGCGCTGCTCGTCAACCCGCACGATATCGACGGCATGGCGCGCACCCTTGCAATCGCGCTGTCGATGCCGCTGACGGAGCGACGCATGCGCTATGAAGCGATGATGGAAAAGCTGCGCAGCCGCACCATCCAGCAGTGGTTTGCCGACTTCATCACTGCGTTGCAGGACAGCGACGGCCAGGCCGACCGGCCTGACCTTGCGCCGCTGGCGGAGCCACAAGCCATGTGGCAGCCACGCTCTGCCCAGGGTGGCGTGCGCCTGCACTAGTGGCGAGGGCAGCAACTGCGCCTGGTTTCCTTCCTTTAATCAGCGAGCGCGACGCACCGGGCTCCGGCGGCAGGTCGGCCGTCGCCTGGGCTGCAAAAAATTATTGATATCTTTCAGCGGCTTACTTAAATTTCGCGCCGCGCAACCCGCATGCGCTTGCAAAAACCGTCGTGCCCCGTCAAGAGAGGGCATCCGGAGAGATGGCCGAGTGGCTTAAGGCGCACGCTTGGAAAGCGTGTGTGCGGGAAACTGTACCGTGGGTTCGAATCCCACTCTCTCCGCCACCCGCTCAAAATGTCCGCCCCGGCGACGTGGGTCACGGAGCGATCGCATCTTCGACAGATTCGAAGGCCGCGAGTTTTGCCCGGTTCGCGACGCTGAGCGCGCGAGGCAGGCACTCTTGGAGCGCCGTCTTCTCGTTGGCGGACGATTGTTCGCGGTCTTCCAGACGTCCAAAGGAAGGCGGCACGAACGACCACTATCGATTCCGTTTTATTCTACGTGACCCACGCGCAGGTAGAATGGCTTTAGCAAGAACCTTCCGAACTCAAGCGGTTTATCGTTTTTGCCGAAGAAATATTGCCACTCTCGGAAATATCATCCTACCGTCGACGGCTGCCAAGCAGGCGAATGCATTGGTTGATGCTGCGCATTTCCGTGACGATGCAGCGAGTGATGACTGTTCGGACGTGGTGTTCGGAATTGTGGAGACTGCTGCGATGAATCCGTTGCCCGGCAGACCCGCGCGGCTGGCGTTCGCTCTCCTGGTCGGGCTCGCGCTGCTGGCTTCGTCCGGAGCCACAGCCCTTGCGCAGACTACTCTTCTCAATGTCTCTTACGATCCGACCCGCGAACTCTACCGGGACATCAATCCGCTCTTTATCGCGGATTGGAAGAACAAGACCGGCGAGACCCTGGAGATAAGGATGTCGCATGGCGGCTCCGGGGCGCAGGCGCGGGCCGTGCTCGCCGGGCTGAACGCCTCGGTCGTAACGCTTGCGCTGGCTGCCGACATCGACGCCATCGCGGCCAAAACCGGCAAGATTCCCGCCGATTGGCAGAAGCGTCTGCCCGACAACTCGTCGCCATACACCTCCACCATTGTATTTCTGGTCCGTAAGGGAAACCCGAAGCATATAAGAGACTGGGACGATTTGGTGCGCCCTGGCATACAGATAGTGACCCCCAATCCCAAGACATCGGGCGGCGCACGCTGGAACTATCTCGGGGCTTGGGCCTTCGCTTCGGAGAAAGGTGGCGGTGATATCGCCCAAATACGTGACTTCATGGCGGCACTTTTTCGCAACGTTGCGGTGCTGGATACCGGAGCGCGTGGCGCCACTACGACCTTTACCAGGCGCGGCATCGGTGACGTGCTGATCGCGTGGGAGAATGAAGCTCACCTCGCTTTGCAGGAAATAGGCGCCGATCAGTTCGAGATCGTGACGCCCTCGCTGTCGATTCTCGCTGAGCCCACAGTTGCATGGGTGGATGGGAACCTCACGACGCCATCCGAGAAGAAGGCCGCTCAAGCTTATCTTGAATTCCTGTACACGCCGCAGGCTCAGGCCGCCATCGCCCGGCATTTCTATCGGCCCGTGAAGCCGCAATATGCTGCCAAGGAGGACCTTGCGCGCTTTCCCGACCTCAAACTGGTGACAGTGGACAAATTCTTTGCCGGGTGGGCCGTCGCGCAGAAAGGACATTTTGCGGATGGCGGCGAATTCGATCAGATTATGGTCAGGGCCCGCCAATAGAAGGCAACGGCCGTGCGCCTCAAGCAAACCAGCGCATTGCCTGGCTTCGGGCTTTCGGTCGGGTATACGCTTCTCTATTTGAGCCTGATTGTGTTGCTGCCGCTGGCCGCGCTGGTCGCTGAGGCTGCGCGACTGGGACCAGGAGGCATCTGGCTTGTGGCGGCCGACCCGCGGGTTTCCGCGGCTTTGCGAATCAGCTTCGGGTTGGCATTGGCCGCCGCGATGACGGACTGCATATTTGGTTTGCTGGTCGCCTGGGTCTTGACGCGATACGATTTCTTCGGGCGGCGGTTCGTCGATGCCGCCGTCGATCTGCCGTTCGCGTTGCCAACAGCGGTAGCCGGGATCTCGCTTGCGACGCTCTATGCGCCCAACGGCTGGATAGGAGCGCTGCTTGCGCATATCGGAATCAAGGTGGCGTTCACTCCGGCCGGGATCTTCGTTGCGCTGGTCTTCGTTGCGTTGCCGTTCACTGTGCGGACCGTGCAACCCTTGATCGGCGAGATCGACCGCGGCGTCGAGGAGGCTTCGGCGACCCTCGGCGCGAGCCGGTTTCAGACGATGCGACACATCGTGCTTCCGATGCTGACCCCGGCGCTGCTGACAGGATTTGCGCTGGCCTTTGCGCGTTCGGTCAGCGAGTACGGCTCAGTCATCTTCATCGCGGGTAATCTACCCTACGTCTCCGAGATCGCTCCGGTGTTGATCGTGATCAAGCTGGAGGAATTCAATTACCCCGGCGCGACCGCAGTAGCCGTGATCATGCTCGCGATCGCATTCATGGTTTTGCTTGCGATCAACCTCGTCCAGGCCTGGAGCCGGCGGAGATTTGCCAATGCCTGAGCAGAAACGGGGTCAGGCGATCTTGCCTTCGGTTACGACCGAAGCGCCCGTCGTTCGGACGATCCTCATCGCAGTTGCACTGGTATTCCTCGCGCTTTGTCTGATCCTGCCGGTGGTCGTCGTCTTCAACGAAGCCTTTCGCAAGGGCCTTGCCGCCTACCTGTCGACGTTCGCCGATCCAGATGCGCTGGCCGCGATTCGACTGACCTTGATCGTTGCTGCGGTCGCCGTGCCACTGAACATGGTGTTCGGTATCGCAGCATCCTGGGCTATCGCCAAATTCGAATTCATCGGCAAAAGTCTGTTGATCACGCTGATTGACCTTCCGTTCTCGATCTCGCCAGTGGTGTCCGGACTCATTTACGTCCTGCTTTTTGGGGCGCAGGGGATTGTGGGACCTTGGCTGAAGGCCCATGGGATAGAGATTATCTTCGCGCTGCCCGGAATTGTGCTTGCCACGATCTTCGTGACCTTTCCCTTCGTCGCGCGCGAATTGATTCCTCTGATGCAGGAGCAGGGAAGCACGGACGAGGAGGCCGCGATGACGCTAGGCGCGAGCGGCTGGCGGGCGTTCATGACCGTCACCTTGCCAAATATCCGTTGGGGACTGCTCTATGGTGTTCTGCTCTGCAATGCCCGTGCCATGGGCGAGTTTGGTGCGGTTTCGGTGGTGTCCGGGCACATTCGCGGGGTGACCGACACGATGCCGCTACACGTCGAGATCCTTTACAATGAGTACAACTTTGCGGCGGCATTTGCCATGGCGTCCCTGCTCACGCTGCTGGCGCTTGTGACGCTTGCGGCGAAAACAGCGCTCGAAATACGCTACGGTGATGCGCTTGCGCATACAGCGCGGTTTTGAAGAGTTAAGCCGTGCAAATTCGCATCGCGGACGTCGCCAAGGATTTCGGTCGCACCGGCGCGCTACGCGGCGTCAGCCTCGACATCCGCGACGGTGAACTCATCGCATTGCTCGGTCCTTCGGGTTCGGGCAAGACGACCCTGCTTCGCGTGATCGCGGGCCTCGAAATTCCCAAGACCGGGAAGATCTACTTTGATGGAGAGGATGCGACCGGCATGTCGGTGCAGCGTCGTCGCATCGGCTTCGTCTTCCAGAATTACGCGCTGTTCAAGCATATGTCGGTCGCCGACAACATAGCCTATGGTCTGACCGTCCTTCCGCGCGCCGAGCGGCCACCGCGTTCTGTGATCCGACAGTGCGTACAGGAATTGCTCGATCTGGTTCAACTGTCCGGATTTGGCGGACGGTATCCACGGCAGCTCTCTGGAGGGCAGCAGCAGCGCGTGGCGTTGGCGCGGGCGCTGGCGGTCAAGCCGCGTGTTCTCCTGCTCGACGAGCCTTTCGGGGCGCTGGACGCAAGGGTCCGCAAGGACTTGCGCCGCTGGCTACGCGAGTTGCACGGACGAACCGGGCATACCACGGTCTTTGTGACGCACGATCAGGAGGAGGCGCTCGAACTGGCAAACCGCGTCGCAATTCTGAATGAGGGCAGACTGGAACAGGTCGGGACCCCCGACGAAGTCTACGACAACCCGGCATCCGCATTCGTCATGTCCTTTGTCGGAGAGACCAGCAGCATACCGGTCGAGAGCGACGGATCTGGGTTGATGCACGAGGGACGGAGAATCGAAGCAACGTTCTCGGGGTCGTGCACGGGCCCTGCACGGCTTTTCGCGCGCCCAAAGGACCTCGAAATCGGAGCAGCTGCCGAGGGGCGTCTGCCTGGGCGTGTGGTCAATCTGCATCGTACCGCTACCGGCCGGAGGGCTCGGATTCTCGTTGGTTCGGGGCCGGCACTTGTCGAATCGGAGGTGGACGTCGCGGCCGCGTTGGCCGTCGGCGATGCCGTTGGCGTGATCGTGCGAAGGGGACGGGTGTTTCCAGCCTAGCTCTATTGCGAGCGCTGCGGGTTTCCCGCTCAAAGGTGCGGCAGATGCAACCTATCTTATCGCGCCGCGGGAATTACGTTGCTTGCGATTTCCTTCACCGGTCCGGGCAGAAGGCTCCGGCAACCGCGCCACCGCGCGCCTTCTTGCTGGCGGCGTTGGTCGCGTCGCCAGTCGTGAGTGGGCGGCCGTTTGAGCAAAACACTATTTTCCCGCGTTCGGTAACGTTCCGAGCCACGGAGGGCCCCGGATCGGCGGCGCATCATTTCGCGTCGCTCATGCCGCGTCGCGTCCGGAGCCGGAGACGTCAATCGATCTGCTGGATCTTCGCGTCCTTGATGACGCGTCCCCACTTCTCGACCTCCTTCTTGATGTAGGCCGTGAACTGTTCCGGCGAATCGGCAACCGGGTCGAAACCGAGCTGCACGCATCTTTCCTTCACGTCGGGCATGGCCATGATCTTGGCGATCTCCTTGTTCAGGAGATCGACGATCTCTTTTGGGGTGCCTGCGGGGGTGAAAACGCCCTGCATCGTCTCGGATTCCTGGTCCTGAACACCCGCTTCGGCCATCGTCGGCACGTCAGGCAGCGCGGCCGAGCGTTTGGCCGAGGTCACCGCAAGCCCGCGCAGCGTGCCGGCCTTCACCTGGGGCGACGACGGCGGCACGGCCGAAAACGCGATCGGAGTTTGGCCGGCGACCGTCGATTGAACCGCAGGTTCTGCCCCGCCGAACGGCACGCTGATGGCATCGAGCTTGAGCGTCAGCCTGAACAACTCCGCGGCGAGCTGCGGCGTGGTGCCGATGCCCGGATTGGCGATCGAATATTTGCCGGGCTCCTTCTTGATGATGTCGATTAGCTCCTTCACCGACTTCGCGGGAAACGAGGCATTCACCACCAGGATGTTGGGCGCAGCCGCCGCGAGCGTGATCGGCGCGAAGTCCTTGTAGGGGTCAAAGGGATTCCTGGCATAGAGGCTCGGATTGACGACGTAGCTCGAACTCGCCACCAACAGCGTGTAGCCGTCCGGCGTCGCGCGCGCCGCCTCCCTCATGCCGATATTACCGCCGGCGCCCGGCCGGTTCTCGACATAAAACTGTTGCTTGAGGGCTTCCGACAGCTTCTGCGTGACGATGCGCGCCATCACGTCGGTCGGGCCGCCGGCCGCGAACGGCACGATCACCTTCACCGAGCGGTCGGGGTAGGCGGCATGCGCGGGCGTGAGGCCCACGGCAACGAGCAGGCCGGCAACGGCACCTAGCACACGAGCAGCTTTGAACATCATCATCCTCCCTTGCAAAATTCTGCCGGCCTCGCACGGCGGCCGGTTTGTAGTCAGCCGCGCAGGCCAAGGATCGCGCGCGCGTCCTTGGCTGTGGCAAGCTCGGCGCCGAGATCGTCGAGGATGCGCACGGCCTTCTCGCACAGCGCGGCATTGCTCGGCGTCAATTTGCCCTTGCTGATGTAAACGTTGTCTTCCATGCCGACACGCACATGGCCGCCGAGGAACCACGCCTGCGTCAGCATCGGGAATTCCCAACGGCCGATAGCGAAGGCGGCCCACGCCGCGTCTTTCGGCAGCAGCGAATGCGCATACATCAGCGTCTGCGGCGTCGAAACGAAGCCATATCGCACGCCCATCACGATCTGAAACAGCTGCGGCCCTTTCAGCACACCCTGATCGAGCAGCGCATGGGCGAGCTGGATATCGCCGGAATCGAACACTTCCAGCTCGGGCTTCGATCCCGCTTTCTGGATTTCGTTCGCCATGATCGTCACGTTCCCGGGTGGGTTGATCACGGCGGCCGAGCCTGACCACATCGTATTGAGATCGAGCGTGGCGATATCGGGCTTCAACTCGACGATATGCTCGACGCGCTTGAGCGGATGCATCGCCGATGTGCCGGGGCCGGCGATCTTCGGATCGTCCTTGCTCGGCACGAAGCGGCCGCCAGGGCCGGTCGTGAGATTGATGATCAGCTCCGAATTCCTGTCGCGGATGCGCTCCACAACTTCACGATAGTGCGCGAGCTCGGTGCTCGGCCGGCCGTCAGGATGGCGGACGTGGATATGTGCGATGGCCGCGCCGGCCTTCGCCGATTCAAGGCAGGCATTGGCGATCTGCTCGGGCGTGCAGGGCAGGCCGGGATGCTGCTCGATCGTTGTGAGATTGCCGGTGACCGCGACCGTGAGGATCGTCTTGCCGCTCTTGCCTGCCATTGCCTCCACTCCCAGGTTGCTCGGTCACGCGTCGATTGACAATAAACAAACGACTGTTTACATGGCGGCGTTGTGTCAAATCGCTTCCGGTGAGTCAAGCGTGCGCAAAGTGTCCGCCACCAGGACGTCAGTGCCGAAAATCCCAGCCAGCAAGCGTGTATTGCGTGGCGCGAAAGGTTCGAAGCGCGATGCGGCGGCGGGGCGCGGACGCAGGCCGACCGCGGCGGGGCCGGCGCCCAGGGTGCGTGAACGGATCCTCGAAGTTGCCGAGCGGCTGTTCGCCGAGCACGGCATGGCCGGCGTCGGCGTGCGCGCGATCACCACGGAGGCCGGGGTCAATCTTGCCTCCATCGCCTATCATTTCGGCTCCAAGGACGGGCTCCTGGAAGCGCTGTTCGCGCAGCGCGCGGCGCCCATCGCGCAGGAGCGGCTGCGCCTGCTGGCGCGCTGCTTCGAGAACGGCAGGAAGCCGACGCTGGAAGAGATTCTCGACGCCTTCCTGCGTCCGGCGCTTGTCCTTGGCGTGCAGCCGCAGTTCGGCGGCCCCGCCTTCGTCAAGCTGCGCGCGCGCCTCGCCACCGAGCCGGAGGCCTTGTCGCGCAAGATCCTGTCAAAGGCCTTTGACGCCTCGAGCAAGAAGTTTATCGCCGCCATCGCCGAAGTGATCGATGATGTCCCGCGCGCCGAGATCGAATGGCGCTTCCATTTCATGCTTGGCGCCATGTTCTACACCATGGCGAACTCCGGCCGTATCCAGGCGCTGACCAACGGGCGCATCGATCCCGGCAACGTCAAGCGCGCGCTGCATCACATGATCCCCTTTCTGGCCGCGGGCTTTCGCTCTGCGGCCGTCCGACCCGAATAATCGTCAACCGTGCGTGATCCCGAAAAACGGAAACCGGCTTTCGGACAAGCTCACGCTGGTCTTACCAGGAGGAAATCCCCGATGAGTCGCAAGATCACGCGCCAGGACATGCGCGAGGCCGCCGAGAAGTACAAGAACTGGGGCAAATGGGGTCCCAATGACGAGATCGGCACGCTCAATTACACGAGTGCCGATGACATCGTCGCCGCGACGCGGCTCGTGAGGAAGGGCAAGGTGATCTCGCTTGCGTTGAACTTCGATCATCTTGGTCCGCAAGGTGCCAAGAGCAAATATCCGACGATGGGCCGCACCAATCCGATCCATACGATGCTGCGCACCGGTACCGACGCTTATTCCGGCGCGCTCGACAAGCGCGGTATTCGCGCCGCCGACGACATGGTGACCATGCCGCTGCAATGCGGCACGCAATGGGACGGGCTCGGCCACGTGTTCTATGAGAACTATATGTGGAACGGCTACGACTGCCGCGAGGTGACCTCGGCCGGCGCGCAGAAGTGCGGCATCGAGAAGACCAAGAACAAGATGGTCGGCCGCGGTGTGCTGCTGGATGTCGCTCGCTACAAGGGAGTCGAGTCGCTCGAAGACGGCTACGGCATCACCAACGCAGATCTCTACGATACCGCGAAGAAGCAGAACGTCGAGCTCAGGCGCGGCGACTACGTCATCGTGCGGACCGGCATGATGGAGCGCTGCCAGAAGGCGGGAAGCTGGGACGGCTATCCGGGCGGAGATGCGCCGGGGTTCGGCTTCGAGACGCTCGACTTCGTCAAGGACACCGAACTCGCCGCGCTCGCGAGCGACACGTGGGGCTGCGAAGTGCGCCCGAACCCGGTCGCTGAAGGCGAGAACATCACCCAGCCCTGGCACTGGATCACGATCCCGATGATGGGCATGACGATGGGCGAAATCTTCGAGCTCAAGGAACTGGCCGACGATTGCGAGCAGGACAAGACCTACGAATTCCTGTTCGTGGCTCCCGCCATCCCGATCACCGGCGCTGTCGGCTCTCCGGTCAATCCGCTGGCGATCAAGTGATGCCGCCGCGGCGGTCATCTCGGCCAGTTGTTGCAGTGACCCGCCGCCGCATCTCCGCGTATCAACGGCACGCCTTGAGGCTCGAGCCGGCTTGATCTGCCGGCTTGTGGAAGACAATCGGGAAGGAAGCAATGGCTACCATCGGTCACAATCAGAAGAGGCTCGGCGCGGAAGTCATCGCCGACATGCTCGAGGGTTACGGCGTCACGCATGTGTTCATGGTGCCGGCGGTGCTGCGTCGCACATTCGCCGAGATGGAGCGGCGCACGAGCATCGCGCGTATTCACTGTCACGGCGAAAAGAGCGCCGCCTACATGGCCGACGGCTATGCGCGCGCCTCCGGCAAGCCGGGCATCTGCATGGCGCAGGTGATCGGCGCGCTCAATCTCGCCGCAGGTTTGCGTGACGCCTGTCTCGCGCATTCGCCGGTGATCGCCATCACCGGCGGCCGCGATCCGAAGACCAAGTTCCGCAAGGTCTATCAGGAGATCGACGACGTTCCGGCCTTCGAGCCGGTGACCAAGTTCAACGCCACAATCGACGACATCTCCCGGGTGCCGGACATGTTGCGGCAGGCATTCCGGGCCGCGACGTCCGGGGCGCCGGGGCCGGTGCATTTGCAATTCCGCGGCAATGAGGGGCAGATCGACCTCGAGGAAGCGGAGATGGAACCGCTGGTCGAACCGCAATTCGCCCGGGTGCCGCCATTTCGGCCCGAACCGCAAGCGGAGCATGTCGCTACCGCGCTCGCCCTGTTGCAGAAGGCGGAGCGGCCGATCTTTGTCGTCGGCGGCGGTGTGCGTGCCTCCGGCGCGTCGCGCGAACTGGTTGCGCTGGCCGAGGCCCTGCAGATTCCCGTCGCCACCTCGCTCAACGGCAAGGATGCCATCCCGGGCACCAATCCGCTGTCGGTCGGCGTCGTCGGCAGCTACTCACGCGAGAGCGCTAACCGCGCGGTGAACCGCGCCGATCTCATCTGTTTCATCGGCACCGAGACCGGCGGCATGACCACGCATTTCTGGGCTGTCCCCAGGATCGGAACGCCGGCAATTCAGATCGACATCGAGCCGGAGTCGATCGGCCGCAATTATCCGCTTCGGGCGAGTGTGCTCGGTGACGCCAAGGCCGTGCTGACGAAAATGCTTGCCCAGGCGGACAAGGGCAGCGCGGAGAAGCGCGCCGCGTGGATCAGGGAGATCGGCACGCTGCGCGGCGAATGGGCGGCGAACTACAGGACGATGCTCGAGTCCGATGCGGTGCCGATTCACCCGGGACGCATCTGCGGCGAACTCACCAGGCACATGCCCGACGACGCCATTGTCGTTGTCGATACCGGCCATGCCGGTATGTGGATGGGCGGCCTCTACGATCTGCGCGTGCCGACGCAGAGCTACATCCGCAGCGCCGGCCATCTTGGTTGGGCGTTCCCGGCCGGCATCGGCGCCAAGGCCGCCTGCCCCGACCGGCCAGTGGTTGTTTTCACCGGTGATGCCGGCTTCTGGTACCACATCGGAGAGATCGAAACGGCGGTGCGCTGGAACATCGCGTCGGTGACAGTCGTCAACAACAACGGCGGCGGAAACCAGTCGAAGCGCGGATTCGATCGCGTCTACGGTGGCGAACAGAACAATCGCTCGCGCGAACTGTGGACTTACAGGCCCATGAACTTTGCGAAACTTGCCGAAGATATCGGGGCTCTCGGCATACGCGTGGATAAGCCCTCCGATTTTGCACCGGCGCTTGCGCGCGCCATCGCTTCGAAGCGACCAGCCGTGGTCGATGTGGCGACCGACATCGAGGCCCTCGCGCCTACGGCCGTCACATGACGACTCTGCATGAGAAGTCGTTTAAAGACCGTCGTTGCCTCAAGACTGGCTGCGCCAACGGCTACTCGGGGAAGCTCCCTAGCCAGTTGCGCGCCAGGTGGATATTGGGAAACGTCCTGATCGCGATGTCGCGGGCCATCCTGGCCTGAATACTGCTAATCGCCAGCCTACCAAAGAAAGACAGCGAAGGATTCGTTGCCACCGCCTTGAGCCCGGCCGCCTTGGCTCTCGGGATCCAGTCGTGGATGATCCATTGCTGGTCTTCCGCATGGACGACCGGCAAATCAGAATCATCCCCAAGAATTTTGCAGGCCTGATACTGCTGCAGCATCTGGATGATGGCCTCGTGGATGAAACGATACTGGGCGCTCGTGGCATATCGGCGCCAGACGATCGTCACGCAACGAATGGCCTTGTCGTAGCACAGCGAGCATATGGGATTGTCATTCGGATTCTCCAGGAGTTTGACGCCGTCTATCGATTCTCGCTCCACCAGGCGCCTCAGTTGCTCAAGAGAACCAGTGTTCATTTTCGCCTCTTTCGTCTTGCGAAATTCAGATCGAACAACCGATCGTGCACGCCCGAATTGATCAACACTCAGCTTTCTCGGTGAATGGCACTGCCAGTTGGCTAACCGCCAAACGTCGCTGCAACGTCCGCCCCGCGCCGGGGGTGTTCCCGGCCGCGCAATGTTCGACAAAATCGTGGCCGATTCTCGGTCAACAAACGGCGGGAAGTCGATGGTCCGCCGAACCGGCGAACGACTCATCAGCTGCGAAGCTCCGAGGTCGCGACCATTGAATGCCCTCACGCAGCTTGAACGATATCGTGGAGGCCCGCCTCGCCGATGTCGGCTGATGGCCGGGACACGAATAGCTCGGCATGGTAGACGCCCTCCGCCTCCTTGCCGGCCGGGTCAAGGCCGCGCGCCTGAATCAGGCGCAGCGTGTTTTCGAACTCTGTCGCATCCCGGAAACGACGCTGCACGAACGTCACGCCATCGAGGCGCTCCGTCGCAAGATCATGCTGGCCGATCGTCTCGGCGATATTCCGATAGTCGAACATGCGCAAGACGAAGGAGGCGATCCACGGAGCGTGGCCGGACGGGAACGGCTTGAGGAGCCCTGCGAAGGTTTTCTCCGAAACGTATCCAACTGCGCCTGTGGAGACAATCAAGTCCACCTTGGAAATCACGGAACGGGCCCGCTTGTTCGGCTCGTCGCGCTCGAGGTCGACGACCAGACCTTCCTCGATCAACCCAACTCTCAGAGCGTAGGCGATGGCCTCCGCTGAACGGTCCAGACCGATGAATCGCACGTCTTCGCAACGCGGCCAGCCGGCAAAGTACTGGCTGTCATAGGACGCGAGGTGATCGGAACTGAGTGCTTGTATGGATTCCGCCGCATAACGGGCGCGCAATTGCCTGATGTTCAAGCCATACCGCATCGTCGCTGCAAGGATGCCGTAAGAGCAGCCAACGTCCAGGATCGTGATCGGGCGCCCCTTTGAACGAATCAGGCGCTCTGCCAGTCGAAAAAGCACAGGAGCGGCAGTTTCTGGAATAACATAACCCAGGTCGCCCAGTACTTTGAAATAGCTGCGAGGATCCCTCGCCCTATAGATGTGGTTGAAGTCAGCTTTGATGGCGTTGACGGATAAAAAACAGGTTTCTTGACCATCCATGTGGTCGGCCCCCAATTCCAGGATCATGCGCGCGGACAGCCGGCAGCCGTCTCGGCAGGCGCAGGGTAGGGGTCGGTCACACGATTGGAAGTGTAAGGATTTTATAAGGAAGGGGTCCAGTCGTCGGTGCGCAACCGATAGCCGATTCCCGGCTCAGTCAGGATCAGCGCAGGCGTACTGGGATCGACCTCGAGCTTTTGACGAATTTGACCAACATAGACCCGCACGAACTGCGTGTCGGTGATTGCGCCGCCCCAGCCCGCAGCGAGGAGTTGCTTGTGGGTTACGACCTGGCCGGCATGGTGCGCCAGGCAACTCAGAAGATTGTATTCCTTGCGCGTCAGGTGGATCTCTTGACCCAGGAGCCTGACGCTGCGGCGTTCGAAGTTCACGTCCAGTCCCTGGCCCGAGTAGTTCGAGGCGCCGCGGCGCCGGCGTTCCGCGTGCCGCAGCGCCGTACGCAGCCGGGCCTGCAACTCCCCCATATGGAACGGTTTGGTGACATAGTCGTCAGCCCCGAGATCCAACGCGTTGATGCGCTCATTCTCCTCGTGCCGGGCCGAGAGCACCACGACGGGCGTCTCGGTCCATTCCCGCAGCGCCTGGATCACCTTTTTGCCATCCAGGTCCGGCAGGCCAAGATCAAGGAGGATGACATCGGGTGAGGATTGCGCGACGAGTTGCAGCGCGGCCGTGGCCGTCTCGGCAGTAATCACCTCGAGGCCGGACTTGGCCAGAGTCGATTTCAGGACGCCCAGGATCGGCTGTTCGTCGTCAACAATCAACACGCGCGGATTTGAGCCGGTCATTCCTCTGCCTCCATCGCCCGGTGCGCGGGCAGTCGAATCGTGAACCGCGCGCCATGTCCATCAGCCACCGGACTCTCGACGCCAATTCGGCCTCCAAACGCCTCGACGACTCCCTTGGTCACCGCGAGGCCGAGACCGACGCCGCCGTCTTTTCGCCGGTCGGCCTGCCCGCGGAAGAACTTGTCGAAGATTCGAGGTGCCTCTTCCGGAACGACGCCGGTCCCCTGATCGGTCACCGCCAGAACGGCTTCGCCGTTCTCAACCGACACGCGCACGTGGACGACGGAATCCGGCGGGCTGAGCTCGGCCGCGTTCTCGATGACATTCGCCAAGGCCTGTTCGATCAGCACCGGATCGACGGAAATCATGCTACCCGTTGCCGTAAATTCCCGTTCGATGCGCCGGCCTGCCAGCCGCCGGCGCATCTGCTCGAGAGCGGACGACATCGCCTCGACCGGATCCATCAGCACCCGCTTGAGGTCCAGGACGCCGGACTCCAGGCGCGTCATATCGAGCAGGTTGGCAACGTATCGGTTCAAACGCTCGGCCTGTGCCTGAATGGTATCGATCAACTCCCGCCGGGTGACAGCTTCGAACCTCGCATCGTATTCGGCGAGACTCGAGGCCGCGGCCAGAATCGTGGCGATGGGGGTGCGAAGATCGTGCGACAACGATGAAAGCAGCGCGGTTCGCAGGCCCTCGCGCTCGGCAACCAGGCGGGCTTTGGAGATATCCTCGGCAAGGCCGGCTCGATCGAGCGCGATGGCGCCGAGTTGAAGCAGCGCCTCCAGCCAATCGCGGGCGTCAGGCGCTGCAATCCCGTTTTTTCCGATCCAGATCGCGGCAAGTCCGACGTCGCCGCGCGCGGTCTTGAGTTCGCGCACATACGTTGCGCTTCGTGTCACGGACCTTGAGTCCGCGCCCGCCTTCGCGCCGAAAGCGCCAGCCGACTCGGTCGCCGCCAGCAGCGATCTTCCGCCGTTGTCCGCGGTCCATATCGCCACCTCGACGTTGCCGCCTGATTTAAGGTGACGGGTGAGACATTGCGCGACATCCTCCGCTGTCGTTGCCCCCGAAAGTTCGCGGCTGGCGGCCAACAACGTCGTCAATCGGCGCAAATGATCGACGGCCGTTCTGGCACGATCGCTCAACTGGCCCGCCATCGTGCCGACGATCAAGGCAGCGACGAAAAAGGTTGCCAGCGCGAAGAGATCCGCGGGCGCGATCGAGAAGCTGAAACGGGGTCTGACCAGGAAGAAATTGTAGGCGAGAAATGCCGCGACGGCGGCGATCAGAGCCGGCCTCAGCCCGAACCAGCTGCCGGTCAACACGAGGGCAATCAAGAACGGCCAGGAGACGCCTCTTGGCCCGATCAGCCAGAGGGAGGTTGTACTGATCAGCGTTGCGCCGAAAACCAGGAGCAGCGCAAGAAGATAGGCGTTCGGCCAGGCGGACTGCAAAAGCGTTTGCGCTGGAATGACATCCGGGCG
>Ga0265339_10001277_pt1 | contig 18834 bp, 13 predicted proteins | sample 4CB219metaG_FD_202085 | JGI IMG/M metagenome (GOLD analysis project Ga0265339, IMG submission 202085) | Rhizosphere microbial communities from Carex aquatilis grown in University of Washington, Seatle, WA, United States - 4-CB2-19 metaG | ecosystem: Host-associated > Plants > Roots >... | reverse complement strand
TACAAGGAGCTGCACGACGAGGTGTGCAGGATGGCCAACATCCTGCGCACCCGCAACGTCAAGCGGGGCGACCGCGTCACCATCTACCTGCCGATGATTCCGGAAGCGGCCTACGCGATCCTGGCCTGCGCGCGGATCGGCGCCATCCATTCGGTGGTGTTCGCGGGCTTTTCGCCCGACAGCCTTGCCCAGCGCATCACCGACTGCAAATCCAGGGTCATCATTACCGCCGACGAGGGCCTGCGCGGCGGCCGGAAGGTTCCGCTGAAAGCCAATGTCGATGCCGCCATCGCCAAGGCCGGCGACGTCGACTGGGTCATCGTGGTCAAGCGCACCGGCGGCAAGGTCGACATGAACCCGTCGCGCGATCTCTGGTATCACGACGCGGCAAAGATGGTGACGGCGGAATGCCCGTGCGAGCACATGCACGCCGAAGATCCGCTGTTCATCCTCTATACGTCGGGCTCGACCGGCCAGCCCAAGGGCGTGCTGCACACCACTGCCGGCTATTTGTTGTTCGCGGCGGTGACGCATCAATACGTCTTCGACTATCACGAGGGCGACATCTACTGGTGCACCGCCGACGTCGGCTGGGTCACCGGCCACAGCTACATTCTCTACGGGCCGCTCGCCAACGGCGCGACCACGCTGATGTTCGAGGGCGTGCCGAACTATCCGGACAATTCGCGGTTCTGGAACGTCGTCGACAAGCACCAGGTCAACATCTTCTATACCGCGCCGACCGCGATCCGCGCGCTGATGCAGGCCGGCGACGGGCCGGTGAAGAAGACCTCGCGCAAGAGCCTGCGCCTGCTCGGCAGCGTCGGCGAGCCGATCAATCCGGAAGCCTGGGAATGGTATCATCGCGTGGTCGGCGAAGACCGCTGCCCGATCGTCGATACCTGGTGGCAGACCGAGACCGGCGGCATCATGATCACGCCGCTGCCGGGCGCCACCCGGCTGAAACCGGGTTCGGCGACGCAGCCGTTCTTCGGCGTGGTGCCGGAGATCGTCGATGCGGACGGCAAGGTGCTGCAAGGCGAGGCGACCGGGAATCTCTGCATCACCAGGTCGTGGCCGGGGCAGATGCGCACGGTCTATGGCGACCATGCCCGCTTCGAGCAGACCTATTTCTCGACCTACAAGGGCAAGTATTTCACCGGCGACGGCTGCCGGCGCGACGCCGACGGCTATTACTGGATTACCGGCCGCGTCGACGACGTCATCAACGTCTCCGGCCACCGCATGGGAACCGCCGAAGTCGAGAGTTCGCTGGTGGCGCACGCGCTGGTGTCGGAAGCCGCCGTGGTCGGCTATCCCCACGACATCAAGGGCCAGGGCATCTATGCCTATGTGACCTTGATGGCGGGCACCGAGCCCACCGAGCAATTGCGCAAGGAACTGGTGGCCTGGGTGCGCAAGGATATCGGCCCGATCGCCTCCCCCGACCAGATCCAGTTCGCGCCGGGGCTTCCCAAGACCCGCTCCGGCAAGATCATGCGCCGTATCCTGCGCAAGATCGCCGAGGACGAGCCGGGCAGCCTGGGAGACACCTCGACGCTGGCCGATCCGGCCGTGGTCGACGACCTCGTCAAGAACCGGCAGAACAAGAAAGAAACGCCGGCGTAGCGCTGACGTTGCGGCCTTCCGCTCTCCCCGCGTGATCCGAGGGCGGGGAGAGCGAGCGCCCCGCACCCTTCCAGCCTTTTCAAGTCATTTACTTTATTTTGAACATTTTCCCTGTCCCGCCGCACCGGTCGAGGCGAAGGCTCGCCTGGAAACCATCCGGTTAACGCGGGCAGTCAAGAATGCGTGCCGCGGGCTGGGGTGAGCAAGCGGAGAGATCGATGCCGATCAGGATTGCGGCGGCGTTGGCCGTCACCCTCGGGACGGCGATGCTGATGACAACGGCAGCCGAAGCGCAGCCGGAACTGGTCGGCATGCACAACCAGTATTCGCCCGGAACGATCGTGGTCCGCACCGGCGAACGCAGGCTTTATCTCGTTCTCGATGCCGACCACGCCATGCGGTATCCCGTCGGCGTCGGCAAGGCCGGCAAGCAGTGGGCCGGCACGAGCGAGATCGAGGGCAAATATCGCTATCCGGCCTGGTCGCCGCCGGCCGAAGTGAAGCGCGACAAGCCCAACCTGCCGGATGTCATCCCCGGCGGCTCGCCGAGAAATCCGATGGGCGTTGCGGCCATGACGCTGGCCGGCGGAGAATATGCCATCCACGGCACCAACGTGCCGGGCTCGGTCGGCCGCTTCGTCTCCTATGGCTGCATCCGCATGTTCAACGCCGACATCACCGATCTCTATCAGCGGGTTTCAGTCGGCACGCCGGTGGTGGTGACGCACTGATCGGGGGGCGCCTCAAAAATCCGAGGCGATGCCTTTCTTTTCCCAATCGCCATAGCGCGTCGGTTCCGGACCTTTCGGTCCCGAAAATTCCTTAGGAGCAGGTTTTGCATTGGCGGCCGCGGCCTGCCGGCGCGCGTCAGCTTCGGCCAGCGCGCGTTGCGCGGCCGGGGTGAGCGGCTTGCGCGGCGAAGCGGCGGCATCCGTTGCCGGCAGCGATGGATCATCACTCATCGATCTTTTCCCTGAAATGGCCTGCCCCCATCAACAGATGGTCCGAGAGATGCAAAAATTCCATGACGATTCTTATATTTGGCATATTCGCATGACATGCTACGCGTTCAATGGCATGCGTCGAAGTCTTGCAGAAATTGCGTCCATTGCCGAGTAACGTTCCAGCATGCCTCCTCGACGATTCGCTATACCTTCCGAAACGCCCGGTCTTCCCGCGCGCCGGATTGCCGCGGACATTCTGGATGGCGTGCTGCACAAGCACCGCACGCTTGATGACCAGCTCGACGGCGCCGGCGCCCATCCCGGACTGAAGACGCTGCCCGACCGCGATCGCGCTCTCATGCGTCGTCTGGTGGCGACCATCCTGCGCCGGCTCGGCACGCTCGGTCATCTCCTGTCGCGACTGCTTGATCGCGGCATTCCGACCGATGCGCCGCGCGCGCAAAGCGCGCTGTTGATCGGCGCCGCGCAAATCCTCTGGATGGACGTGCCCGATCATGCCGCGGTCGATCTTTCGGTGCGGCTGGTGCAGTCGGACCGGCGGGCCGCCAAATATGCCGGGCTCGTCAATGCGGTGCTGCGCCGCTGCGCGCGCGAGGGCGCCGGCCTGATCGAAGAGTTGAAACAGCAACCGCTCGATTTGCCGCCATGGCTCATGGCGCGCTGGATCGCGCATTACGGGGAGACCACCGCGCGCGACATGGCGCTTGCGATCAGCCATGAGCCGTCGCTCGACCTCACCGTGAAGTCCGACGCGGCGCAATGGGCCGCGCGGCTGCACGGCGAAGTGCTGCCGACGCAGTCGGTGCGCACGCCGCTGCAGGGCGCGGTGAGCATGCTGCCGGGCTTTGCCGAGGGGCAATGGTGGGTGCAGGACGCCGCCGCCGCGCTGCCGGCGCGCCTGTTCGGCGATGTCGCGGGCAAGACCATCGTCGATCTCTGTGCTGCACCGGGCGGCAAGACGGCGCAGCTCGCGCAGGCCGGCGCGCGTGTGATTGCGATCGACCGTTCGCCGGCGCGAATGGCGCGGCTGCGCGACAATCTCGCCCGGCTCGCGCTGGAGGCGGAGACCGTCGTCGTCGATGCGGTCGAATGGCAGGGAACAGGCAACGGGGGTGTCGACGGAATCCTGATCGATGCGCCCTGCACCGCCACTGGAACCATTCGCCGGCATCCCGACATCGCATGGCTGCGGCAGGAGGCCGACATTGCCGCGCTGACCTCCTTGCAGAAGCGCCTGCTGCAGAAGGCCGCTGGTCTGCTGAAGCCGGGCGGCACGCTGGTCTACTGCACCTGTTCGCTGGAACCGGAGGAGGGCGAAGCAGCGATCGCAAGCCTGCTCGCCGCCGAGCCCGCCCTGTGCCGCCTGCCGATCCTGCCGGGAGAGGTCGGCGGCCTTTCCGAAATCCTCAATGCGGACGGCGATTTGCGCACCCTGCCCTGCCATTTACCGCATGCGGACCCCCGGCTCGGCGGGCTCGACGGATTTTATGCCGCGAGGCTAGTGCGGCAGATTTGACATTCGCTCGGAGCGCTCCGCGGGTGCGGTAGCGAATATCAAATCCGAAACTGCACTAGAATCATATTCTTGCCGGTGTCCCTGAGGTTCGAACATTCGCAACCGAACTCACCGCAACGAAGTGCGAATATTCGAACCGGGACACCGGTGTCGTCCTGATTCCCCTTAGGTGCGCCGATTCGCGCGTTTTCAAGATGGTGTTATACCGTCGTTTCCGGATTAAAAGCGATTCGCATGCGAATCTCTTCCTAATCAAGGCAAGGCGTGTCGGCCGCTCAACGCAGACGCATTTCGACGCTGATCATGGGCCGCTTCGCACGGAACGTTGCGGCGCGCGCAAGCGGCGGCTCCGTGGCGCTGTCGCGGCTATGGCCCGGCCGCGCCGATCGGCTGATCATCGCCCCGCACGACCTGCGCACCGCGGACGCCACCCGCGCCGCCGAAATCTATGCCGGCCGTTTCGTGTTCGCCGGCAAGATCGTGACCTGCCACGGCCGCTCGATCTTTAACCTCGAGCCGCCATCGGAGGATTGGGAGGCGGCGCTGCTCGGCTTCGGCTGGCTCAGGCATTTGCGCGCCGCCGACACCGCGCTCACCCGCGCCAATGCGCGCGCGCTGGTCGACGACTGGATCTCCAATCCGAACTACAAGCGCCCGGTGGCGCTGCGTGCCGACGTGCTGTCGCGCCGCGTCATCTCGCTGTTGTCGCAGGCGCCATTGGTGCTCGGCGATACCGACGGCAAATTCTATCGCCGTTACCTGCGCGGGCTGACGCGGGAAATCCGCTACCTGCGCTATGCGATGCTGAACGTCCCCGACGGGGTGCCGCGGCTACAGGTTCTGGTGGCGCTGTGTTACGCCGCGCTTTGCCTGGCCAACCAGGTGCGGCACATCCGCACCGCGACGCGCAAGCTGTCGGACGAATTGCAGCGCCAGATCATGCCCGACGGCGGACATATCTCGCGCAATCCCGGTGCGCTGATCGAACTCCTGATCGATCTGCTGCCGTTGCGGCAAACCTTCGCCGCCCGCAACATCGCGCCGCCGCCGGCTCTGCTGAACGCAATCGACCGCATGATGCCGATGCTGCGCTTCTTCCGTCATGGCGACGGCTCCATTGCGCTGTTCAACGGCATGAGCGCGACCCCGTCCGATCTTCTGGCGACCCTGCTCGCCTATGACGACACCCACGGCGCGCCGATGGCGAGCATGCCGCATAGCGGCTTTCAGCGGCTGGATGCCGGTGCGACGACCTTGATCGTCGACACCGGTCCGCCGCCGCCGGCGAATGTCAGCCACGACGCCCATGCCGGCTGCCTCTCCTTTGAACTGTCGTCGGGTCAATGCCGCATCGTGGTCAATTGCGGCATGCCCTCGAACGGGCGCGACAACTGGCGCCCCTTTGCGCGCAGCACTGCCGCGCATTCGACCCTGACCTGGCACGACACATCCTCCTGCCAGTTCGTCGAGCTGTCGGCGGTGAAGCATTTCCTGCACGGTGCGCCGATCGTCTCCGGCCCGGTCAACGTGGAAAGCCTTCGCGAGCAGATCGCGGACGGCGAACTGCTGACGACCTCACATGACGGCTACCTTTCGCGGTTCGGCATCGTACATCGGAGGGTGCTGCTGGTCGCGCATGACGGATCCAGGCTCGACGGCGAGGACACGGTGTCGCCGGCTCCGGGCGCGCGGTTCAAAGGCAAGGCAAGCGACTATGCGGTGCGGTTTCACCTGCATCCTTCGGTGAAGGCCAGCCGCCTGAGCGATGCGCGCGGCGTGATGCTGGTGCTGCCGAACCGCGACGTCTGGACCTTCGAGGCGCTCGACGACAAGGTTCATCTCGAAGACAGCGTGTTCCTGGCCGGAAATGACGGCCCTCGCCGCAGCGCCCAGATCGTGGTCCGGCAGGATTGGCATCAGGCCACCTCGATCCGCTGGAGTCTGGTGCGCTCGACCGCCTCGCCCGGCAGCACCCGGCGCAATGCACGGCGCGAACCGGAACTGCCGCTGTAGCGGGTGGTTCGCATCCCGGCGGTCCGCCGGCTCGCCGACCCTGCCCGTTTTAGCGGATGGGAGATGTCCACATCGCCGGTTTCGGAGCCGGCAAAAGCGTGCTACCGGGCTGGCCTTGCAGCCAGGACTCTCCTCATGACCAACCAGACTCGCCGGGTCACCCGCGCCCTGTTGTCCGTTTCCGACAAAACCGGATTGATCGAATTCGCCCGCGCGCTCGCCGCTCGCGGCATCGAACTGGTCTCGACCGGCGGCACCGCCAAGGCGATCGCCGCAACGGGACTGAAGGTCAAGGATGTGTCCGAGCTGACCGGGTTTCCGGAAATGATGGATGGCCGGGTCAAGACCCTGCATCCGAAGGTGCATGGCGGCCTGCTGGCGATCCGCGACAACGCCGACCATGCGCAGGCCATGAAGTCGCATGGCATCGCGCCGATCGATCTGCTCGTCGTCAACCTTTATCCGTTCGAGGCCACCGTCGACAAAGGCGCCGACTTCGCGGAATGCATCGAGAATATCGATATCGGCGGGCCCGCGATGATCCGCGCCGCGGCCAAGAACCATGAGCACGTCGCCGTGGTGGTCGAGGCCGGCGACTATGACGCCGTGCTCAAGGAACTGGCGGCCAACGACGGCGCAACGACGCTTTCACTGCGCCGCCGTCTCGCGGCAAAAGCCTACGCCCGCACCGCCGCCTATGACGCCGCGATCTCAAACTGGTTCGCACGCGAGCTCAAGGTCGAGGCGCCGGATTTCCGCGCCTTCGGCGGCCGGCTGATCCAGCCGCTGCGCTATGGCGAGAACCCGCACCAGACCGCCGCCTTCTATGCGACGCCGGACAAGCGCCCCGGCGTCGCCACCGTGCGGCAGCTGCAGGGCAAGGAACTTTCCTACAACAACATCAACGACACCGACGCGGCCTATGAGTGCATCGCCGAGTTCGATCCGAAGCGCACCGCGGCCTGCGTGATCGTCAAGCACGCCAACCCTTGCGGCGTCGCCGAGGGGCCCGACCTCGCCGCGGCCTATCGCAAGGCGCTCGCGTGCGATTCGACATCGGCCTATGGCGGCATCATCGCGCTCAACCGCACACTGGATGCGGAGACCGCGCGTGCCGTCACCGGAATTTTTACCGAGGTGATCATCGCGCCCGATGCGACGGAAGAAGCGATTGCGATCGTCGCCGGCCGGAAAAACCTGCGGCTCCTGCTGGCAGGCGGCCTGCCGGATCCCCGCGCGCCGGGCCTCACCGCCAAGACGGTTGCCGGCGGCCTTCTCGTGCAGAGCCGCGACAATGCCGTGGTCGACGACATGACGCTGAAGACGGTGACCAGGCGCGCGCCGACCGAAGCCGAGCTGCGCGATCTGAAATTCGCATTTCGCGTCACCAAGCACGTCAAATCCAACACCATCATCTACGCCAAGGACCTCGCCACCGTGGGCATCGGCGCGGGACAGATGAGCCGGGTCGATTCCGCGCGCATCGCCGCTCGGAAGGCGCAGGATGCCGCCGCCGAACTGAAGCTCGCCGAGCCGCTGACCAAGGGCTCGGTGGTCGCGTCCGATGCGTTCTTTCCGTTCGCCGACGGCATGCTGGCCTGCATCGAAGCCGGCGCGACCGCGGTCATTCAACCGGGCGGCTCGATCCGCGACGAGGACGTGATCAAGGCGGCCGACGCGCACAACATCGCCATGGTCTTCACCGGCGTGCGCCACTTCAGGCATTGACACGCGTCGTCATTGCCGGGCTCGACCCGGCAATCCATCAATCTCGAAAGAGTCTTTCGAAGGAGGACGGAAGCCCGGATCAAGTCCGGGCATGACGAGCGCGTATCACTCTCTCACGCGCGCCAACAGCGCGAGCCCGGCCGCAAAGAACAGCACCAGCACCGCGATACCGGCTTTCTGGCTTGCACTCTCCGCGGTAACGATGCTGACCAGGAGCGGCCCGACGAACGAGGTGACCTTTCCGGTCAGCGCGAACAGCCCGAAACATTGCGTGATGCGCTCCTTCGGCGCGATCCGGATCAGGAGCGTTCGCGAGGCCGCCTGCAGCGGCGCGCCGACCGCGCCGATCATGCAGCCGAGCACGAGATAGGCGCGTTCCGCGGCGGACGCAAACAGCGCGCCGCCGGGCTCCGGCGGCGCGACGGCGACGAACAGCACCGAATCCTTCTCCACCAGCAGGATCGCGATAATCGCAATCAGGAGGATGATCATGCTGCCGGCGATCACGGTTTTCGGACCGAGCCGATCGTCGAGCTTGCCGCCGAGCCAGCCGCCGAAGGTTCCGGCAATCGCCAGGATGATGCCGAAGGTGCCGATCTGGATGGTGTTCCAGCCGAACGTGCCGGCGGCGTAGATGCCGCCGAACGCAAACAGCGAGGCCAGGCCGTCGGTGTAGATCATGTTGGCGAGCAGGAACGCGGCAAGCGATTTCCGTTTCGGCAATTCGAGCAGCGTGCGTTTCAATTCGCTCAGGCCCGCGCGCAGCGCCGCGCGCAGCGGAAATCTCGCCGGATAGTCCGGCGTCAGCAGGAACATCGGCAGCGCGAACACCATGAACCAGACGGCGGTCAGGGGGCCGGAGATGCGGTCGCCCTGATGCGTGACCGGATCGAGCCCGAACAGCGGCGTCAGTCCGAACAGCGTTCGTCCGGTTTGCGGATTGGCGGCGAGGAAGCCGAGCACCAGGATGAGGCTCAGGATGCCGCCGACATAGCCGGTCGCCCAGCCGGTGCCGGACAGCCGTCCGATCCGCTCCGGCGGCACCAGCGTCGGCATCATCGCGTTGGTGAAGACGTGGGTAAATTCCACGCCGATGGAGCCGATCCCGTAGGCGACCAGCAGCGGCGCGATGATGCTGATATCGCCCGGTCTGCCAAACCACATCAGCGAGGAGCCGATCACCAGCATGGCGCCAAACACCGCGATCCACGGCTTGCGTCGGCCACTGGCATCGGCGATCGCGCCCAGGATCGGCGACAACAGCGCGATCGCGATTCCCGCCCCCGCGGTCGCAATTCCCCACAGCGCCTGTCCGCTGGCCGGGTTGAGCGCAATGTGGGTGGCGAAATAGGGCGCGAACACGAAGGTAGTGATCAGGGTGAAATAGGGCTGCGTCGCCCAGCTGAAGAAGATCCAGCTGACGACGGCCCCGCGCGACGGATAGGTTTTCAGCAGATCAGGATCGACCGCCCCCGAAGCCGTCACCGCCATTTCGAATTCCCTTGCTCACGAGACGCGCATTGCCAGCGCATCGAGACGCCATATAGCATCTCTGCGACGATAGTCTTGCATCGTCGGCACGCGAACGTGGGAATCGAGCGACTGCGGGCGAATGTGATTTTTTCGTGGAGTTCTGGATTTGTCGTTGAGGGAACTGCGGGGAATGCGTAGCGAGGTCGGATCCACTCCACGGGAAGCGGCGGAAATGTGATGGCCAGGTGTGTCATCGGTCGGCGCCGGTTTCTTGCGGCGATCGCACTCGCCCTCCTCCCCTTCCTGCCTGCCGCCGGGCGGGACCAGGGACGCGGCTTCTACACGCCCCCTGCGAACGGGACCGTTCATGCCGTCGCCGCCGAACACGGCATGGTGGTGGCGCAGGAGAAGACGGCGGCGAGGATCGGCGCGGATGTTCTCAGGCGCGGCGGCAACGCGGTGGACGCGGCGGTGGCGACCGGTTTCGCGATGGCCGTGACCTATCCGCGCGCCGGAAACATCGGCGGCGGCGGCTTCATGGTGATCCATCTGACCGCCCGAAACGAGAACGTCGCGATCGATTATCGCGAGACCGCCCCGCAAGCGACCACGCCGGATATCTTCCTGACTGGCGGCAAGCCTGACAACGCGAAGTCGCGCGATTCGGCGCTCAGCATCGGCGTGCCCGGCACGATTGCCGGACTGGCGCTGGCGCTGGACAAATATGGCTCCGGGAAATTCACGCTGGCGCAAATCCTCGCGCCCGCGATCGACCTGGCGCGCAACGGCTTTGCACTGACCGACGACATGGCCGATACGCTGCCGACAAGCTATCGCCGCCTGGCGCGCTGGCCCGCCTCGGCAAGGATCTTCTCGCGCGGAGACGGCACGCCGCTGCGCGAGAACGATCTTTTGATCCAGCGCGACCTTGCGGCCACGCTGTCGGCGATCGCCGACCAGGGGCCGCGCGGATTTTACGAGGGCGTCGTCGCTGAAAAGCTCGCCAGGGCCGTGCGCGAAGCCGGCGGCATCATGACGGCGGACGATCTGAAATCCTACCGGCCGGTGATCCGCGAGCCCGTGCACGGCAGCTATCGCGGCTATGACATCGTGTCGATGCCGCTACCCTCGTCGGGCGGCACCGTGCTGCTGGAAACCCTCAACATCCTCGAGGGCTTTCCGCTGGGGCAGATGACACAGGGCTCGGCCGCGTCCCTGCATCTTCTGATCGAGGCGATGAAACGCGCCTATGCCGATCGCGCGCGCTATCTCGGCGATCCCGCCTTCGTCAACGCGCCGATCGCGAGCCTGACCGCGAAGGATTATGCGGCAAGACAGCGCGCGAGCATCGATCCTGACCGCGCCACGCCGGCCTCCGATGCGCTGCTGCCGTTGCCGCCGCACGAAGGCAGCAACACCACGCATTATTCCGTGGTCGACGGTGACGGCAACGCCGTCGCCAACACCTACACGCTGAACTTCCCCTACGGCGTCGGGCTGGTCGCCGAGGGCACCGGCGTGCTGCTCAACAACGAGCTTGACGATTTCACCGCCGCGCCCGGCGCCGCCAACGCCTTCGGCCTGGTCGGCTATGAGGCCAATCTGCCGGGGCCGGCGAAACGGCCGCTGTCCTCGATGTCGCCCACCATCGTCCTGAGGGACGGCAAGCCGGTGCTGGTCACGGGCTCGCCCGGCGGCAGCCGCATCATCTCCACGGTGCTGCAGGTGATCGTCGACGTGCTCGACTATCGGATGGACGTCGAGGCCGCGGTGGTGGCGCCGCGCCTGCATCACCAATGGCTGCCGGATGAAGTGCGGATCGAGCACGGTTTTCCGGACGACGTCCTCGCCGCGCTGCGGGCCAAGGGCCATCACCTCGTCGAACCGATGGGCCAGACCTCGGCCAATTCGATCCTGGTGACGCCGGCCGAACTATTGGGCGCGCCCGATCCGCGCACCCGCGGCGCAGAGGCCGCGGGATATTAGTGTTGTGTCTCCGGCTCTGATTCATTCAGTGTCATTCCGGGGCGCCGGCAACCGGTCCGCGCGCACGCGCGGCCCGATGGCGGCGAGCCCGGAATCCATAACCACGGCTGGGTGATTATGGATTCCGGGCTCCCTCGCTGCGCTCGGGCCCCGGAATGACAGAATGAACGGTTGGAGTCATAGCACTAGATTGCGTACGCGCCCCGGATTTGCCTCGCCGCGGCAACGGAGTAGGATTTGATCTGCAAACCGGCCGGCGGGAACGGCACGGCCGGGTAATTCCTCGAGAAGGCAAGCCCATGACGACGGCCGAGCCATCAAAGACGATCGAAACCGCGGCAATTGAAGACACCAGCCTGCTCGCCTTCTATCGCGACATGAATCCTTCGGAGCGGCGGACGTTCTGGGCCTGCGCGGCGGGCTGGGCGCTCGACGGCATGGATTTCATGATCTACCCGCTCGTGATTGGCACCATCATCACGCTGTGGAAGGTCGATCCCGGCGCCGCCGGCTTCGCCGGCACCGTGACGCTGCTGTCGTCGGCGATCGGCGGCTGGCTCGGCGGCTATGTTGCGGACCGCATCGGGCGCGTCCGCACCCTGCAGTTCACGATCCTGTGGTTCTCCCTCTTCTCGCTGGTCTGCGCGCTGGTCCAGAGCTTCGACCAGCTTTTGATCGCGCGCGCGGTGCTGGGGTTGGGTTTCGGCGGCGAATGGGCCGCGGGCGCGGTCCTGATGGGCGAGGCGATCCGGCCGCAATACCGGGGACGCGCGGTCGGCTCGGTGCAATCGGGCTGGGCCGTCGGCTGGGGGCTGGCGGTGCTCGCGCAGGCGATCCTGTTCTCGCTCATGCCGGCGGAAACCGCCTGGCGCTGGATGTTTGCGGTCGGCGCACTACCGGCACTGCTGGTGTTCTATCTTCGCCGCTATGTCAGAGAACCCGAGATCGCCGCCACCACCCGCGAGAGGCAGGCGGCGGCCGGCGACCAGCCCTCGCTATGGGAGATTTTTTCCTGCCCCATCCTGAAGACCACGATCCTCGCCTCGCTGATGGCGACGGGATGCCAGGGCGGCTATTACGCCATCACCTTCTGGGTGCCGCGCTTCCTCACCACCGAGCGCAAGCTTTCGATCGTCTCGTCCACCGGCTATCTCGCGGCGCTGATCATCGGCTCGTTCGTGGGCTACCTGGTCGGCGCCTGGCTCGCCGACCGTATCGGCCGGCGCAATCTGTTCCTGATCTTCTCGATCGGCGCCATCGCCGTGGTGCTGGTCTACACGCAGTTGCCGCTGACCAACGCGGTGTTGTGGCTGCTCGGCTTTCCGCTCGGCTTCTTCGCCTCCGGCTATTTCTCCGGCATGGGCGCGTTCCTCACCGAACTCTACCCGACGCGCCTGCGCGGCTCGGGCCAGGGCTTTTGCTACAATTTCGGCCGCGGCATCGGCGCGCTGTTTCCCTTCCTGGTCGGCGCACTCTCGAACTCGACATCGCTCGCCAACGCCATCGCGATCTTCGCGGTCGTGGCCTATGGCGTGTTCTTCCTCGCCGCCTTTGCATTGCCGGAAACGCGCGGCCGAGTCCTGCATGCGGACACCTGAACGACGCGGCGCTGAGATCCCTCCCCTCGCCCTGCCCGGGTTCACCGGGTCGGGTGGAAGGGGCGACCAGAAATCGGAGAATCCTCATGACCACCCTCAAAGGCAAGACGCTGTTCATCACCGGCGCGAGCCGCGGCATCGGGCTCGCGATCGCGCTGCGCGCCGCACGTGACGGCGCCAACGTCGCGATCGCCGCAAAAACCACCGAGCCGCACCCGAAACTCAAGGGCACCATCTACACCGCCGCCGACGAGATCCGCGCCGCCGGCGGCAAGGCGCTGCCGCTGGTGTGCGACATCCGCGACGAGGCCCAGGTGATCGCGGCCATCGAAAAGACGGCGGCGGAATTCGGCGGCATCGATATCTGCGTCAACAATGCCAGCGCCATCAGCCTGACCACCTCGCAGGGAACCGACATGAAGCGGTTCGACCTGATGATGGGAATCAACACCCGCGGCACCTTCATGGTGTCGAAATATTGCATTCCGCATCTGAAGAAAGCCGACAACCCGCACATCCTGATGCTGTCGCCGCCGCTCGACATGAAGGCGAAATGGTTCGAGCATTCCACCGCCTACACCATCGCCAAGTTCGGCATGAGCATGTGCGTGCTCGGGCTGTCGGCGGAATTGAAAGCCGCCGGCGTTGCGGTGAACGCGCTGTGGCCGCGCACCACGATCGCTACCGCCGCGGTCGGCAATCTCCTCGGCGGCGACGCCATGATGCGCGCCAGCCGCAAGCCAGAGATCATGGGCGACGCGGCCCATGCCATCCTGACAAAGCCGTCACGCGAGTTCACCGGCCAGTTCTGCATCGACGACAAGGTGCTCCACGCCAGCGGCGTCAGCGATTTCGAGCGCTATCGCGTCGACGCCGGCGTACCCCTGGCATCGGATTTCTTCGTGCCCGACGACGACGTGCCGCCGCCCGGCGTCACGGTGCAGGCGTTTGGCTCGATTGGCGGGGCGCAGAAGGCGGGTTAGAGATCAGGTCAAGCGTCATTCCGCGGTGATGCGAAGCATCGAACCCGGAATCTCGAGATTCCGGGTCTGGTCCTTCGGACCATCCCGGAATGACGGCGCCATCACTTTCCCAGCGCAAACGGCCCGCCCTTCTCCAGCGCGCGTTGATAGGCCGGCCGGGCGTGGATGCGGTCCAAAAACGCCATCGCCTTCGGGTGGCCGTCTTCCAGGCCGGCGCGGGCCGCAGCCGCTTCCAGCGGGAAACTCATCTGGATGTCGGCCGCGGTGAACTCGGGGCCGGCGAACCACTCGTTTTTCGACAGCTCCTCTTCCCAGAACGCCATGTGCTGCCTGAGTTGCGGATTGACCAGCGCGGTCAACACCTGGCTCGATACCTTGCGCACCAGCGGCCGCAGCAGCGCCGGCGCGCGCTTCGGCATCAGCGTGAACAGCAATTTCAACAGCAGCGGCGGCATTGCGGAGCCTTCCGCATAATGTAGCCAATAGGTGTAGCGCAGCCGCTCCGGCGTTTTCGGCGGCGGGATCAGCCGGCCATGGCCGTAAGTATCGACGATGTATTCGATGATCGCGCCGGATTCCGCGATGGTGGTGCCGTTGTCGGTCAGGACGGGCGATTTGCCGAGCGGATGGATGGCGCGCAGCTCCCTCGGCGCGCGCAGGTCCGGCTGGCGCTGGTAGCGCACGATTTCGTAAGCGACGCCAAGTTCTTCCAGCAGCCACAGCACCCGCTGCGAGCGCGAATTGTTGAGGTGATGCACCGTCAGCATGAGGCCCCCAGGTTACCCTGCACTTTGGCAGATTCATTAACAGCCAACAGCTGGATTGGATCGACGCAGCGAAGGAAGTTCGGCAATATTTATCCGGGTAATATTGACACTCATATTATGCCCGGGTATTAATATTGGGCCATCAGCAAACCGCAGGGCAATGCCATGACCGACAGCTTCACCGCTTTTGAGGGCCCGCATCGCCTGGCGTCAGGTTCGCTGGCGGAGGTCGCGTTGGCGGCCAAGCGCGCCGAGCAGCGCGCCTCGCGGCCGATCGCGATCTTCAGCGACCTGAGCGGACGGGCGATCGACCTCGACCTGCGCGGCAGCGCGGATGAGGTGCTGGCGCGGCTTCCGCAGAGCCCCGCTCCTCGTCCGGCGCAAGAGGCGCTCGCGCCCGACGAGCCGCGCGGCCGCGGCCGTCCCCGCCTGGGCGTCGTGGCCCGTGAGGTGACCCTGCTGCCGCGGCATTGGGAATGGCTCAATGCACAGCCGGGCGGCGCCTCCGTCGCATTGCGCAAGCTGGTCGAGCAGGCCCGCCGCGCCAACGCTGACGCGGATCGCCGGCGCGTGGCGCGCGAGGCCGCCTATCATTTCATGTCGGCAATGGCCGGCGACCTGCCGAATTTCGAGGAAGCTTCGCGCGCGCTGTTTGCCGACGACCGGCGGACCCTGCTTGTCCAGATCGCCGGCTGGCCCGCCGATATTCGCGACCATGTGGTGAAGCTCGCCTGCGGCGAACCAACAGAATAGCCCGGAAGTGATTTCTCGACGGTGGACCGGCAATTGAATGATGGATATCATACCAGTGCGTCGGTTGATCAAATTCGTCATCGCGAGGAGCGAAGCGACGAAGCGATCCGGATTGATACCCCGGCGCGATTTCTGGATTGCGTCGCTTGCCCTCGCAATGACGCATAATGTTTGTTAGCGTCTCCAGCGACGCCAAAAAAGGAACTGAACAATGCGCGTTCTTGTGGTCGGCGCAGGCGCCATCGGCGGATATTTCGGCGGCAGGATGCTGCAGGCCGGCCGCGACATCACGTTTCTGGTCCGTCCGCGCCGCGCCGCGGAGCTGGCCTCCGCCGGGCTGGTGATCAAGAGCCCGAACGGCGACGTGACGCTGAAAAATCCGCCGAGCGTGCAGGCGGACGCGCTCAGGGACCATTTCGACGTGGTGCTGTTGAGCTGCAAGGCGTTCGACCTCGAGGATGCGATCAAGTCGTTTGCGCCTGCGGTCGGGCCCAACTCCTCGATCGTGCCGCTCCTGAACGGCATGCGGCACCTTGACGTGCTGGATGCGAAGTTCGGACGCGACCGCGTGCTTGGCGGCCTCTGCGGAATCGCTGTCACGCTGAATGACAAGCGCGAGGTGGTGCAGCTTCACCCGATGCAGTCGCTCACCTTCGGCGAGCGCGACGGCGGGATGACCGATCGGGTGCGCGCCATCGCCGACATCTTCAAGAGCGGCAATTTCAACTCGACCGCGAGCGAGAACATCCTGCAGGACATGTGGGAAAAATGGGTGTTTCTCGCCTCGCTCGCGGCCTCGACCAGCCTGATGCGCACCTCTGTCGGCAACATCCTCGCGGTGCCCGGGGGCAAGGACTTCATCCTCGGCGTCTTGGACGAGTGCAAGGCGGTGGCAGCCGCCGAGGGCTATCCGCCCCGCGCGCCGTTTCTGGAACGCACGCTTGCCATGCTGACCTTGGAAGGCTCGCCCCTGACGGCATCGATGTTCCGCGACATCAATGCGGGCCTGCCGGTGGAGGCCGATCATGTGATCGGCGACCTGATCGCCCGCGGCAATGCCGCCAAGGTACCGGTTCCGCGGCTGCGCACCGCTTATACGCATCTGAAGGCCTATGAGCGGCAAAGAGGATAATGCGACTCGCCCCCTCTGGGGAGAGTCACAGAAGCCCCTCACAGATGCGCGAGAAAATGCGCGAGCGCGGTGATCTCCTCTTCGCTCAGGGGATAGGCGACGTCGGCCATCGCCGCCACGCCCCCGCCGATCCGCCGGCCCGATTTGTAATCGTGCAGCGCCTTGAGCAGATATTCCTCGCGCTGGCCGGCAATCCGCGCCAACCGCCTTGGTGCCGGCGAATGTATCGGTATGGCATGACGCGCAGCGCCGCCCCTTGGCGGCCTGCGCGCCCTTCTCCGACAGACCCGGGTTGTCGTCCGGCGGCGCCAGCGATGAAAAATAGGCGCCGAGGTTGCGGATATCGTTGTTGTCGATCTGCTCGACGATCGGCTGCATCTGCTCGTTCTTGCGCGCCCCGGCGCGAAAATAGACCAGCTGCCACTGAATGAACTGATCGGGCTGCCCCGCGAGGGAGGGAATGTTCTCGGTTTGCGAAATGCCGTTTTGGCCATGGCAGCCGGCGCACAGCTGCGCCTTCTCCTTACCGGCGGCGACGTCGGCGGCGCTTCGGCAACAGGTCGGCCTCCGCGCCGCTCCGCAGATAGCGGTTATAGTACTTCCGGAAGGTCTGCGAGCAGGTGCCGTGGTGCTTATAGAAATCTCCCACCCTGCGGAACGTCATCGACCGGCCCGCTTTAACTTCCTCATATTCCGCAATCACGCCACTTCTGAATGCAATTCCGCTCAATCGTCGGGTCGAAGCTGTTGTCGCGCATCGAATCCCCCTGTGAGGCTGGATTCGATCAGCAAATTAGTGAACATGCACAATTGCGAGCGAAGCGAAGCGATCCAGACTATCTCCGCAAAGATAGTCTGAATCGCTTCGTCGCATAGCCTGTCATCGGGCGGCGCGTTCGCGCCGACCCGTTGGCTCCTCGCGATGACGGTCCTGGTTGAAGGTGCTCGTCCGGCTGCAACTTGATCGGCGCACATTTGAGACAAACTCGTCGAAGCTTCACGGCCGGAGTTGAATTCATCATCTGCATTTGCAGGAAAGTCACGGCGCGATCCTTAGCGCCGAAGGTCGTCGGCCCCCGGTCGATGCGCGACATAGCCTGTTCGAAGTCCTGCCTCGAAGCCGCAGTGCTCGTAGAAGCGGCGCACGCGCGGGTCCTTGCGTCCGCTCTGGAGCAGGACATGGTGGCAATTCCACGTCCATGCAGTGGGCTAGTGGGCCGATTCTAACATTCGCATCCCGTTGCAGCAGGCATGTTTGCGAATGTTAGAATCAAAGGACCACTAGCAAAATCAATTTGCTAGTGGAGCTTTGGATTTGACGTTCGCTTTACGAGGCCGCGGTTGGCAGGGTAGCGAACGTCAAATCCGCTCCACTAGCGCCGCGTGAACAACCGCACGCCCGTAGCCGCGTCCCCGGAAGTCGGGATGCGTGACGACGTTTTCCAGAAAGCCATGCTGACGACCGGCGCGCAAAAGATTCGGAGCGGCAATCAGCGTGCAGGTCGCGACGATCCTTGAATCGGCATCGGACACGAACACAGCAATGCCGTCGCGCGAGAGCAACTCCAACCAGATTTGTCGGGCTCGGTCAGGCTCGGCGGTGCGGCTGACTTCCGATGCGGCGAACAGAGCGAGCAGCGACGCAAGATCGGTGGCATGGGCAAGCCTGGCCTCCGGCATGCTTACGTCGATTTGGTTCGGTCACCGCGCGACGCGGCAATGGCGGCAGGCAAGCCGCTAACCCAGATGTGACCCGGGACGAGATTGTGGAGATGCCGATCCGGCCGAGTTCTGGAGCGGGCGAAGGGGCTCGAACCCTCGACCCCGACCTTGGCAAGGTCGTGCTCTACCACTGAGCTACACCCGCATCCGGAAGAAACGTCGGCGGCGACGAAGGCGCCGGCAACGCACAGACCTATGCCAAATGCCGCCGGTGAATGCAATGCCCGCGCAAGGCGGGGAACCGCCTAAAATCCGTTAATGTTTCAGCCACAGCCGGCAAATCGGCCCGAAATTCAAGCCCGGTAGCGGCAATCCGGCGCCGACGCCGTTGCAGCGGGAAGGCGCCCGTCCAGGGTTGCTGCCGGGCCTGGAAAACCGGCAAGGGCAGGGAAGAGCGACCGGGGCTGGATGACCGATTGAAATTTCCCACTCGACCGCCATCTAGTGTGGTGGTTCGGAAGTTCTCTTCATTTTCTCGGCGAGTCCTTCAAGAGAACTTCCGAACCAAAACCACACTGGTGCCGCCGATTTGAAGTCCCTGCACCGCAAGCGGCAAATTCGCCCCAGGG
>Ga0265339_10001276_pt1 | contig 18841 bp, 21 predicted proteins | sample 4CB219metaG_FD_202085 | JGI IMG/M metagenome (GOLD analysis project Ga0265339, IMG submission 202085) | Rhizosphere microbial communities from Carex aquatilis grown in University of Washington, Seatle, WA, United States - 4-CB2-19 metaG | ecosystem: Host-associated > Plants > Roots >... | reverse complement strand
GCCCAGGAACGAAATGCTCGCGGCACCCAGCAGGAACGCCGTCCAGACCTTGGTGGGCGGACCGGGATGCTCGCCCGCGGCGATCACGAGCCACAGCATCAGCAGCGCTGGCGCGACCGCAGCGGTGCCTATGACGGTGGGAAGAGATTCAAGCAGGTTCATCCACTTTGCGCCAATGCGGTTCTTCGGGAACGGATCATGCACTAGTGGTCTGATTCTAACATTCGTATCCCGTAGCAGCAGGCTTGTTTGCGAATGTTAGAATCAAAGGACCACCAGCAATATCAATCAGCTAGTGGAGCTTTGGATTTGACGTTCGCTCTACGAGGCCGTAGCCAGCAGGGTAGCGAACTCAAATCCGCTCCACTAGCGTCCCGGTTCTGACCTTCGTATCATGTTGCGGCGGGCTCGTTTACGAACGTCAGAACCAAAGGGACACTAGCAATTATAGCTTTCTGGTGCGGTTTGGATTTGACATTCGCTATGAGGACTCGGCGACAAATCCGGAGCGAATGTCAATCCACTGCACTAGCAGCCGCGGCAAACGTTCCGCATCTGCGCCCTCATCGACCCGTCTTCGTCGTTCAATGAGTCGCCGACAGTGCCGTCGGGCCTCGTGGTCGGAATCGGCCGCGATGGCTTCGGCAACGGGATCGGGTAGGTGGCGACCGGCGGATTAATCTTGTCGTAACAGGTCAGCCTGAGAGCGGGATCCGGGATGGTCTTGCAATCCGGCGTCTCGGCGAGTGCGGCTTCGGACAGCGTGCAAATCGCACCCAGCATGACGAGGTATCTCATTTCAGCCTCTTTTTGGCCCCGAAGAGGCCGCGCCCAATCGCCCGCATGACTCGCGCGCCCTGCGATTAAATAGTCAAATCAATAGCTTTGTCAGACTGTTTGAAAGCAAAATGCATGCATTCAGGCCCCCTGTCCATCGGTGAATCCGCAGCGCCGGAACCAACGCGGCGGATTTGGCATTCGCCTCATCATGTTGGTGAAGCGATCTCATGAAGTGCTGAACCCGCGGTCGTCCGATCGGACATTCGCGAGGTCAGTCGCTGCGTTCGACGCATCCCGGAACCGGGCACCGAGAGATGCGAGCGTGATAGGGTCTGATGTTGGTCGAACACGGAGGTAACTTTGCTTCGCGGCGTCGAGACGCACACAAGATCGGTTGTGAAGGCCATCAGTTGGCGGACACTGGGGACGCTCGATACGTTCGCGCTCAGTTGGCTGATGACAGGACGGGTCGAAATCGCCGGCTCGATCGCAGGCCTCGAGCTCGGCACCAAGATCGCCTGGTATTATCTGCACGAGCGCGTCTGGGCGAGCGTTCGCTGGGGCATACGCCACCCCTGATCGACCGCCCCTCTGCGTCTCCTTGCAATCAAGCCTTAGTTGCTCGCCGCACTGCCTTTGGTCTTCGTGGCTTTCGCTGCGGACTGTTTCGGCGCGTCGGTGCTGCGCACGGCACCCCAGGGGTCGACCGGTCCCTGGTCGGGAATATTGCCGAGCGACTGCTTGTAGGCGCGCTCCGCGGCCTTGTCGGCTTCGATCTGCGCGGGCGACTTCCCCTCCTGCGGCTGGGCAATGGCTGCTCCTGCCCACAATAGCAGCATCATCCCTGCGACAACGAAAACGCGCATGGCATGGCTCCCTCGATTTGGCCGACGTCGGCCTTAAGCTGTTTCGTCTCTAGAGCAAAAGGCCGCGGCGGGCCAAGCGCGAAAATGCATCGCGGGGAGGCGACCCGCGTTCCCGGACCGACATGCAACGATCAGAAGCCCACATGCTCGTTCATGTAGAAGGTGTTCAGGATCGAGACGCGAGGCTGATCGGTCTTGATCGGCGGACGGCCGTGCCAGCTCATCTTCCTGAGCGAATGAAAGGCTTTGAGGACGACGAACGCATATCCGACATTGGGAAGGAACGGTATGGTCTTCACCGGCTCCAGGCAATACGAGTCGACATGGAAGAGGCCTTTGAGAGAGGCCCGATAAAGCGTCGTGCCCAGTGCTTCCTGACTGGCGTCGGGCGGGCAATAAAGCTGCATGGTCACGACCTTCTTGCGTGTGTCCGGATGCGGCTTGATCCGGTAGCCGTCCCTGTCCCAGTAGACCACCGGCTTGGCCACCAGCTTCAGCGCGTCGGCGCTGGAGATCTTGTCGCCTCGGGCGCGAAGTTCGAGTCCGTCACGAAGCCTGGCGCGGATCGCTCCCTCGACTTCCTCCGAGGTCAGCATGGCGGACACCGCAGCCCAAACCGAGCGCAGTCTTGCGTCGATCTTTTCGACATTGTCGCCATACAGGCGGAGGGCCATCCGCGTTCCCGTATCGGTGATCGGATCATAGCCGCCGGTGGGGATTTTCCCGACCAAATCCCGGTAGAAATCCGCAGGGAAGAAATTCCGGAACACGATGTGGGGGAAGGGAAACGAGAAATGATCGGCAGCCTCGATGCTGGCAACCGCCTGCGCGATGAGCTCGTCGGTCATGCCGGACGCGGCTGTTTTCGCAAGTGCTTCCATGAGGACACCTCTCAAAATGCGATCTTGCTCAACCCTGCCTTGTTCAAGCAGAGCGTTGTAGCAAAATAGAGGCACCGCAAACGCGAGAGCTTCAGGTTGAAGCGGAATTGCGGTTCAACCTGCTGCGAGCGCATGATTTTTCGGAAAAACTGTCTCGGAATCTACGCAGCTCTTCGGGCCCGGATTATGCGGCAGTAGCGCCTTACCGGGAGTGGTCGTTATCGGCGCCCCGACGGTCGCGGGCCGTGGGCAACGAGCCGGCCTCCCGCAGCACAAGGCTCCTGCCCGGGGAAGCGCCGTGTCGACAGGTTTCGCCGCGGTCTTTGGGTTTGCCGGAATTTGGCGGCGCGCCGCCGGATCGGATTATCGTGCTTTTTCAGGAGTTCGAGCCAAACGCCGAGCAGGTCATCCCGCCGCCGAACCGCGCGCGGCCCCTTTCCCTGGAAATTGCCCGGCCGAATCCCCATGGCGCCAAAATAGTCACCGGAAGTTGAAAATTCGTTGCGGGCCGCCCAACCGGAGGCGCCTGCACGGAGGTGCCGCGCTCGCGAATCGCGTAAGCTGTCGGCGCTGTACCTCGAAGGCTAGGGCCTGTGGCCGACACGTTGGACCATGATGTACATGCGTTGAAGGAGTGGCTCCGGGTGGCCTGGTGCTACCTTGCGGAGCCATCGCTCACCCGTTTTGAGCGGCAGGAAATTCGCAATCAGATGAGGCAGAGCGACGCTGAGCTGCGCGCCTGCCTTGAAAGAGTTGCGGCCCGGGATCGCGCCCAAAGACAGAGTGGCGGCGCGCCTGGCCGGAGCGTCCAGCGGCCGGAATTTCGCATCTTGAGTCTTTAGAAAAGGGGCGAAGCCATGCGGTTCGTCGTACTTTTCGCCGCTTTGGCTCTCGTCGGGGCTTCCTGCTCACCCCCGGAGGAGGTCACCGGGTCCACCGACACATGCGCGACGGATCTCTTTCCGGCGTATAATCCGAAGGTACTCGATGAGTGCATCGCCGTCTGCAAGAAATGCCAGCACGGCATCACCACCACATGCGCGACGTCCTGCACGTTGAAGGGCGCACGCTGAAGCGCGACGCGCGTCAGCGTGCGTGCGCAAACCGTTTGCGTTGACTGCTAAGAAGGCCAAAAGTTCCAGAAGTCCCATCGCCAAACAGGAGGGGGCCCGTAGCACCGCGCCGGTTCAAAGTATGGGCAATAGAAAACTGGCGGCGGATAGGGGCGATAGCCATCGTACGGGTATGTGCGATGGGAGCCCCCGTAAGAATAGTGCCATCGATGATGACGATGATGGCGGCTTGCGGTGAAATCAGTCGCGTACGGGGCGGCGCCAGCCGCATTGGTTCCAACCGGTAGATTGGCAGCGAGCGATTGTGCGCGGCCCTGCGGGATGCAGGCGGTCGTGGAGATCAGAAAGATTGCCGCCGCGACCATCGCACCAGATTTTGATGTCATGACAACACCCCCTCGAGTGGTGAAGGCTTTCCAGCCACCATCTTCAAGTGTTCCGCAACCGCTGGTCGGGAGCAAGCCCCGATCGCGCGGGAAGGCGCGCCGGCGGCGGGCCGTTGCCGCACTGCCGCACATCGTCGTGCGGGATTGCTGCGGCGCTGTGGCGCATCTGGCGAGGAAGAATGCCTGGGCGTCGAGATCAGACTGCGTTTTTCGCGACGGCGGCCGCCGCTCGCCATTGCATCTCGGCAATGGAGGGTACAGTGGAAGGGCTGCGATCCAGCTCTTCGAGCCGGGCCATCAATCGCGTCAGCCGCAGCGGCAACTCCGAAGCGTTCGGCTTCAGGATGTCGCGAAGCCGCTCTCCGATCTCGTCGCAGATCGCGCGACAATGCTTGCTGCTGAGGCTCACCTGTCCAGGAAGATCGTCCGGCATGAGATTTGTCCTATTGAGCCGGACGAGATTAGGACGTGCTCCTGATCAAAACCTGAATCAGGGCGGACCGCTTACCGCTCTGGTAAAGGTTCGGTAAAATGGATTTGCCGGAACCGCCCGCCATCGAGCTGCCGCCTGGAGGCGCCGATCAAACGTGCGTCGACGACTGAGCGATTGCTGATCGCTCACTCCGGCTCACCGGAATGGAGCTGAAGGAACTCGACCTCGTAACTGCCGCCGCGTCAGCAAAGCTGTGCGCCCCTTTCATTCAGGCCGGTACTTCGGTTCCGTCTATTGAGCGTGATAGGCCTCGACTGCATGTGCCAGAAAAATGCCGGCACTGAACAATACGAGAAGCGCCGCTACTGCCTCGACCATCGGATTCATCCTTACGCTAACATACGCGCTGGTCATGCTGGTTTGATAACTTGATAAAGGCGCTGTTGGTTTCAGGATGATGTCGTCGTTCCGCGAAAATGGTTTCGTGAGGTTTCGGCGCCGCGCTCATTGCGCGCGTTCGCAGTCATTGCTAACGCAACCTCCAAATTTACCGGCTTTGGAGCGCGCATGGGTGAAGTTGTACGATTTGTTCCAAAATCCGAACTGGAGCGGGCCCGCCTCATTCGGGAAGCCCGTGCGATATATGAGAGCATATTCCCATCGGCCCATTCCCCGGACGAGCCGCGCGATCCCAAAGCGGCCCACCACGAAAAGTTGCTTGAGCGATAGGTGCGAGAATACCAGGAGCCTCGTGTCTCCGCGAGGCGGGCGGGAACGCGCAGGAGCCAAGTCGTTCATCAGAGATGATTGCGATCGAACACGCGCGCAGGAGTGCCCCTTGAGGTGATTTTCCCCCGCGGAAAGACCGGGCCGGAACTCGTCTCGGGATGATCTCGGTGCAGCAGGTTACCTCTACAGGGAACCTTTTTTCCTTGGCTGACTTGTTAGCCCGATCGGCGCAGCAAATCATGCCGCTGCAGCCGAACAACGAGTCTTGTGTCTGTGCGCCTCAAGCGGCACGCGGCCGCCTTGAGCAGGGAGAATGCAATGCGAATGTCCATCGCGTCAGTCTTCGCGACCGCTACACTTGCGCTTGCAGCTGTGACAATCGCAAAGCCTTCGCAGGCGGCCTTGATTGACCAGCCCATGGGCTTACGCGGGGCGGCTGGTGATCTGAATGCCGTTGAGACGGTTCAATTCATTTGGCGGGGGCGACGTTACTGCTGGTATGACGATGGTTGGCACGGTCCCGGCTGGTACTGGTGCGGCTATCATTGGCGCCGGGGCTTTGGCTGGGGTGGTCCGATCGGGTGGCGCGGTTGGCGCAGACCGGGCGTTCGCGTGAATCGGCCAGTGGTGACGAGGCCAGGCATCAATCGGCCCGGCGTTGGCCGACCCGGACGACCCGGCAATCGCCCGGGAGTTGGCCGCCCCGGTGGCAATCGCCCGGGAGTTGGCCGGCCCGGCGGCAATCGCCCGGCAATGGGCCGGCCAGGCGGAGGCCGGCCTGGAGCCGGTCGAGCGGGAGGCGGCCGCCCGGGTGGTGGCCGCGGAGGCGGAGGGGGCGGCCGCGGAGGCAGGCGCGGGTCATAGCCGCACGCGCCCAGCCGCAATTTCCCCAGAGGGGGGAGTGGATTTATCAGGCCGCGGGTGCGAAGAGCCGGCGGCCCTCAATGCGGTAATCTACCTTCACGGGCACGCCCGGTAGCCAAATCGCTGAATCATGTCTTGCCTAGAAATCGGGTGGAACTCCCAGGAGTCCATGTAGTGATTGGCAAGGACAAAACTGCGAAGTTTGGAATTGTAGTAGCTTGCCATCTGTCTATTGCGAGCACCGCTGACAGGTTGATCGGGCTGCGCAAGTGCGGCGTGGAATTGGAGCGTGGCACTCGGTTCGATGCACACGTGCTTGATCGCGAGCAACTCCGTGCATGATGATCGGCAGGTCCCTTCAATACGGAATAGTTCGCCCGTCTTGTTGTACTGACTGATGATACTGTTCATCTGAGGAAATCTCATCCCGCCATGCCCGTAAGGCGCCGACGAGCCGTCTGCGCTGGCGGACGAACCGCAGGCAAGTACAGCGAAAAACGCTCCCGTGGCGGCCAATGTGGCCGCCAGTGACAACTTCTTCATGGTAAATTTGCCCCTGTTTGAAACGCTGCGCATACAATCACGGTGAAGGGCGCGCTGCAATCGGCAGCGGCGCGATACATACCGGCGGCCACAGCGACAGGAGAATAGAGCACGCGGCTTGGCTCCGCGCCCGTAAAAGGATGCGCCGTCGATTCGTGCTCCGGTTTAACAACAGCCGGCTTCCGGCTTGCCCGGCTGCGCAAACGCCACTATACGTTCGGCCGCCGCTTGCGGGATGCATCACGATGCTGCCGCGTGGCACGGTAAGTCTTCGTTTTAGAACAATGACTTGCCGACAATTTCGTAAGTAGCTTGCGCAACTGCCGCGACAACCGGGTTCGTGGCGACGCGTCTTGCTCCCTTCGTCTATCGGTCAGGACGCCACCCTTTCACGGTGGAGAGAGCGGTTCGATTCCGCTAGGGAGCGCCAACCAGGCCGCGCAATGAACCGCCCGAGCATTCCACGACGCTTGCAAGGTCGTGGAGCGTCGACGGGCGGTTTGATCAGCGGCGTGGTCGGCCTGTTGCCGTCCGCGATCAGGGGCGGACGTTCTGGTTGAGATGAAATCGGTTCTGCGGATCCCAGCGCCGCTTCACCTCGAGAAGTCGCCTGTAGTTCGTGCCATAGACCTGTTCAATACGATCCGGTTCGTCCTCAGGGATGAAATTGACGTATCCGCTCCCGGTCGCGAATGGAGCGGTGGCCCGGAACAGATCGCGCGCCCACGCCACGCAACTTCCATCCTGCGACCTGTCACGCCAGCGCGTATGCACATTCATGAAGAAGTGTGCGTTTCGATTCGGATAGGCTGTCGCGTCCGCCGCCACACGAGCCATCGCACCGCCGACATGCGCAATGAAGACTTCGCACTCCGGTCCGGGGAGCTGCGAAACCGCCTGCGTGATTGCGCTGATCGCGCCATCCGGCAGCGCGGCAAAATCGTGGGTCTTCCAATAGTTGCGAGCACCGGGCGTCAGCAGCGGATCGAATGCCGCCTGCCAGCCAACGAATGGGTGAGCGCCCATCACATCGGCAATCGGCTTGCCGATGCTTCGGAGAGCCTTGGTGGCTTTTTCGCCTTCCGCGTTGGACCCCACGAAGCAGGCCGCAAAGATGAGGACTTCGCGACCATGCCACTCCACGGGAATGAAGGGTAATGGAGGCGCTTTGCGCATGACGCACCAGATGGTCAGTTCGTCCGGTGCATCGGCCGCCACGCGACGATATTGTCGAAGCAGATCGGCGGCGTCTGCGAAGGGGTGCACGATCAAACCTGAAAAGACCTCCGGACCGGCGGCGTGCAGATCGAACTCGAATGATGTGACGACGCCAAAATTTCCACCACCGCCGCGAATGGCCCAGAACAGATCGGTGTTTTCCATCTGGCTCGCGCGCACCAGGGAGCCGTCCGCCGTGACAATGTCGGCACCGACCAGGCTATCGATGGTCATGCCAAACGTCCGGGTCAGCCAGCCGAACCCGCCTCCCAGCGTGAGTCCTGCAATACCTGTCGTCGAGTTGATACCGGTGGGGACCACGAGACCGAAATGCTGCGTCTCCCTGTCCACGTCTCCCAGGGTCGCTCCGGGCTCAACCCACGCGCGCTTCGCCTTCGGGTCCACCCGGACGCTCTTCATGGGCGACAGATCAATCATCAGGCCGCCTTCTCCGACGGCGTTGCCGCCTATGTTGTGCCCGCCGCCACGGATCGAAATTTCCAGATCGTGAGCGTTCGCAAAGCGCACGGCCTCGATGACGTCCCCGGCTCCGACACACCTGACCACGATGCGTGGATGACGGTCGATCATCGCATTCCAGATGGTGCGGGCTTCGTCATAGCCTGGGTCGCTTCGGGTACAAGCACGACCCCGCAGATGGGACCGCAATGCTGCCATTTCTGTCTGGCTGAAGGGCTCTGGTGTGATACTTTCTTCCGTGGTGCTTCTTTGCGCGGTGCTTGCCATTTTTCTCTCCCTGGCGTTTTGCTTAGGCCCCCCGGTTGTGGACGCTAAGTGGTCCGAAGCCTGCGCAAGGAAACCCGGGCAAGAGAGGATTGGCTAGTCCACGGAATGTAGCGCCCTAAGGGAGGCGCACTATGGTCAGCACGCAGAGCTATTGGCAGTTCTGTCCGGTCGCGATGGCCGCGGAGATCGTGTGTACTCGCTGGACGCCGCTCATTTTGCGCGAACTGGTCTCGGGCAGTACGCGATTTAGCGATCTGCATCGTGGCCTTCCGCGCATTTCACCGACGTTGCTGTCAAAGCGGCTCAAGCAGCTCGAAGAGGCGGGCGTGATCAGGCGTCTGGCTTCGCCAAACAATGAAACGGTTGAGTACCAGCTGACACCCGCAGGAGAAGAACTCAAGACAGTCGTTTTCGACCTGGGCATTTGGGGCCAGCGGTGGATCGAGACGCGCAGTTCGTTGAAGAATCTCGATCCCTCCCTCCTGATGTGGGACATGCGGCGCAATCTCGATCCCACGCCGATGCCTCCCCGTCGCTACGTGATACAGATTGTGTATCCCGAGCTGACGCCTGGCAGACGGCATTGGTGGCTCATCGTGGAAGGCAAGGCGACAGACCTGTGCAATGTCGATCCCGGATTCGATGTCGATCTCTACGTCTCGACAGATCTGCATACAATGACCGCGATCTGGATGGGGGTATCCACGGTAGAGGCGGAATTGCGTTCCGGACGGCTTCAGGTTACCGGAGATGATCGCGTCAGGTCCACAATGCAGCAGTGGCTGGGACTGAGCCCTTTTGCAGCGGAAAAGAAGCGGGTTCCTTCGCCGGCAGTGGCGGGACAGCCCGACACGCGATAGAACGTGGAATGCAAAAAGACCTGCCAGGATACCTGTCTGCCGTTGTGATGGTGCTGCTGCTTGCGGTGCCGGCGCAGGCCCAGCCGACCGGTACGGCAAAGCCGGATCAATCGGCGGACGCCAATCTGTCTCATCGCCTGAAGAAGCCCGCTGCGGTCAATTCCTGTGCGGCCTATGGTCCGGGCTTTGTGAAAGTCGAGGGCACCGATACCTGCGTGCATATCGGCGGCGCCATCAGCGTCGGTGCAGGGGTGTCCCGCTGATCGCGCGTGCCGCAAAACCTGTCACGACATCGGCACGCCGACGAACTGTACAAATCCCGGCCGGCTCGCAAATTGCGCGAACCAGCGTTCCAGATGCTGAAATTGCGGCTTGACGATGCCTTCGACCCCGAACCAGCGCCGGGCATAGGCGCCAAGCGCGATATCGGCGAGGGTGAAATCGTCGCCCTCGATGAAGCGTCGCGTCGACAGATAGCGATCGGCGATCCGCCAAACCTCCGCGCCGGCGTCGGCATCCTTTTGGATCGCGGCCATGTCGCGCTTCTCCGGCGCGGTGCGAACCAGCGCCCAGAACACGGGGCGATCGACCGGCTGTACGGTCGACAGCGTCCAGTCCAGCCAGCGATCGACGGCTGCGCGGCGCCTGGGCTCTCTCGGATAGATCGGCGAGTCCGCTCTGTAGGCGAGGCACAGATAGCGCATGATCGAATTGGATTCCCACAACACGTAATCGCCGTCGACCATCGTCGGCACCCGCGCATTGGGATTCATCGCCAGGTAGTCCGGTTCGTGGGTGCGGCCGAACTGCATGCCGGCGTCGATGCGCTCGTAGGCGAGATCGAGCTCGCGCAAGCACCACAGCACCTTCTGCACGTTGACCGAATTGGCCCGGCCCCAGATCTTCAGTCTCTTGCTGTTCGGCAACGCTTTGGTCCCGATAGGCAGGTGCCGTTACCAATGGCCGGTGTTCGGCATCGAGGCCCACGGCTCCGCCGGCGGCTTGGGATCGCCCTTCTGCAACAGCTCGATCGAATGCAGATCGGGTGAGCGGACGAAGGCCATATTGCCGTCGCGCGGCGGACGGTTGATGGTGACGCCGAGCTTCATGAGCTTCTCGCAGGTGGCGTAGATGTCGTCGACCTCATAGGCGAGATGGCCGAAATGGCGGTCCTCGCCGTATTTCTCCTCGTCCCAGTTGTAGGTCAGTTCAACCAGCGGGGCGCCTCGGGTCTGGGGAAGACTCTTGAGCAAAGCCTCGTCCTGCGGGGCGCACAGAAACACCAGCGTGAACCGGCCCTTGTCATTGTCGATGCGGCGGACCTCCTTCAGCCCCAGCGCATCGTAGAAGAATTTCAGTGCGGTATCGAGATTGCGCACGCGCAGCATGGTGTGGAGGTAACGCATGGTCTTCTCCCTGAAAACTTGTGGGTCGCCGGGCGTTCCTTAGCAGCAAAATCCGGGTGAGGGCAGGGGTGGTTTGGGAGGTTCGCGCCGCATAGGCCCATCGTTGCCGCGCATGGCAAGATCAACGCGAAGTTGTCGACCGACGTCTCGGCCGCGAACTACGCTGCGGTCTCGTCCTGCGCTCTCCGTGGAGTTACGGGGACATGTGCTCCGCAAGCCACAACCGGCCAATAACGTTCAACCAAATGTGAGCGGCCGATTGCCGGTGAATCAACGAATCAACTAGACGGATGATGGGGCTGGAAGCGGAGAGTAGGATGAGAGTCGCTTCCTTGGAGAGTGTATTGGCGGTGGCCACGCTGGTATCGGCCATCGTAGTGGTGCTGTGGGGAATCAAGATTTTCTACGGCGCGTGAACAGGCAGGAGTTCGTGTCGAAACAAGAACCTCCGTATTAATAAGAGGCTTTCGGCAAAGGCATCCCTTCCGCGGCGGCGGAAGCCCTGCTGTTTCAGTGGTCGGCGACGAACTCGCCAACGCACCTCTCGTCAGTTGCCTGACGATGATCTTCCCTCTTCAAAACGAGGAGCATCTGCCGCGGGCGATCACGCGAAGCGGCCGACGCAACGTCTCACAATTTTGAAAAGCGTTGCAGAAAAGACTCATGTCCTCGCCACACAAGGCGAAGCCGCCGAATGTCGTTGACGAGGAGTCCGGCGCGGCTCAAAAGAGAGAAAGTCTCACCTCAGAGTATCGAGTTCGGTTCGCGGCCTTGCGCAGAGATGCGCGAGCCGCGGGAAAGCATTTGCTTTAAGGCCCTTATGCATTTCAGCTTTTATCTGATGATCGCAGCGCTTGTTGTTCTGGGCGCGGAAGTGGCTTACGCGCTGTATCACCTCGCCAGCCTATTCTTGTAGCCGCGCAGGAGGCGTTCACGAGCGGCATTGCATCGTTGCGGCGCGCTATCGCCGGAGGCAGGTGAACAGCGGATTAACAGCGCGGAGTTCCTCGAAGTTTTACAGGCAACCGCGGAGAGTTTCTCGACGCCAGCGAAACCATCGCGAGCGGCCGGCGTTGATCCTCGGAGCTATCATGGAAGGAGGAACATGCGCATGATAAGAAAATCATTGGCGGTTCTGGCGGCTGTTGCAACCGTGGGCGCAACCGCATTCGCCGTGCCGGCCGAGGCGCACCGCGTGGGTCCGGGACTGGCGTTCGGTCTTGCCGCCGGCGCGCTGACCGCGGGCGCGATCGCCGCAGCGAACAGCCCCTATTATTATCGACCGGGTTACGCCTACGGACCGGGCCCCTATTACGGACCGGGACCGTACGCCTATTACGGCGGCCCGTATTATCACCATCACCGCTATTGGCGTCACTACAGGTAGGGCCAACGGCAACAATGAACGAGCCCGGAGCATCGCTCCGGGCTTTTTCATGCCGATCGCGTTTTGCTGGTTGGACAGCGTCTTTACCAGAGCGAGGGCCGGTTGGACCTTCGTGCATTTTCCAGCGTGGTTTTGAAAAATTCCTCGCGCTCGCGTTCAAACCTCGCCTGCGTGGCGCGAAACCTTGCAATGCGCGCGGTGATTTCCTCGCGCTCCTGCGCAATGCGGTCTTTCGGTTCGGTCATGCCCATCCCTTTTTTGTTTGATGCCTGGTTCGAGTAGTGTGGTGGTTCAGAAACTCGCTTCATTTTATCGGCGAGTGCGTCAAGCTTAGTTGCTTCGCACATTGGCTTCGCGATTGGGGCATGATTGCGGAAAGTTTTGCGCGAGACGGCGATGTGCAACACTCCTGATGAATTTTCTACAGCGCGTGGCGTTCACGGTGGATAAGACTCGTGCCGTTCTTGTCGCATGCGCACCTTCCCGATACGCAAAAGAGGGGGAGGCCGTCGCTGTCAGTTTGAAGTTCCTGGAGCTTCGAAACGCGGCGTCGGAGATCATAGGTAGAGTGTGCCCTTTGCGTTCCGAGGTTCGTGCAAGTGGGTGCGGCGATCATGCGAACTTCGGCAAAGAGGGCACGAGATGGCAAAGATGGATTTGGACACAATGAGCATTGACGAACTCGCGAGCCTGCGCGATCGCGCGATCGAAAAGCTCGCAGAGAAGGTCGCAGCAAGGCAGGCAGAACTGGAAGCGGAACTTGATAGGCTTTCGCAATACGGCAAGCCGGTGAAGAAATCTCAGGCCGCGCCTCCCGCCGCTCGTCGAGGCAAGAACGAGAAGAGCGAGGAGGCGAGGGAACACGTCACGGTGCAGGCAGACGAGCAGGCCGCCGACGCCGCCTGAGTCAGGCGATCCACTGATCGCATCGGCCCTTGATCCCGCAAGGCTGACGACGACATCCGACTGGCCGTGCTAGGCTGGCACGGCCAGCATAAACGGATCGTCGCCCATGATAGCAAAGGATCTGAGCAGCGGGGTGGAACGGCTCGGCGACATGATTGCCGCCGCGTCCACCATCGTTCCCTTCACCGGTGCGGGCATTTCCACCGAATGCGGGATTCCAGACTTCCGTTCGCCGGGCGGGTTGTGGACTCGCCACCGTCCGATTCCGTTCGACGAGTTCGTCGTTAGTCAGGATGCGCGGGATGAATCGTGGCGGCGGCGCTTTGCGATGGAATCGACATTCGCGGCTGCAAAGCCCGGGCGCGGTCACCGTGCGCTCGCCTCGTTGTACCGGGCCGGCAAGATCCCGGCCGTGATCACGCAGAACATCGACAATCTGCATCAGGCATCGGGCTTCGCCCCCGATCACGTCATCGAGTTGCACGGCAATACCACCTACGCGCGCTGCATCGGCTGCGGACAGGTCTATGAGCTTTCATGGGTGAGGCAGCGCTTCGACGAAGGCGGCGCGCCGGACTGCACCGTCTGCGACGAACCGGTCAAGACCGCCACCATTTCGTTCGGGCAGGCGATGCCGGAGGATGCGATGGAGCGCGCCACCGAGCTTGCCCGGCATTGCGACCTGTTTATCGCAATCGGATCGTCGCTCGTGGTCTGGCCGGCCGCGGGTTTTCCACTGATGGCCAAGGACTGCGGCGCGCGGCTTGTGATCATCAACAGGGAGCCGACCGACCAGGACGATATGGCGGATCTGGTGATCCGCCACGACATCGGGGAAACCCTGGGGCCGTTCGTCGGCAACTAGCTAGCGGCACGTCAGCGACGAACGTCAAACCCGGTCTATTGGGGCGTCGTTGATGATTCGCGGCTGTGCAAGCTGTTCATAGGTTCCAGCGGATTCGTTTTTTATCTATGCGCGGCAAGCGGGGATGTTATCGTTGAATTAAGAGATTCGCGTGGCGTCATCGGAAGCAATCGTTGATGCGCGCCAGGCCCGGCACCGTCGTAAGGCGCGGCGGGCCGCATTGAAGTGGTGGGGTCCGGATTTATGGGGTCGGACGGATTTGAGTCCAAGAAGGGTGGGGGTTCCCTGTCGGGCGGGACCGCGGCCAGCCGGCTTGGATCGAGTGAATTTTCAGGCGGTATCGCGCGCGACCCGGCAATCGAAGCGATCTCGGGCCTGGGTGAAGCCGCTAACCTCGTCGAGGTCTCCGGCACCATCAAATGGTTCGACGCATCAAAGGGCTACGGCTTCATCGTGCCCGACAATGGCTGGCCCGACGTGCTGCTGCACGTTACCGTGCTCAGGCGCGACGGCTACCAGACGGCATATGAGGGCGCGCGGCTGGTCTGCGAGTGCGTGCAGCGCGCCAAGGGTTACCAGGCGTTCCGCATCCTCTCGATGGACGAGTCGACTGCGATCCACCCGGCGCAGATGCTGCCGCCGCGCACCCACGTCACGGTCACTCCGACCAGCGGACTGGAGAGGGCCCAGGTCAAGTGGTTCAACCGGCTGCGCGGGTTCGGCTTCCTGACCTGCGGCGAGGGAACGCCGGATATTTTTGTCCACATGGAAACCCTGCGTCGCTTTGGAATGACCGAACTGCGACCTGGCCAATATGTTCTGGTGCGGTTCGGGCCCGGCGCCAAGGGGATGATGGCGGCTGAAATTCACCCCGAGACCGGTTCGCCGGGGCTATCTTCGCACTAGATCTGGCGCTCGCGGGTCCAACTCAGACGATGTGCGGCCGGCTTTTGCCGGCCCCGTATCGCTTTGGGCGAGCGTAGAGGTCCTGTGGTGCCTTGCTGCGGGCGCGTTGAGCGTGGTATCGACCATTGCCGGAAGAGATCGGGGTATAGCGCAGCCTGGTAGCGCGGCAGTTTTGGGTACTGCAGGTCCGCGGTTCGAATCCGCGTGCCCCGACCAATCAAGCAAAATTTGGAACGAAAACCAGGTGCCCGGATTTTCTGTTGCGTCCGCGCCCTTGTGCCCGTGCCGCGATTATGCACCGCGTGTCCACAGGCTAATCACAGGAGTTCGGCGGCCGCTGCAGGGATCGCGGAGTTCGGAAAGCGGGCACTGAGGCGCGGCACGGCCCGGCACACAGCCCCCGCCGAAGGTGTGCCGAGCCTAGCCAGCCCGCTGGTTATAACAACCGGCTGCAATCAATCATGACGCAAATGCGGCCGTTCGAGAATTGGCGCGGCTGCAACAGTATCGAATTTTCTGTCGTACCCAACCGAGCCGTCCGCGGAAAAACCGTGCCAGCGGCTCTTGGATTCCAACGCCGCTATGAGATGCGAAAATCAGGATCGGACGGCTAGCCGACACGCAGGTTTTCGGCGGATGCCTTCCCGGAGCGGCCCGTCACCAGCTCGTAGCTGATCCTGGCGCCGTCCGCGAGACTGGAGTAGCCCGCTTTTTCGACGGCAGAAATATGGACGAACACGTCCGGGCCGCCGGCATCCGGCTTGATGAACCCGTACCCCTTGGTTGCGTTGAACCACTTCACTGTCCCCATCGCCACTTCAAAATCTCCCTCAAGAAAAAGAATGAGCGAGCAAAAATGATTCTTCGGTCGATCTGGGGGCAACTCGGTGGCGAAAAGCCGTCGCAGAATCGTCACGGCGATGGCTTTTCAAGCCAGGCCGTAAGTGCCGCCTCCGCCTTAGGTGTGCGGATTGTGGAATGGAGGCCATATCCTCGCGCGCGCCTCGAAGTTGCGCTTGCGGTCGAACGGCAGGACGGGGGGTGTACAGGCCCGGAGAATTTGCCGAGGCGGGCAGTGGGCGGGCCTTAAGGAAAAGGAGATGCTCCCGGGCCGCACCCAGGAGCATCCCAAAGTATAGCGGGTGAATCCGGGGAAGGAACATCCGCGATAGCCACAGAAGCGGATTCCAGCGGCGCCGTCTTTGCGCTGGATCAACTTCAGCGGATGCTACCGATCGCCCATTTTGGCGGTATTTCTCGCGCGAAGCTCATTTTGAAGCATAGCGGCCGGGCGCGCCGCGGTTTGCCGTAGTTCAATTGAGTATCGTTCGCGAGAAATCGATCTTGCTCGGTTGCGCGGTCGCTAAGCCTCCGTCTTGACGCCGCGTCCAAGCGCGAATTGACCGACGGGGCCTTCGACGTGGAATTTAAGTCCCGTCATATTTGCGAACAGCTCGATATTGTTGGTCCCGAGTGCGCAGCCGCCGAGCCCCATATCGGTCGCCATCAGGTAGAACGTCTGGACCAATCCGCCGACATTTTTCAACACCAGCGAGTAGGCGATCGAGCTGTATTTCCACGAAACCCGGCCGAAACGCGCGGCGATCGTGATTAGGATCTGGGGCAGGCCGGGCGCATCGGTGGCAAATTGGGCTGCCGTCAACATCGCGTTCAGCTGATGCGCGGCGACCTCGATCGGCACCAGCGCATGGCCGCCGGCGTCGTAGTGATAAAATCCCCGCGGCAGTCCTTCGCAATTGTTGACCGCGAGGTAGAGTTCGAGCTCGTGGGCGCTGCCGGCGGATGGATACGGCCTGCCGGTGTAGGCGATGACGGGAGCGTCACCCTCAAAGTCGATCGGACTTTCCCAGCGCGACAGTACACGTGCGGTGCCGTCGAGAAACTGCGCAAGCTCGGCAAGCGTGATTGGATGCGTCTCGTCGAAGTCGCGGATCGAGTGACGTTCGCGCAGCAGCTTTGCTAGCCCCGATCCAGGCTGCGACGGTGCAGATACAGCTCCGAACCGGACCAGATCGATCGTGCGTCCGGGCCAGCGCGGCCGTTCTGCCGGCAGCGGCGCCATCATGTCGGCATAGGGATAAATGCCGCCCAGCGGGTTGGCTTGCCGGCCCTCGGTCGAGCGGGTGTGGAAGAGCAGATCGTGGAAGTCCCAAAGCACGAGGTTGGCGTCGCCCTCGCTCGGCCGCAGGCCGTCGCCGTTCTTGCCGTCGACCTTGAGAAGGATTTCACAATCAAGCAGCAAGCCGAACAGCTCGATGCCTGGAAAACCCCGCTGCCGCCGCAGCGTTGCGATCTTTTGCGGCTTGGACAGTTCGGCAAGAAAGCTTGCGATCTGCGGATCGCAGATCCTGAACAGCGCCCCGGCGCGCGATGATTCCAGCACCATGTCGGCGCCGCGCCGTCGCAGGTAGGCGAACCGCGACAGCACGACGGTGTCGGTGTTGTTCAGCTTCGCGCGTTGTGGCCAGTAGTCCGCAACCTGCGGCTCGATGACAACGATATCTTTTTCGCCGCGCGCAGCGGCAAGGCGGTACTCCAGAAGGCCGCGCCGCGCGAGCCGCCGGACGAGGGCGGCGATCTCCTGATTGACCGGGCTGCCGGCAGACGAAGCCGACGCAATCGGCAAGCCGGCGCGCAAGGCTGCCGCGCGTTTTGCGGCGGCTGCGTCAAATTTTCCCAGCTCGACCGGATAACCGTCGACCTCGGCAGCGATACGTCCGTCCGCCTCGATCTGGAGGGTGACGCGATCGTTCAACCGGGCGGACAGCGTCGGCGCCGTGGTCCTTCGCCCTGGCTTTTTCTTGACGGCGCGCAAAGCAGATGTCTCTTCAGGTGTGCGGCAGGAACGGCGTGAGCTCGCTTTCCAGCCGCGGGCGATCCAGCAATCCAAGCTTGACCGGAATGTCATACAGCCGGCCCGGTGCGAACCGGCGGTAGAAATGCCGCAACCCGGGAACGATCACCCGCACCACCGGGACCTGGACGTCGGGGCGCGTCTGGTCGAGCACGAGGAAGTCCATGCCGGCGCTCCTGGCGACCTCGACGCAAGCCTCGACCTGATCGCGGGTATTGTTGGCAAGCTTGATGCCGCGTGCCGGCGGCACGATCGGCTTATCGCTTGGAATGAGGAACGGATAGTTCTCGAGATGCAACGGCGTGACCCCGTCCAGCGACGGCTTGTCGCCGCTGGCGCCTCCCATGAGACCGATCGACAGGAACTGATTTAATTCCGTCAACGCCCGGAGCAGGGCAATGCGGCGATCGAAATGGGCACCGGAGCCGAACTCGATATTTTCCTGGCCGTCCTTCATCCAGTGCATGATCGCGACATAGGTGGGAATGCCGAGGTCGGTGGTGACGTCGAGCACCCACAGCTTTCGCCCGGCTTCGGCAAACTGCGCCTTGAGGTCGCTGACATAGGAATCGTCGAACTCGTTGAGGTCGACCTCGGCGCGCCTCACTTGGTTGTACCACCAGATCGCATAGGCATCCCGTTCCACCAGTTCGAGGAAGCCCTGCACGATGGCTTCCTCGACCGTGTTGCCGGCGGCGCAGCCATTGGAATCGGTGTGGAAGTCGCGATAGAAAAAGTACAGCAGTCCGGTGGGAAGATACTTGAAACGTCGATCGCGCAGCGACCAGGCGGGCGACCATTCGGCCTTGGCAGAGGCATCGAATGGCTCCGGCACCGGATGCGAATCGTCCTCCGACGGGACGTGCCGCGCCTGAAATTGCGCGTCGCTGAAGAACTGGACGTCGTTGGGAAGGATGGCGCCGCCGTCGGGAAAATCCGCAAAGCGGCGGGTGGACCTGATCTCGTCACCCTGGAAAATACCGGAATAGCGCTCGATCGCTTCCATCAGCGCGCTGGCTTCCGCCTGTTCGGCGGTCGAGCCCTTGCCGAAGCTGCCGCCGCTCAGGCCCGAACGGAGCTGATCGACACTCTGCGCGGGAGAGGAGAAATTATGCT
>Ga0265339_10001275_pt1 | contig 18847 bp, 14 predicted proteins | sample 4CB219metaG_FD_202085 | JGI IMG/M metagenome (GOLD analysis project Ga0265339, IMG submission 202085) | Rhizosphere microbial communities from Carex aquatilis grown in University of Washington, Seatle, WA, United States - 4-CB2-19 metaG | ecosystem: Host-associated > Plants > Roots >... | reverse complement strand
GCCGCGATTCGGGTCCGAGCGGTCCGATGGTCGAGGGCAAGGTCAAGTTCTTCAATGACCAGAAGGGCTTCGGCTTTGTGATGCCGGACAGCGGCAGCGGCGACGTGTACATTCACGCCAGTGCGCTGCGGCGTTCTGGCGTTCAGGCATTGGAACCGGAGCAGCGCATCCGTTATTCCACGCGCCAGGGCCAAAAAGGCGTCGAAGTTGACCGCGTAGAGGTCATTTAAGCCCTTATCCGAAATCACTTTTTTACTAGTTGCGACGGTTGATCCGTCCGCAACCCCGTGCCGCATGATTAATGCGGCTTGGTAACTTGAAGTTTGCACCTGCGAACATATATAGCGTCGATCTATATCGGACCTATATAGATCGAAGGGGCTGGTCATGGACGTACGCACGATTTGCTTGGGTATTCTGACCCGCGGCGACGCCACCGGTTACGAAATCAAGAAGCTGTTCGAAGACGACGGCTACGAGCATTTCGTAGAGGCAAGTTTCGGCTCGATCTATCCCGCGCTCAATCGACTGACCGAAGAGGGCTATGTTTCGGTCCGCGAAGAGAGCCAGGAGAAGCGCCCTGATCGCAAGGTCTATTCGATCACGCCGGCGGGCCGTACCGCTTTCATCGCCTCGCTGCTGAAGCCCCTTCCCGAAGACCGCCACCGCTCGCCTTTCGTTTTCGCCATGCTTTTTGCCGATCTTTTACCGGCCAGCCGTGTCAGCGCGATGCTGGATGCCTATATCCAGCAGGCAGAGGAGAAGTTGGCGCATCTGAACGCGCATGACAGCGCATCCAAGTCGAGCGGCGAGCGCTTCGTTACCGGTTTTGGCCGCACGATCTATGCGGCGACCCTGGAATTCCTTCGCACCCATCGTGCGGAAATTGAACAAGAACAAGCGGCACAGGCCGCCGAATAGCGGAGTTTGGTTTTCATGTTCGGGCAGATCACATCCACCATCAGCCGCCTGTACGACACGTACATGCCGGCTTTTTGGCTGCGCCTGAAGCCCCGCTATCAGTGGGCGGGCGGCATCGCGATCCTGGTCACGCTGTGGGTCGCAACCGGCGTTTTCAACAGCCACGCCCAGACCACCCAGGGCGCCGGCATGAGCACCAAGCCCGACGATGTCGCGCGCGTGCGCGTCAGCGAACTTGTGGCGACTTCGCGCGACGCGACCATCACGGTGCGCGGCCGCACGCAGGCCATGCACGAAGTCGATGTGCGCGCCGAAGTCGAGGGCGTTGTTCAGGCCATCCATTTCGACAAGGGCGACAAGGTCAAGGCCGGCGATGTGCTGTGCGAGATCAAGCTCAACGATCGCGGCGCCAAGGCTGCGCAGGCCGCAGCGCTCGTCGCGCAAACACTCAAGGAATTGCAGGTCGCGCAGGATCTCTACGCGCAGGGCTTCCGGTCCAAGACCCAGCTGGCTCAGTCCGAGGCGGCATACGCCCAGGCGCAGGCAGGCCTTTCAACAATGCAGATTCAGCTCGCCAACACGCGCATCAGGGCGCCGTTCGACGGCTTTGTAGACGACCGCTATGTCAACGCGGGCGACTATATGCGTCCGGGCGACAAGTGCGAACTCGTGATCGCGCCGGAACCGTTCCTCGCGGTCGGTACAGTCTCGGAGCATGAAGTCGGCGAGATTCGCGTCGGCGACACTGCCAGCGCGACTCTTGTCACCGGCGAGACCGTCCCGGCGAAGGTTACATTCGTCGCCGACCGCGCCGATCCGACGACGCGCACCTTCCGCGTCGAAGTACAACTGCCCAATCCGGACGCCAAGCTGCGCGACGGAGTCAGCGCGGACATCCATATTCCCGTGAGACAGCTGAAAGCGCAGCACATCTCACCCGGCATTCTGGTACTGGACGATTCCGGTGCCGTCGGAGTGCGCGCGGTGATCGGCGGCATGGTGCGTTTTATCCCCATCCAGATCCTCTCGGATGGGCCGGACGGCATGTGGGTATCGGGCCTTCCTGACCGGGTGAGCGTCATCACCGTGGGGCAGGAGTTCGTTACCAATGGCGAACGCGTGAAGACGGTACCCGACAAAGGCGGAGTAGCGACATGACCGGCATAGTCGAATGGGCCGTCCGTAATACAAGGCTCATCCTCGCCCTGATCGTCGTTGCGATCGTGACGGGTGTGATCGCATTCATGGCGATCCCGAAGGAAGCTGATCCCGACATACCGTTCCCGATGCTGATGGTGCAGGTTTCCTATCCCGGCATCAGCCCGGAAGACAGCGAGCGTCTGCTCGTCAAACCGCTCGAAACCAACCTTCGTTCGATCGAAGGCCTGAAGACGATCACCGCCCGCGCCTATCAGGGCGTGGCTGTGATCCTGATGGAATTCGACGTCAACTTTAACAAGCAGAAAGCGCTCGAAGACGTTCGCGCGCAGGTCGACGCGACGCGCGCGCGCCTGCCCGTCGATGCCAACCCACCCGTCGTTCAGGAATTCAACTCGAGCCTGTTCCCGGTCATCACGGTCGCTCTCTCCGGCAATGTGCCGGAGCGCACCTTGCTGAAACTTGCGCGCGACCTTTCAGACGACATCAAGACAATCCCCAGTGTGCTGCAGGCCGATCTCGCCGGCGACCGTCCGGAGATGCTTGAAATCGTCATCGACCCGGCCAAGCTGGAAGCATTCGGCATTTCGCAGCAGGAAATGTTCAACGCGATCTCGCAGAACAACCGGCTGATCGCCGCCGGTTCGCTCGACACCGGCCATGGCAGCTTTGCCGTCAAAGTTCCCGGTGTGATCGAAAATGCCGAGGACGTGCTCAACCTGCCGATCCGCTCGACTGCGGACGCAACGGTCACCCTGAAGGATGTGGCCGATGTGCGGCGTACCTTCTACGACCCGACCGGCTATGCCCGCATCGGCAGCCAGCCGTCGATCGCCGTCAACGTCACCAAGCGTATCGGCGCGAACGTCATCGCAAACAATCTGGCCGTGCACGATCTCGTCGACAGGGCCGCCAAAAGCTGGCCGCCGGGCGTGCATCTCAGCTACATGTTCGATGAATCGACCTACATCCACAATCAGCTCAACTCGCTGACCGACTCGATCGTGCTCGCCATCGTGCTCGTGATGATCATCGTCGTCGGCGCACTGGGCCTGCGTTCCGGCCTGCTCGTCGGCGTTTCGATCCCGACATCGTTCCTGATGGCGTTCTTCGTGCTGAACGGCGTCGGCTACACGCTGAATTTCATGATCATGTTCGCGCTGCTGCTGGCGGTCGGCATTCTGGTCGATGGCGCGATCATCGTCGTGGAATACGCCGACCGCAAAATGACCGAAGGCCACAAGCCCAAACAGGCATTCGCCGAAGCCGCATTGCGCATGTTCTGGCCGGTGGTCAGCGCAACCCTGACCATGATCGGCGCGTTCCTGCCGATGCTGCTGTGGCCCGGCATTCCAGGCAAGTTCATGAGCTTCTTCCCGATCACGCTGATCATCGTGCTCTCGGCAGCGCTGATCGTGGCTTTGATCTTCATGCCCGTGCTGGGAGGTATTTTCGGCAAGGCGCCGCCGCGTGACGAAGATCATGAGCGCGCGATCGAAGCGTCGGAAACCGGTGACTGGCGCGACATTCCCGGCATTACCGGCTGGTACGCCAAGCTTGCGGAGCGACTCACCCTTTATCCCGGCCGCACGCTGCTGGGTGCGCTCGGCATCGTCGTCGCGGTGATCGGTCTCGTGATATTGTTCGGCCGCGGCGTGGAATTCTTCGTCGACACCGATGCCGACGAGGCAACCATCCTCGTCTCAGCGCGCGGCAATCTTTCGGCCGGCGAGAAGCGCGACCTTGTCATGGGAGTCGAGCGTATCGTCGCGACCGTCGATGGCATCAAGTCGATCTATTCGAGCACGGGCGGCCAGAGTTTCGGCAACGGCCGTGACGGCGGCATTCCGGTCGACAATATCGGGCGCATAACCGTCGAACTGAAAGACTACAGCGAGCGCAGGCCGGGCAAGCAGATTCTGGCCGAAATCACGCGCAAGACCGAAGGGCTTGCCGGCATCAGCGTCGAGGTGCGCCAACCGCAGCAGGGTCCGCCGACCGGCAAGGACGTCATGATCGACGTGTCGTCCGACAATCCGGCTGAGCTCGGCATGGTGACGGACGCCGTGCGCAGACACATGGACGGACTGAAGGAGCTGCGCGACGTCGAGGATACGCGGCCCTTGCCGGGCATCGAATGGGACCTCGACATCAATCGCGAGATGGCGAGCCGTTTCGGGGTCAATACCCAGGCGATCGGCACCGCCGTTCAGCTCGTCACCAACGGCATTCTCGTCGGCAAGTACCGTCCCGACGACGCCAACGACGAAGTCGACATTCGCGTGCGTTATCCCGCCAGCCAGCGCGGCGTTCACGCGCTCGATGATCTGCGCGTCGCCGTGCCCGGACCGCAGGGCGGAGCGCAAATGGTTCCGATCAGCAACTTCGTCAAGCTGAAGCCGACCAAGGAAGTGGACTCGATCGAGCGTATCGACGGACATCGCGTGTTCCACGTACGCGCCAACATGAAGAAAGAAACCGGCATCCTGCCGAGCGCCGAAGTCGTCAAGCTGAAGCAGTGGCTCGCCCAGCAAACCTTCCCGCATGACGTACGTGTGGCGTTCAAGGGCGCTGACGAACAGCAGAACGAGTCTGGCGCGTTCCTGGTCGAGGCAGCATTCCTCGCCCTGTTCCTGATCGCGATCGTGCTGCTGGCGCTGTTCAACAGCTTCTATCACGCAGGCCTCATCCTGCTCGCCGTGGTGCTCGCCATGATCGGCGCTCTGCTGGGCATGGTCGTGATGGGCCAGACCTTCTCGCTGATCATGACCGGAACCGGCATGTTGGCGCTGGCGGGCATCGTGGTGAACCACAATATCGTCCTGATCGACACGTTCCACCGCTTGCTCGAATCCGGAATGGATCCGGTCGAAGCCGTGATCCGGTCGAGCGCCCAGCGTCTGCGTCCGGTGTTCCTGACGACGATCACGGCCATCGGCGGCCTGTTGCCGATGATGTTCGCGATCGAGATCGACTTCGCGACCCGCCATGTGACGGTCGGCGGCCCGAACGCTTCGATGTGGGTTCAGCTCTCCACCGCGATCGTGTTCGGCCTGGGCTTCTCCAAGATGATCACGCTCGGACTCGTGCCGGCGATGCTGGCGCTACCTTACCGCCTGCGCGAGCGCGGCCTCAGCTTCGGCGGGGTCATCGCAAAGGGCTTCGGCGCACCGGCACGCGCGATCAGGCGCTGGCGCGGCGGCGGCGCGTCGCCCGAACCCGAGGCGCAGCCCGCAGAGTAATCAGCTGGCGGCAACCGGCGTGGCACGGGCCACGCCGGGCACCACGTCGGGATCGTTCTCGACTTCCTTGAGTTTTTCGAGCGCTTCGGCGGCCTGCTTCTGCTTGTTCCACATTGCGGCGTAGTGGCCACCCTTGGTCACGAGTTCATTGTGACGGCCGCGTTCAACGATCTCTCCGTGATCCAGCACGAGAATCTCATCCGCATCGACGACGGTCGAGAGACGGTGCGCGATGACGAGCGAGGTGCGGTTGCGCGATACTTCGGAAAGCGCGCCCTGGATCTCGCGTTCCGTGTGGGTGTCCAGCGCAGACGTCGCCTCATCGAGAAGCAATATCGGCGGGTTCTTGAGAATCGTGCGGGCGATTGCGACGCGCTGTTTTTCGCCGCCGGAAAGCTTCAGTCCGCGTTCGCCGACCATCGCGTCATATCCCAGCGGCAGTTCCTTGATGAATTTGTCGATCTGGGCGTGGCGCGCCGCCTCCTTGATCTCGGCTTCATTTGCGCCGATCCGGCCATAGGCGATGTTATACCTGACGGTGTCGTTGAAGAGGACCGTGTCCTGCGGGACGATGCCGATCACGTGGCGCAGGCTGGCCTGAGTCACGTCCCGGATGTCCTGCCCGTCGATCGTGACGCTGCCCGACTTGATATCGTAAAAGCGATAGAGAATGCGGGAGATTGTCGACTTGCCCGCGCCGGACGGGCCAACCACGGCAACCGTTTTGCCGGCGGGAACGGTGAAGCTGATGCCCTTGAGCACGGTGCGGGCCGGATCGTAGCAAAACACGACATTGTCGAACCTGACCTCGCCGCCCTTCACGACGATGTCCGGCGCGCCCGGCTTGTCGCGGATCTCCTGCGGCTGATGCAGGAGGCGGAACATGGCGTCCATGTCGACAAGCGATTGGGTTATCTCGCGGTACGCCGTGCCGAGGAAGTTCAGAGGCTGCTGGAGCGCGACGAGATAGCCCGTCGCCATGGTAAGGCCGCCGACGGTGACGTGACCCTCGATGATGCCGATGGCGGCGAGCGCCATGACCGCGCCAAGGCCGATGGCCATGATCAGCGCCTGCCCGGTGTTCAGCACCGCCAGCGATGTCTGCGCCTGGATGGACGCATTGGCGTAACGCTCCATCGACTTGTCGAAGCGGCGCGTCTCATGACCCTCATTGTTGAAGTACTTGACGGTTTCGTAGTTGAGCAGGCTGTCGACCGCCTTGGTGTTCGCGTCCTGGTCGCTCTGGTTCATGTCGCGGCGGAACTGGATGCGCCAGCGCGTGATGGCGAAGGTGAACCAGACATAAAGCGCGACCATGATGATCGTGGCGAGCGCGAACCACGCATTGAACGCATAGAGAAAGATGACGCTGACGATGCTGAGTTCGAGCAGGGTGGGAAACGTGTTGAAGATCGCAATCGACAGCAGCGTGTCGATTCCCTTTGTGCCGCGCTCGATGACGCGCGACAGTCCGCCCGTTTTCCGGTCGAGATGGAAGCGCAGCGAGAGCGTGTGGATGTGCGCGAACGTCGCGACGCCGACCTGGCGCAGAGCGTGATACTGCACCTTGGCGAAAATGCCGTCGCGCAGCTGGGCTATGCCCGATGTCAGTATCCTGGCGACGACTTGCGCCGCGATCAGGCTCATCACGGCCACGGCAATCTGCATCGTCGGATTGTGATTGAGGCTGTCGACAAGCCGTCCGTTCAGGAACGGCACGATCGCATTCGCAACCTTGGCGAGCACAAGGCAGATCAGAGAGAAGACGACGCGCGCCTTCAGGTCCGGCCGCCCCTTCGGCCACAGGTAGGGCATGAGCATCCACAAGGGGCGGAAGGACGGCGCGCCGTCGCCTTCCTCAACAACGGATCGAGCCATTCTAGTGTCCCATATTGCCGCCGCCGAAGGCGAGAAACCCCGCAATGAGTGCGAGCAATGCGATTGCGGCGATGATGACGAGCGTGCGCGGCACGGCTAACCTCTCAGTTCTCGAATCTGTTTAGAAACTGGCGCGCAGGTGCGCAACCCCGGCCGCGATATGGATACCAGAAAGCCCTCAATTTGCGTGTTTTGCGGTTCCGCGCACGGTTCGCGGCCGCAATATGCCGACGCCGCCCGCAGGCTGGGAACAGTGATCGGCGAAACCGGGTCTTCGCTGGTGTTCGGCGGCGGCAATGTCGGCCTGATGGGCGAAGTTGCCCGGGCCGCCCACGCAGCCGGCGCACCGATCCTGGGCGTTTTGCCCTCGTTCCTGCGGCATCTCGAGCAGCCGCTGAAGACGGCCGAGGAACTCATCGTCGTTCCCGACATGCAGCAGCGCAAGTCGATCATGCTGGAGCGCTCCGACGCGTTCATCGCGCTTCCCGGCGGGCTCGGCACGTTCGACGAGATCTTCGAAGTGCTGTCGACCGCCCAGCTTCAGGTGCACAAGAAGCCGCTCGTCCTGATCGACACGGAAGGCTATTTCTCGACGTTCGAGCCTTTGATCGCGCGCATCGTGCGCGAGGGCTTCGCCATCCGCAGCATCGAGAATTTCTACCGCCTCGTGCCCACGCCCGATGCGGCGATGGAGTTCGTTCGCGCCGCACTAGGCCGTGCGCCGCACCCATGAGACCAGCCGGCCTTCCAGGCTGACCAGTACGAGCGCCGACCAGACGAATCCGAACGCGATCACATTGGTGCGCGTGAACGGCTCGCCCAGGATCAGCGTCGCGACGAGCAATGTGATCGTCGGCGACAGATATTGCAGGAAGCCGAGCGTCGTCATGCGAATGCGGCGCGCGCCGGCGGCGAACATCACGAGCGGCGCCGCCGTCAGCGGCCCTGTGCCGAGCAGCATCGCGTTGCGGGTGAGAACGGGCGAGGGAAACGCCGCCGTGCCCTGCACCGCCCAGAATGCCAGCAGCGGAATCGCGACCGGCAGCAGCAGGCAGGTTTCGATCGTCAGGCCGTCGAGCGAATCCACCGGTGTCAGCTTGCGCACATAGCCGTAGAACCCGAACGTCAGCGCGAGCGCCGGCGCGATCCACGGAATGCCGCCGAGCGAAACGGCCTGCACAACCACCGCGGCGGTCGCGAGCGCAATTGCCGCCAGCCGGACGCGCGAGACTTTCTCGCCCAGGAGCACGACGCCAAGCCCGATCGACACCAGCGGTGTCAGATAGTAGCCGAGGCTGGCTTCGACCAACCGATGCGCCGACACGCAGTAGATGTAGATCGTCCAGTTCGCCGAGATGAGCAGACTGCTCGCCGCCAGCGCCATCATCAGCCGCGACGTGCGCAACACCGAGAGGAAGTGCATCAACCGGCCGCGCGCCAGCGTCACGATGATTCCGGTCAACGCGCACCAAGCGATGCGGTGCAAGGTGATCTCGAACGGCGGCACGTCCTGGAGATAGTGCCAGTACAGCGGCACCACGCCCCAGACCGCATAGGCGCCGCCGGCGTAGAGAATGCCGCGCGTTTCGCTGTGGTGTTGCTCGCTCATGCCCGCCGGGTTCCGCTGTATCCGAGTCGAGCCTGCCACCCATCCTTCGACACGCTCAGGATGAGGATCGAACCAAGTCCGTCACCCTGAGCGTGTCGAAAGGTGAAGGCCGACTTGCTCGACCGCAATGTAGCGGCCCTGCGCGCGAATGCATCGCCCGCCAGAGCAAGGCCGCTATGCGCGCGCGCCATCGCGAAACAATTTGTAGCAAATCGAGTCCGCCAGCGCTTCGAACGACGCATCGACCAGGTTCGGCGAGACTCCGACCGTCGACCAGCGATTGCCCTTGCCGTCGGCGCTTTCAACCATGACGCGGGTAACGGCCTCCGTGCCGCTCGTGAGGATACGTACCTTGTAATCCACAAGCTTGAGGTCCGAGAGATATGACGAATATTTTCCGAGATCCTTGCGCAGCGCGGCGTCGAGCGCGTTGACGGGTCCGTTGCCCTCGCCCGCCGTGTGGAAGGTCTCGCCGTCGATCTTCACGCGCACCGTCGCTTCCGACACCGTCACCAGATCGCCAAGGGCATTGTGGCGGCGTTCGACGATGACGCGGAAACTCTCGACCTCGAAATAGTCCGGCACCTGGCCGAGCGCGCGGCGTGCCAGAAGCTCGAATGAAGCTTCGGCGCCGTCATAGGCATAGCCCAGAAACTCGCGCTGCTTGAGGTCTTCGAGCAGGCGCGTAATGCGCGCATCCTTGGCGTCGAGATCGATACCGACTTCCGATAGGCGGGTGAGAAGATTGGACCGCCCGGCCTGGTCCGAAACCAGAATCTTTCGCGCATTGCCGACAGATTCCGGCGGGACATGCTCGTATGTGCGGGGATCTTTCGCCACCGCCGACGAGTGAAGTCCGCCCTTGTGCGCGAACGCCGACGGCCCGACATAGGCCGCGTGCCGGTTCGGCGCGCGGTTGAGGATTTCGTCCAGCAGCCGCGACACCGATGTCATCTTCGCCAGGTGCTCGTGGCTGACGCCCGTCTCGAACTGCGATGCGAACGGCTCCTTCAGCAGCAGGTTCGGCAGCAGCGAGCACAGATTGGCATTGCCGCAGCGTTCGCCGAGCCCGTTCAGCGTGCCCTGGACCTGACGCGCACCGGCGCGCACGGCGGCCAGACTCACGGCCACCGCCTGTTCGGTGTCGTTATGCGCATGAATTCCGAGCGAGGCGGCCGGCAGCTTCGCCCTAACCTCGGACACGATGCGATAGACGTCGTCCGGCATGGTTCCGCCGTTCGTATCGCAGAGCACCAGCCAGCGCGCGCCCGCATCATGCGCCGCCTTGATGCAGGCGAGCGCATAGTCCGGATTGGCCTTGTAGCCGTCGAAGAAATGTTCGGCGTCGAACAGCGCCTCGCGTTTCCTGGCGACGACGGCGGCGATGGATTCGGAAATGCCGTCCACATTCTCGGATCGCGGAATCTCAAGCGCGACATCGACGTGGAAGTCCCATGTCTTGCCAACGAGGCATGCCGCGTCCGCCTTCGCGTCCAGGATCATGGACAGACCCGGATCGTTCGCCGCGCTGCGTCCGGCGCGCTTGGTCATGCCGAAAGCGGTGAAGCGCGCTTTTTTCAGCGGGGGGCGCTCGGAGAAGAATGCCGTGTCGGTCGGATTGGCGCCGGGCCAGCCGCCTTCGACATAGTCGATGCCGAGCGCATCCAGCGCGAGCGCGATCTGGCGCTTGTCCTCGACCGAAAAATCGACGCCCTGCGTCTGCGCGCCGTCGCGCAGCGTCGTGTCGAAGATGAAGAGGCGTTCCCTGGTCATGGCGCACGACCTTCGCATCCGGAACCGCAAGTGGCGAGTGCGGCGCGAGCGCGCGTTGCGCGGCGAGCTGCGCTCTGCACGTCCGCGCGGTCTTGCGCATCAGCCGGCACAACGCGTTCGCGCGGGCGATTAGGCGGCGAATATGCCTTCGCCTCTCGCGATGCGCTGACGAGCGCAAGCCGTGGCGCAGCGCATTGCGATTGCCCGCGCGAGCGCCCCTGCGATTGCCGCGGCCGGGCTGTTCGGCAACAAAATTGTTCGTCGGTTTTTCGCGATTTTTGGGTCGCCCTCCCCCAGGCCGTTTCCTCGGCGCGCGCGAAAGCGCCGCCAGGATGACGGGTGAAACGGGGTGCGTGAGGCCGGTCGAACTCATCATCCAGATATAGGAATGATTTCTGATATGGGAATAGTATCTCGAACAAGAATTTTATGTCATTGAAATAACTTATGTTTTTGCCATAGCCCGGATCGCTCTGGCGACCCGGTTGGCCAGCTTCCGCGTGCGGAAGGAAGTCGCTGCGGGGCGCGGGCGCGCGCCGGATGGGTGGCCGGGTCAAACCCGGCCTTGGTGACAGAGGCGTTGCATCGCTCACCGCTTCACCTCCCATGTCGTGCCGCCGGGACCGTCCTTCAGGACGATGCCCTTGGCGAGAAGTTCGTCGCGGATGCGGTCGCTCTCCTTGAAGTCCCTGGCCTTGCGCGCGGCGTTGCGAATTTCGATTTGTTGTTCGATTTCTAACTTGCTCGGCAGAGCTGGCGCATCACCGCCACTGATATCGACGGTGGGTGCGTGTCCGGTGATTTGAAGGTGGCCAGCTGCCGCTCTCGCCTCCACCCCAGTTAGAGGAACGGAAACTGATCTGCGCAAGTCCTCTCTACGAGCGGAGATACCAAACAACCTCAGCGCTGCTGCAAGCTCGCCTAGTTCGCCGCGCTTTTTGAGGGCATGCATCTCCGCGAATGCTCTGGGCGTGTTCAAGTCGTCTTGAAGTGCGTCAATGACTCCGACTGGAACGTCTGCGTCCGATACTGACTGATGTTCGAGGAGCCCGGCCCAGTCCCATAGGGTTTTGTGTGATTCATCCAAGGCGGCGGCTGTCCAGTCCATCGGTTGGCGATAGTGAGTTTGAAGCATATTGAACTTTACTGCGGGGCCCGGCCACGCGGTTCCGTTCCAGCCGGTCAGAATTTCTCGAATCGTCACGAAGTTGCCGAGCGACTTCGACATCTTCTCGCCTTCGACGTTCAGAAAGCCGTTGTGCATCCACACATTCGCAAGCGGATGATCGTGATGCGCGCCTTCGCTCTGCGCGATCTCGTTCTCATGGTGCGGAAAGACAAGATCGATGCCGCCGCCGTGAATGTCGAAGCTTTCGCCGAGATACTCTTCCGCCATGGCCGAGCATTCGATGTGCCAGCCCGGACGGCCGCGGCCCCAGGGCGATTCCCAGCCGGGCGTGTCTTCATCCGACGGCTTCCACAGCACGAAGTCCGTCGCGTTCTTCTTGTAGGGCGCAACTTCGACGCGTGCGCCGGCGATCATGTCGTCGAGAGAGCGGCGCGCCAGCTTTCCGTAATCGGCTTTCGAAGAAACATCGAACAGCACATGGCCTTGCGCCACATAGGCGTGACCGGCGGCGATCAGGCGCGCGATCATCGCGATCATCTGCGCCACATGCTCCGTCGCGCGCGGCGTGTAGCTCGGCGGCAGATTGCCGAGCGCGGTGACGTCTTCCAGGTAGATGCGCTGCGTCTCCTCCGTCAGCTCGCGCAGGGCCGTCAGGATCTCGCGGTTGCCGCGCCGCTCCAGCGCCCGCGCGTTGATCTTGTCGTCGATGTCCGTGATGTTGCGGACATAGGTGACGTGATTGTCGCCATAGGCGTGGCGCAGCAGGCGGAACAGAACGTCGAACACGATGACGGGCCGCGCATTGCCGATATGGGCATAGTCATAGACCGTCGGCCCGCACACATACATGCGGACATTCTTGGGATCGATCGGGACGAAAACGTCCTTCGACTTGGTCAGCGTGTTGTAGAGGCGGATGGTCATGACACTTCTTACCGTGATTTGGCGATTCACACCTTCCCTCAAAGGGAGGGTTGTGGCGGTCGGGTCTTGAGCGGGCGAGCGAAGGGGTTTTTGCGGCTTAGCCGCAAATAATTCCGAGACAGATCCGGCGGGCGAACAACATCACGCCACTTTCCCCTTGAGGCGCGAAAAGGCTTTCGCGCGCCCAATGAGGGGTAGCAGTTTTTTCAGTTCCGGTCCATCGCCCCTGGCGGTCAGCGCCAGGCGCAGAGGATGGAACAGCGCGCGGCCCCTGGTCCCGGTGGAGTCCGTGACCAGCTTGGTGAACGCGCCCCAGGTGGTCTCGTCCCACGGTTCGGGCGGCAACAGGTCTGCCGCTTTGTCGGTCAGCTCGGTGTCCTCCAGCAGCGGCGCGATCAGCCCGTCGACCACGCCCCACCAGATCGCGGCATCGGCAAGCTTTGACAGGTTCGTCCGCACGGCGTCCCAGAACGCGGCGCCGCCGCCGATACCGAGCGCCTTCAGCCGGTCCGCCACCGCTTCAAAAGGAAGAAGGTGAAGGAGTTTGCCGTTGAGCGTCGAAAGTTCCGTGACGTCGAAATGCGCCGGCGCGCGCGCGATTTTTTCCAGCGCAAAATCGGCGGCGAGCGCATCGAGCGACGTGCGCGGCTCGATCGCATCGGAGGTGCCGATCTTGGCGAGATAGGAGTCGAGCGCGAGCGGCTCGATGCCCTCCTCCCGCATGGAACGCAGCGACAGCGAACCCTTGCGCTTGGAAAGAACCTCGCCGCCAGGAAGAATGAACAGGGGATAGTGCGCGAATGCCGGCGGCGTCGCGCCCAGGGCTTCGAAGATCTCGATCTGCGGCGCGGTGTTGGTGACGTGATCCTCACCGCGGATGACATGGCTGATGGCGAAGTCGATGTCGTCGACGACGGACGGCAGCGTGTAGAGGAAACGCCCGTCCTCGCGGATCAGGACCGGATCGGAAAGGGTCGAGGTATCGATCTCCACCGGGCCGCGGATCAGATCGTTCCACGTCACCTTGCGGTGCGAAAGCTTGAAGCGCCAATGCGGCTTGCGTCCTTCGGCTTCGAACTTGGCCTTGTCGGCTTCGCTCAGCGACAGCGCGGCGCGGTCATAGACGGGCGGCTTGTGCGCCGCCATCTGGCGTTTGCGCCGGCGGTCGAGTTCCTCGGCGGTTTCGTAGCAGGGATAGAGCCGCCCGGACGCCTTCAGTCTTTCGGCGGCGGCTTCATACTGCGGCACGCGGTCGGACTGGCGCGCGAAGATGTCGTGTGTGATGCCGAGCCACGCATAGTCCTCCAGAATCGCGGCTTCGAATTCCTTGGTCGAGCGCGTGTCGTCCGTGTCGTCGATGCGCAGCATCACCTTGCCGCCGGTCTTGCGCGCAAACAACGCGTTCATCACGGCCATGCGGCCGTTTCCGACCTGCAGATAGCCTGTCGGCGAAGGCGGGATGCGGACGGTGATCGATGCACTCACGAAACGTCTCTTGCCTCTCGCGGCGGAGCATCCGCCTCGCGCGGTGCGTAGCCGAATGCAGGCGACAACGCCACTGCCGGCTTGGGCCGGGACCGCCGCGCCCCGTCGTCAAAAGATGACAAAGTACATATTCAAATATTCACAGACAAATTCCAGCGAATCTGGAAATAAATACTTCCGGTTATGTGACTATTCTGAACAACGGACAGATCAGATCAAGAGGAACGCCATCATGAGTGTTACCGTCACCATCGCCAGCGGGCCGTCGGTGCAAATTCCCTGGGCCAGCAGGATGAACGCGCAGGCCGCGCTGGAACAGGCCTACAACACGATCAACAACAGCCAGCAGTTCAGCTATGGGCTGCAGTATTTCGGCTCTTTCGGCTACCTGGTCTTCGTGATCAACGAGACCTACGACACCTTCGCATCGAGCTCGGCGCCTTATTACTATTGGGAATTCCTGCTGAACGGCCAGCCGGCGAACCAGGGAATCGACGAGACGTTCCTCAATGATGGCGACACGGTCGGATTCGCCTTCTCGCTCTATGTCGCTGAAAAGCATGCCGGGACGACGCTGGCCGTCAAACACAAGTTCAAGACGGCGGCGATTCGCAGCTAGTCGCGCGCGTCGCGGAAGGCGTTTGTGATCGGATAGCGCCGGTCGCGGCCGAAATTGCGCGCGCTGATTTTCACGCCCGGCGGCGACTGGCGGCGCTTGTACTCGCTGACATAGAGAAGCTGTTCGATGCGCTTGACCGTTGCGGGGTGATAGCCCCTGGCGCATGTGTCCTCGAATGTCATCTCGTTCTCGACGAGGCATTCGAGGATGCCGTCCAGGATTTCGTAGGGCGGCAGAGAATCCTCGTCCTTCTGGTTCTCGCGCAGCTCGGCCGAGGGCGGCCGCGTGATAACGTTCTCCGGGATGACGCGGCCCTTGGGTCCCATCGCGCCGCGCGGCACGAACTGGTTGCGCCAACGCGACAGCGCGAAGACCTCGAGCTTGTAGACGTCCTTCAGCACATTGTAGCCGCCGCACATGTCGCCATAGAGCGTCGCATAGCCCACGCTCATCTCGCTCTTGTTGCCGGTCGTCAGGACCATGGGCCCGAACTTGTTGGAGATCGCCATCAGGATGACGCCGCGGATGCGCGACTGGATATTCTCTTCGGTCGTGTCGATGCGCTTGCCGGCGAAGACGGGCGCGAGCGTCGCGCCGAGCGCGGCGACCGCAGGCTCGATCGGGATCGTGTCGTAGTGCACGCCCAGTAATTTGGCGATCTCGGCCGCGTCGTCGAGGCTTTCCTGCGAGGTGTACTTCGACGGCAGCATCACGCAGCGCACGCGATCGGCGCCGAGCGCATCGACCGCCACCGCTGCGGACAGCGCGGAATCGATGCCGCCCGAGAGGCCGAGCACGATTCCGGGAAACCGGTTCTTGTTCACATAGTCGCGCAGGCCCAGCATCATCGCATGATAGACCGAGTGCGAGCGCTCCTCGCCCGGCGCACGCGCGCCTTCGCCGCAAACCCACTTGGCGCCGTGCCGCGTCCAATCGGAGATGACGAGGCTCTCTTCCCAGGACGGCATCGCGATCGCGGTCGTGCGATCCGCGTTGACGACGACGGAGCCGCCGTCGAACACCAGCTCGTCCTGCCCGCCGACCTGGTTGAGATAGATCATCGGCAGGTGCGTCTCGGTCACGCGCGCGGCGATCAGGTTGGCGCGGACGTCTTCCTTGCCCGCCTCGAACGGCGATCCGTTGGGCACCGCGAGAATATCCGCGCCGGTCTCGGCAAGGCATTCGGTGACTTCGCTCGTCCAGATGTCTTCGCAGATCGGAACGCCGATACGCACGCCGCGGATGTTGAACGGTCCGGGCAAGGGTCCCGAAGCGAAGACGCGCTTCTCGTCGAACACGCCATAGTTCGGCAAGTCATATTTAAACGTGCGGCCGGCGATCTTGCCGCCATCGAGATAGAGGAATGCATTGTAGAGCTTGTCGCTCTCAGCCCAGGGTGCGCCGATCAGGACCGCAGGGCCGCCATCGCCGGTTTCCGCGGCCAGCCTCTCGATCGCCTCGCGCGCATCGGACTGCAGCGCAGGCTTGAGCACGAGGTCTTCGGGCGGATAGCCGACGATGAAAAGCTCGGAGAACAGGATGAGATCAGCGTTCGCCTTCGCAGCCTCCTCGCGCGCGGCGCGCGCCTTTACGAGGTTGCCGTGGATGTCGCCCATCACAGGATTAAGCTGGGCGAGCGCGATGCGAAAATGGTCGGTCATGCACGGTCTTTACCGCGCAATGGCGGCCAGCAAAAGGCCGGTCAGCGGGCGGCGGCGACCGCCACGTATGCTTCCTGCGCACGGGCGTCCGGCCCGTGATCGGCGGCATCGTCGATCATGAGTGCGGTCTGCAGGGCGCGGCGCGCTTCCTGCGGGCGGACAAGCGGGGCCGCGCCGTGGCGCACGGAGCGCACAAAGGACGCGACTGACTCGGCCAGCGGATCGCCCATTTCCAGCGGCTTGAGCGGCCGCGGCGTCGTGTTCCGGATCTTGCGGGTGATGAAGTCGATCTCGATCACGCCATCGCGGTATTCCGCGCGCATGCCGCGGCGGCGGGCGTCGGAGATGCGGCTGGTCTCGAGATGCGCGACCGAGCCGTTGGCAAAGGTGACGGTTGCGAACACTTCGTCCGCGAGCACGCCGTGCAGCGCGCGCGAGCGCGCATCGACGTTGCGAACGGCCAGAGGAATCAATTGGTGGACGAGGTCGAGATCGTGGATCATCAGGTCCAGAACGACGCTGACGTCGGCGCTGCGGCCCGTCCACGGGCCCATGCGCCAGCAGGAAACGTCGAGCGGCACTTCGCGGCTGTCGAGCAGTCCCGTGCCCTGGAATACGAAACGCTCCTGATGGCCGACGGTAAGCACGCGTCCGGTGTTGCGCGCCAACGTGATTAACGCGTCAGCCTCTTCGAGACTTGTGGCGATCGGTTTTTCGACGAGCACGTTCGCGCCGGAGTTCAGGAATGCGCGAACGATCGCGGCATGCGTGACTGCGGGCGAGCACACGCTGACGAGATCGACCTTGCCGAGAAGCTCACGCCAGTCGGCGACCGCCTGTACACCATGATTTGCGAGCGAAGCCTTGCGCACTTCCGGACACGGATCGGCGATGCCGATCAGTTCCACGCCTTCGATGCCGCGATACTTCGATGCGTGATGACGGCCAAACGCGCCGGCGCCGATCACAGCAGCCTTGAGCGTACCGTTGTCACGAATTCTCTGGGGAGCCAAATGCGAATCTCGCCGGAATTTCAGCCACATAAGGTCAGGCCGCGAGTCCGGACGCGACTCATAAAATGTTTCGTCTTGTTACACCTGAGCCCGCTGCTAGGTTAACTCCACCTCGCCATCAAACTCTTTACAGTGTTCGGGAGACGCCTGTGTCCAATCAAAAAAACCACGAAATCCGCCTGAAAAGCCGCCCTGTCGGCCTACCCACGACAGAAAATTTCGAGCTGGCCGAGACCCCCGTTCCCACCCCGGCAGCGGGCCAGGTTCTGGTCCGGAACAGCTACATTTCGGTGGATCCCTACATGCGCGGGCGCATGGTCGACCGCAAAAGCTATGTCCCGCCCTTCCAGATCGGGGAGACCCTGCAGGGCCATGCGGTCGGCCAGGTGGTGGCCTCCAACGGCAATTCGAACTTCAAAGTGGGCGACCATGTGCAGAGCATGAACGGCTGGCGCGAATGGTTCGTCTCCAGCGGCGCCGACCTCCAGAAGTTCGAGCCCGCGGCTCCACTGCAATCCTATCTCGGTGCGCTCGGCATGCCGGGCATGACCGCCTATGCCGGCCTTCTGCGCATCGGCGCCTTGAAGGACGGAGAGCGCGTATTCGTTTCGGCGGCGTCCGGCGCCGTCGGCTCGATCGTGTGCCAGATTGCCAAGGCGAAGGGCTGCTACGTCGTCGGCTCCGTCGGATCCGATGAGAAGGCGCAGTTCCTCAAGAGCGTCGGCGTCGACGAGACGATCAACTACAAGACCTGCGGCGATCTGAATGCGGCCGTGGCCAAGGCATTCCCCGAAGGCATCGACGTCTATTTCGAAAATGTCGGCGGCGCGCATCTCGAAGCGGCGATCAACAACATGCGCCAGTTCGGACGGATTCCGCTTTGCGGCATGATCGACATGTACAATGCGACAGAGCCGCCGCCGGGACCGCGCAATCTTGCCATCGCCATCGGGCTCGGACTGACGCTGCGCGGCTTTGTCGTGTCGAGCCATTACGACATGCTCGCCGATTTCCATCGCGACATGGCCAGGTGGGCCAAGGAAGGCAAGATGAAGTGGCGCGAGACCGTCGTCGACGGCGTCGAGAATTCTCCCACGGCGTTCATCGGCCTCTTCAAGGGCGACAATCTCGGAAAGATGGTCGTGCGCGTGGGACCGGACAAGGCGGTCTGACGTACCAGTCGTTACGTCCCCGCGTGGCCCGCGTTTGCGGGCCATGACAGTGCTGCGCTTACCCCGGCCCGGTCGTCCTGGTGATCCTTGCCGCTGCCACAATTTCCGGCGGCATCATGCGCGCATTCACGCCCATGCGGTCGTAGCCCTTGTCGACCGGCGACCAGTGCGTGGTGCAGGCGCAGATCTTGCAGCTGTGAAACTCGATGACTCTTTCGCCCCAGATGTAGATGTTCGTCGCGCCGGAAATCTTCACCTGGCGT
>Ga0265339_10001273_pt1 | contig 18860 bp, 15 predicted proteins | sample 4CB219metaG_FD_202085 | JGI IMG/M metagenome (GOLD analysis project Ga0265339, IMG submission 202085) | Rhizosphere microbial communities from Carex aquatilis grown in University of Washington, Seatle, WA, United States - 4-CB2-19 metaG | ecosystem: Host-associated > Plants > Roots >... | reverse complement strand
GGCGGTGCGCTCGCGCTCGGCGTCGCCAACCGGATCCTCATGATGGAGTACGCGACCTACTCGGTGATCTCACCCGAGGGGTGCGCATCGATCTTGTGGCGCGACGACGCCAAGAAGCCCGAGGCGGCCGAGGCGATGAAGATGACCGCGACCGATCTGCTGCGCCTGGGGATCATCGACGAGATCGTCCCCGAGGCGCCGGGCGGCGCTCACCGCGATCACGATCTCTCGGCGCGCCAGCTGGGCGACGCGCTTCGGCGGCACCTGGCCGATCTGCTGCTGCAGTCGCCGGAGTGGCTGCGCGAGGACCGCTATCGAAAGTTCCGCGGCATGGGCGCGTACATCGAGTCGGGCGGCAAGGACGGCCGACCCGACGTCTCGGGCGACGCGCGTGCTCCCGAAGGCGGCATAAACGACGGCAAGGGCGACGGCAAGCCCGGCGAGAAGCCGGCGAGCCCGCCGGCCGCGGAATGAGCGACGGGCGCGTCGCGCCGCTCGCACACGAGGCGCTGCGGCTCGAAGGGCTGCGGCTCAACGACCGTTACCTTCACGAGGCGGTGGTCGCGTTCGGGCTCTGCCCGTGGGCAGAGCGCGCGATCTCCGGCGGCGAGCTGCGCCGTTTCGTCGCGGCCGATGAGCAACCGTCGCTGGCAGTGGCGCTGGGGTTCATCGACGAGCTCGCGCGCGCCGGCTCTGCCGTTTCAGTCGCGATGCTGATCTTCGCGGGCGCGACCGTGGCGTCGCCCGCGTTCGATCGCTTCACCGAGGAGGTGCGGCGCGCCGATCGCGAGCGCTGCCGCGCCGAAGGGCGCAAGGACTTCGTGATGGCGGCGTTTCACCCCGACGCGGCGACGTCGTTCGGGAACCCCTACCAGCTGGTGTCGTTCCTGCGCCGCACGCCGGATCCGACGATCCAGCTCGTGCGCGCGGAGATCCTGGAGCCGATGCGCGCGGCACGCCCTTCGCTGTCCGACGACATTGCCCAGCAAAACTTCGCGCGCGTGAGCGCCGAGGGGCCGGACCGCCTCGACGCCGTGCTGCGCGACATCCGCCGCGACCGCGACCAGAGCTACGCGACGCTGACGCGCGCCACGGTGTCGATCTCGGTCTCGGGCGCGAGCTCGGCGTAAGAGAGCACGGCGAGGTCGGGGTGGGCGACCTCGATCAGGCGGCGCACGTGGCGGCGGAGATCGGCGGCGGTGACGATCACCGCGCCGCGTCCGCTGGTGGCGGGGGGCAAGGCCGTGAAAGCGACGGCGAGCGCGCGTCCGACGCCGGCGAGGATATCGTGCGAGGCCTGCGGTTCGAGCGCCAGATGGGCGCCGCCTTCGTCGGAACGGATCGCCTCGCGCAATGTGTCTTCGACGAGCGGATCGAGCGCGATCGCCGCCAGGCGGCCCGCCGTGCCCGCGTGCGTGAAGGTGATTGCGCCGCGCAGAGCGGCGCGCGCTCGTTCGGCCAGCGTCGCGGGATCGCGCGCTCCGGCGGGCGCGTCGGCGATCGCGCCCAGGATCGCCGGCAGCTGTCGTAGCGAGATCCCTTCGCCCGCGAGGCGGCGGAGGACGTCGGCGAGCTGCGCGGGCGACACGATCTTGGGCACGACCTCGCGCACCAGCGCGGGATGGCTCGGCTCGAGCGCGGTCAGCAGCGCCTGGGTCTCCTGGATCCCGAAGAGCTCGTGGCCGCGGCGCCGCATCAGGCGGACGAGGTCGGCGGCGATCGTGTCGGCAGCGTCGCGGTCGCGCGGTAGCTCGACGCGCGCGAGCGGGATCTCGTTGAAGTGAATGCGGTAGCTGCGGCCGGTCAGCGCGTCGCGCGGCTCGACGGGGAAGCGCAGTCGCACGGGCGGTAAAGTCAGACCCGATTCGTCGAAGAGTCGAGCGCGCGCAGCCCCGAGCGCGTCGTTCGCGAACGCGCCATCGGTGTCCGGGCGCAGCTCGGAAACGAGATCGGGCGAGAGCTCGACCGCCAGTGGCGCGAGGCGCGGAGCGGGCAGGCGCGTGTCCGCGGTTGCAGCGGCCGGTGTCGAGGTCGCCGGCAGCTGTGCGCGCGGCGCCGGCGGTCGCCGTGAGATCAGCCGCCAGGCGAGCGCGCCCAGCGCCGCCGCCAGCACCAGGAACGGCACCGCGGGCAGGCCCGGGACGACCCCGAGCAGCGCCAGCAACGCGGCGGCGACGGCGAGCGCGCGCGGCTGCGCCAGTATCTGCGCGGCGATCTCGCGGCCCAGGTGACCGCCGGTGCCGGCGCCGTCATCCTCGGCGGCGACGCGGGTCACCACGATCCCGGCCGCCGTCGAGATCACCAGCGCCGGAATCTGCGCCACCAGGCCTTCGCCGATGGTGAGCAACGTGTACGTCCGGGCGGCCGCGGCGATCTCCATGCCCCGCTGCGCGACGCCGATCACCAGGCCACCGACGATGTTGACCGCCAGCACGACGATGCCGGCGACGGCGTCACCTTTGACGAACCTCATTGCGCCGTCCATCGCGCCGAAGAATTGTGACTCGCGTGCCAGCAGCGCCCGCCGCCGCTGCGCGCCCGCGGCGTCGATGTGGCCGGCGCGCAGCTCGGCGTCGATCGCCATCTGCTTGCCTGGCAGCGCGTCGAGCGTGAAGCGCGCCGCGACCTCGGCGACACGCTCGGCGCCCTTGGAGATCACGATGAACTGCACCAGGGTCAGGATCACGAAGATCACCGCGCCCACGACCAGGTTCCCGGCGACGACGAAGGAGCCGAAGGCGTGGATCACGTCGCCGGCGTTGGCTTTGAGCAGAATCAATCGGGTCGCCGATACTTCCAGCGCGACGCGGAACAAGGTGGTGAGCAAGAGCAGCGTCGGAAGGGTCGCGATCTTCAGAGCATCGGAGACATAGATCGAGATCAGGAGCAGCGTGACCGCGACCGCGATGTTGAACGAGATCAGAAGGTCCAGCAGGAATCCCGGCAGCGGGACGATCATCATGGCGACGCTGGCCACCACCCCGGCTGCAAGCGCGAGATCGGCGTGGCGCGTGAGCCGCGCTACGAGATGGTCCCCTCGGCGAGCAGCCGCAGGAAGAATCGCCATGCGATGTGGATAAGACGCGGCGCAGGGAGGCGTCAAGGGCGTGCAGCTCCGGTCCTCGCGTTCCTGGTGTCCTGGCGCTCAACCGAACGGGCTAATATGCCTCGCACCCATGTCTTGCCGCGCGGTGGTTGGGCGTTGGCTCATCCTTAGCTTCGTCGTCGCTCTCGTGTTCGCCCGAGCCGCGCTCGCCAATGGGCGTTACCCCCTTGCCAACCAGCTGGTCGCTCGGCCGGGCGACCCCACCCACCTGGTCGCGCGCACGACCTTTGGGCTCCTTCGCAGCGACGACGCCGGGGCGACCTGGACCTGGGTGTGCGAGGACGCGCTCGGCATGCTCGACGTCGCCGAAGATCCCTCGCTGGCGCTTACCGGCGACGGCACCTCGATCGTGGCCTACTCGCAGGGGATCAACGTCAGCCACGATGGCTGCACCTGGACGCCCGCCGTCGGGATCCCCGGCGGCCGCTTCGCCGTCGACGTCACCGTGAGCCCGGCGCGTCCACACGACGTGCTGGCGATCGAGCTCTCGGTCGACACCAGCCCGGACGCCGCCGGGGGCGGCTACACCTTGCTGCTGGTCGGCAGCCCCGACGACGGCGCCACCTGGGCCGACGTCGGCGATCCTCTGCCAGGATTCCTTGGCGCCACCGTCGAGGTTGCAACCGCCTCGGCGAGTCGCGTTTACGTCAGCGGCAAGGTGCTGGCGACGAGCCAGCCGACGCTGGCGCATTCGGACGACGGCGGGCGGACGTTCACGCTGGTCGCCATTCCGGGCGTCGCCCCCGAAGCGGGCGCATTCATCGGCGGGGTCGATCCGATCGATCCCGACGTCGTCTACCTGCGCATCTCTCCGACGGCTTCCGCGCCCGGGCGCGTGATCGTCACGCGCGATGGCGGCGCGACCTTCGCGGACCTGGTCACGATTCCTGGTGACGTCTCCGGGTTCGCGCTGTCACCCGACGGCGCGACGCTGGCGGTGGGCGGCGTCGACAACGGGCTCTACGTCGGTTCGACCGCCGCGGCCGACGGCTCGTCGGGCGTCGCGTTCCCGATGGTCGGCACCGTGAAACCGTCGTGCCTGACCTGGGTCGGCGGGCGCTTGCTCGCGTGCGCGAAGGAGGCTGTCGACATGTTCTCGATCGCTGCTTCCAACGATGACGGCGCGCACTTCACACCGCTCCTGCATCTGGCCGACGTCATCCCCGCCGATTGCCCGGCCAGCAGCTCGGCCGGAATTTGCCTTCCGAAGTGGCCCCCGATCGCAGCGACCATCGGTGCCGATGCCGGCGCGTCGCCCGCTCCCGACGGCGGCGTCAAGCCAACGAAGTCGAACGGCGGCTGCGGCTGCGACCTCGGCTCGCCCGCGCGCGAGCAAACCGGCGCAGTCGGTCTCTTCATCGCGCTCGCGCTGGTGATCGGGCGGCGCCGGGCGCGCCGCGCTCAGGGCGCCGTACAGAGGTAGTCCATTCCGTTGGTGTTGCCGAACCCGATGCAGGTGTTATCGGGCCGACCCTCGTGGCAGTCGGAGCAGGCGGGCAGGCTCCCCTGGGAGTTGACGGTCGACGCCGCGCTGACGTCCTGCCAGAACCAGTCGCCGTGCGCCGGATCGAAGGCGGCGATCTTCTTCATCGCGACCCAGCGATCGATGCTCGTGCAGGTGCGATCCTTGTAGAGCTCCTTCACCACGACCGCTCCATCGGGCATGACATGCGCGCCGGCGTCGCCGCCGCCCAGCAGGATCGCGTCGTAGGTTGCGGCGGCGTCGTCGTTGACCCAGACCGTGAACCCGTTGAGCGCAGAGTGCTCGCCGGGCGCGCGGCAAGCGCGCACCATCTGGAAACCGCTCTGGCGGAACGTCGACGGGAAGACCAGCGTACCGGCGTCGGCGGCGGCCGGGTTCGCCTTCGACGAGCAACCGATCGCGAGGCACAACGCGGCGAAGCAAATGATCTGCGGCACGTTTTTTCTCGAGAATCTCATGGCGCGCGCCAGGCGCAGGATGCATCGACCTCGGGGGGCCAACCTTGTACCAGGACGAGCCTTGGTGCTAGAAGCAAAGTTCGCTTAGCGCGTGGTTGTGAGGAGCACGAGATGCGAATGACCGCCGGAAGAACTCTGGCCGCTACGAGGTGCGCGTTGGGTGTCGGGCTGGTTCTCGTGATCGCCGTCGCCGGAGGTTGCGCCAGTAGCAGTGGCACGCCTACCGTGACGTCGGGCGCGATCGGCACCTGGATGGGCGACGGCACGCAGGGCTATGACGGCGACGGGAACATTCCGGCGCTGACCTGGCTCAGTCAGCCCACCGATCTCACCTTTGGTCCCGACGGTCGCGCGTACATCGTCGACTGGAACAATCACCGCATCCGCCGTCTGCGCGCCGACGGAACGCTCGAGACCTTCATCGGCCGCAGCCTGCCCGGCGACTGGAATTGTCAGGATCCGACCAATCCAGCGAACTGCGTGGTGCCGATGACCGCCACGATCGCGGGCAGCGATCTCGCGCTCAATCACCCGATGGCGATCCGGTTTGCCGCCGACGGTTCGGGGTACCTGGCGGCGTGGCACAACCACAAGCTCGAGTCGTTCGATCCGGCGTCGTCGATGGTCCATATCGTAGCCGGCGGCCAGGCGCCGGGTTACGCCGGCGACGGCGGACCCGCGTCGGCGTCGAAGCTCAACTTCGTCGACTCGGTCGCCATCGACAAGAACGGGAACGTCTTCGTCGGCGACGAGCGCAACCGCCGCATCCGCCGCGTCGGTACGGACTCCGCGCGCTCGATCGTCGACGTGGCCGGGACCAGCCCGGCACCCGCTGCCTCCGGCTACGCCGGCGACGGCGGCACGGCGACCGCGGCGCGCCTCGCGCTGGCGCCCTACACGGTGGTCGACGGCGCCGACAATCCGCCGCCCGGGGGCTCGATCGTGTTCGGGGCCGACGGATCACTCTATGTGTCCGACACGTTCAACCACTGCATCCGCAAGATCAGCCCGGGCAGCGACGGCGTGATCGGCGACGGCGCTGCCGTCGAGGAGATCATCACCACCATCGCCGGGCAGTGCACGACGTCCGGCTCATCGGGCGACGGCGGTCTCGCGACGAGCGCGCTCCTGAACCTGCCCGAGGATCTGGAGTTCGGGCCCGACCACAAGCTCTACTTCGCCGACTCCGGCAACAGCGTCGTGCGCCGCATCGACCTCGTCACCGGAACGATCGATCGCTTCGCCGGCACGGGAAAGGCGGGCTTCTCCGGCGACTACGGCGGGCCTCTGCAGGCGCAGCTCGACACGCCCTACGGCCTCGCGTTCGACGGCGACGGCAACCTCTACATTGCCGACACGTTCAACAACCGGATCCGGATTGTGCGCAAATGACGGCGCTCGGCGCGGGGGAGTCTTCAAACATGAGCACGAGTCGATGGAGCTCGCCGGCCGTCGCCGCTGCGCTGTGCTTGACGCTGGGCCTCGGCGTATCGTCGTGCGGCGGCAACGCGAGCAGCAGCGACGGCGGCAACAACAAGCCACCACCCGCGGGGCCCGGTGACATCACGACGATCGCCGGCACCGGCCAGCGCGCGACCCAGCCGGTGACCGCCGCACCGATGGCCGCCGACAAGGCGATGTTCGACACGCCACTCGACACGGCATTCGATTCGACCGGCGCGCTCCTGATCCTCGACTGGAACGGTCACAAGATCCGCCGCCTCGACAGCGACGGAACGGTGGCCTTCGTGGTCGGCACCGGCATCGAAGGCGACGCCTGCGAAGCGCCCCGCGTCGACGGCACCTGCCCGCTGATTGGCTCCGAGCTCAATCACATGACCGATGTCACCCTGGATCCGATGGGCCGCCTGGTGATCGCCGCCTGGCACAACGCGAAGATCAAGACTGCGGATCTCACCGCCGATTCGGTCGTCGATACCTGCGGCAACGGCACGCGCAAGTACGCGGGTGACGGCGGCCCATGCAAGGACGCCACCGGCACGCAGCTGGTCTCGTTCGATCTCCCATCGGGTGTGCTCTACGACAAGGCGGGGAACCTGTTCATCGCCGACCAGTCGAATCAGGTGATCCGTCGCATCGGTACCGACGGCATCGTCAAGACCGTGGCCGGCAACTGCCCCGCGACGCCCGGGTTCGGCTGCCCGCTGGGCCAGGGCTACGTCGGTGACGGTGGCCCGGCGACGATGGCCAAGCTCTCGAACAACTTCGGGCAGGCCGCCGACCCGCAGGGAAAGATCGCGTTCGACGTCGCCGGCAACCTGTTCATCGCCGACACGCAGAACCACGTCGTGCGCAAGGTCGTTCCCGGTTCGGACGGCATTCTCGGCGACGGCGATCCCGGCGAGGAGATCATCACCACCGTCGCCGGCAACGGCACTGCGGGCTTCTCCGGCGACGGCGGCCCAGCGACGTCTGCCGAGCTCAGCGGGCCGCGCGACGTCGCGTTCGCGCCCGACGGCAGCTTCTACATCGCCGACACCGACAACAACTGCATCCGGCGCGTCGGCACCGACGGCGTCATCTCGACGGTGGTCGGCCAATGCGGCCCGACCAGCGCCTTCTCCGGCGACGGCGGCCCGGCGACCGCCGCGCAGCTCGCGACACCATTCGGCGTCTCCGTCGATGCCCAGGGCAACCTGATCGTCGCCGACTCCGGCAACAACCGTATCCGCAAGGTCGTCGCCAAGTAGAACGTCGGGCCGCGCCCCGTCAGCGCAACTTCACGGGCGCGGGCGCGAGCCCGAAGCGGAAGCGCATCGACAGCAGCCCCTGGAGGTAGAGATCGAACGCGCCGGACGCGACGCCGTTCGGATAGGGCTGGCCGCTGGCGATCGTGAAGCTGAAGGAATCGTATTCGAGGTAGCCGCCGAGCAGGATGTCGATCCAGTCGGTGACCGCGAGCCCGATCTGAGCGCGTCCGGTGACCGTGAGCGCGCTCAGGCCAGGGAACCAGTCGCTCTGCCCCAAGGTGCCGACCCCGAGTGGCCGGCGGCCGCCAACGCCGAGCTCGAACGTGAACAGTCGGAGGCGCCAGCTACCGTCGAGCTGCGCGCCGATCGAGCGGTAGTCGGCCGCGGGCACGACGCCGGTCTCGACGCTGTAGCGCCGGACGTAGTAGCCGATCGCCGGCTGCCAGGTGAACCGGCCGCGCACGAAGCGCAAGACCAGCTCGGCCTGGTACGCCGACGCGCTGGTCGACAGGCTGTTGCCGGCCAGCATTGCTTTGACCGCCGCCTGCTGTTCGTAGGCGAGCCGCACACCCAGCGACGGCAACCGGCGACAGAGGCCGCCGCTGAAGGGATAGATCGTCCCTTCGATCCGGCCGATCGGCGCGCGCAGGAGCGTGTAGCCGCGCAGGGCGCCGCGCTGCTCGTCGCGGTAGTTGAAACGGCGGAACATCACGCCACCGGCCGGCTCGAGATCGGCGAGCGAGCAGGGCGTGGCTGGCGCCGCGGGAACTTCCCCCTCGCCGCCGGGCGACGTCTCGTCCGCGGTCGTGCCGGGCTTGCGCGGCCGTCGCTCCGGTACGGCCTCGACGGCAGCGCCGGCCGGCTTCTCCGGTTTCTCCTCGGTGGTTGCGCCTTCGGGCTCGCCTTCGGGCTGGCCCTCGACCGGCGGAGTCACGTCGGGCTCGGGCTTCGGTGGCACCGGCGGACGTCGCCCGCCCGGCGGACCAGCGCGCGGCGGCGCCTTCGTCTCGGACGTCTCGGGCGCGGTCGGCGTCTCGCCCGCGGGCGCCTTGCCCTCGGGCGGCGTCGCTTCGCCGGGCGTTTCGGGCGCCTCGGTCCGCCCGGGCGACGCCGACTGGTCGATGAGCGGCGACAGGTTCGACCAGAGTTGCGTGCGGATCTTGGTGCGCAGCGCGCCGAGCGAGCGCGCTTCGAGCGGGATCTCGCCCACGATGCGCGCATCTTCGCCGTTGGCGAGCGTGAACGTCGCCATGACCTTGCCGCGCTCGCGCGTGACCTCGCCGAAGAGGACCGCGGTCAAGTTGAGCCGCTTCGCCAGTCCCACGGTCTTTTGCGGGCTGTAGTTGGTCCCGATCTTCAGCGCTTCGCTGGGTCGCAGCGGTACCAGCGTGAGCGACGGCTTCTTGCGCAGAGCCGCCAGGGTTGCGCTGCGCACCGCCTGCGCACCCACACCGCCGAACCCCAGGACCAGCAGGCGCCGCGGGATGACGACGTCGGGCGGGGTAGGTGCAGCGGCGGAATCCGGCTCCGAGGTGACCGCAGTCGTGTGACTCGCAGCGCGCCGCCGCGGCTTCTTCCGTTTCGCTCGCGCCTCCGCCGACTCGCTCGCCAGCGACAGGATCGTCGAAGTCAGGGCGACGAGCAGAAACAGGGCGGCGAGCCGTCGCATCGTCAACTCCGACGCCAGCCGCGAGCCTGTCCGAGCGCCGGAGGGGTTGGGAACCCACCATTTGTCGTCGGAGAGGGGGTCGGAGCTAGTCGAGGTGTCATGCTATCTTGAATAGGTTGCGATGGTCTACCGGTTCGTGGACAAGGCAGCCAGAGCAGCGACGCGCGCTCCGTCTGAGACATCGACAGGTAGCCCCAGAGAACCTGAGCCCGCTCGTCGCGAGAGACAGAGGGTAGGCCGCCGTGGCCGGACCGGGCGGCTCGCGCGGATGCTCGCGGTTGCGCTCGCCGGTGCCGGCGCGCTTCTGGCGCTGGTGCTTCCCGCACGCCCGGCGTTCGCCTTCTGCCGAACCACGACCTGCGCCGTCGCGAATCCGCCGCCGTCGTGCTCGCGCGACCCGCAGACCGGTTGCTGGCAGGAGGGGATCCCGCTTCTCTGGCCACAGCAGTGCATTTCGTACGCAGTCAACACCGCCGGCTCGCCGCTCCTGGGTCTCGACTATGCAGCGGCCGCGACGATCATCGACCAGGCCTTCTCCCACTGGCCGACCGCGAGCTGCTCCGATGGCGGGTCGCCGTCGGTCGCGGTCATGGGCCGGACCGGATTGACCTGCGACCGCGTCGAATACAACCCGACCGGGCCCAACGCCAACGCGATCCTGTTTCGCGACGACGGCTGGACCCACGATCCGGCGGCATACGCGCTCACCACCGTGGCGTTCAGCACGAAGACCGGGCAGATCCTCGACGCCGACATGGAGATCAACACGCCGTTGCTCACCGTCGGCGATCTCGATTTCGTGGTGACGCACGAGTCGGGGCATTTCCTCGGCCTCGATCACTCGCCGGATCCGACGGCGGTCATGTACTTTCAGTACGGCGGTGGCGCAGTGATGCCGCAACTCTCCGACGACGACCTGGCAGCGATCTGCACGGCCTATCCGACGTCGCGGTCGGCGCCCGCGTGCGACTTCGAGCCACCCAAAGGCTACGCCACCGACTGCGGCGGCGACGTCATCGCCGCTTGCGCCGTCGCGCCCGAGCCCCTGTCGCCCGAGGTCACGTCGTCGCCGGTGGCGTCGTCGCCCGGCTGGATCGACGGCCTGGCGATCGGCGCGGTTGCGCTGACGCTCGGGGTCCGTCGCCGGCGCCGCCGCGGGGTCGAATAGGTTGCGATGGTCTACCGGTTCCCGAGCGACGCAGTGGCGATCGCCGTCGTCAGCGCGCTTCTGGCGCTGGCGTTGCCCTCGCGCCCGGCGTTCGCGTACTGCCGAACCACGACCTGCGCCGTCTTGAAACCGCCTCCGTCGTGCAAGCGCGACCCGGAGACCGGTTGCTGGCAGGCGGGGATCCCGATCTTCTGGCCACAGCAGTGCATGTCGTACGCGGTCAACACCGGCGGCTGGCCGCGCTTGGGGCTCGACTATGCGGCGGCGACGACGATCATCGACGGCGCCTTTGCCCACTGGCCCACCGTGACCTGCGCCGACGGCGGGTCGCCGTCGGTCGCGGTCATGAGCCGCGCCGGTCTGACCTGCGACCGGGTCGAGTACAACTCGACCGGGCCCAACGCGAACGCGATCCTGTTTCGCGACGACCACTGGACGCACGACGCGGCGGCGTACGCGGTCACCACCGTGACGTTCAACCCGAGGACCGGGCAGATCCTCGACGCCGATATGGAGATCCAGACGGCTCTGCTCACCCCCGGTGACCTCAACTTCGTGGTGACGCACGAGTCGGGGCATTTCCTCGGTCTCGATCACTCGCCGGATCCGACGGACGTCATGTACGCGGGATACGACGGCGGCGCGGTGACGCCGTATCTCTCCAGCGACGACGTCGAGGCGATCTGCACAATTTATCCAACGTCGCGGTCCGCGCCCGCGTGCAGCTTCGAGCCCCCCAAGGGCTACGCCACCGACTGCGGCGGCGACGTCATCGCCGCTTGCGCCGTCGCGCCCGAGCCCCTGTCGCCCGAGGTCACGTCGTCGCCGGTAGCGTCGTCGCCCGGCTGGATCGACGGCATGGCAATCGGCGCGGTTGCGCTGACGCTCGGGGCCCGTCGCCGGCGCCGCCGCTAAAGCACTAGGCCAACCAGGACGGCAGCTTCGCGCGCAACGCGTGGTCGAGGCCGAGCACGCGCCCCGGCGGCGCGAACAGGAAGGTGAAGAAGATCGCGCCCACCAGCATGGCCGTTCCCGGCGGCACCAGACGCTCGCCCGAGGCGAACGCGAACGTGAAGAAGATCAGCGTGCCCAGGATCGCGAACAAGCGCGTGAACAGGCCCAGCACCATCGCCGCGCCGATCACCATCTCGCCCATGGTGACCAGCGCGCCGAAGATCTTGGGGTGGGCACGCGCGGTTTCGACCACCGGAACGATGAAGTGGTAACTCTTGTGGTCGCGGATCCACCCGTCGAGGATGATCAGCAGCGCCGTCCCGTGCAGCCAGCCGTCCAGGAACTTGTGGTAGCCGGCGAGCACCAACATCACGCCGACCAGCAGGCGCAACGGGAACAAGCACACGAGCGGGAACCGCTCACCCATCCGTTCACCTTGTACGACCGGCGATGCGCTGGCAAGTTTTGCCGCGTCGCGGACACGCGTCGGGCCTTTGCGCGATCGTGTTAAGTTCGGATCGTGTCCGAGACCAAACGCCCCGTGAGCCCCGACGCCGAGGAGATCCTCGGCCTCTACTTTCCCGTCCTCGACCACGGCTTCGTCTGCTTGGTCGACTACATGGGGACCGACGAGTGCATCGAGCGCGCGGCCCGGGTCAGCTACGGATACGGCACACGCAAGCGGTCGCAAACGCGGGGCCTGTTGCGCTATCTGCGGCGCCACAAGCACACCACGCCCAGCGAGATGGTCGAGCTGAAATTCCACTGTTGCATGCCGATGTTCATCGCGCGTCAGTGGATCCGGCACCGCACCGCCAACGTCAATGAGTACTCGGGGCGGTACAGCCTGATGCCCATGCTGTTCTACACCCCCGACGAGGCGCAGCTGCAGACGCAGAGCCGGCGCAACAACCAGGGGCGCAGCGGCGAAGCGGTCGGGCCGGCGCTGCACGCCGAGGCGGTGCGGCGCTGGAACGCCATCCGCCGCGAGAGCACCGAAGCTTACGAGTGGATGACCGGCAACGAGATCGCGCGCGAGCTGGCGCGCATCGACCTGCCGCTGTCCACGTATACGCAGTGGTACTGGAAGGTCGACCTGCACAACCTGCTGCACTTCCTCACGCTGCGGGTCGACGCTCACGCGCAGTGGGAGATCCAGGAGTACGGCCGGGTGATGGCGGGGATGCTCAAGCGGGTCGCGCCGATGTCGTACGAGGCCTGGATCGACTACGACGTGTGCGGCGCGCACTTCGGTCGCGCGGAGCTGGAGGCGCTGCGCACTCTGGTGAGCGCGGGCGCAGACGGGGTCAGCGCGGCGGCCGGCGCGTCCGGGACAACGCTCGATCGCGCGGCGCTCGGAGCGCGCGGGCTCTCGAACCGCGAGATCGACGAGCTGCTCGCGAAGCTGCGGCCCGCGCCGGTGCCGGATTTCGAGCTGGATCTCGCGACGGCGAAGAGCGGTGAGGAGTTCGCGCGCCGGTTCGAGGCTGCGGTTCCCAGTCTGGATCGCAAGGCCGGCGGCGGATCGCCGGCGGGGGGCGACTGAGCGCGGTCCTCGGCGCCGGCGCTGCGGCCGGCGTGCTGCTGGGGGTTCTCGCCCTTGGGAACGGTGTCGGTGGCGATGCCGGAGGGCCCGATTCTGGGGCGGGTGCGCCGGCCCCGCGAGATGAGCTGCGGTCGCCCCCGGCGGTCGCGCCCGCGGCGTTACCGGTGCCGTCTCCCGAGCCGGCAAGGCCGTCGCAGGGAGCGGTGCCCTCGGAGCTCGACGAGAACGTCCCCGATCGGGTCTGCCTCGACGGCCTGCGTGAGCGCCAGATCGCCTTCGTCGAATGGCCCACCAAAGGCATTCGCACGCCGGTGCGCATCCTGGGCCCGATCGGCGTGGTGCGGCTGCGCTCGCATGATCCGCGGCTCGCGGGCAAGCCGGCGCTGATGGACTGCGAGCTGGCGCGCGCGCTGTTCGAGACGGGACCCGCGTTTCGCGCGATCGGTGTGCGCGAGCTGCTGTACTCGGGCGCCTATCAGTACCGTACGCGGCACGGCTCCACCCGGCTCAGCGAGCACGCGCACGGAATGGCGATCGACGTGCACGCGTTCGTGCTCGACACCGCCGCCTCCGACAGCGGCGGTGGCACCGTGGTCGAGGTGTCGCGCGATTTCGAGCCGCGCGTCGGCAAGTGGGCCGTGCTGCCCGACGCCGCCGAGTGCGTCGGCCACCCGCGCACCGACGTCGGGCGCATGCTGCGCACGCTGGCGTGCCGGCTGCGCGCGAGCAGCGTCTTGCGCGAGGTCATCACCCCCGACGACAACGCCGACCACCACGACCACTTCCACCTCGAGGCGTATCCGGACGGCTACACGCGAGCGAGGGCGATGCTGTGGCGCAAGGCAACGGTCAACGACGACTGAGCGTGCGTTGAGAGGGGATCGGATCTTCAGCGAGTCACCCTCTCCCGCGGTCCGCCGGGGGAGAGGGCCGGGGTGAGGGCAGACCTTGCGAGGGTTGCCCTACACCAGCCTCAGACCCTCACAAACTCCCGAACCACTGGCTTGCCGTCCTTATCCAGTCCCAGCCGGCCGCCGTGGTGCTCAAGGTCGTGGCCCCACAGTACGATCCAGTCGTCCTCGATCGCGCGGTTGAACATGGCGCGCTTGGTCTCGACGGTGCGCGCCGGGTCCAGGTCGTAGCCCATCACGAACGGCAGCCGTGTGTGCACTGCGGTCGGCGCCAGGTCGCCGAGAAACACCGCGCGCGGCCCGCCGGGATCGCCGAGCAGCACCGATTGGTGGCCGGCGGTGTGTCCCGGCGTGGGCACCACCCAGACGCCGGGCGCGATCTCGGTCTCGCCCTCGACGATCTCCAGCACGTCGTTTTCCTGCAGCGGAAAGATGTTCTCCGCCAGATAGCTTGCGCGGTTGCGCTCGTGCGGGTGGGTCGCGTCCTCCCACTCGCGTGCCTGCACGATGTGGCGCGCGTTGCGAAACACCGGCTGCAGCGCGCCGCCGGCGCCGCGGCGCATGGTGCCGCCGCTGTGGTCGAAGTGCAGATGGCTCATGATCACGACGTCGATCGCGTCGGGCTCGAGCCCAACCTCGCGGAGCGCGTCGCCGATCGCGCGGTCGTGGTTGATCCCGTAGATGTCCTTGAGCTTGGGCGAGAAGTTGTCGCCGTTGCCAGTCTCGATCAGCACGCGCTCGCCCGCGGTCTCGACCAGCAGGCACTGCGTGGTGTACTCGACACGGTTCTCGTCGTCACACGACACCAGTTTCGACCAGATCGTCTTCGGCACGACACCATGCATGGCGCCGCCGTCGAGGCGGAAGTTTCCGCCGTTGAGCATGGTCAGCTTCAGATCGCCGAGCGCCAGCATCCGCCCCTCAGCCACCGAGTCTAGCAGGTACGGCCGATAGCCTCGAACGCGGACGAGCTCAATGCTCGGCGGTCTCCGGGGCCGGCGGCGTGGGCGCCGCCACGCCGATCGGGAGCGTGGCGGTTCCCTGGTCGGTGGAAGCGGGGGGCGTCGTCGGCGCGAGCGGCGCTGGCGCTGGCGCGGGCGGCGACTCGGCGGCGGGCGGTGGCTCGGACGGCGCCGCGGCCTCGGTCGCGGGCGATTCAACCGGCGCGGTCGCGGGCGTCGCCGCGTGCGCTCGTACCGGTGTATGGGTTGACACCAGGGTCGTCGTCGACTTCGCCGGCGCCGGAATGCCCGGCGGCGGGTTCTTCGGACGGCGCGACACGACCCAGTCGGCGACGCGTGCGACGTCGCCGAAGCGCGTGAGCTTTCCCTCGTTGGAGAGGAAGGACATGTAGTAAGTGTGCCCGTCGATCTTCGTCGCGATCACCAGGCAATAGCGCGCGTCGTCGTTGTAACCGGTCTTGCCGCCCAGCACTTGAATGTTGGTCCGCACCGCCGGCCGGTAGGTGTTGTTGTACGTGATGGGCGGCTTGCCGACCGGATGCGCGTCGTACTCCAGCCGATGCGTGATCGGTCCGAGCACCGGATGGTTCATCACCGCTTTCAGCATCGCGATCGTCTCGCGCGGCGTGGAGACGTTCTCCGTCGACAGCCCGGTCGGATCGTGGAAGCGCGTGTTCTTCAGCCCCAGCGCCTTGGCCTTGGCGGTCATCGCCGCGGCCAGTTGTGTTCCCGAGAGCTTCACCGCGCGCCCCAGCGCCGGGATCGCGCGGTTGTCCGAGCCCATGAGCGCCGCGTGGAGCAGATCCCGGTTCGACAGCGTCATCCCCTCGAGCAGGCGCGACTTCGCGCCGCCGCGGGCGACGTCGAGGTCGGCCTTGGCGATCGTCGAGAGTCCCTCGAGCTCGAGCCCGCGGTCCATGACCACCAGCGTCGCCGCCAGCTTGGAGATCGAGGCGATGGGGCGTTCCTTGTCGGGGTTACGCGCGTAGAGCTCGTGCCCTGTATCGTCGAGCACCAGCGCGCCCAGCGCCTGGATGTTGGGCAGGCCGGCCTTGATCGCGACGACGTGACGCTCGAGGAAGACGTGCTTCTTCGCGGCGGCGCGCCCGTGCGTGTGGGGACGCGCGTGCGATCTGGCGGCGCCGGTCTTCTTCTTGTTCGGGCCGTTCGGCGCCGCGTACGCGGTCGAGGTCAGCGCCGGTATCGTCGCGAGCCACACGCCCGCCGCAGCGACGGCGGCCCAACCGGGAAGAAGCTTTCGCACCGCCCAAACGTTATGGAATCCGGAGCCGCAGGGCAAGTAAAGCCTGCGGCGTTCGGGCGACTCACGGCAGCAGCAGAAGGTGAAGGTCGAGCAGGTTCGAAGTCCCCGGCCCACGCACCGTGTCGCCGATCGACGCCAGCACCGGCAGGCTGTCGAACGCCCGCAGCGCGGCCGCGGGGTCCAGACCCTGCGCGCGGGCACGCTGCCAGGTCGTCCCGTCGACGATCCCGCCCGATACGTCGGTGTTGCCGTCGCGGTCGTCGGTGCCCGCGGCCAGGAACGCGACGCGCGAACGCAACGCCTCGGGAAGCTCAGCCAGCTCGCGCGCGACCAGCAGCGCCAGGTGGGTCGCGCGTCCGCCTCGTCCGGCGCCCGCCGGCAGCACCACGCGCGGCTCGCCGTTGCCGACCAGAACTCGCGGCGCGTCCCCGCTCGACGCCGGAGCGTCGTCCAGCTCGCGCCGCACGCGCGCGCCGATCGCGGCGGCATGGACCTCGACCGTGTCCTCGACGTCGAGCGCGAGCGTCCCCGCGTGGCAGCCGGCACGGGCGAGCGCGGCGCGCGCCTCGTCGACCACGCGCGCCGGGCCGGCCAGCACGCGGTAGTCGACGTGAGCGAGCGCGCCGCTTGCCGGCATGGGTGTGTCGGGGATTTCGCCGCGCGCGCCGCGGTCGAGGTGCGCGCGCGCCGCCGCCGGCAGCTTCGCTCCCAGGCGCCCGACGACCGCGATCGCCTCCGTGAACCGGCTGGGGTCGGGCGAAAACGGTCCTGACCCGATGGTTGCGGGATCGTCGCCGATGACGTCGGAGAGGGCGCGCACCGCGATCGGCGCCGTCGTCTCCAGCCCCAGGCGGCCGCCCTTGATCGCCGACAGGTGCTTGCGCACGACGTTGAGCTCGCGGATGGTTGCGCCCGCGCGCGCCACCGCGGCTATGGCGTCCCGCTTGTCTTCCCATGACAGTCCGTCCGCGGGCGCGCACAGCAGCGACGACGCACCGCCCGACAGCAGCACCAGCAGGCGCGCCGATTCGGCGGGCGCGCCGGCGCCGGCGCCGATCGAGCGCACGAAGGCCAGCACCGCCTGTGCGGCGGCGACGCTGCGCGCGGTAGGGTGGGGATGGTCGGCGACGATGATCAAGGTCGGCGAGGAGAGGGCGGCGGCCTCGGTCAGCGGCGTTCCGTCGGCCGACGCCGGGACCACCGCCAGCGTGCGCGGTGCTCGCGGCGCGAACGCCGGGCGCGGATCGCTGCGCCGCGCGAGCGCGCAGCCGCGCAACATCGGCAAGGCCACCTTTCCGACCGCGAGCACATGGGTCGCCGCCGCGAAAGCGGGGTCGGCGCCGGCCTCCTCCGCGACCAGGCGCTGGCCGTCGACGCACCCCGCGACCTCCTGGAAAAGGCGCGTGAGCTGGCCGCGTGGATCCTCCGCGGACACCGCGCCGTCCCCTCAGGCACTGGTCGGCGCGGTTGGTGCGCCCTGGGCGGCGGTCGCGGCCGTCTCCAGCTTGGCTCGGCGGCGCCGCCAGCTCGGCGCGTACTTGGTCTTCGCGAGCGAGACCGCCAGCATGAGCGCCGTCATCGCCACGAAGCCGACCGTCGCCCAGGTCATGTTGAGCCGGCCGTGCAGCCGCCCCGACACCATGCCGTAGCAGAGGTCGACGTGGATCCAGTAGACCAGCAGCGACGTACGCCCGAACTGGCGCATCACCGAGAATCGATCGCCGAGCAGGCGGCAGACCAGCCAGCCGGCCGTCGCCATCGGTCCGATCATGCCGAGGCGGTAGATGAACGCACCCGGCCCCATCTGCTGCACGACATCCGACGGGTAGTGGATGATGTACGGGTTGATCTTTCGCACGAGGGTCACGCCGTAAATCAGCGCGAACCCGACGATTCCGGTGAGCAAGAACACCAGCGCTTCGCGCCGCCTCGAGATGCGCGCCTGCCGCACCCAGATATGCCCGATGGCGACGCCGCAGAGCGGCCAGGCCGCCCAGGGGAACAGCGGGAACCAGGCCATCGGGCGCTCGCCCCCGAAGTACGACGAGATCGGTCGCGGGATGAAGTCGGGGAAGTGCATGGGGCCGATGATCGGTCCCAGCGCCAGTACGACCGCGGTCGCGAGCAGGGCCACGCCGATCTGCGGGCGCCCCTTGCGCGGGGCGACGATGAAGGCGATCGCCATCATCGAGGCGCCGATGCAGTTGAGGATGTCGATGCGGAACAGGTTCATCGGGTCGCCGCCAAAGCCGGACAGCGTGAACTCCTGCAGGCGGAACAGGTAAGCGAGCAGGAAGATCTCGAAGCCGCGCTTCACCACGCCCCGCACCATCGTGGCCCGGTCGACGTTCTTGGCGATCTGCGCTTCGAAGCGGATCGCCAACGAGACGCCGACCAGCAGCAGGAACAGGCGCGCCGGCACGCCGCCCCAGAATCGGGTCCAGCCGTAAGCGACCGACACCCGCTTGACCGGGTCGCTGACCCAGGCGTCGTAGAGGTGAGTCTGGATCATCAGCACGACCGCGAATCCGCGCAGCCAGTCGATGGCGTCGAGCCTTCCGGCAGAGCTCGACCGGGCGCGCGCGGGTGTGGCGCTGGGGCTGGAGGTGGACGCGGCTATCGCGGGTG
>Ga0265339_10001271_pt1 | contig 18874 bp, 16 predicted proteins | sample 4CB219metaG_FD_202085 | JGI IMG/M metagenome (GOLD analysis project Ga0265339, IMG submission 202085) | Rhizosphere microbial communities from Carex aquatilis grown in University of Washington, Seatle, WA, United States - 4-CB2-19 metaG | ecosystem: Host-associated > Plants > Roots >... | reverse complement strand
GATGAGGGTGTAGGTTCCGGCGGGAACATCGCCGCTGAAGGAGCCGTCTTCGCCCACCTTGAAGACGCCCTGATCCTGGGTTTGCGCGGAAAGGCCGGGGCCGGAAGCGGCGCGCGTCGTCTGGCGAGCGGTGATCGTGCCGCCGTTCTGGGGGGCGCCGGTCGGGTTAATCACCTGACCGTGAATCTTGCCCATGGGAACACCTTGCTGCGCCAGTACGGGGATCGCGGCAAATGCCACAAGGCCAAGCCACAGTGGAAGAATACGTTTCATTTTCTTTCTTCTCCTTAGGAGCGACGCGAAACAAGTGCTCGCGGGCTCACAGAATCAACATTCCTCAATCCACCCCGCGCGGAGAACCCCAGGCGGAGTGTGGGACGGGAGCACAGAAAACCCCTGCCGCTTCACGCGTCCAGCACAGCCAAAGTTAAACCAATTCAACGATCAAGACAAGGGCCGGGGCCCGGAGGAGCGGCGCCGGAACCGTCTCGCAGCCGGCGGAAATGGCGTCGGCGACGTAAACGAGCTGCTGCTGCATCCGGAACAGCTCCGAAGTTCATGTTAAGGCTCGCGGTTGCCGATGCATTGTGGCGCGGATCACACTCTAGAATAGCTTCATGGGACTGACGATCCGGCCAGCCACGCCTGCGGATGTAGCGCAGATACTCACGTTCATACGGGCATTGGCGGCGTATGAACGCGAACCGGACGCCGTGGTGGCGACCGAAGAAGACCTGCTGCGCCACGGTTTTGGTCAGAACCCGTATTACCAGTGCCTGATGGCTGAGTGGGATGGCGAAATGGCGGGCTTTGCCCTCTATTTCTACGACTATTCCACTTGGCTGGGACGGCCAGGGATCTATCTGGAGGACGTGTTTGTGGACCCGCCGCTGCGAGGGCTCGGCATCGGCAAAGCCCTGCTCCAGCGGCTGGCGGCAATCGCGCTTGAAAAGGACTGCGCGCGGCTGAAGTGGCAGGTCCTGGACTGGAATGAGCCGGCAATCGAGTTCTATCGCGGGCTGGGCGCGGAGTTCATGGACACCTGGCGCAATGTGCGCGTGACCGGGGAAGCGCTGCGACGGCTGGCTGAGGGCGAAAACGGCGTCCGGCCAATTGACCAGGAAGCCGGCGAAAAAACGGAAAACTCCATCAACATGACGGAGACGGCGGGAGCGCAGTGATGATCCGCGTCATCGGCGGCGGCCTGGCCGGCCCTGAAGCGGCGCTGACCGCGGCACGGCTGGGCTGCGAAGTGGATCTCTACGAGATGCGGACGACGGTGGATGGCAAGCCGCGCCTGACGCCTGCCCACCAGACCACCGACTTCGGCGAGCTGGTCTGCTCCAATTCGCTCAAGAGCGAGTCGCCCAATACTGCGCCGTGGCTTCTGAAGCAGGAGATGCGCAGAGCCGCTTCCCCGCTCTTGCGTCTGGCGGACGAAACCGCGGTGCCCGCGGGTCACGCGCTGGCTGTCGATCGCGTCGAGTTCTCGCGGCGCATCTCTGAGGCGATTGCAGCCGAGCCACGAATTCGCGTGATTCGCGAGGAAGTCACAAATCTCGCCCAAATCGAGGACGGCACAACGTGCACCATAGTGGCCACGGGGCCGCTGACCTCAGACGCGCTGAGCCGCGAGATTCAGCGCGTGACCGGCTCCGGTCACCTGGCGTTCTACGATTCAATCTCGCCCATCGTGGAAGCGGATTCCATTGACATGGAGCGAGTGTACTTTGCGGCGCGCTGGGATAAGGGCACGGCCGACTACATCAATTGCCCCTTCACTCGCGAGGAGTACGGCCGGTTTGTGGACGCGCTGCTCGCCGCCGAGCCGGCCGAGGAAAAGGAGTGGGAGAAGCTCGAGTATTTTGAGGGCTGCCTGCCCATTGAGGAGCTGGCGCGGCGGGGACGCGAGACTCTGAGCTTTGGCCCCATGAAGCCGGTGGGCCTGCGCGACCCGCGCACCGGCAAAATACCCTGGGCGGTGGTGCAGTTGCGCAAGGAAAACCTGCGCGCGGACAGCTACAACCTGGTGGGATTCCAGAACCACTTGAAGTGGGGCGAGCAGGCGCGTGTGCTGCGGCTCATTCCAGGCCTCGAGAACGCCCGCTTCCTGCGCTTTGGGCAGATTCACCGCAATACTTACATCTGCGCGCCGGCGCTGCTTGACGATCTGCTGCGGCTCAAGTCGCAACCCTCTTTGATGTTTGCGGGACAGATCTCAGGAGTGGAAGGCTACACGGAGTCGATTGCCACCGGCATGCTGGCGGCCTTGTATGCGGCCTCGCTGGCGCGGGGCGAGGAACCCGCGAGCGTTCCGCGGATAACGGCGCTGGGTTCGCTTGTGAACTACATCACACACGCCGATCCACGCCACTTCCAGCCTGCAAACATCACTTTCGATCTGCTGGAACCTCTGGAAGAAGAATTGCGTAAGAAACTGCGAGACAAGAAGGAGCGGCACCGGTTGCAGTGCGAGCGCGCCCTGGCGGCGTTTGACGCCTGGTGGGCAGCGCGAACCTCTGCGCCGGGGACGCGCGCTTCGGGCCAGTGCGACACAGCGTCTTTGCGCGCAACATAGTCATCATTCTGTGGTACGCTGGCCCCTCGCAGGAGGAATGCCATGCAATTCGTTACTGCCGCTGAGGCGGTCTCGCCCGCGCTCAATCGCACCGCCTCGCTGCTGTTCCGGCCGTTCCGCTGGGGAACCTTTCTCAAGCTCTGTGCCGTGGCGGTTCTTACTGAAGGCGCTTCAGGCAATTACCGCATGGGCAACTCCGGCCATCGTGCGTCAACAACAGTGTCTCCGCATGTGATGACCTCTATTCCTGACGGATTTATCCCGCTGCTGATCGTGTTTGGCATTCTGGCCCTGGTGATTGGCATCGCGTTGTTTTACCTGATCGTGCGGCTGCGCTTCGCGCTCTTCGATTGCCTGATCCATCAAACCCGCTATCTGCGGACCGGATGGCACCTTTACCGCGATCAGGCGTGGCGCTTCTTCCTGTTCAGCATCGTCATCGGCACCGCCTTCCTGGTTGTTGCCGTGGCTGCGCTCGTGCCCTTCGCGTCAGGATTTATTCATCTTTATCGCGAGAGCCAGGCCACCAACCACTTCGATGTCGGCGTCATGATCGGCCTGGTTATTCAGCTTCTGCCGGTCATCCTCGGGCTGGTGCTGCTCGGAGTTGTGCTGGACGTGGTCACGCGCGACTTCATGCTGCCCCACTTCGCCTTGGAGAATGCATCCGCCGGCGAAGCCTGGGGCGCCGTATGGGACCGCGTCGTCGCCGAGAAGGGCGCGTTCGTGTTCTACGCGGTGCTCCGGGTGCTGCTGCCCTTCCTGGCCATGATCGGCATCTTCATCCTGATGATCATTCCCGTCGTGATTGTGTTCGGATCATTGGGAGTCTTCATGGCGATGATTCATGCGTCTCCGGCGGGCGCATCTCCCATCGGGATCTTCTTTGAGGTCATCACGGGTATGGTGATGTTTGTCGCCGGTCTGCTGCTGGCTATCTGCTTCGGAGGCCCGCTCTCCATCGCCATCCGCAACTACGCGCTGGTGTTTTACGGCGCGCGCTACCAAACGCTGGGAGACATCCTTTATCCGCCAATGAAGCCGGCCACCGCCGCGCCCCGGCCCGGATGATGGGTAAGATTGGGCATCCCGCGCCGCGCCAGGGAAAGCGGCGTCCCCGTTTGGGCAAGCCGCGCTCAGAGGCCGGCGCATGAAGCCTCTCTCAGCTTCGCAGGCCCTTGCTCCCGCGTTCCGACGATCATGGCTGCTTCTCTATCGCCCGTTTCAATGGAGCAGCAATCTGAAACTGACGACCGCCGCCGTGGCCACAAGCTGCTTCGTGGTCAATTTCCGCTATACCTTTCCCGGCGCGCAGGCAATTGAGATCCCGTCGATTCCGGCAACCTTCCAGCAGGCCGGCGGATTCGGCCTTCTCACGCTCATCGCGGCGCTCCTCCTCATTGATCTCTTCGTCCTCTTCTTCTACTTCATGGCGCGCCTGCGTTTTGCCCTTTTCCATTCTCTGGTCCATGCCGGCCGCACTCTTGCGCCAGGGTTCAAACTCTATGAACGCCAGGCGGCCAGATTCTTCCGCGCCAAAATCGCGGTGTGGCTCTCCATCGCCGGTCTGGTCGCCGCGATTGTTGTCGTGGCGGCGGTCGTCATATTCAGCGTCGCCACTCTGCGCACACCGGATGGCAAATTCGATACCGGGGTCTTCCTTGTCCTGTTTTTCCCCACCATCGGATTCGCCGCTTTCGTGGCGATTTTCAGCATCCTCTTGCAGATCGTCCTCAACGACTTCATCCTTCCTCACATGGCCCTCGAGAACGCCTCGCTTGGAGAGGCATGGCGATCGGTGCGCAAACGCATCCGCGCCGACCGGGAGTCATTCTTCTCCTACTTCCTACTGCGCATCCTTATCCTCGTCGTCGCCGGTCCCATCCTCGCCGTGCTTGCTTTTCTGCTTCTCTGGCCGGTGTTCTGGGCCCTTGGCGCCTCCGCCACGGGCTACGCCACACTCCTCGATGACGCCACCGGTTTCCTTGGCGGCCTTCAGGTTGCGTCAACCATCCTGTTTTCCGCGGCCGCCGCTCTGGTAGGTGCGGCCGGCTCGGCTCTGCTCGGCGGACCGCTCATGGTCTTTCTTCGCGCGCACGCGCTTTACTTTTACGGAAGCCGCTTCAAGGCGCTCGGCGATGCCCTCGATTCGCAGGTGCCTCTGGAGTCGCCCGTCCCGGCCTGAAAGTGCCACAGCGCTCGCGGCGTTAAGATGATCCATATTCTCAACGGGAAGGAACAACGTGAACGTCACTGTCTGCGAACGCATGATTTCAATGACGCCGGAATACGACATCACCGCGCCAGGCGCTGATTACTACGCGCGGAAGGCCTTCTTCGCCCTCAATGACCACCTCGAATTGAAGGATGGAGAGGGCAAGGTTATAGCCACCATTCAGGGCTTCTTTTCGCTCATCCGGGATAAGCATGAGTTCCAGCTGGCGGACGGGAGGGTCTATCAATACCAGCGCAAACAGCTCTGGAGGCCCGTCGACGTTTGCGAAGGAAACGGAGAACAGTACCTTATCTACGAGCACAGAGGCCTGAAATGCTCGGTCTTTCATGATGATCGGCAGATCACCGCCTTTGAGAAGAACAGGGTGGCGTTGGGCAATGGCAACGAATACGAAATTCGGATGGACTCCGATGCCGACGTGATCGTAATCCTCTGCATTGTGCTGACCATGAATTCCGCTGACGACAGCAACAAAGAAACCGTGACAATCGACTTCGGCAACATTGGCCCTGAAGCGCGGCCCTTTGATGAGAGCTGGGAGCCGCGCTGAGCCAGATCTGCAGGCACAATGGGCGGGAACGGGAATGCATCTGCGCCTTTGGGAACCTTTCGCCCCCTCGCAGTGTCCAACTCAATAGGGGCTGGCGCGCAGTGCGTGCGCACAAAAGCTGTACCCTGTAAGTTGGAGAGGTTCATGCGTTTTGCCGCCACCGTTCTTGCCGCATCGGCTCTCATCCTGCCGGCCGCGGCGCAAAAGAAGCCCGCCCCCAGGCCCCGGCCCAAGGACGCGGTCACCGTCTCGGTGCCGCGTCCACCCTTGCCTGAGTCCTTTGCGGGTTGGGCGTCGGACGCGCCTCTAAAGCCCCTGGCCGACGCCGCGCAGGCTGACAGCGCCAACGCCGCGGCGCTGAAGGAGTACGGATTCGAGAGCGGCCTGGAAACCTCCTATAAGCGCGACGGCGAAACACTCTCAGTGCACATGCTGCGTTTCGGCGACCTCAGCGGCGCTTACGGCGCCTACACTTTCTATCGCGGCAGCGGCTGGCCCCGGGAGGAGATCGGCACCGGCGCGGCCTCTGACAAAAATCGCGTGCTGTTCTGGCGCGGCAATCTCCTGGTGGACGCTAACTTCTCGCGTGTCGGCGCCATGTCGGCCTCGGAGATGCGCGAATTCCTGAGCCAGGTACCCGCAAGCCAGGGCGCCAGCGCGCAGCCGCCCCCGCTCCTGGCCAATCTGCCGCAGAAATCGATCGAGAGACAGACAATGCATTACGCGCTCGGGCCCGTGGGCTATGCCGGTTCGGGCGGCGTGCTGCCCGCGGAACTGGTCGGCTTCGATCGCGGCGCCGAAACCGTGACCGCGGACTATTCTTTGTCCTCGGGGCCGGCTACGCTCACGCTCATCAACTACCCCACGCCGCAGATGGCCGCGGCCATGGAGCCGAATATCCGCGCCTACATTCAGGCGGGAAGCAAGGCTCAGCCGGCCTTCCCCAAGCCGCTCGCAGATTCCGATCAGGCCTCGCTTGAGGTTCGCCGCAGCGGCCCCATCGTCGCCCTAATCTCCGGCGACGCCATTCCCGACGAGAGCCACAAGCTCATCGAGAGCGTCCACTACGACGCCGAACTGGTTACCATTCCGCAGCCCACCGAATCGGAGGTGCACAAGACCGGGCGCCTCCTGCTCGGGATAGCCACGCTGGTCGTCATCGGCTCGGTAGCCGCCATTTTGCTCGGACTTTTCCTCGGCGGAGGCAGGGCGCTGTACCGCATGGCGAGAGGCAGGCCGATTTCCTCAGTCTACGAAGTCGAGTTCATCAGCCTCGATCTGAGGGGGTTTATCGCCAGCCGGAATGCCGAATCCTCCGGAGGGCATCCGAAGGGTTAATGAAGAGGCGCAACCCTGTGGAAAAGTAGGTGCAAATCGCACAAAACAGGGCGGAAACCCTAGAAAACAGGGAACTAAAAAGGAGAACAAAGGACGAAACACTTTGTTTGTGACGCCACTCCGATTGGCCTCTAAATAACACAAAATACACTACTTAAATTATTCAGAATTCTCCTTGACACCCGAATGACCGGAACCTACTATGCAGCCAGAAAGTTCTGATGGCTTTGCCTCCGTTGGAACTATTCTCCCTGAGGAAGAGCTGCCCTGTTGCCGGGCGGCTCTTTCCGTTTTTTGCCCCGCAAATTCCGCTTATGCCTGCGCGTCCGCGGCCGCAGGTTCACTCCACTCATGCCCGCACGATTCGCAGAGCCATTTGTTCGAGGGTTCGGTGTCGATGAGCACCGGATCGGCCGTGCGGCATTGCGGACACGTCGGCATTTCGTACTCCGGCACCGTCATTTGCGATTGCTCGACGATATCCGCCGGCACCGGTTGCGCCACGATCCGCTGCGCGTCTTCAAGTTGATCGGCCGCTACGCTGACGCGGTACGTCTCAGGGTTCAAAAACCAGCTTTCGATTCCCGCGCGCCGCAGCATCTCCATGCGCTGCAACGCCTCTGCTCGCGTGGCGTATTCATCCAGTTCAGTCTTCCACGTTAATTCGCCGGGCTCGCTCTCCGCGTCGGATTCTTCCTCAGCGGCCATGCGCTCCTCGGCGCGCGCCAATGCGTCGGTTTCCTCCTCATCCTGCGCTTCAGTAATCGCGCGCATCTCCCCCAGGCCGCGCCTCTCCAATTCCTGGCCCAGGGCGAGTTGCGCTCCCCGGGTCAGGCTCTCAATATCCTCGGCCAGGTCCAGCAGATCTTCATCGTCAAGCGTCGAGTAATGCGCCGCAAACCGCATGCGATCCTGCTCGGCCCGCGGATCCAGCGGCGCCGCCTCCACCGGGAGCGCAGCGCGCATCGGCTGAGTCGCCGGCTTGCTCGCTTGCTGAGCGGCCGCCCGTGGCCGCGGCGCCAGGGGCTCGCCCAGCCCGCGCTTCTTCATCTCGTCGCGCAACACCTGCTGCGCCAGCTCGGTCAAATCGTTGTAGCCGCGCGCCAGCTCCAGCAGCTCTCCATCGTACATGCCGGCGTAGTGCTCACTCAGCCTGCGCCATTCCTGGTCGGGACTCTCCTGCATAGTGGGTGATCTCCCCTTTTATGCCGCGCAACAGCAATGCATGCGGCTGCGCGGCCAAGCCTCAACTTTACCCAAAACGGGCCGGACGTTACAATCGTGAAGAGCGCGCCGACGTAGCTCAGTTGGTAGAGCAGCTGATTCGTAATCAGCAGGTCATCGGTTCAAGTCCGATCGTCGGCTCCATTCCCTCCCGCCCTCTCGTTTTGTCCTCCCACGCTATTCCCCATTCCCGCGGGAACCAGATCAGGTACTGCTTATCCACGCACTTTTTATTGAGCATTGAGTTACTGTCTGCTTATCCACTTGTATTCTTGGCATAATCGCAGCGGGAACGGATTCTCCGCCTCAGATTCCGGGAGCACATCCGGGATCGGCTCGCGGAGCAGCCGGAGTGAACTCGGAGTCAGCACCGGGGAGACCCACGGGAGCCTACGAAGAGTGAGCAGCTTTAGTCGTCAGGATGTGTTGCGGATCCTTCAGATCAGTTCCCGCCAGTTGCTGGGGTGGGAGCGAGCGGGCCTGATTCCTTCCCAGCAGGCCTACACGTTTCAGGACCTCGGGCAGTTGCGCACGCTGCGTTCGCTGCGCGCTGAAGACGTGCCTGCCGCCTCCATCCGCCACTCCATTCTTGCCATGAAAGCCGTGGCGGGGATGGCCAATCCCCTGCTTGAGGCCACCGTGGTCCGCACCGGAAGCACCCGCATCGCCTTCCGCCATCACGGCGCCATGGTGGACCCCATCCGCCGCCAGTTGCTCTTCGACTTCGAGCGTGCGGGACAAAAAGATCCGCTGGGAGAACCGGAGCCGCTGCGCCCAGGCGAGTCGCAGCGCCGGCTCCAGGATCTCTTTCTCAGCGCGGTGCAGGCTGAAGAAGGTGGCGACAAGCAGCGCGCCATCGAGATCTACCGCGAAATCGTTGCCGCCGATCCCTCCTATGCCGCCGCCTACATCAACCTGGGCACCATTTACTTTCATCTGCGCCAGTTCGACCGCGCCGAGGAACTCTACCGCCGGGCCAGCGAGGAAGACCCGGATTACGTTCTCGCGTTCTTTGACCTTGGCAACGTACTGGACGAACTGAATCGGATGGAAGAGTCCATCGCCGCCTACCGCCAGGCAGTCACCCTCTCGCCCGGCTATGCTGACGCACACTACAATCTGGCCCTGGCTTTGGAGCGTAAGGGCGAACTGCGCCAGGCCCTGCGCCACTGGCGTGCCTACCTGCGCATCGATCGCAACGGTCCCTGGGCCGACCATGCGCGTGGCCAGATTCACAAGATCCTGGGCCGGGAAAAGATGGCGATCGCCTGGCGCAGCCCCGGATACGTGCCGCCCCGCGCCGCCAAACCCGCCCTCCGCATCGCTCCCCAGGACAGCTACGCATGGGATGATGACGAGCCTGCCTGAGCCTTCGCTAACCTCCAGCCGCCAGTTTCCATCTAATTAAAGGCGGCCGTCTCCTCGTAAGTGGCGGGTTTTATGGGTTCCGCACCACAACTTTGCTGAACATTCAGAGTCTATGCAATGTGACGCCCATGGGCGGTCCCGGGTACCCCTTAAGCTGAAATGCCCCGGCCCGATGGTCGCTGATTTGTGCGTTCGATTTTTCCCTTTCGCCTTGGCGCCTGGCCCCCAATCCGCGCCTCGGCTGGAATCTCGCCCCGTATGAAGCTCTCACCGGGGACTTCTCACTCGTGCAGTACACAAGGAAAAGACAATGAAGACCATGACTCCCTCCCTCCCGCACAGGCATACCCGGATCTTCGGGGCCGTCGCGGCGCTTCTGGTGTCCGCCGCAATTATGGCCGCGCAAACGCCTGCGGCCCGCATTCGGACCCAGATCGATTCCTCCCAGCTCTCGCCCATCCCTGGCTCTCAATATGCGCTCGCGGGCGTGGCTGCCGATCTCGGCCGGATGCCCTCGAGCACCCCCATCCACGGCATCGCGCTCCAATTCAACCGCTCCGCCGCGCAGCAGGCCGCTCTTGACGCGCTGATTGAAGCGCAGCAGAATCCCGCCTCGCCTCTCTACCACCAGTGGCTCACTCCGGACCAGTTCGCCGCCCGCTTCGGCGTCGCCCAGTCCGATATAGATAAGGTGCAGAACTGGCTCCAGCAGCAGGGATTCACCATCGATACGGTGAACCGCAGCCACACCGCCATCCGTTTCTCCGGATCGGCGGCCCAGGTGGAATCGGCCTTCGCCACCCAGATGCACTTCTACCAGGCTGACGGCCAGCGGCACTTTGCCCCTTCCACGGCGCTCTCCGTGCCATCGGCCATCGCCTCCGTCGTGGTGGACGTCCACAACCTCTCTGACTTCCGCCCCCACGCCGCCCACATCGTCCCGCGCGGCAACTTCACCTCCGGCCAGACCGGCAACGTGTTTTTCGCGCCGCCTGACATCGTAACCACCTACGACATTGGCCCGCTCTACAGCGCCGGCGTGCACGGAAATGGCCAGACCATCGCCATCATGGGCCAGTCCGCGGTCAACGTCACCGATATCGAGAGCTTCCAGTCCGCTGCCGGCCTGCAGAAGAAGGACCCCAATCTGGTGCTGGTCCCGGGGACGGGCGACTCAGCCGTCTTCAGTGGCGATCAATCCGAGTCCGACCTCGATCTGGAGTGGTCCGGCGCCATCGCTCCCGGCGCCAACATCGTCTTTGTTTACACCGGCAGCAGCTCCAATTTCGGCGTCTACGATGCTGCCAGCTACGCCATTGATGAGGGCATCGGCAACATTATCAGCATGAGTTACACCACGTGCGAGCTCGATCCATTTCTGACCTCCGCATACGTGACTGGCCAGGAAGCCATCTTCCAACAGGCAGCCGCGCAGGGCCAGACCGTGGTATCTGCCTCCGGTGACGCGGGCTCCGCTGCCTGCTTTGGCGATACCAATGTCGGTTCCACCACCGCGGCGCAATCGCAGGAAGCAGTCAACTACCCAGCCTCCAGCGCCTGGATCACCGGCGTCGGCGGCACAGAGATCAGCACCCTGGACGTTGCCGGTGGCACCAATTTCTCCCAGTACTGGTCCACCAACGGCAACAACGACGTGATCGGCTCCGCCAAGCAGTACATCCCTGAAGTGGCCTGGAACGACAACACCGCCAACTGCGGCCAGCTCGATTGCCTTGCCTCCACTGGAGGCGGCGTCAGCACCAGGATCGCCCGGCCCTCATGGCAAACCGGCGTTCCCGGCATTCCCTCCGGCAGCATGCGCCTTGTCCCGGACATTGCCTTCTACTCCTCGGCCGGCCTGCCCGGATATCTCTACTGCACCAGTGACACCAGCGCATGGGGAACCAGCCAGACCGGCAGTTGCGGAGCCGGCTTCCGCGCAAATTCGAATGACAGCACGCTCACCGTTGCCGGCGGCACCAGCTTTGCCACGCCCATCTTTGCCGGCATGATCGCCCTGCTCAACCAGAACGGCAAGTACGTCTCCGGAGCCGGCCTGGTGAACAAAACTCTCTACGCCCTGGCCGCCAACAGCACGATTTACGCCGCTGATTTCAACGACGTCACCCAGGGAAACAACAACTGCACCGTGTCCACCGATTGCGCAACCAACGTCGGCTTCTCCGCCGGCGCCGGCTACGACGAAGTGACCGGGCTCGGCTCGGTGAATCTCGCCAAGCTCGCCGCCGATTGGCCGCTGAATACCGGAAGCTCCGCCGCTCTTATCGGCACCAGCGTTTCAGTTCAGGCCGCCAATGCCACGCCGCTACAGAACCAGAGCGACATCTTCACCATCACCGTCACTGACGGCAGCGGCAATCCTGTGACCACCGGAACCGTCACCCTCCAGGTTGACGGCGGCACCAACTGCGGTGGGCTCAGCGGCGCCCAGTGCGGCGGCACCACCGTAGCCGGCCAGACCCTCAACGCCAGCGGCCAGGTCGCTTACACCGCAACCTTCGCTAACTCGGGGATCCACTCCATCGTGGCCCAGTACTCCGGTGACGCCACCCATGCCGCCTCCACTGGCGTCGGCTCGGTCTCCATCGCCGTCGTCAGCTCCGGCAAGGGCACCATCTCTGCCGCGGCCACACCGCCCACGCTCACCGTAACCCGGGGAACCTCGGGCACTGAGACCATCGCCATTACCCCGGCCGGCGGCTACACCGGCACCGTCCTCGTCAACATCGACTTCGGCACCCAAGGTGACAGCCAGCTCTCCAACCTCTGCGCCGGCTTCTCCACATCCAACACCGCCGGCCTCGGAGAAGTGCTGATAACCGGAACGCAATCCGGCTCCATTGGCCTGCTCCTTGACACTAACGCCTCTGACTGTACCGCCGGCGGCATGGTAAAGCGTGGCCTGGTTCCATTGCGTAACTTCATGAAAGGCGGCCTGGCCAAGAACTCTCCGCCCACTCCACCCGCTCCCAGCCGCAACCCGCTACCGCCCGCGATGGCCCTCGCCGGTCTCCTGCTTGCCGGATTCCTTGGCCGCCGCTCCCGCCGCTTCCGCAACCTGGTTGTGGTGCTCGCACTGGCTGCCGCAGGAATGTTCATCTCCGCCTGCAGCAGCTCCGTTTCCACCTCCGGAGGACCACCCAACCCGCCCAAGGGAACCTACAACGGAACTTTCACCGCCAATGACTCCAGCACCAGTTCCATCGCCGCAACCACAACCTTCACGTTCGTCATCGACTGACGAACCGAAATCGTTTCCTTCTCGGGCAGGCCTCGAAAGAGCGCCTGCCCTTCCTTTTGTTCTCACCCATAGTCTTCGATCAACGTCAACGAAGCTGTGCCCGTTCATCACAGCTTCATCGTGACTCGCTGGCTCGCAGACTCGCCGGGTCGCTCCCACAGGTATACTTCTGTCCACGCCCCCACCCCATGCAAATGACGCTGGGCAAAAGAGGCTGACCAATAAATGAAGAAGATGAAAACTGCCGTTTTGCTGATCCTCGTTCTGTCAACGGCAAGTCTCGCCTCCGCGCAACCGTCGGATTCAGTCACACTCGAACCGGTGAAGCAACTACGCAAAGGCGTGGATGCCTGGCCGCTGATCGCGAATCCCACCACGCCTGCGGAGCAGCATATCAACGCCACGCTCAGTCGCCTCAACCAGCGAATGCAGCAAAGCCTTCGCGACTGCGACCAGAGCGCGCGGGACGCTTTCAAGGAGTTGGGCAGCGACGCTCCAAAAGGTCAGGACCCCACAGCGGACGACTGGCAGCGCACCATCAAAGTGACAATGACCGGACCGTTGTTCCTGAGTATCGTTGCCAGCGATGATACCTCCTGCGGCGGCGCCCATCCCGATACCGATACCCTGGCCATGGTCTTCGACCTGACCACCGGCAGGCCGGCGAACTGGATGAACCTCATTGCCAAATCGGCAAATGCATCTTCCCACTCCGATTCCATAACCGATGGAACCACCGTGGGCGCCCTCATCGTGCCCGCGCTCCGCGCGATATCTGTTGCCAAAGCCGACAAGGACTGCAAGGACGCTTTTGAGGATCCGCAGTCATACCAGATTTGGCCCGACGCCAGGAGCGGCACGCTTGTCGCCGAGCCGTTTGACCTGCCGCATGTTGTCGCCGCATGCGCAGACGATCTTGCCCTGACCATCGATCAGGCTCGCAAGCTCGGCTTTGACGAAGCGCTTCTCACCGCCATCGCAACGGCCCACCGGCGCAACACATCCGCCCAACGGTGATTCCCGGACCCGCAAAACCCGCGCCTTCCCTGGCTCGCTTATTTGCCGACTCGCTGGCTCGCTCAATCCGCTCCGCAACACTCTCCTTGCCGCTCGCTCGCCCGCTCTGCTAAAACGTTTCAGTATCCTTACACGCAACATCTCCTCTGAGGTCTCATGAACAAAATCTCGCGCCGCCTGTTCGGCAAGTCGGCAGCCGTCACGGCGGCGGCTGCCGCCTCCGGCCTCTCCCTGCCAGATTTCTCCTTCGGCCAACCCAATCCTGCCGCCGCCAGCCTGCGTTACCCCTCCGGCTTCCAATGGGGCTGCGCCACCGCCGCCTATCAAATTGAAGGCGGCGCGCGCGACGGCGGCCGCGGCCCTTCGCTCTGGGACGTCTTCTCCCACACGCCCGGCAAAACCCACCAGGGAGACACCGGCGACGTGGCCGACGACTCCTACCATCTCTACAAGGAAGACGTTCAGCTGCTGAAGAACCTCGGCGTGCAGGTTTACCGCATGTCCATCTCCTGGTCGCGCATCTTCCCCCAGGGCACGGGCCAGCCCAACCCCGCCGGCATTGACTACTACAGCCGCGTGATTGACGAGCTGCTGGCCGCCAACATCACGCCCTATATCACGCTCTTCCACTGGGACACACCCGCCGCGCTGCCCGGGGGCTGGCAGAACCGCGACACCGTCAAAGCCTTCGCTGACTACGCCGCATTCAGCACCAAACACTTCGGCGATCGCGTGAAGCATTGGATGACCACCAACGAGTTCGTCTGTTTCACCGATCTCGGCTACCGCTGGGGCAGCTTCGCGCCCGGGCTCAAGCTCCCCGCGGCCGAAGCGAATCAGGTGCGCCACCACGGCATCCTCGCTCACGGCCTCGCCGTTCAGGCAATCCGCGCCAACACGCCCGCCGGCACTCAAGTGGGCGTGGCGGAGAATGCCGCGGTCTTCTGCCCCATCATCGAGACGCCGGAGCACATTGAGGCCGCGCAGCGCGCCACCCGCCTCGAGAACGCGCAATTCCTCACCACCATTCTCGAAGGCAAGTACCCCGATGAGTATCTTCGTCACGAAGGCGCCAACGCGCCCAAAGCCGAGCCCGGCGACATGCAGGCCATTGGCAGCCGCCTCGACTTCGTCGGCCTCAACATCTACGCGCCCGGGTACGTCCGCGCCAACGCCGCCGCCCCCGGCGGTTACACCATCGTCAATAACCCGGAATCGTTTCCCCACATGGCTTCGCCCTGGATCGCCGTCGGCCCCGAGTGCCTCTACTGGGGCATCCGCAACGTCTGCGATCTCTGGCATCCCGCCGCCATGTACATCACTGAGAACGGCACCTCATCCTCGGACCACCTTGCGGCCGACGGCCACATCTACGACACCGACCGCATCATGTATCTGCGCAATCACCTCACCCAGCTCCACCGCGCCGCAGCCGAGGGCTACCCCGTCAAGGGTTATTTCTGCTGGAGCCTGCTGGACAATTTCGAGTGGCTCGACGGCTACTCAAAGCGATTCGGCCTCCACTACGTCGACTACAAGACCCTGAAGCGCACCCCCAAGCTAAGCGCCGAGTGGTACAAGGCCGTCATCGCGCAAAACACCGTGGTCTAGAGCTGATCAGGCCTCGGAATCAGGTACGTTTTGCAAATGAGGTTTTCAGAGAGTCTCTATCGTAAACGTCTTTCTAGCGTGATAGAAGCAGACGTTGTAGTACTCGAAGAACCCAGCCTGTCCGAGCAGCCCAAAACCTTGGCGATCCATTGCGTCAGTGAATCCGACGTAAGATTTGAAATGAATCCCGCTGCCTAACGCAATCTCCAGATCGGCGTAATAAGTCACATTTCCTGAACTGCCAACTCCCCCAGTGACGTTGTTCTTGAGCGTAATCAGATCAATACCAAGGTGGGTTGCGAAAGCTGTCGGGAAGAGGCAGGAATCTGCCCCTGTATCGAGGCAGACAATACACCGGAGTTGCTGAGAACTACCCGGCCTGCAGATAGCCGCCTGGGCAAATGGACGCCACGCTACTTGTCCCTGTGGAAATGGATCAGACGACTGGATCGAAAATGGGATATATCGAAACTCTACAATCGGCACTATTCCCTTGCCTTAAGACTAGAGAAAAAGCATACCCGCCTGTTCGGGAACACGAAGAACGAGGGGATGGTCTTCCCCCTTCTGCCGCGCCATTTCGATGACGGTCTGGAGATCAGCCGCATAGGCGACCACTCTGCTGTTGTCCTCCGAGATTGCTACCCACGCACCAGGCGGCAGGCCCTTGAAAAGGGATGAGTAGTCAATCGTAGCCGCAGCCATAACGTACCTCTTCGGGTTGGATGGCGGTGACGCGCAGGAGGATTCCCCGCACATTGTTTGTACGCCACTCTAATCGGCCTGCATTGAGCATGCAAGACAGAATCACGCGTACTTTAGTAATCGCGCAATATAACTCGAATTGTCAATCTGAAAACCGGCGACTCTCGCGCCATGTGGGTTGGCGCCATGGTTGTTTCTCGCTTATGGAAACGCACGAAGGGGCCATAGGTTTCGCCATGAATCAGGTTACTAATGGAGGGCGTTCTTCTCTGTATTGCAGCCACCGTCCGCCTGAACATCGCAACACTCAATCCAGACTCCTTCTCAAGCCGTCTCGCCAACATGGTGCCCGCGATCACAATCCTCCCCTTCGTATCGTCTTACGCTTGCACAGACTCTGCGAGGTGCCCCATGCGCCTTCCCTCCGCACTTCTCGCCGTGCTACTGCTCGCCGGCAGCGCCTCTGCTGCCGACAAGCCGCCGCTCGCGCTGGCCGACCTGCCCGGCCCCTTCACCTGGCAGAATCAGCCCGCCGATTACCGCGCCGAGAACTCCTTTACGCTTTCCATCCCCGCCGGCAGGGCCACGGACTGGTTCGTCTCGCCCATGGACGGCGCGCGCCGCGACAACTCGCCGCGCCTGCTCTTCACGCCCGCGCCCGACTTCGTCCTCAGCGCCAAAGTCACTGCCCAGTTCCACGCCCAGCGGGACGGCGGCGGACTCGTCCTCTACGTCAATGACGGCCTCTGGGCCAAGCTTGCCGTGGAGCGAGCCGCCAACCAGCACGCCACAATTGTCTCCGTGGTCACACGCGGCCGTTCTGACGACAACAACTCCATTCCCCTCACCGGGCCGTCCATCTATCTCAAGATGGCCCGCGCCGGCGACGCCATCTTCTTCTACGCGTCTGAGGATGGCGTCAAGTGGTTCGTCGTCCGCACCTTCAGCCTGGGCGATGCCAAGGACCTCCGCGCGGGCTTCACATCGCAGTCGCCCCTCGGCCAGGGCTGCACCACTCGATTCGACGAGATCAAGTACGCCGCCCGCCGCATCAATCTCTGGACCGGGGATAACTAGATCGTCACTGCTTCCCTTTAGTGCCCTTTCGCTTCCGCGTCCGCCTTACCCCTGAAGCGGCTATAGACAAACGCGACGTACCCAATCGCCAGCGCCATCCCGAACAGCCACCACACCAGCCCAACCGCAAGCGTGTGTGGTCCGCTCAGAGCATGGCTCAGCGTGATGTCGAATCCGCTCCGCGATGAGGACGGCAGCAGCGTGGGGTAGAGTCCCCAGCACGCGCCCGCCAGCATGAAGAACAGGTACGCCGACGAGGCCAGGAATGCCTTTACCGGCGCGCCATTTCGATTCCACATCCAAATGCCAATGAGCGAAGCGATCACGCCAACGGGAACTACAAACGTGAACGGATAACGGTAGTAATTCTCCAACGTCTCCGGCCGTACCCCAATGGTTGCGCCCAGGCTCACCACCGTGAGTGCGATCAGCATCATCCACAACGGCCGCACAATGCGCCGCGCGCGCTGCTCCAGATCGCCGGAGACCTTGATGGAGAGCCACAGCGCTCCATGCAGCGTAAGCGCAACCAGGGCCACTAGCCCGCCGATCACCGTGTACCAATCCAGGATGCCGGGGTTCATGCCCGGCTTCCAGTTGGTCCACAGCGGCAGGAAGAAGTATCCATCGGCCTGCAGCGGCACGCCGCGAATCACGTTGGCCAGCGCCGCACCGAAGAAGATGGCCAGCAGCGCCGAAGCAATCCCGAACAGCCCGTCCAGCAGCGTGCGCCACACGCCCATGTCGAGATGATTGCGCAGTTCCAGGCTCACTCCGCGCGCAATCAGCAGCCACAACACGATCATCAGCGGCAAATAGAACCCGCTGAAGGCCGAGGCGTAGAGCAGCGGGAACGCGAAGTAGAGCGTGCCGCCGCCCGCCAGCAGCCACACCTCGTTGCCGTCCCACACCGGGCCAATGGACTTGAGCGACGCCTGCCGCTCCGCCTCATTGCGCACCAGGAACAGGTGCAGCACGCCCACGCCCAGGTCGAAGCCGTCGAGAACGACGTAGCCGACGATCATCACCGCAACCAGCCAGAACCAGATGAAACCCATCATGCTGTCCCTCGAATCTCGTGCGTCTTATTATCCTGCCGTGTGAGCGGCCTCAACGGTGGCGCCCTTCGCCTCCGGGCCATGCTCAATCTCGCGATACACCAGCACCGTGAACAGCAACCCCAGCAACGTGTAAAGCCCCATGAATCCCATCAGCGTAAACAGTCCGTTGCTGGCTGAGACCGTTTTCGAGAAGCCCTCGCTGGTGCGCATCAGCCCGTAAATCAGCCACGGCTGCCGGCCCAGCTCCGCCGTCATCCATCCGGCAGTATTGGCAATGTATGGCAGCGGAAAACTCAGCAGCAGCGCCCACAGCGCCCAACGCGCGCTGTAGAGTTTGCCGCGCCATAGCAGAAACGCCGACACAATCATCAGCAGCGCAAACCACGTCCCCAGCCCCGCCATGATGTGGTAGCTGTAATAGAGCAGCGGCAGCGCCGTGGGCCACTGGTCGTGCGGGATGCGGTCCAGGCCGGTGACTTCCGCCTTCGTCGTCCCGTAGATCAGGAAGCTGAGCACATCGTTCACCACCAGCGGATTGTCGATCTGGCCGGTTTCCTCATTCGGCTGGCCCATCAGCACAATGCCCGCCCCGGTCTCCGTCTTGAACAGGCCTTCCATGGCCGCAATGGCAGCGGGCTGGTGGCGCGCCACGTATTTGCCGTGCAGATCGCCGGTGGGAAAGATGATGGCGATGCACGCAATGACGCCCACCGTCACGCCCACCTTCAGGAAGATCCGCGCAAAGTCGCGGTCGCGGCCTTCAAGCAGGTAGTACGCGCCCACCGCGGCCATCACAAAGCAGCCCGTCACCACCGCGCCGGTCATGTTGTGCATGTACTGCAGCAGG
>Ga0265339_10001263_pt1 | contig 18984 bp, 34 predicted proteins | sample 4CB219metaG_FD_202085 | JGI IMG/M metagenome (GOLD analysis project Ga0265339, IMG submission 202085) | Rhizosphere microbial communities from Carex aquatilis grown in University of Washington, Seatle, WA, United States - 4-CB2-19 metaG | ecosystem: Host-associated > Plants > Roots >... | reverse complement strand
CCTGTTTCCCGTGCATTTTCAAGGACTTAGGTCAGGTTGCCCGCGACCAAAACTCGTCGCGGGCAACCAAGGACGCCGCCGGCGTGCGAAATGGGACGGTGATCCGCAAATCGCAAGCCGGCACGGCAGCTACTTGTAATGCCGATAGGCGAAGATCGCCGCAGCGATATTCGCGGCGAACAACGCATAATCGATCCCGTCGATTGCGCCAGGATCCGGCTGCAACTGACCGACGATGCCGGCGCCTCGCGTCTTGTCGATGGCGGTGTGAATGAAGCCGACGGCGACGAACGCGAGCACGCCGGCAATGATCGGATGACCCTTCATGACGAGACCTCAGAGCGACGGCAGGATCGTCGCGTTCTTGTTTGCGATGTACAGGCCGACACCGACGGCAGCGACGACGACGACGATGATGATCAGAGTACGATGCTTCTTCATGACCTTGCTCCGGTGACCTTGTCATCTTTGGCGTTGTGAAAGCCGGCGCCAGCGACGAAGAGGGTTGCGGCGGTCGTTGCAGCCATGAGTCGAGGCGACATGAGGTCGGGCACCGCGACAAGGACGACGTTCGCAAGGCCGGCCAGGTACAGCAGCCGCGACGAGACGCCGGTGCGCCAAGAACGTCCGAAGAGGCGTCGTAGGAGAGCGTCCACGGCGCCATCGGGTGCCGGATCGGTCGGAGATGGGGGCGCGGCTTCAGTCGTGGTCATTGATGCCCTGTGCAGTGGTAGACGAACGTCGCCGACCCTGACGTGCCTGCCGTGGACGTGACGGTGATGTCGGTGACGGCGGTGACGTAGCTGTACGCCGCCGCGTTCGTCGTATTCGTCGGCGACAAGGTGCAATAGGTGTTCGTCGGATAGGCGGCAGCGAACGTCACGCCGGTTGTCTGCCCGGCGGTGCACGTCGCCGTGAAGCCTCCGGCGATGTCGGTGGAGTTTGGCAGCAGAGCGTTTGATCCACAGTTGCCTTTCAGCGTCGGCGCGGTGCCGTTGGTCAGCAAGTGCGCCGAGATCACCTCGCTGCCGCTAATGCCGGTGACGCCGCTGCCGCCGTGGTAGATGCCCGACGTCAGATCGCCCACCCACGACATCGAGGGAGTGCCCACGGCGCCATCCTGGCCGTTCAAAAACTGACCGTTATGCATGTCCCAATAATGGACAGTGCCGCCGCTGTCGGCGACGGTCAAAACGAGATCTTGATTGCCGGGAGTCGTAGCGAGATCTCCGGCACCGAGGAAGGCTGCGCTTGAGAGGTTCGCCGGATGCGGCGTAGCTGCACCCAAGAGCGGCACTTGTCCGCTGCCCTCGCTGACTGCCCACCAAGCAACCGTGTTGTTGCCGTTCTCTCCTTGCATGAAGATTTGCGGCGAGAGGTTGGCAGCGAGCACGTCGATCGTCAGCGTATCGAGAAAGGAACCGACCGTGGAAGACCACTTGAGGTTGTCGGTGCCGCTGGCGATCGACGGATCTGTCTGCATCACCGGAATGTCGAATCGCGCCCCGCTGCCGTGTAGCACGTTGAAGAACGATCCGCCGTTGTTCGACAGCTTCAACGCATGCGCCGTCGAATCGGCTTCTAGGAGAGATTGCGCCGCGATGCCGCTGCCCACAACGTTCTCGCGACTGATCAGCGTGGCAGCGTCGAACGTCGATGCCACGACGTAGCCGACGTCAAACTCGCACGTCTGATCGGTGCCGCATTCGATCACGATTCCGTTAAACGTCGGATAGGTGGGGATCGTTCCGAGGTGAATGTCTGCGGTGACATCCGCCGGCGGATGCGCAGCGAGCGTATGCGTTGCGCTCCACCAAGCGGCCAGGTTGATGGTCCCGCTGCCGCTGTTGCCGCCGCTGCCGCCGCCGCCGCTGCTGAGGTTTTGCACCGGCGTACCGGGCAACGTCTGAACCTGTCCGGCGATCATCACCGCGAGAAGAGCTGCCAGCATGAGTCTCCCTACCAGGCCACTTGAACGTGCACTTGGATCGCTTGACTCGCGCTCGCGATGGCCCAAATGGGTTGCGCGCAAGAGGCATACGACGACGAGTCGCAATCGCGGATCGGTCTTTCGGTAAACTGACAACCCTTGCCGTCAGCGACGAGATAGCAGCCGCCGGTTGATGCGTCGCTGTCATTCAAGCCTAGACAGCTCAGTGCGGGCGTGTTGGTGGACGGACCGAGTCGAGCGCAGACGGTCTCATCCGTGGCAGCGGTCGACGTCGTGAGCCGCTCGACGGTCACAAAGCGGGGGATGTTGGTAGCGGCTTCCACGTCGGCCTTGATGTCAGCCGGGATCACCGCATCGGACAGCAGGTTGACCGTGGCGCCGCTTGTGACGGTCACAGTCCAGCCTTGCGTGCGACCGACGCCGCCGAGCGCGTTCGTCGTCGCCAGATTCGGATCGGTGTAAGGCGGCGGCGGCGTGCCCAAGAGGTCGACGCGCTCGCAAATCGCAACGGTCACCGCAACGCATGCGATGACCGTTGCGAGGAGAGCGAGTAGCCGGCTCACGACTTCGCTCCGGAGAGCGTCGCAAGATCCAGCTTCAGCTCTTGGACGGCGCGATAGCAGACATACGCGCCGACCAGAGCGACGATGCACGCGACGACGGCCGTATCCGCGTGCGATTCGGCGCGCTTCTCATGCGCGAGCGCGCCGTCGTGGGCGCGCTCGCATGCCAGCAAGATCTCGTCCGGCTCACGCGGGACGGTCCGAGTCTCGCTCACGGGTAGGTCACCGGTTGCGACTTGTCGACGCTGCGGGTGATGAGACCGCCGCCGTTCGCGCAAGTGATGCTGCCGGTGCTGGACGACGCGAAGAGGCCCACGACGACGTTGTTTGCACCGAGGTTCGTCGATGTCTGCGTCACCTCGACGTAGCCGGTCGCCTGGAGGTTTTCGTTCAACGCACCTGTCAGCGAGATGAATCGCGCCGACGCGCCGCTGATGGGCGCCCACGTCGAGCCGCCGTCGTAGGAGATCTGTGCCGTCAGCACAATCGTGGACGCGGTGGTCCCCGACGTGGCGTTGCACGCGAGATCGACTTCGTACAGTCCGTTGCGAGTGATGGTCTCATAGCCGCTCGCGTTGACGCCGATCATCGCACCGCGCAGCACGTTGATCGGGAAGTGCGTCGCATCGGCCAGGATGGCGAGAGTCGTCGAGGTGACAGCGACGCCGGTGGAGTCGAACACCGCTTGAGCGATCTGCGGATCGTTGGAAAACTGCATCGGATTCGCGTAGCCGTTGGAACCGACGATGTCCGGCTTGGGCGCGGTGTTCTTCGCGGTCGCGGCGGCGTTGGCCATCGGGACCGCGAGGAAGAGGACGGCGGCGAGAGCGAAGAGCGCGGTCAGGACTTTCATCGGGAGCGGGATCTTGGTGGGCATGGGATCAGCCTTCTTTCTTGGCCGTGTCGGCCGACGGAGCGTTGTTGGCAGCGGGAGCGGGTGCGGGAGCGGGAGCGGGAGCGGACGAGGACGAGGACGACGGAGCCGGCGCAGCATCGCGCATTTGGCGCAGCATGGCCATCATATCCATCATCGTTTCGGCGACGGTCTCGGTGCGCTTGTCGAGGTCAGCGAGCGCGTGACTGAGCGAGTCGACGCGGGCAGCGAGGACTACGTCCGTGGACGGACCTTGCGCGTTCTGTGATGCGGCGTTGCTCGCGTTGCTGGCCAGCACGTTGACCGCCGTCGGGCGCGCAACGCGATGGTTGCCGTGCGCGGCGTAGTCCGCGAGCGCTTCCGGCAGCAGCGCCATGAGCACTTCCCGCAGATCGTCCGGCAGGGTCGCGTGGCCTTCGTCGACGAAGTGCGCGACTTCGTACAGCGAGCGCTTTTTGAGCGACGCGGTCAACGGATCGTCCGACGGCAGGACCGTCATGTCCGGCCACTTCTCACCGAAGGCGGCGAGCGCGTCGCGGCGCACGCTGTCGAAGATGTCCTTCGCCATGAGCTGTTCTGCCAACGTCAGTTGACGATGCTCGGTGATCAATGCCTGCCGCAGCATGGCGACGTGGGGACTGTGAATCTTCATGGTTTCTCTTCCTTCGCTTTCTCTTTCAAAAGCCGCTGATCTTCGCGGCGGTGTTCGATCCACTTGCCGATGATGGTGGGCGCGCTGACCGCGCCCAAGATGCCCACGACGCGCAGAGCGAAGAGCACGACGTCTGCCCACGGATTGCCGGTGCTGTGCGGCTCCGGAATGGGCACAATCGGCTGCTGTGCTTGCATGGCGATGGTGTCGGCCGTCAGCAGGGAAAACGCGGTCAGCGTGCCGGCCACTTCGGGGATATGCAGCGTCATGAGTTGCCCGTCAGATCTTCGGGCAGGAACGCCGCCGGATCCATGCTCTGAAAGCCGCGCGTGACGTCCAGAGCTGTGAAGTGAAGATGCGCGCCGTGCCCATCGGTCCGGTTGAGCGCGGTGACGCCGCCGCTCGACGTCAGCCCGGTGTTGCCCGACAGGCCCACGACGTCGCCAGCGTCCAAGTCCTGCCCCACGGCGACGTCGATGCGGGACATATGCGCGTAGCCCCACGCAATCGTCGGAGAGAACGGCAGGCGACCCTTGACGATCACAAACATCCCCGAATCGTTGTTGGGGTCACGCTGTACTTGCACGACGGTCCCCGGCGCCACGCACAACAGCGACGTGCCGATGGGCACGCCGAAGTCAACGCCATTGTGGCCATTCGGCGGCGGAATGAACGGCTGCGTCACGATCCCCGGCGTGAAGTCGGGGACCGGCATGACCGAAAACTTGACGACGTTGCCAATCAAGGGGATCTCCGCAAGCAAATCCGGCGCGCCGATCAACAGCAGAGCGCCGGCACCGATCATCACCACTAGAAGCGCGATGGCATTCGGCACGTCGAGGTCACTTGATCATATGCATGATCAGAAAGAGACCGCCGACGTTGACGATCAGCGGCACCGCTTGGTCCTTCGCGGTGTCGAGGAAGGCGTCGGGCGTCGTGGCGCCGGCTTTGGCGACGGCGACGACGACTTGCAAGAGACCAGAGGCAATGAGGATCTTCGTTTCGCGGGTCATGGGCGATGCTCCTTGGGTGGACGGGCGGCTACTTGGTGGCGTGACGGACGAGGACGACGAGGACGACGGCGATTGTGGCAGCGACGCCGGCGGCAATCAACACCGGAACGGCATGCGGGCGCGCGCTTTCACCGAGCACCGACGAGACGATGTCTCCGGCGATGTCGGTGCCTCCGCTGCTGGCGCCGGCATTCGGGCCAGTCTGCGGAGTCGCGTCGGGCACCGTCAGTTGCTGCTGTGGCAGCGCATCGATCGGCGTTGTGGTGATGATGCTGTCGCCCGGACCGCCGGGATCGAGCGTCGCTGCGGACGTCAAACCGTCGAGGGACACGCCGGCTTGCGTGGTAGCGTCCGTCGACGGCGCGGACCCTTGCGCGGCGGTGCCTGTCTGTGCCGGCGTCTGCGGCTGCGTCGGCGACGGCGTCAGCGGGTGCGTGTCCGAGACCGGCTTTGTGGTGTCGGTCTTCTTCACCGGTTGTGTAGGCTGTGCGAGCGACGGCAGGGACGCCGCCGGTTTCGCCTGCGTCAGCTTCTGTCGCTGCGCCAGGAGCGTGTTCCGGACGACGGCCGACGGAGCGCCGAGCAAGCCGCGCGCGGCGAGCCCCTTCTCCGCGGCTTGTGCGCCCACGACTGCGTTGTCGCCGATGGTGCCCTGGTCCTGTCCACGCTTGGCGCGCAGCGAGGAGAACGCATGCTGGACGACGTCCGGCGAGTAGCCCCACGCTCTCATGTAGTAGCCGCCGACCTTGTCCGCGCATCCCTCACAGTTGACTTTCATTCCGATCTGAGGGTGTGCGCGCTCATGAGCGACGACGGCGGCTTTCTGCGCGTCGTCCAGCTTCTGCCAATACGGCTGATCGATCCTCGTCGTCACGCCATCGGCGGCGGTCAACGCGCGCTGATGCGCAACGTTCTCGTCGCCTTCGACGAGCGAGCAATGCGAGAGCGCGTCTTGCAACGTGGGCACTTGCGCGAGATCCGGATACTCCGGAGTGTGCGGGCAGTCGGTCATGGTGCAACCTCACGGATGGCGATCGTAACCGCCGTCGCGGCAAGCAATGAGGCGATGACCGTCCCGATCACCGCATTTGTGAATCCATCTTTCGTGCCGGGAGCGATCTTTTCCAGCAAGTCGAGAGCCGACGTATCGCCCGGACTGGCCGACGCATGAAAGCCGAGCCGCGCCGTCAGCCCGGTGATCTGACTGCCGATTTGCTCTTCTCCAACGATCTTGAAAACGAGCGCACCGGTGCCGATGCCGGCAGCAACGGCGACGAGCACGACACCGACGCGGTAACCCATGCCCATGTCAGCCTCCCACGACGCGGCGGATGAGCACGAATGACACAAATGCGATCACAAGACCGCCGCCGAATGACGCGAGCGCGAGCGCGCGCTTTTGGTCCGACGACGCGACGGTCTTTCCGGTGACTGCCTGCCCTGCCGTCGTCGGCTTGGGTGCGTTCACGGTCGGCGACGTGGCCGGACCGACGGTGCCGATCGATTGGCCTTCGTCGTCCGCGACCGACGTTTGCGAATCATCGTCTTCAAAGCCGAGCCCCTTGCCGCCGCCAAAGCCGGTGCCGCCGGTCAGGTAGCCGGCAAGATCGGTGATCCTCGTAGGAACCACGGAGCCGGTCATGACTGTTGACAGCGCGGTGCCGATGACCGGCACCGCCATAGCCCCGACACCGAGCGACGCTCCCGCAGCGAGCGCGAGCATGGGCGCGCTCATGTGATGCCCGCCAGATTCGGACCGCTGGCGCCGGCACCGGCACCGGCACCGACCGCAGGACCGCTCTGGAGACTCGTGAGAGCGCTGTGCAGCTCCGGCGCCGCCGCCGCCGCGCCGATGCCCGCTACGCCTGCTACGGCCAGCAAGCCGCCCACGATGCGGTGCCCGCGCATGTATGCGATGGCACCGACAGCGAGCATCACCGCCGACGTCATCGTCAGCGGCAGCGGGAAGCGCGCAACGGTCTTGGCGTTCGTCTGCACGCTCACACCTGGCGGCAGGCCCGACGCGCCCGGCACCGGAGCGTGAAGCACAGCCGTGGCGACCCTCAGAGCGTTGGTGCGGATCGCCGCGACGGTATCGGAGCGCTGACCGGCGATGACACCTTTCTTGAAGTCGCTCATGACCGCTTCCTTCGGACGACAACGATGATCACGACGACGATTGCGACGATGGCGACGCCGCCGCCGATCATCAGCAGTTGTGTTTGCTGCGCGTCAGCCGCAGCCTTCGCAGCCGCAGCTTGCGCGGCGAGCTGAGCCGCCGTCGGTTGGTTGTTGCCGGTGAGCGAGTTGACGACGGAGCCGGCCAGATTGCCGATGCCGGCAATGACATTCGGATCCGTCAATGTGTTGCTGAGGGTCTGCCCGAAGGGACTGGTACCGAAGACTTCGGTGCCAGCGACGGATTGCGTGAGTGCTGCGGTCATGCGATCACCTTGACGTTTTTGGCTAGCTCGCTAGCCGCGTTTGATCTGACGATGACGACGAGCACGACACCGACGGCAGCGAGCGCGACCAAGCCGCCGATTTGCGTTGCGGTGATGAATCCCGTCACTTTGTTGAACGCATCGCTGATCGGATTGCCGACGCCCGGCGCCGCCGCGCCGACTTCGCCGATCAGAGCGGTACGAATGTTGTTGATGTCGGCGGCGGCGCCTTGTTTGACGAGAGTGACGTGCAAATCGCTGTCGGTCACCCACAGCGTCAGCACTTTTCCGGTCGGCTCGTTGCCAAGAGCGACGACAAGAAACGTCTGCAACACCGACAAGTCGAGGTTGCCGCGCTCGCTGACGATGGCGTCGTCCCACACGAGCGCGTAGCGCACCGTGCGCAGCTTGCTCTCCAGATCCGTCAGCACACCGGAAGTGATGCCGAATCCGAGCGTGCCGCCGTTCTGCGCATGGATCGCAGCCGCGACGCTGCTGTCCAGTTGCAAGCCGACGGACCACGGCGACCCTCCGAAGAGGGACGACGTCGATCCGTCCACCAACAGCTCGATTCGATCCTCTCTTGACAGCGACGAAAGATCGACCTTGCCGGCGGCAATGTCCGATTGCTTCACGTCGCTGAAAAGATCTAGCACCGACGACGCGCCCGATTTGATCGAATCGAGCACGCCGCCGGAGTCGTCGGAGCCGACGGCCGAAGTGCCGCCGCTTGTGTCGTCCAGGCCGCGCGCCGACCCGATCGACGACAACGTGGTCAACGGACTGCGGGTGTTGGGGCTCATGCCGCACCCGCTTTCGTCGGCCCGCGAAAGATCGCAAACGCGAGCACCGCCGCCATGGCGAATGCCAGGGCAGCGCCGCTCGCGCAAGAAAGGACAGCGTCTTTCATGTCACGCCTTCTTCTTTCGCATGGCCAGGTAAATGCCGCCGCCGCCGAAGAGCACGATGGCGGCGATGACACCGACGGTGATCATCGTCTTTTGCTTCTGCGCTGCCGCAGCCGCAGCAGCAGCCGCCGCCGCGTCTGCCGCCTTCTGAGAGTCGGTCTCGCCGCCGGTGATGGCAGCGATCAGATCTCCAGGCGACTTCACTTGCCCGCTCGCCACGGCCTTGACGACGTTGCCGGCGGCTCCGATGAGACCCGGCAGCACCGCCGTGGCGATGGCGATGATGATGGGCGCGACGATGGCCAGAAGCGCCGCGTCGTCGATGCCGAAGAGGCCGCGCGGCACTCCGGCGATGCTCATCGGGAAGTGCGTGTAACCCATCAGGCCGCGCGGCTTGACGGGCAACCCGTTGGCCATGCGCCCGGCCTCTTCGATCATCGTTGCCGGAGCATCGATGGCGACGAGGACGAGCGTCAGCGCGACTTGATTTGGATCCGCCGACGACGTCGGGCGCGCGGTCACGGACCGTGTGCCCGACGTGGTCGGAAACGAGTAGCTCGCTTTGCCAGTCCGATCCGCTACGCGCGTGCACAAGGCGATGGCATTCGACTTCGCTTGCCGCGCCAGGTTCAGGATGAACGAATGAGGATCGGAGCCGAAGGCATCAGCAAGGGGCCCGGTGATCTGCCCCTTGTTGTTGACTCCCGATCCTGCCAACGCCGCGGTTGCCCGTGTCGCCGTGTCGACGGCACTTTGCGCGGAGTGTACCGCGCTGCCGATCGCGTTTCCGACGTCGTGCTCGGCGGTGTTGAGACCGTTTTGCACGTTCGTCGCAAACTGTTGTAGCGGATTGACTGCCATAGTTTGCCCTTCGTTTGGACGGAATGACGACGCGGATCAGCGGTTGACGCTGCGGACGATCTGCGGCGCCACGCGCGGCACCTGAGCGCGGCGATCCTGACGCGGACCGAAGAAGAACGCGATCGTGAACGTCGCGGCGGCGGCTTGCATCGGCGAAACGACGCGCACCCACGTCCACGAATCGACGGCGTCAGCGATCGGAAACTGGCCCCGATCCCGCTGGAAGTCGCTCGCGTTCTGGTAGGCGGCTTGCGGCTGGAGGGTGCCGCTCGTCGAGCCGAAGGGATCCGACCGGCGGATGCGGACGGACATCCCGCTGATCACCGTGTTGTCGCTGGCCGCGGTGATGTTGGCGTTGACGAGGAAGAGCGGCTCCAGGCCGAGGAAGAGAGAGACCAGGCTGATGGTCCACGCGCCGTCCTCGGACAGCACCGTCACGGTGCCGATCGCGTACGTGTTGTTGACGGGCTGATCGGCCAGGAGCGAGAAGAACCAAAACTGATCCCACAGCAGCGGGGCCACTTTCGCGGTGCCCTCGCACATGCATGTGATCACGTTGCCGGACGGTCCGCCGGCAACCTGGCCGGTGCCGGCGTCGGGGCCGAGACCGCGCTCCCGCGCTTCCTCGTCCTCGCTCTCACCGAGGCCACGCTCCCGCGCGACTTCGTCCAGAACGGCGCTCTGGTCGCCGATGGGTTGACGGAAGAACAACTGCCGGTCGACCGGGAGAGCGGTCAGGCCGGCGGCGAGCGTGGCGAGCGGAGCGGAGAGGGCATGCATGTGATCGGGTCCCTTGTGAGGTGGCCCCGGCTCCGTCGCACCATGCGACGGAGCCGGGGGCCATGGCGACGGCGCAGCAGTCACAGAGACTGCCACCTATGTAAGCGACTGCATAGTCGCATTGATAGGCGCTGTCCACGTTGCCGGGACCTCTTGACGGATTTGCCCGTATTCGGATACGCGCGCGTGGGAGCGGCTGCGCCGCTCCCGCGCGTGCGTGTCCGGGCGCTACGTCTTGTCGGATTTCGTCGTGATCTTTCTGGCCGTTGTCTTTCGTCGAGAGTAACGCCAACGGGCCCCTTCGCGCTGAATCAAGAGATAGTGAAAGGGTTCCATGGGCACCGCGTCTAGGATCTCGTCGGGGAAGGTCTCCTCCAGATACTTGCGTGCACCTGGCTCCATGAGCGCGCCAGGGAAGAGAGCGACGAAGTGCATTACACCGAAAAGATCTTTCGGGATTCCTTGGGGGCGCCGCGAAATCCATAGTTGATCTTTTGCGATATGACGATTCGACGTAATGTAGATCTTGACAGGCATCGTCGGATGCGGTCCGACGTAGCGATCTGCATCGTCGCCGATGATGAGACCAGGCGGCCACTTCGCCGATGCATTCATCAGATCTTCAATGCCGGCATCGCCGTCGGACGGCCACAGCGATTTGACGTCAGGCGAATCAACCCACGCTCCATTCGGATCGATCGCCCATGCCCTGCCGCCGAGCCGGACATAGTAGTGCGCGATTTGCTCCGCAAACGTGGTCTTGCCCGATCCAGAAGGACCGAGCAACACGCCGGTGTAGTAGGTCTTCTGCAACCCCGATCCGTCCGGGGCCAACAGCGGCTCTTCGCGCCGTCTCTTGTCCGGCTTGCGATCAGGCCGGTTTTTTGGTTGCGCTCGCACGGGCAATCTCCAGTCCGATGATCGGCGCGCCGTAGCAACCGAAGGCCGCGAAGGCGAGCGCAGCACCGGGGCTCATGACGGCGCCGGCCGACTTCATGACGCGCGCCAGCGCTTTTTTCAGTCGCTCTTTGCTCTTGTCGTCGGCGATGACCATCGGCAGCATCGGTTCGCCATTGGGAAGAACGATCTTGTCGTAGCCGCGGATCGCTGCCGCCGCAGCAAAGAGATTGTCGGCCAGGCCGATGATCTCTTCCGCCGCGTCGAACGGATCCATCGCGTCGTCATCTTCGGGCGGCGGCGGATCTTTCTCGATCTTCGGCTCACGCGGCGCGTCGCCTTTCTTCTTGCGATCTTTCGATTTCTTTTGTTGATCTTTGGGATTATCGCTCTTATCGGACGGATCGACCTTGACGCGCGCGAAGGCGTCGGACGGATCGAGCACTTCGTCTGCGGTGATCGTCGGGGGATTCGGCTTTGCGGTCTTGTCGTCGTCAGGCATGGGTTGCTCCTTGGTTGGTCAGTACACTATCTCATCGGCGCTTAACAGGCGCCATCCTGCATCATCGAAGTCGAGCGCTGTAACAGTCGGCTTCACTTCTCTTGTGAGTGAATCGCGTTTCCAATCGAGATCTCGTAGCCCTTTCTTGAATGAACGCACGCCTTCCTTATAGGCGTGAACGCCGCCGGCTAGCGCGCGTTCAAAAAGATCTATGCGCAAGTCGCGCCCGAGGCCCTTGCGTGTGTAGATGCCGCCGCCGGCAAGTCGCTCGCTGCCGCGCGCTTCGCGCAAGACTTCGATCAACTCGCCGCGGCTATTCGGTTCCATTCCCCAGATCGCATCCTTATAGCTTTTGTGGGGGATCCCTTTCAGTGCGCATTTCGCAACGTGTCCATTGTTGTCGATCAAGATATAGGCTTTTGCACCAAGAAAGATCGCATCATACGGACCGCCTTCGTAGGCCAGTTGACCTAGATCTTTGCCTAGCGCCATCGGCGCGCGCTCCGGAGGGCAGTCCGTCAGGAGCGAGTCGGTGTCGTTGTAGAACACTTGCCAACCGGCTTGCTGAAAGCAGTTGTTGATCCTCCAGAGAGCCGCGCGCGCGCGACCGAGCACGATTGCGGAGATCATCGGTTGCGAGTGCCACGGCGCGAATCCGTCCTTGTCGCAACCGAGCGAGTAGAAGTGCCATAGCCAACCTTTCAGATCTGGCTCTCCGCCCGGCTTCCAATACTTGCGCGGGTAGCGCGCTTCGAAGTTGTCGCGGACCGGATTCATGCCGGTTTTGCCGTGCCATGAGTTGACAAAAGTTTTCGGAAAGAATGATCGGGGACCGGGTTGCTCTTTCGCGAAAAAGAGCTCTCTGGCGAAGTCTTGGCCGATCGGAACGTAGTCTACGCCGCACCATCCTTGATGCAGCGTTACTTTGATCCCCAGCTCTAGAAGTATCTGGATCTCGTCGTCGCACAACCATGAGTCAATGTGGCCGAATCCGGCACCGGTAAGATCGTCGTAGGCGACTGGCACGCGACGACGGAACGGCCAGTAGTAGGAAGCTTGCGCGATGCCCTTGAATGATTCGGGGTTGCTGAGGTCGGACGCATCGGCCTTGCGGAGACCGATAGGCACGTCTCGCTTTGCGTAGCGCGCGGGGTAGCTGGATTTGACGTCGAAGCCGTGCACACCTCGACGGCGACCGAGCGCGTACGACGCTGTCATGCCGCCGGGATTGGCACCGCTGTTGAGCATTTCACAGATCAACTGCGTCTGAATCTTGTTGTCAGAGAGGATCTGGTAAGAGAGCGGCTCGATCTTCTGCATCAATCGGGTAGCAGCGGTGCCTGCGGTGCTGACGTTGTCGGGGTTGACGCCATAGTCCGTGAGGAAGCCGCGGCAATGGCCCATCGCTTCGCGGATCACGTCCACGTCACGTTCGCAATAGTCCTCCAGCTCTTGCTGCGATAGCCGCTCGATCTGAGAGCGATCGATGTCAAACTTAGGCTTGCCGATGGCGTCGCCGATCTTCGCCGCCGACGCGAGCCAAAACGGAAAGGTGTCGCGCATCGACAATCCCTTGCGCCCTTCGGCGGACAGGATTGTAGATCCGGTAAGAACGATCTTTTCTGCGCGCCAATAGTTGAGCAACAGCGGCACGTCATAGCCGCCGCCATAGTGCGCGAAGTAGATCTCAGGATTTCGTTCGATGAAATCCGAAAACTCCGCCATGCATGTTGCGCCGCGGAACACTACGCGCTCGCCATCTTCGCGCTTAGCGATGATCAGCGTAGCGCCGTCCCATCGCCGTTTGGGATCGGAGGCTTCTACATCCCAATACCATCGATGTCGCTTCCGTCGCGTCTTGCGAGGACGGCGCAGCGATGGGTTGTCGAGGTATGTGCCGCCTTGCTTGGCGGCTGCAATCATCGGCGCAGCGGGAAGCTGAGGAAGCGGCGCACCCGCTGGAGTGACCAACGGAGACCGCGCGCAGCGATCACGATTTGCCAGCGATACTCCCGGCACGTCGGACAGACGCAAGCCGGTGACGTCCAAGGCCCGCGCGCGAACACGCCGCGCCAACGGTCGCCGTCCGGCAGCTCCGCGGGTCCGTAGTACCTCGACGGCCCGAAATGAAACGAGAGGTGCAGGGTCACGACTTCACCTTAGGCACGCGCGCTTGCCGCTTGCGCTTGCGCTCTGCGTCCGCATCGACGACGCGCGGAGCGTCGACGTAGTAGACGTCTGCGTCGTCGTACGGGCTGTCGTCCTCCTCGGTCTCCTCCTCGGTCTCGTCCTCTTCCTCGTCCTCGGTCTCGTCCTCGGTCTCGTCCTCGTCAGGCTTGGCCGACTCCTTCGGCGCGCTGCCGTCGGACATCAACGCGAATGCGAGCGCGGAGAACACCGTGCTGCCGATCAAGATAAACCACACAACGCACCTCTTTAGATGTTGATCTTTCGTGCACTCTTGGACCGCCTTAGCAGCCGGTCAGCCGCTAGCGGATCTGTCTTCTTAAGAGCGTCAATGCGCGCCTTCAACGCCTGCCGTCGTTTAATCGCTGCATTCTTGCTCTTGCGATTCTTGCGGCGATCGGCGGCATTCATGCCGCCGCCGCCTTTCTTAGGGCGACCGACTTTTTGACGATCTTTCCACTCGGCCAAACTACCGTGGCCGTAGACCACTTCTCCGTCAACCGTCGTGACGCTGTACTGATCCCATAGCGGTCGGTCTTCTACGACGTCCGGGTCAATCTCCTTGATCTCCACGTGTTCGATCGGGGCCTTGCCGGAGTAGCCGACAATGCGCGTCCACATGACCACGCCGGCACCGATAAACACAGCTTGCCGCACGGGCAGATCCCCCGGCATGCCTTCGTCGTTTGGATCGCTGCCGGCAAATCCGTAGATCTCGACGAGATAGTGAGTCGTCGGATCCATCGCGCAAATTTTATCCACTAGATCAGAAGCGACGCCGCGCCCTAACAAGATCTTTCTGACTTGACGGCGGCGGCTCTCGTAGTGGTCGCCCGATCGCTGTCGCCCCCATTCCGTCCAAGTGTCTTCTCGATCGACTGAGCGCATGGGCGCGCTCTTGGACGGTGCACGCGCAAAGAGCGCCGCGCGGGTCTTCTTAGAAGATCGCGCGGCGCTCTTACGCTTGCCGGATTTCGCTGACTTGCGAGATTTGCCGCGGGGTTTCTTGCGCTTTGCCATGACGCCTCTTTCCGCAGCCTATCTCGTCAGCCCTTCACGCTCGCTGCCCTCTCATTCGATGTCGGGCGCTGCCTCGTCGATGGCGCCGCCGTTCGCCTTGCCCTTCGCGTTCTGCGCGTCGCGCTTGGCCTTGTTCTCGCGGTGAATCGGCAGCAGCGGAAGCGGGTCGGCGCGCTCTTTGGCCAGGAGCGCGTCGGCCGGCTTGGCGCGGACGTCGTAGACGTACGCCGCACGCTGCCCGGCCTTCGCGCGATTCGCCTCACCCATGAAGGCGAGCCGGACGAGCGGCGCGGGGCTCATGCGGTAGTGATCGAGAGCCGACGTCAGCACGCCATGGAGCGGGAGCGCGATGCGCTTGCCCTCTTGCGTGTCGACGAAGTACCGCGGCTCACCGAAGGCTTGCGCGATGACCAGGGTCCCGATGAGCACCGGCTGAACCGTGCTGCCCTCCGGCTGCTGCGTCAACTTCGCGGCGATGACCTCCTCCTTGAACGACGCGAGCTGCGGCAACCAAGCCGGATGCTCGCTCTCGCTCGTCGCCTTCGGCGCATCGTCCCACCCATCACCGATGGCCACTTCGCTCTTAGACTGATTGCCTGTTGCCTTCTTGCTCGTCGTCGTCATTGCATCCTCTTTCTGAGTGCGGTAATCAGCGCGAACCACCGCGGTAAGTGCCTAACCGCCGACCGCTCATAAGTGAAAGGACCGACCGTGTCAACGCTCCGAATGACCCCGCTACAGCGCGCCATCCTGGCCGCGCTTTCCCGCACAGCAGAGCGCAGCAACGCGCAAGTAGCCGCCGCCGCGCGATGCTCCGAGGCGTACGCCGCGCGCGTGCTGCATCGACTCGCCAGCGACGGCGCGGCGGTCTCCCGTCGCGTGCAAGACGCGGAAGACCCGCAGACGCACTTCCGGCTTTGGAGGCGCGCATGAGCGGCCGTCTCGTTTGGGCACCGCCGGCGATGCATGAAGCCGTGTGGAAGAACCCACCGGAAGTGCTCATGTGCGCGCTACAGCCTCGTCAGATCGATACGTGGCGCAAGCTGAATCGTTGGGCAGATAATATCGATATGATCATCTTTACGGATGATGATCCGCCGCGCGAAGTGCGGGCGCTGTACTTCTGCCAAACGTTCGCGCCGATCACCGGAGAGTGCCCGCACATTGCAGTCAACTGCCCGCCGCAAGCGATGCCCGCACTCAAGCGCATCGAAGTGAACGCGGGCACTCCTGCCGGACGGTACACACAAGCCGTGCGCGCCATCGCTGACACTCTCCGCGGCACTCGCGTCGCTTGGATTCAGCCGGAGAGTGATCACTCTGTCGGCGCGTGCATCGTCGCTCAGACCATCGGCATGTGCGTCGGCTTTTCAAGCAAGCCGATGATCGACAGCATCGGCGCTCATGCTGCTACGCGCTTCACGGTGGACGTGAAGACCCTTGGAAAGATCAAAGGAATGGGAGGATTGGAGACATGAGGGATTGGAATACGATCAATGGTCGCACCGTGAGCATCACCTGCCCGGACGGATTTTGTGAGGTGTTGATGGTCAACGCGGAGTCACTGAGCGAAAAGATCTGCGCCGTCATTGACGACCATCGCGGGTTGCATTGGTGGACGCGGCTCACTCTGGCGGAGGTGATGCAACACCTGGGAGAGATCCAATGAGAAAAGACGAAGAGCAAGCGCACAGCAAGTCATGCTTCAATAGGGCCAAGCATACCGAGATGATCTTTGTGCTGTTAGCGCGAGACAAAGCAGCGCCCGAGACAATCCGTGAGTGGTGCCGGTTGCGCATATCACTCGGCTTGAATAGGCCGAACGACGATCAGATCAAAGAGGCCTACGAATGTGCGCGCCTTATGACTATCGAGCGTGACCTGTGACGCGCTATCACGAGATCACGTTTGATCGACTACCTACGGGCGTCGCGTTCACCCTCGCCGGACCAAGCGGGTTTGACCGCATGTGGCGACGCATGCGGTTTGTGAAAACCGATGATCCGTCCTCCACCGAGTATGGCGGATGGGGTACGAACGCGGCATGGCTACATGATGGTGCTAGCTACATAGCGGCGATCGACCGCGCGCAGCCTGGGAGTGCGTGCTTTATCTCGACGGATGCGCTCGTTTGGGTGCGCCTATGACCGACGGAATGAGCGAGCGCGATGCAAAGACGATCGCCAGCGCAGCGCGCAACATCGATTCCCTACGACGCATCATGATGCACGTCGAATGCGCAATCCACGCCTGCCGAGCCGGAGCAACGCTCGGCTTGGGTGACGCGCTGAATCCCACGCATCAAACGTTGCAGGAGATCCATACGCGCTTGATGGTGATGACCATCGAAGAGGCGGTTGACGTCAAATGACATATCGTGATCATCCGGCCTACAAAGTGAAGTGTCGCAAGTGCGGGAAGCGCGCGGGCAAGCTGTGCCGCACGCCAAGCAACCGCATCGCATGGACACGGCTTGTCGGTGAGTCGCATCCGGTGCCGTTCCATTCCGCGCGGTGCAAGCGCGGGCACTACGAGGCGGCGCATGCCCACGTTTGAACGGTGCCCGGCTTGTCTCCGGTCAGGCGTGCCCATGGACGAGTCGCCGATCGTTCCGGAGGGCAAGCTGTGCGAACGATGCGAGCTATGCGTGCTGAGAGATGAGACCGGCGAGATCATACTAGGTCGACGCGCCGCAAGTGCGACGCATCACACCCCGATCGCACGTCTCAGATTGCGTCGAGTGAAGCACAGCCGTGACGGCGCCGTAGCGTGCATCATGTGCGCTCCGCTGCGGTGCCGCTTCGCTAAGTAGCTTGATCTCATAGCGAAATCTCTCCGATTGAATGAATCGGCTAGCTGTGGTGTCATACGGACAGAGCGGTTGAGACAGCGACGGCGACACAAGCCGGAGCGAGCAACCCGAAGGCCCGGAAGGGCAGGACAGAAAACGCAAGGTCAGCGTAGGGATCGTCCGTCGCATCGAAGAAGCTAGCTTGTCAGTAGCGTGGAAGGATTCACGGATCCCGATTCTAGATAGGTCGACGAGTGAGTGTGATCGTTACACATTGCAGCAACCGCGAACGGACACCGCACTAAGCTAGGTCAGCCGGTCACGCCGCGCCGATGGGGCCCCATCGACAACGCAACGCCGGACACCAAACAAAGCCGCGTCACGGATTCGTTCACTAGAGCGACGGACGATCCCTACGCTGACCTTGCACAACAACCAACAACAGGAAGTGCAACATGGCAACCAAAGAGCGTCACAAGAGCATCCCCCCTGGCGACCACACTCTGGCCGGCGTGAAGAAGTACGCTGCGGCCTACGAGATCAGCGAGAAAGATGCTTGGGACTACCTGGCTCAGTACGCGCTGAATCGCATCGCGACTCTCGCGCGGTACGAGGCGGGCAAGCCGAAGAAGGAGAAGAAGCCGAAGGCCGCGAAGCCGAAGGCCGCGAAGCCGAAGAAGGAGAAGAAGACCCGCGGCAAGAGCCAGGGTCTCAAGCGCTCTGCCGAAGGAGCCGCCGCCGCGGAAGCCGCCCGGACGGCGGCATGAAGATCGGTAAAGCGTTCCTCGACGACAAGCGCGGCGGGTGGGTCGTTCACTATAGCGGCGCCGAATCGCCCCCGATGCGAGGTCAACTGACCGAGCCGGTCTTGACCCGTCGCGGCTTCTGCGGCTTCCGCCTCGCCACTAAGGCGGAACGCGACGCCGCTCTCGCGCGCCTTCTCAGCAAGACCGGAGCTGTGGCCGGCTTGCTCGCGTGCGTGCTGTGCTGCCTCATGGGATGCGCCACAGCGCCGACCGTCGCCCCGTGCAAGCGGGACGTCGAGGTGCGCTGCTACGACATCATCAGCGAGCGTCCGCTCCATGTGCTGTGCGGCGTCGTCGACAACGTCGAGCAATGCGCAGCTCCGGCGGACGAGACGTGCGAGAGCGGAGGCTGGCACCGATGAAAGCGCCGATGACCAGCCTTGAACTGATGATCTCCGTCAGCCGTGCGTTCGTCGAGCGCAGCGAAAAGATCGGCTTGAAAGGCGTCAAGCGCGATCTGGCGGCGCTGGAGTTTGTCAGCGGCGCGATGACGGCGTGCATCTTTCTCGACAACGTAGCGGATCTGTCGGTGCTCGCGTTCCTCGTCAGCACGAGAGGGTACAGCGCGATCGTCGAACAAGCGAAGCGGGAACCCTAGTGATTCCCGTGCCGGCTAGCGATTTGCGGATCACCGTCCCATTTCGCTAGCCGGCGGCGTCCTTGGTTGCCCGCGACGAGTTTTGGTCGCGGGCAACCTGACCTAAGTCCTTGAAAATGCACGGGAAACATGGC
>Ga0265339_10001259_pt1 | contig 19018 bp, 11 predicted proteins | sample 4CB219metaG_FD_202085 | JGI IMG/M metagenome (GOLD analysis project Ga0265339, IMG submission 202085) | Rhizosphere microbial communities from Carex aquatilis grown in University of Washington, Seatle, WA, United States - 4-CB2-19 metaG | ecosystem: Host-associated > Plants > Roots >... | reverse complement strand
AATCTGTTACAGCCAGTCCCTACTTCACGGGTTGTGGACCTACACGAGGACCCGAATTTCCTTCACAAAACTGCAACACAGTGGAGAAACGCTATCGCCGGGGGCTTCTCAGCGCTTCTGCGAAGCCCTCCAGCATAAGGAGTAATGAATGAGCGTTCGAGGCATTTGGATAGCAATCGCGCTCATTTGTCTGAGCGCTTGCACGCGCAGCGAGAGTGTCGGCTCCGGCCCCGCAACCGAGCTGACCGTCAAGGGCCTGGTTGTCGATCTGCCGCCAGGTTGGACCTCGGTGCCGCCGGCTTCGGCTATGCGCGCGGCGCAGGCGTCGATCGCCGGACCTGGTGGCCCCGCCGAGTTGGCGGTCTTTCACTTCGGCGCCGGCCAAGGCGGGGATGTCGAAGCCAACATCCAACGCTGGCTCAGCCAGATCGTGCCGCAACCGGGAACGACGCCGCAGCGCCAGAACTTCGAAGCCAACGGATTGCGCATCAGCTTCGTCGATGCCGAAGGCACGCTTCAGCCCGGGCAGATGGGCATGGGCCCGCAGACCCCGCAACCCGGCTCGCGCCTGCTTGGTGCGGTCATCGAAGGCGACGGCGGTCCGTGGTTCTTCAAAGCGACCGGACCAGATCTGACCCTCGCGCCACAGCGTTTGGCGTTTCTCGGCATGCTGCAGAAAGCCCGCAAAGCGAGCTGACGTCAGCTGTCCTTGCCGCGGAACAGCGCGAAGGCGCTGGTGTAGCCGTGTAGAAACGTTTGCCCGTGCACCGGGCCGATCTCGCCGTTGCAGAAGAATCCGCCCAGCGGCACGTCGCCGAGATGCTGGCGAAACGCGTCCGTGTCGTGGTCGGCGCGGCCGTAGAGGAATTGCCCGCGCCCCAGACACGAGAACAGCAATGCGCCGCGCGGCGGCGGCATCTCGGATTGGCGATAGCGCTGCAGCAGCGCTTCGAGGTCGCGTGCGGACGTCTCGGCATCGCGCAGGTGAAACTGCACGACCGCGTTGTGCTCGACCAGCGCGCCGATCGCCAGGGCGCCAGACTTCGAATCGATGCCGAGCAGATTGCGGATGAGAAAGTCGCCCTGCCGGTACTCCTGTCGATCGCGCTTCATGACGATGCCGAGGAAGAGCGAGTGGCGCGCCAGTTGGCGATCACGCGCATCGAGTTGCTCGTGCAGATGCTGCAGGACCTCGAGCGGCGGCCGGCCGTCGAGCGCCCCGATGATGTTGCGCTCGCAGGCGGTGACGAACATCGGCTCGCCGATCGGCCGACAGCCCTGTGCGACGACGGTGTCGACGGCGATGTTGCCGCTCAGCGCGACGCCTACCATACCCGTGCGATGCACCTCGCTGCCGAGAAACAGCGCGTTGCTGCCGGTCTCGCGACCGCCGCTGGCAATGCCGCCGATCGTCGTGGCGCCTGGATAGGCATAGTCGAGGCCAACCACCAACGCCTCGGCGTCGCAGCTGAACGGATCGGGCAACAACACGAACTGCGGCGCATCGCCCGGATCGACGCCGAGGCGCGCGTGCCACGCGCTTGCCTCCGAACCGATCTGCGGCAGCGCGCTGTTGTCGAGATACAGCGGGCGCACGCTGACGCCGGGCAAGAATGCGGCGCTCAACGCCAGGCCCGGGCGCTGCTCCATCTCGCGGCCGCCGCCGATGATGCCACCGCCGGAACAGCCGAGCAGCACGCCGTTGCCCAATGCGGCAGCGACGAGCGCCGGCACTCGGTCGTAATCGGCGGCATGGTGCGGCGAAAGGAACGCCACGATCAGGTCCGCCGGACACGAGCCGAGTTGCGCGCGCACGTCCGCCGCCGCGCGCGCGACGGCGCTGTCTAGCTGCTCGTCATCGGATCCGCCGGCCGCCCACTTCATGGTGATCTCAGTGTAGCGCAAACCGGGCCGGAGCAAACGGCTTCAGCGGCCAATCCCCCTTCCGGCGGTTCAGTACATTCCGAGCGGCGGCCGATTGGTTTCGTGCGACTGGTCGCCGAGGGTGAGAGCGACGAGATCGCGCCGTGACGGCGTCGCGCCGCGTGACAGCCCGCCACCGACAGGACGAAGGCAGCTGACGATTTGCCGTACAGCACCGGCCCTCGACTGACGCGGTCGATGGCCGGCACCAGACCGCATCCCGTCTATGACGCTGTGCAGCAAGCCGCCGGTTCTCCCCATCTCTCCGGACACCTCGCGCTTTGCGCACTCGCCCATCGCCACATGATCACTCGACACATGCATGCTCCGACGGCGCGTAGCGCCAACCCGACAGGGACGCGCATCGTCCGCTGGCGGCGCGTCCACCGTGACCCGCGCGGTCGCAATAGCGGCAGCGCGCAATCGAGCGGTTGCGTCTCGTGGTGAGGCACCCGCGGCACTCGATCGACTCTGCAACGGCGACCGGCGACGCGTGCGACGTCGACGCCGCGGGTTGGAGTCGAATCCACCCGCCGATGGATTGTTCGACCGAACGCGCCTTGCCTACGCTTCCGCTCGATCCGTTCCACGAGATGCCGCGCGCGATGACCGCCCGTACCCTGCCCCACACTGAAGACGGCATCGCGCGGTGTCGCATCGGGCTCTCGCTCATTGCGCTGGTGGCGATCTTCATCGATCCGACCGAGCCGTTGCTGTCGCACTGGATTCCCCTGACCAGCGGCCACTTCGCCATCGACCCATACGTGCTGACGCTGATGGGCCTCCATCTGACCTATAGCGTCGCGGTGTACGTCGCGATGGCGTGCGCCTGGGTGTCGCCGACGCGCGTCGGCGCGGGCACGTTGTGGGTGGACGTCGCGTTCGGGGCCGCCATTGCAATGGTGACCGAAGGGGTCACGAGCCCGTTCTATCCGTTTTTCGCCTTCGCCGTGATGAGTGCCGGGCTGCGCTCGGGCTTTCGTCAGGCGGCAGTCGTCACCGCGGTCAGCGTCGGGCTCTATCTGTGTCTGATCGGGGTTTCGGCCTCGGGCAACGTCAACGTCTACATCATGCGGCCGGCGTATCTCGCCATGACCGGCTATCTGGTCGGGTATCTCGGCCAGGAGCGCCTGGAGCTGCAGCAGGAGCTCCGCCAACTGGAGGCGGCGGAGCAGCGCCATCGCATCGCGCGCGATCTGCATGACGGGTTCGTGCAGGCGCTCGCCGGCATCAACCTGCGCATCGAAGGCTGCCGGCGTTCGTTGCGCAAGCACGACAGCGCCGATGCCTTGCAGGAGCTGACCGAGCTGCAAGCCAGCGTCAATCGTGAGTACGACGATTTGCGCGCCTACATGCGCGCGCTGGCCGGCATGCCGGCGACGCAGGCGACGGCCGGGCGCACGACAGCGACGACCGTGCTCCTCAATGCGCAAGTCAGCGGCTCACTCGACCTCGTCGACCACGTCCTGCAGATCCTGCGCGAGAGCATCAGCAATATTCGCCGCCATGCCGACGCGGCGTCGGCGTCGGTCGATATCTCGACGCACAGCTCGCACCTGCACATCCGCATCGAGGACGACGGCGTCGGCTTTTCCGGCGACGCCGTCCCATGGTCGATCGTGTCGCGCGTCAAAGAGCTCGGCGGCGAGATCCGCGTCGCCGATCACCAGCCATGCGGCGCGCATCTATCGATCCTGCTGCCGCAGTACTGAGCCCCCAGGTGACAATCCGCATCATCATCGCAGACGACCACGCGTTGTTCCGCGAGGGCCTGCGCTCGCTGCTCAAGCACGAGCCGGAGGCCGCGATCGTCGCCGAAACCGATCACGCCGACGGGCTCGCTCCGCTCATCGAGACGACGCCGGCCGACGTGCTGTTGCTCGACTTGCAGATGGAGCGCAGCGCCATGGCCGACATCAGCCTGCACGCGCAGCGCATCGCCATCGTCGTAGTCACCGCCAGCGAGTTGATAGGCGACGCCATCGGCGCGATCCGTTTGGGCGCCCGCGCCGTGGTGTTCAAGCGCTTCGCCATCGCCACGTTGATGGATGCGATCCGCAGCGCCGCCGCGGGCGAGGTCTGGATGCCGCCCGGCGTACAGGGCGAGTTGGCGATGCGCTTGCGCAATCCGGCGATGAGCCCGCTGTCCGCGCGCGAGGAAGAAGTCGTGCGCTTCGTCGCGCTCGGCCTGCGCAACGCGGCGGTCGCGCAGCGGCTCTTCATCAGCGAGCAGACGGTCAAAAGTCACCTCAACAAGATTTTCGACAAACTGGCGATCCAGGATCGCGTCGAGCTGACGGTGTACGCCATCCGCACCGGCATCATCGCCTTGCACGAGCGGCCGTAGGCGGCAGGTGTGACCACTCCTCAAGGTGCCGGCCGAGCGCGGCAGCTGTTGCGGTCGCTGTGCGTGCTGCTGGTCATGACCGGCCCGCTCGCCTGGGCGGGTGCGTCCTCCGCCGCGCCGCGCGGCGATGCGAATTGCGACGGCGCGGTCGATCGTTCGGACGTCGCGGCGCTGCGCACGGCGATCTTTTCCGGCAGCGCCTGCGCCGCAGCCGACGTGAACGGCGACGGCCGCCTCGGCGCCGCCGATCTCGTCGCCCTCGTCGCGCTGCTGGCGACGCCGCAGCCGACGCTCACCGCGCCAGCGGCTGCCACTGCAACCGCCAGCCCGACGGCGGCACAAGAGTCGTCGCGCACCGCCGTCCCGCCGCCCGCAACACCGACCACAGCCGCCACGGCGATCGGCAGCGCCACCGCTGCTGCGACGCCGTTCACGCCGACCCAGCGCGTCGCGACGCCAAGCGAAACGCCGGCATCGTCGCCGACCGGCGGCGAGACGTCGCCGACGCCGCTCGAGGACCCGACCGCCGCAGCAACGGCGACGGCGCCCGCGCCTACACCGACCGCCAGCGATGCGGCAGCGACAGAAGCGGTGCCGGCGACCGCGACGGCCACCCAGCCGGAAAGCGACAGCCCGTCGCCGACCCAGACGCCGGCGCACACGCCTGCGGCCGACCCGACGGAGACGGTCGAGCGGCGGACAGAGACGCCGACACCCAGCGACAGCGCGACGCCCACCGGCACGCCGCGGGCGGACTCAACGGCGACACCGAGCGAGACCGTAACGCACAGCCCCACGGCCGGCCCCAGCCAGACGCCGTCGCACAGCGTCACGCCGAGTGCGACGGCCACCCACACCGCGGCGCCCAGTGTCACCGCGACACCGACCTCGACCGGCACCGTGACGCAGACGCTGACGCCGTCGCGCACCGACACGCCGAGCGCGACGGCGACGCACAGCGCGACGCCGAGCGTCACCGGCACGCCGACGCCGAGCGGGACGGTCACGCGCACCTTGACGGCGTCGCGTACGTCGACGCCCAGCGGGACGCCATCGCACACTGCGACGCCCAGCCGCACAGGCACGCCGACGTGGAGCCCGACGTTCACCCGCACGCTGACGCCGTCGCGCACCGAAACGCCGAGCGCGACCGCCACGCGCAGCGCGACGCCGAGTGCTACCGCCACGTCGACCCCGAGCGGCAGCGCGACGCGAACGCTGACGCCATCGCGCACCGAAACGTTCACGCTGACGCCGCTGCCGCCGACCGCAACGCGCACGTTCACCAGCACCGGCACGGCAACGCGCACGGCGACGCCGCCGCCGACCGCCAGCGTGACGCTGACGCCGCTATTCTCGTTCACGCCGACGCTGACGCGCACCGGCACGGCAACGCGCACCGCGACGCGCACGTTCTCCGCCGCGCCGAGCGCGACGAGCTCGTTGACCCCCACGCCGTCGCGCACCGGCACCATGACGCGCACGCCGACCATCACGCGCACGCCGACCCGCACCTCCACGATCACGTCGACGCCGACGATCACGCGTACGCCGACGCCGACCTCGAATCTGCCCGGACCGCGCGTCGGTTTTGCCGGCGCAGTCTCGCAAGACGGCTGCCCGTTCTGTTGCGAGTTCGCGTGTCAACTGACGCCGACGCCGACGCCGTTTGTCGACGAGGCCGGCCGGCCGGTGTTCGTGCAGAGCGTCGGACAGTTCTTGCTGGTCGTGGAGGGCGTGCGCGGCCCCTCGAACCGCAACCCTGGCCTGAACGTCTTTCCGTCAGGCGGCGACCGCGGCGACCTGCAGATCCTCGTCAGCCGCTCGACCGGCGATCCGCGCGACCGAGCCGGCTTCGGCAGCGCCGCGGTGTGCGACACCGGACCGCCGCCGACACCGTTCGGCGGCGTACCGGGCGTCGATCCGCCCGACTTTGCGGCCGGCACCTCGATCACCAACGCGATTCAAGACATGGCGTGCCGCTTCACCACCAGCAATGACACGCGCAACGCCTGCACGCGCACGCGCTTCGGCGACTTCGGCTACATCTCCAGCGCCGCGCGCACGCAGTACTGCTACCAGGTGCCGGTGTCGGGTGGATTCCAGCTCGGCGACACCGTCGTGGCCGTGCAGTTGCGCGATGTCGCCGGCAACCTCGGCCCGCCCTACCAGTTCGTCATCCGCGTCGTGCCCTAGGTGCCGCGTCGGCGCATCCGCTGACCGCACGTCCAACGCGCTCAGGCCATCAGGGCCACCAGCGTCGTGCACGGCGTGTCCCGCGTCACGCCCGATCGCATGTTGCGTCGTTCGCGGCCCCACATCCCTGACGCCGACGCTCAGCCCGTCTGATCGAGCTGCCGCGCCCCTGCTCCTCGGCCACTGGTCACGCCGGCGCGCCTGCGCTAGATCTTGCCGGTTCACACTCGCGAAGGAGTCTCCGTGCCTGAATTCGTCTACACCATGTACAAGCTGCGCAAGGCGGTCTCGACCGACAAGGTGCTGCTCGACGACGTCACGCTGGCGTTCCTGCCGGGCGCCAAGATTGGCGTGCTGGGCCCCAACGGCGCCGGCAAGAGCACCCTGCTGCGCATCATGGCCGGCGTCGACCACGAGTTCACCGGCGAGGCCAAGGCGATGCCCGGCGTGCGCGTCGGCTTTCTGCCGCAGGAACCGCAGCTCGACGCGAAGAAGGACGTGCTCGGCAACGTCGAAGAAGGCGTCGCCGAGACGCGCGCCCTGCTGACCGAGTTCGAGGCCATCTCCGCCAAGTTCGCCGAGCCGATGGACGACGAGCAGATGCAGAAGCTGCTCGATCGCCAGGGGGCGCTGCAGGATCGGATCGACGCGGTCAACGCCTGGGAGCTCGATCGCCAGCTCGAGATCGCCATGGACGCGCTGCGCCTGCCGCCGCCCGACGCCGACGTCTCCAAGCTGTCGGGCGGCGAGCGCCGCCGCGTCGCCCTCTGCCGCCTGCTGCTGCAGAAGCCGGACCTGTTGCTGCTCGACGAGCCGACCAACCACCTCGACGCCGAATCGGTCGCCTGGCTGGAGCGCCATCTCGCCGACTACCCCGGCACCGTAGTGGCAGTGACACACGATCGCTATTTCCTCGACAACATCGCCGGCTGGATCCTCGAGCTCGATCGCGGCCGCGGTATTCCGTTCGAGGGCAACTACACCGCCTGGCTGGAGAAGAAGCAGGCGCGCATGGCGCAGGAGGAGAAGCAGGCCTCGGCGCGCCAGCGCACGCTCGACCGCGAGCTCGAATGGATCCGCATGTCGCCGCGCGCCCGCCAGGCGAAGAGCAAGGCGCGCATCAGCGCCTACGAGCAGCTGCGCGGGGAAGAGGAGAATCGCGCCCCCGACGCGATCGAGATCGCCATCCCACAGCCGCAGCGCCTCGGCGATCGAGTCGTCGACGCTACCGGGCTCAAGAAGGGCTACGGCGACCGCCTGCTGATCGACAATCTCTCCTTCGCCTTGCCGCCGGGCGGTATCGTCGGCGTCATCGGCGCCAACGGCGCCGGGAAAACGACGCTCTTCCGCCTCATCACCGAACAGGAGCAGCCCGACGGTGGCACCCTCAAGGTCGGCGAAACCGTGCAGCTGGCCTATGTCGACCAATCGCGCGATGAGCTCGACCCGAACAAGAACGTATTCGAGGAGATCAGCCAGGGCGACGACCGCATCAAGGTCGGCAAGCGCGAAGTGGCGGCGCGCGCCTACGTCGCCTCGTTTGGTTTCAGGGGTTCCGATCAGCAGAAGAAGGTCGGGATCCTCTCCGGCGGGGAGCGCAACCGCCTGCACCTGGCCAAGATGATTCGCCGCGGCGGCAACGTGCTGCTGCTCGACGAGCCGACCAACGACCTCGATGTCGACACGCTGCGTGCGCTCGAAGACGCGCTGGTGGGCTTCTCCGGCTGCGTCGTCGTGATCACGCACGATCGCTGGTTCCTCAACCGCATCGCCACCCACATCCTCGCCTTCGAGGGCGACAGTCACGTCGAATGGTTCGAGGGCAACTACCAGGACTACGACGCCGACCTGCACAGACGCCGCGGCACCGACGCGGACCAACCGCATCGCATCAAGTTCAGGCCGCTGGAGCGATGAGGGGATCGGGGGTGGGGGTTATGGCGTTGGAGATTGGGGAGGAACCAGTTCAGCCCGAACCCCCAACCCCGTAACCCCCAACCGCTTCCGACAATGAGCATCATCGTCTTCACCGACGGCGCGGCGAAGGGAAATCCCGGGCCCGGCGGCTGGGGCGCGATCGTCGCGACGCCCGAAGGACGCGTGCGCGAGCTCGGCGGCCGCGCGATACACACGACGAACAACCAGATGGAAATGACGGCACCGCTCGAAGCGCTGCGCTTGGTGCGCAACGCGCCCGGTGTCGTCGAGCTTCACGCCGATTCGACCTACGTCATCCGCGGCGCCACGCAATGGATCCGCAACTGGCAGCGGCGCGGCTGGCTGACGGCGGAAGGCAAGCCGGTGCTCAACCGCGAGCTGTGGGAAGCGCTCAGCGAGGAGATCGCGGCGCGCGGCCGCGGCGGCGTGAAGTGGCACTGGGTGCGCGGACACACCGAGGTGCCGGGCAACGAGCGCTGCGACGAAATCGCCAGCGCCTTCGCCAGCGGCAAGCCCGTCGAGCTCTACGACGGTCCGCTGGTGGGCTACGCGGTCCCGCTGCACGATCGTCCCGACGACACCTCGCTGCCCAAACGCAGCGCCGGCAGCGACTTCAAGAAGAGCCCGCCCGCGCACTCGTATTTGAGCGTCGTCGACGGCGTCGCCATGCGCCACGCGACGTGGGCGGAATGCGAACGCCGCGTCAAAGGCGTCTCCGGTGCCAAGTTCAAGAAGTCCGTCAGCGCCGAGGATGAAGCTGCCATCCTGCGCGGCTGGGGCGTCTTGGCGCCGCGCTGAGCGAGCCCCAGTCCTACAGGCGCTCGCGTCGGCGGCCGCATGCCTGCTAGGCCGCGCGCATGGCGCACGGCATTCATCACGTCTTCATCACCGTCAACGACCTGGCGCGCTCACGTCCGTTCTATACGGCGCTGATGCCGCGCCTCGGCTATCCAGCGCTGTGGGAGTATGCTGGCGAGAGCGTCGGCTGGCTCGGGGCCGGCGGCAGCTTCTGGATCAAGCAGGCAGCGACCGAACATGCCGGCCAACGCTTTGCGAAGGACCGCGTCGGGCTGTGCGAGATCGCCTTTCGCGCCGACAGTCGCGACGAAGTCGACGCGCTGGCGCGCGACATCGCGAGCTTCGGCGGCACCGCCCTCGATGCGCCGCGCGAGTATCCGGAGTACGTGCCCGGCTACTACGCCGTGTTCTTCGCCGACCCCGACGGCATCAAGCTCGAGATGGTATATCTGCCGGAGTGACGGAAACGGCGCCGCAGCGCCGCGACCGGCGACCCCACCCCGCGGCCAGGGAGACCGCGCGGCCGCGCAGCCGCAGCTCAGCGGTCGACCGTAATCGCGACCAGCTGCTGGATGGGATCGTCGCGGTCGTGGCCGATGCAGCTGGTGGCCACGGCATCGGGAAACCGTTGCATGATCCGCGCGGCCAGCGCGAAGTCGGCCTCCTCGACGACCCGCAGCAGGTACGTCACGCGCCGCGGGCTGTAACTGAAGCAGCGCGCCCGAATAGCCTCCGGCGGCAGGAAGCTGGTGAAGAAGTCGGAGGAGAACGGGCAGACGACCGCGCACGTCGAGTCGGCCCATCCCTCTCCCGTCCAGGTACCGCGCTGCAACGCCGGCAGCCGGCGCAGCAGCGGCTCGGCATTGCCGAAGGCGAGGATCGTCAGCGTGTTGTCGTCGTCGATGTTGTGCACGATGAGATCGCTCGACTCGAAAAACGGACGCGTACAGTCGAGGTACTCGCTGAACATCATGCGGGCGCGATAGATGCGCAGATCGGCGGCGAGGCTGGTGACCGCGATGCACGCCGCCGCAGCGCCGAGCGCGCCGGCGAGCGTCCAGCCGCCGAGGCGCGGGGCGCGCTGGCTGGCAAAGCGCCACATCGCATCGACAAAGACGCCGAGCACGACCGGAACGGCGGCGAAGAACACGGTCAGGCGGCGCGGATCGGGCTCGTCGCTCAGGATGCCGGGCAACAGCCCGAGACCGATCCAAACCAGCAGCAAAGCCGCGCGCGCGTCGCGCCAGCGGCCGATCAGATAGCCGATCGCAGCAGCTAGCGGGACCAACAACGCGGCGCAGATCATGCGCAAATGATGTTCGTCGGGGTGTTCGCGCTGATACCAGGCCGAGTATCCCGGCGCGTTGTAGCCCAGCTGCCGCAACACCAGCAGTCCCTGCTGCTCGAATCGCGTCACGAAGAAGTCGAGCTTCGACTCCGGCTCCCCATCGCGCGCATCGATCTCGTACGGGCGGAAGACGTCGACGCCGTAGACCCGCAAGCTCGATCCGCCGGACCATTTTCCCGTCGCCGCCCACTGCAGCGCCGGACTGGCGCAAAGCCACAGCGCGACGCCGGCGAGCAGGATCGGCAGCAGTCGCGCAGCGCGGAGGCGGCGCGGACCGAACGACACGCCGTGCAAGACACCGGCGAGCGGCAACAGGAACAGGATGATCGCCGGCGCATAGAAGTAGCGGCTGATCGGCATCCACAGCGTCGCGGCGACTGCATCGCGCACGCGCCAGCGGGTGATCACCGACAGCGTCAGATGGACGGTGATCAGCGAGGCGATCGGGATGAGCGAGAACTGCGTCGTCTCGGTACGCGAAAAGATCAGCTGCTCGGGCGCCGTCGCCAGCACCAGCGCGGCAAGGGCGGCGGGAAAGACGCCGGTCAAGCGGCGCGCCAGCCAGTAACACAGGGGCACCGCGGCGGTGCCGCAGAACGCCGCGGCGAGGCGGATGCCGACCAGCGATGGACCGGTGAACTGTTGCACGCCGTACCGCGCCAGCATCTGAAAGAAGCCGTCGTCGGCCACCCGATTGAGCGCAATGTAGTGGCGCAATCCGTACGGCGTCAGACTCTCGAAGAAGGCCCGCGCGGGCTCGAAATCGACGATCGCCGGCAGCTGGTCGATGGCGTATAGCCGCGCCGCCAGCGCCACGCCGAGCAGCCCGCACGCCACCGGCGCGTCGCTCGCCCACGACAACGGCGGCGGCGTCTGGCGCAGCGGGTTGAGCGCGCCGAAGCGGATCGCCAATGCGACGCCCACTGCATAGAGGACGGCGCCGGCGACGACGTAGTCGGAGAACAGCAGCACCTGGCCCCACGTGCCGGCGAGCAGCGCGGCGCCGATCCAGACGAAGCCGCCGGAGCTGGGTGCGGAGGTGCGGAGGTGTGGCGGTGCGTCGCCGGCGCGGCGCCGCAGCGCAACGATGAGCCAGGCGATGATCAGGCTGATGCCGCTACCGACCGCGACGCGATGCGCGATGGCGCCCTGCGCGAGCATCCAACCATACCGGCTGATCGCCGCGGCGAGCGGGTCGAGGCTCGGCAGGAAGGCCGTGGGCGGCGTCTGCATGCGACGGCGATTGCTATACGGAAGAGCCGTGCTCCGGTAGACGCCGAGGGCGCGTCAGTCTGCGCGCCAATCGAGCCAGTCTACTCTCCGACGCCACGCTGGATTGGAGCGCCGACCACTGCGACGCTAGAAACGCAATCCGCGTTCAGCGGGCCGCGCCGGTGGTGTGCGCACCGCAGCCGAGTGCTCGTCGACGGTCGCGTCGTCGAAGCTGATGTCCGCGAGGTTCGCATCCGGCGCCATCCGATCGAAGATCAACACCAGGCGCGCGGTCGCCAGCGGGGCGACACTCGCTAGCGCGACGCGCACCCGGCCATCGGCGGTCGAGGTCGCGCGCACGATCGCGCCGCCGCTGGCGCGCGCGGTCGCGAAGCGCACGCGCGCCGCATCGACGTGCGCGTCGAGCTGCAGCGACTGCCCGCCGGCGATGCGGACTGGGACCCGCAGCTCCCCGCGTGCGGCAATTGCCGGACCGATCGTCACGTGTGCCGCGCCGCGACTGAACCCCGCCGTGGCCGCCGGTTGCCAATTGCCGGTGCAGTCGCCGAACAGCGCGGCGCGGAAGCCCTGTCCGGTCGCTGAAGCTGACAGGCCCGCGAAGGCGATGGCGCCGCGCACGCACGTACCGTTGGTGGACGGCATCGTCGTTTGCTGGCCCGGAGCCGGGCTCGGCTCGGGAAAGAACAGCCAATCGGAGCCGCAGCCGTCGGCGACCGGCAAGGTCGCCCGCATGCCGACGGCGAGCTCGAGGATGCGCGCCGCGTCGAGCGTGCTGAGCGCGCCGTTGCCGGTCGCGTCGCAGGCGGCGGCCTGGTCGGCGTCGAGCGTGCGCGTGCCGGCGACGGCCTGCAGGATGTACGACGCATCGAGCGCGCTGACGGCGCCGTTGGAGCCACCGCTGCGCAGCGGCGACAGGCTGACCGACGCGCCTATGCCGGTGGCGATGCTGAAGGTGCCGTCGTTGGCACTGGTAACGCCGCCGACGCTGACGCCGGCGACGGCGCGGTCGCCGCGGTAGTAGCGCACGCGGCCGCTCAAGCTGGCGGCGACGGTCGGCGTGCGCGTTTGGGTGCGCGTCGGCGTCAGCGTAGGCGTCGCCGTGCGCCTCGCCGTCGGGGTGAGAGTCGGCGTGCTCGGCAGCCGCGTCGCGGTGAAGGTGCTGGTCGGCGGCGCGCTGGCGCTCGGCGTCGGGCTCGGGCCGATGCTCTGCACGCTGAAGCGCCGCGCGACGCGCGTGACGTTGCCCTGTACGTCCTTGATGCTGACCGAGAGATTGCCGGTGGATCCACTGGCCAGCGGCGTCGCCAGGGCCACGGTCCGGATGCCATCGCCTGCGCTCTGCGCCAAATCCGCGAGCTCGACGCCGGCGGCGCGGCCGTTGACGGCAAAGTCGGCGGTGATCGACAGCGACGACCAGTTCACCCCGCTGTCGGCGTCGGCGGCGCCGAGGCGAATCATCGCCAGCGGCGCGTCGTTGACTCCGGGGCGCGGCAGGCTGACGTCGAGCGCCGGCCGCAAGTCGTCGAGGAACCAGCCGTAGACGTTGGTGCCGTTGTCGGCCCAGTTGATCGGCGCGCCGAGATCGATCCAGCGCGCAAACAGCATTTTTTCATCCTCGCTCAGCGGCGGCACGCCGCTGCCCGGCGGCGGCATCATCTGGCCGGTGAAGTCAAGGTCGGCGGCGTTGGCATCGGCGCCGGCCGGCAGCGTCGCAGCGTTGCCCGGCATCGTCTCGGTGGGATGATCGGCGTTGCTCCAGCCGTCGAGGCGTTGCCCGTAGAGCTTCCACATCAGCAAGCTGCGCCGGCTTTGGAACATGCGCACGTAGCGGCTGGCGTTGGTCTGCCGCCAGCCGGCGCCGGCGCCGATCACCGGCGCATAGCCCCAGCGCGCCTGCTCATCGTCGGCGAGGCGCGCGTAGTCGCCGGGCAGCGCGCCGTCGACCAAGCTGGTGTCGTCGAGCCGCAGGTTGCCGGGCGGATTGGCGCCGGCGTGGCAGGGCACGCAGCTGCGCTGCAGCACCGGACGGATGTCGCGCAGGAACTCGACCGTCACCATCGACGCGGCGACCTCGCGCAGCGACGGATTGCCCTGTGCGTCCTTGCTCAACAGCGGCGTCGTCTTGCTCAGGTCGCGCACTTGATACGTCGGCTGCGCTGCCGCGGTGCTGGCGAAGTCGAGCGGCAATTGGCTGTGCGCGTGGCAGCCCCCGCAATCGGCACGCAGCTCGCCCGGACGCACCTGGTGCCAGGTCTGCGCCATATTGAGGACCATGCCGTTGCGGTCGAGCGTCTGGAACGTAAACGGCGTGTCGGCCGGTATCTTCACCAGAAAGCTGGTGTCGGGATTGCCTTCCGGATCGAGCAGCGGGCGATTCATCGCGTCGAGCTTGCGCAACGGCACCTCGCCGAGGATGCGCATGCGCTCCATGGCGAAGCTGGCGAAGGTCGGCCCGCCGCTCGGACCGCCATGCGGCCCATAGCTGCGGTGCGTGCCGGGCTCCATGGCGACGATGCGGATGGCCCAGATGTCGCTGTCGTCGTACGTACCGGCGTCGGCACCTTGCGTGTTCCAATTGCTGCTCTGGCCGTTCTCGGCGGTGTTGAAGGCGTCGAGGCCGTTGAAGGTGTCCGACCACGGCGGCACCAGGCCGGGAAAGCTCTCGCGCTTGTAGACGCTGCTGGTACCGACGAGACCGTACGGCGTTCCGGCGGGCAGCTCGCGATGCGCACTGCCGTCGTTCGGCAGCCACGCCAGCTGATCCGGCGCGTCGACGCCGTGCACGGCGCGGTAGGTCACCACCGCGCGCGGCCACGCCTCATTGTAGTTGGGGCTGTTCTTCAGCAGCACCAGATTGCTCGGCGCGTGGATCGGCCCGCCGTTCGGCAACACGTAGATGCCGGCGTCGTACTCCGGCGTCGTCGTCGGCCGGTTGAGGTCGTTGCACGGACCGGACGACCACACCACCAGCAGGTCGTTGTTCGGCGCCGCGCTCGGCTGCGTGAACTTGCCGACGCGCGTGCCGTTGCCGCCGAGCGGCGCCGCTTCGTCCTGCGGATGCGTGAACGGCGTGACGGCGAGGATGCCGTACGGCTCGAACGGGAAGGTGAACGGGTAGGAAAAGCCGCCGCCGACCACCTGGTCGATCGGTGGGTTGTCATCCGGGAAAGCGCTGAAGAATGCCGGCGTGCCGGCCGGCGGCCGCACCGGCAAGCGGAACAGCGCGCCGAAGCCGTTGTTGTTCAAGTTGTAGTAGTCGGTCACCACGATGTCGTCGTTCGACAGCTGGGTGGCGAAGTGGAACGCCTGGCCGCCATGAAACGCGCTGACGATCGGCGACCAGTGGCGGCCGTCCGGCCAGATCGACCAGATGCCCCACATGCGGTCGTCGCGCAGCCCCTGCGTCTCCAGGCTGGAGAACATCACGCGGCCGTCGCGCAGCGGCGTCGGATGCAGCGCGCTGCCGATGTTCATCGGCGCGATCTGCGTCACGTTGCCGCCGTCCTCGTCCATGACGAACAGTTGCATGGTCGGGCTGGTCAGCCCGCGCGGCGGGACGAAGCCGTTGCGGTTGCTGGTGAACACGATCTTGCCGCCGGCCAGTGGAGCCGGGGCGAGATTCAGAATGCCGTAGCCGAGCGAATCGTAGTTGCCGCCGGGATCGACTGGATTGGTCTCGTCGAAGTGTCCGGCGCCGGTGTTGGGCGTGAACTCTTGAAAGGTCAGCTGCTCGATCTCGCGCGTCTGCAGATTGATGCGGAAGAGGTCTGCGCCGAGGTACGGCAGGCCGCGCTGATTGTTAATCGCCTGCTCGCGCATGTCGTAGAACAAGCTGTAGTACACCCAGCGCGCGTCGAAGGAGACGAACGGATCGGTCACCGCGCCGACGCCGCCGGCGACCAACAGCTCCTCGCTGCCGTCCGGATGCAGCAACATTAGATCGGCGCCGGGATCGATCTTCGCCGGCTGCGCCACCTCCGGCCACGTCGTGTTGACGTTGTCGCCGAAGCGCGGCTGGCGCACGTAGACCACGTCGTAGCTCACCGCCTGCGCCGCAGCCGGCGCGACCGCACAGGCAATCAACAGAGCTGCCCTCAAGGCAGCCCACAGGTCATGCCGCTTACCCATCACCGCCCCTGTCATGCCTGGCCCGCGAAGTGAGCAACGCGGGTGCCATCCCCCTCCCGATGCGCGTCCCGCGCAGCGGCCGCTGCGTGGCGCCCCCCACGGTCACGGAGACGGCGCGAGCGGCCTCTTTGTGGCACTGCCCGATGGCGCAGGTCGCATGGCGACGCCGTCGCGCACCTCGCGGCGTCACGGCAAGAGCTGAGTTCCATGGATGGTGTCGAACTCTCCCGGCAGTTGTCGTGACAGGATCGGACGCATCGGCCCGCGTGACCTACGACGGTCTTCATCCATCTGCGACGGCCGATCGGCGACGCCCGCGTTCTACGGCGAAGCGCGGCCATTCCTCATGAGCGCGAGGCCGCCTGGCCGCGCCGCGACGGAGCGTCGCAAACGGCGGCGAAGCCGCCGCGCTCGGTTGACCGTATCAGCGCACCGGTGTTACTCGCGCCGAGGCTTTCGAGCCATGCCGTTCGCGATCGTCCATGCGCTGCGCGCCGGCACCCTGTCGCTGCCGACTCCATGCTGCAGTCGAACGACATGCGCGCCGGCCTGGCGCAGCGGCGTGCCGGTGTCGATGAGCAAGCCGTCGCGCATCGACGCGCGCGTGGACCAATGGATCTGTTAGGACCGGCTGCATGGCGATGACGTGCCTCGGCTGCGGCCATGCCAATCCGGAGCGGGCCAAGTTCTGCCTCGAGTGCGGCACCGCCTTCGCTGCGCGCTGTCCCAGCTGCGGCACCGAGCTGCCCGCAGCTGCGAAGTTTTGTCTCGAGTGCGGCACGCCGGTACCGGGGACGAAGGGTTTGGCGACCGCCTCCTCCCCCCCCCCCCACCCCACACACCCAACGGCGGCGCGCAAAGTCGTCACCATCCTCTTCGCCGATCTCGCCGGCTCGACAGCGCTGCAGGAGCGTCTCGACCCGGAATCCACTCGCGGATTCATGGAACGCTACTACCGCGCCATGAGCAGCGCCGTGGAAGCGCACGGCGGGACGGTGGTGAAGCTGCTCGGCGACGGCGTCATGGCCGCCTTCGGCGTGCCCACCGTGGCCGAGGACGACGCCATTCGTGCCGTGCGGGCGGCGATGGAGATGGTCGAAGTGCTGGGGTTAGGGGTTGAGGGGTTGGGGGTTCGGGGTTCGGAATCCGCCCCAACCCCTGACCCCCTCTCAGTCCGCATCGCGGTCAACACCGGCGAAGTCGTCGTCAGCAGCGACGACAGCGACGTCGTCGGCGATCCGGTCAACGTCGCGGCGCGCTTGCAGCAGGAGGCGGGCACCGGCGAGGTGGTGATCGGCGAATCGACGCAGCGCCTGGTCGCGTCGCTGGTGACGCTGGCACCGCTCGGCAGCTTTGCGCTCAAGGGGCGCAGTGAGACGGTGAAAGCGTATCGCGTCGTCTCGTTGGAGCGCCCGGCGACGGCGATCGCGACGGCATTTGTCGGCCGCGACGACGAGCTCACGCGCCTCACGACGGTGTACGAGGCGGCGATCGCTGCGCCGGCGGCGCGCCTGGCGGTGTTGCTCGGCTCGCCCGGGCTCGGCAAGTCGCGCCTCATCGACGAGCTCAGGCGCCGTCTCGGTACGGCGGCGACGGTGGTTGCGGCGCAGTGCGACGCCGCCGGCGGTGGCACCTTCGCGCCGATTGCCGCAGCGCTCCGCCAGCACCTCGCCATCGATGCGGCGGCGGGGCCCGATGCGCTGCGCACCGCGATCGAAGCGCTGCTGCCGTCCGCAGAGGCCGAGCGCGCGCGCATCGCCGGCGGGGTGGCGGCGCTGCTCACCGGATCGCCGACATCTCCCGAGGAGACCTTCTTCGTCATCCGCCGCCTGCTCGCCGGCATCGCCGCGGCCAGACCGTTGCTCCTGGTGATCGACGATCTGCATTGGGCCGAACCGCTGCTGCTCGATCTGGTCGAGCACCTGATCCAGTGGGGCAGCGGCGTGCCGCTGCTGGTGCTGGTCGGTACGCGCCCGGAACTGCGCGCCACGCGCGCCTCGCTGACCGTGCGCGGGCCGCTGGTCGCCGACGTGGTGACCCTCGGCGGCCTCGACGCCGGGGCGGCGACGCGGCTCGCCGCCAACGTCATCGGCGCCGCCGACCTGCCGGCCGCCGTCGCCGGCAAGCTGCTCGCCACCAGCGAGGGCAACCCGCTGTTCGTCGCCGAATTGGTGCGCATGCTGGTGCAGGAAGGCGCGCTGACGCGTGACGGCGACCGCTGGATAGTCGGCGACAACCTCGCGGCGCTGGAGATGCCGCCGACCATCCATGCGCTGCTGGCGGCGCGCATCGAGCGGCTGCCGCCCGATGAGCGCGGTCTGTTGGAGCGCGCCGCCGTGGTCGGCCGGCACTTCTCACGCAATGCCGTCGCTGCGCTGCTGCCCGATGCGGCCGGCGGCCTCGACGCGCGCCTCGAGTCGCTGAAGCGCAGCGAGCTGATCGAGTCCGACAGCGGCTGGTTTCTCGGCGAGCCGGTGCTGCGCTTCCATCACGTGCTGATCCGCGACGCGGCCTATCGGCGCTTGCTGAAGGGCACGCGCGCCGAGCTGCATGCGCGGCTGGCCGACTGGATCGAGGCGCGCGCCGGCGATGCGGTCGAGCACGACGAAACCATCGGCCGCCATCTCGAGCAGGCGCACCAACATCTGAACGAGCTCGGGCTGCTCGACGCGCACGGCCGCCGACTCGGCCAACGCGCTTCGCAGCGCCTCGCCGCCGCCGGCCGCCGCGCCTTGGCCGGCGACGACCTGCCGCTCGCCGCCAGTCTGCTCGGCCGCGCCCTCGCAGGACTTGATTCCAATGACGCGGCGCGCGCCGACCTCGCGTTGGATTGGTGCGAAGCCCTCTTGGCAGCCGGCGAGGTCGGCCCGGCCGCAGCGGCGATCGAGGAGCTGGCCCGCTTCGCAGTCGCGGGGGTTGGGGGTTGGGGGTTAGGGGTTAGGGGGGAAGAGGATGGGGTTGGGGGTTCTGGGTTGGGGGGCGGGGGAGGAGAGGAGCGGAGTAAGGATGTCGCCTCCGATGCTTCTCTCTGCGCCGCGGCGCCTTCGGGCGCTCGCCCCGCCGACCCCTTCCTGTCCGCCCCCAACCCCCAACCCCTAACCCCTAAC
>Ga0265339_10001257_pt1 | contig 19045 bp, 10 predicted proteins | sample 4CB219metaG_FD_202085 | JGI IMG/M metagenome (GOLD analysis project Ga0265339, IMG submission 202085) | Rhizosphere microbial communities from Carex aquatilis grown in University of Washington, Seatle, WA, United States - 4-CB2-19 metaG | ecosystem: Host-associated > Plants > Roots >... | reverse complement strand
TCAAAGAGAACGCCGTCGGCTTGTTTTTCATAAGCAAAAGAATACCGGAGGCCGAGAAGAAGAAATGCGGCGATGAACGGGCTGGTCAAGCGATGTTTCAGTCGCATGGAACGTCCTTTCGATGAACTCTTTTCATAGAAAAATCATTGTCGACAGACCCGGTAAGGTGGCGGTTTTCGATCGGTGCTTTCAGGAGTGCTCCTGAGAAATAAAGGGGCAGGAAACAGAATTTAACTCATAGCCTTTTCTTCCGAAACCTGTGTTTAATTTGTCTGCACTGTTAGATTTCTGTTTTTGATAACGCTGTCAGCTTTCCAAGGTGATGGTTCACGAGCTTCCGAAAGCCGGAACCGGCTCTGCGGGAAAAAGTCCGCTAATGAATGTATGAATTCAGAATGTTCTCCAGCATTTCCTGACGGCCGCTTTTCAACACGGGCGTTTCTTCCTTGAGAATCCACTTCTCCAATTCTTCAAGTCCGATTTTTCCCGACATAATCCTGGCCCCAACCCCGGAATCAAAGCTGGAGTATCGCTCTTCGACAAAACTGCTGAGTGCTTTATCCTTAATAATTTGGTGAGCGATGAGGAGCCCTCGCGCAAATGTGTCCATTCCGCCTATATGAGCGTAGAAAAGGTCCATCGGGTCGTTCGAACTGCGGCGTACCTTTGCATCGAAGTTAAGTCCCCCTTTACCCAACCCGTTTTGGTTAAGGATGATCATCATCGCCAGTGTTGCGCTGTAAATATCTGTGGGAAACTGATCGGTGTCCCAGCCGAGCAGCATATCTCCTCTGTTGGCATCAACGCTCCCTAATTTTCCGGCGGCCGACGCAATTCCCAATTCGTGTTCGAATGTATGACCCGCGAGAGTGGCGTGGTTCGCTTCGATATTCAATTTAAAATGGTCGAGCAGATCATACTCCTTCAGGAAATAGAGTGTTGTTGCGGAATCGAAATCGTATTGATGTTTCGTCGGTTCGGCCGGTTTGGGCTCGATAAGAAACTGTCCTTTGAAGCCTATCTTCTTTTTATAGTCGACAGCCATATGAAGAAAGCGCGCCATTTGCTCTTGCTCTTTCTTCAAATTTGTGTTGAGCAATGTCTCGTAGCCTTCCCTCCCGCCCCAGAAGACATAATTCTCACCGCCGAGTTCCTTTGTTGCATCGATGGCATTTTTTATTTGTGCGGCGGCATACGCCATGACATGTGCGTTCGGGCTTGTGGCCGCTCCTTGAGAATATATGGAATTATCAAACAACTTCGCCGTCCCCCAAAGAAGCTTTACGCCGGTTTCCTTCTGCAAATTTTTTGCAAATTTTACCATGGTCTCCAAATTCCTGCACGACTCGGAGAAATCTTTTCCTTCCGGGGCAATGTCCCGGTCGTGAAAGCAATAGTAATCGACTCCAAGTTTTTGAAAGAATTCAAACGCAGCTTGCATCGTTTCTTTGGCGCGGGCTATTGGATCCTTGGCCGCATGCCATTCTCTTATGAAACTCGGCCCGCCGAACATGTCGGTGCCATTCCCCATCATCGTGTGCCAGTAGGCGACGGAAAAACGCAGATGTTCACCCATAGACTTGCCGCCGACTTTCTGGTGCTTGTCGTAGTATTTGAAAGCGAGAGGATTCTTCGAGTCTTTGCCTTCGTAAGGAATTTGCTTTTCTACTGTGGGGAAATAATTGTTTGACATGTTGTTCCTCTATTCTCGTTATAGTCTAAGTTGGGAAAGCCCTTAATGCAAAGCGACACAAAATTGGGCGAGCATTTTCGCAGCAAATAAACGGTCAATCCTTTGCTTGTTCAAATAGAATTGAACCGATTCAATCTTATGAATAAAACTTCAATAAGTCAAGTAAAATAATAGCGAATCAATTTTCCAAAAGCCTCTGCAGGCTCTTTTTCCACACACCATACACGGAGCCGTATTTTTCAACCAGCTCGGGTTTCGTGTCGACTTTTTCTATCATTTTCAATCCTGGAAAGGCGTTGTCGCTGGAGGAATAATATCCAATCCCGAGGCCGGCTCCCCGTGCCGCTCCTTGTGAGCCGTCGGTGTTATAGATTTCGATACCGACATTGCACGTATTTGTAAAAGCTTCCCGGAAAACCTTGCTCTGGAACAAATTGGAGTACCCCGCTTTTATTACTTTGAACTCCATCCCTATGCTTTTCATAACATCCAAACCATACCTGAACGAAAAGGCAATCCCCTCTTGAGCTGCCCGTATCATGTGCCCCTTCCCGTGGATATTGAAATTGATGCCGGAAAAATGTCCGCGAACATCCTTGTTCATCAGGCTTCTTTCAGCACCGTTGCCGAAAGGATAACACATCATCCCCTCCGATCCGATCGAAACTTTTGCCGCAAAGTCGTTCATCTCCTCATAGGAATATTTGTTATCCATGATGTTTTGCTTGAGCCAGCTGTACTGAATGCCCGTTCCGTTAATGCAAAGCAGCACTCCGTTGTTCGGCTGTTGTTCCGAATAGTTGACATGGGCAAATGTATTGACCCTGCCTTGGGGGTCAAAAATATTTTCGTCTGTAACGCCGTAAATGACTCCCGACGTTCCCGCAGTTGCCGCGATTTCACCCGGATGCAGCACATGCAGTGAAAAAGCATTATTCGGCTGATCGCCTGCCCTGTACGAAATTGGAATTCCGGGTTTCAGCCCCAGCTCCGCCGCCGCTTTGGAAGTTAGCATCCCTTGAAGGCCAAATGCCGGCACAAGATCCGCGATAACACTCTTATCGATCCCGTAGTATCGAAGCAATTCATCGGCGATGTTCTTCTTGCCAAAATTCCAGAGGACTCCCTCGCTCAATCCGGAAACTGTCGTGCGAATTTCACCGGTCATTCTCATCGCCACATAATCTCCGGGGAGCATTATTTTGAACACGGTTGAATATAAATCCGGCCTGTTGTCCTTCACCCATTTGAGCTTTGACGCAGTAAAATTTCCCGGCGAGTTTAAACAACTGCCAAGACAATACTCCGATCCTAATTCGGAAAAGGCTTTGTTCCCGATCTCGACCGCCCTGCTGTCGCACCAGATGATTGAAGGATAAATTACTTGATGCTGTTTGTCAACCATAACCAAGCCGTGCATCTGGTACGATACGCCGATCGCGGCTATCTCATTCGATTGCAATTCCTTTTTTAAAAGCAATTTTTTTGTCGCGGCGACAACATGCTGCCACCACGTTTCAGGATGTTGTTCGGCCCAGCCCGGCTGCGGCGAATCTATTTTCATTTCCTGTTCCGGTGAAATTCCCGAGGCAACCAATGCTCCCGTATCGGCATCGATTAATGAGGCTTTAATGGATGAACTTCCAATATCATAACCGAGAAGCAATTTCTGTTTCATCGAGATCTCCTGTCTGATAAAATTGAATCCGATTTCTCAAGGATTGTAATCTTTTCCTTTTAGTGATTAACACAACGTTTTCGAAAATATATCTAGAACCTATCTCAAAAACATGTCACTTGATCCTTCTCCCGAAGGGATGGCTTCGCCAGATGCGCTCTCCCGCTCTTCGAGCGGGATCGCTTACTTCCCAAAGGGATCCCTTCGGGAAACGGAGCGAAGCGGAGTGAATGCCGAAGGCATCCCTTCGGGAGAATCCATGACAATCATGCATTGTGAATCTACGAAGTTTCAATGTCGTGGATGCTTCTCCCGCCAAAATACGGCGGGATCAGCATGACATTTACAAATGCATTCTACATCAATCCGTTTTTGAGATGTCTTGTAGTTAAAACATGATAGGATACATAAAAATAGTATTATAATAAAGAGTCAACAGCGGTGGCTCAATTAGAACAAAGTCCAAGGGACTTTTTACGGAGAACTGAAAATATGGCTCAAACCCCAAGGGTCCCAAAGGGATTCCTTTGGAAGATGCTTCGCCAGTCGCTAAGCCGAAAGGGAAACATATCCACTTCCTTTGCGGCTTAGCGACTTTGCGTGAGCAAGCTTCACACCTGTCCTAAATTAGGACACTGCCCAGCGGGCGGGAGATGTGTTGCCGTTTAGGGAGATGCCGGACACCTTGCTCATTTGCCTTGACAATACGACCGAATGAGTGTACCTTTTCGAAGGTAATGTCGGCCAATATCATGGGGTGGATTATGATGTGGTTAGTCCGATAATATTAAAAAACCCTCGGATTCGCGGAAGCGGATACGGGGGTTTCGTGTTTTATGGGGACTTAACGCTGGGCCAAGCACGTGACGCCATTTTGTAAAGACAATCGGTTGCCTAGGGTACAAAGAGCCGGCAGGGGCTCCTTTTGGGCTTGATTTTTCAATAGAATATGACTACTCTCTTCCATCCAGCTTACCCGGGGGTTGGGTCAGAAGGACAATGAAACCCTCGGATTCGCAAGTGCGATGATGAGGGTTTTTGCATTTCAATAGGCATCTGTGGATTACATCCAAGGAAAGGCGGCGAAATTCTGAGAAGAAGAATTAGCAGGTTGCGGAAAAACGCTTTTGTCAGCCACTAAGTCACGAAGGCACGAAGGCACGAAATAATTTTAAGCAAATCGCTATATTAACCGCTAATGATATTGTCGACAATAGTTTTTTACCTTAATTTCTTAGCGACTTTGCTAGAGCCTATCTCAAAAATGGTCTTGCGTTAGCCCTTCTGCCGAAGGCATGGCTTCGGGAGAAGGATCAAGTGACATGTTTTTGAGATAGGTTCTAGAAGCTATCTCAAAAACTCTGGATTGTGTCCTCTTGAAAGAACACAGCCAAATCATTGTCCATTCTGATCCCGCCGCTTTGTGGCGGAGAATCCATGACAATGACACACCTTGAATGCGCAAAGCTTCGATGTCATGGATGCTTCGTCCCTCTCTAAGGCGGGACTCAGCATGACATTTACGGCTGCTTTCTGCATGAAAACCATTTTTGAGATAGGTTCTAGTATTGTTTCAAATAGATATTCTCACATTTATTCGGAATCGCAATAGCTTCAGATTGGCGCCGCTGCTGAAGGCTGGCCGATCGAATCCGTGCCTTGAAACCAGAGATGAAAAAAATTAAACTGCTTCTTGTTGAAGATAATCGACTTCTGCGCGAAGGTATCTCGTCCATCCTGGAGAAACAGCCGGATATGGTGGTGGGGGCGACACATGGAACCGGCGGGAAACTCCCGTCTAAAATACGCACTCAAAAACCAGATGTTGTTCTTCTTGATCTTAGTTTACGATCTCAAAACAGCTTAGAAATCGTAAGACTAATGAGAAGAGATTTCCCGGAGGTTAAAGTGATCGTAATGGATCTTGTTCCAGTGCAATCCGATATTGTTGCTTTTGTCGAGGCCGGAGTATCTGGTTTTATCCTCAAAAATGCGTCTATCGTCAATTTTCTTAAGACGATTCGATCTGTTTCCCTCGGCAAAAAAGTTCTTCCGGCTATTTTGACCGACTCGCTTTTCTCTCAAATCATTGAGCATGCGTTTACAAAAGAGAAGGAATCAACGCTGAACGAGGCAGTACGTATGACAAAACGAGAACGCCAGATCATCGAATTGGTCTCAAAGGGAATGACCAATAAGGAAATTGCTGAAAACACGCACCTTTCTTCAAATACCGTAAAAAGCCACATCCACAACATCATGGAAAAATTAGCCATCCATTCCAGAATTCAGATCGCCACCTACTCTTCTGCAATCGGCACTATTTCAGACCTCGCCGGAACCACTTCTCTGCTGGACCAATAACACTCCTCAAAAAACTCAACCGGCCCCTAAAAAGGGTTAATCATTTTTTCATCCATATGGACTATTTACTTCCTGCCGGCTTCACTGTAATGTGTATACATTAAAAAGAGCTGAACCGACATCGGAGTTAAGGTTCTTCACCTTTTTTGACGCAACTATGGCAAAAGCCATGCGGCCAGAAGCCATCTCAAAAACTCCGAGTAGCGATATTCTGAACAAACAATACAGCATCATTGTCATTCTGAGGAGCCCGACGTTCTTTGTCGGGAGACGACTTGACTCGGCAAGGATCAGGATGACCGTACTCTGAATTTTTGAAATCCTTGCAGCATGATTTCTCATTTTTTCCAGGATCACAGTAATCATGGCAAACACAATACGGCTCCTGCTTATTGAAGATAACCGCCTCTTTCGCAACGGGATCGCGGCAATGCTTGGAGGCCAACGCGATATCAAAGTTGTCGCCGCATCGGGAAGGAGCAAGGACACGCTTCTTAAGATCCAGAAGCTGAAACCGAATGTCATTCTTTTGGATTTGGGTCTTCGAAGTCAAAACAGTTTACGGGTGGTGGAATTAGTAAAAAGAGAGTTTCCCAAGGCTCGCGTGGTCGTGATGGATCTTGTTCCCGCGGAAGCGGATATTATCCGGTTTGTTAACGCCGGAGCCTCGGGGTTTATTCTTAAAGACGCAGACCCCGGCGATTTTCTCAAAACGATACGCGCGGTCGCACAAGGAATCACTGTTCTCCCCCACGTGCCGGCGGAATCACTCTTCACCGAAATTATTACGCACGCGATGAAGAAGAGGAAATTCAAGCTGATGGAGGCGGTGCGGATGACGGAGCGTGAACAAGAAGTGATTCGGCTGTTGGACGACGGTTTAAGCAACGTTACAATCGGTCATCGGCTTCGCGTTTCGACGAACACCATCAAAAGCCATATCCATAATATCATCGAGAAAATTGCACTGCATGAACGCCTGGACGGTGCCGGCTCTGCATCCACAAAAAAAACTATGAAGATGATCGCCAGAAGCATTTCGACGATTAATAATTGATGTTACGCATCACGGAGAATTCATGAACCGAAAAATCCATTGCGCAAGAACACACCCCTCATTCCCCTCTATCGTACCCGCTTGCCCACGCACAGAGGGGAAGTTATGAGATTCTTCCGCCAAAGCTCCCCTCTGCGGCAAAGGCATGTGCGTTGGAGAGAGGGGCCGGGGGTGTGTCGAAAAAGGTTTTTGCATAACGTGAATTAATAACTGATGCTACGCATTCTGAAGACTTCATGAACCGAAAAATCCATTGCGCAAGGACACACCCCTAAATCCCCTCTCCTCATCGCGCGAGCAACGCACAGAGGGGACTTGCCTCCCCGCTCCCCTCTGTGTGTGAGCGTGTGGCGAAAGCGAGAGGGGTTGGGGGTGTGTCAAAAAAAGTTTTCGCGTAACGTGAATTAATAATTAGAGGCTATTTCAAAAACTCCGAGTAATGTTATACCGACGATGTAGTCCCCTAGGGAAGCACTCACGGAACCCTCACCGTTGCATCAACGGAGTTTCTGGAGCAATTCAAAGATTAAGAAAATGAAAACTCATGACGTAAAAGAACGACGCAATTTAAAGCTCTCCATTCTGATATTTGCCCTCCTGGCTGCCGGCATTCTTACCGCCGGCTACCTCTATTATATAGACTACGAGCATAAATACCGTACGGTGGTGGAAGGACAGCTTTCAGCAATAGCAGAACTCAAAGTCGGCGAATTAGTGCAGTGGCGAAAAGAGCGTATTGCAGATGCGCAATTATTCTACGACAACGAAGTTTTTTCCCTTCTTGTTAAGCGTTACGTCAAAAACCGCAACGACCGCGAGGCAAAAACAAGGATCATGGCATGGATGGGAGAGGCACAGAAGGCAAACAGGTACGATCTCGCAATGCTGGTGGACGCGAATTTCAATACGAGATTGGTAATTCCGGAAAGCAAGGAGGGGGTGCATCTGATTCTTGATGAACAAATTACCGAGACCTTGCGGTCCGGCAAGATTGCATTCCAGGATTTTTACCGTAATGACAAGGATCAACGCGTCTATTTGAAAATCCTGGTCCCGATCAGGGATATCGGTGCTCTAAAACCGCTCCTTGGCATACTTGCTCTGCGGATCGATCCGGAAGAGTACCTCTATCCTCTCATTCAACAATGGCCCATACCAAGCCGCACATCGGAAACATTGATTGTCCGTAAAGAGGGAAGCGATGCGTTGTTCCTCAATGAGCTGAAGTTCCAGACAAACAGCGCGCTCAATTTGCGGATTCCATTGACGCACACGAATACGCCTGCGGTAGAAGCGGCGTTAGGCAAGGAAGGAATTATCGAAGGAGTGGACTATCGGGGGGTTCCGGTGATCGCCGACATTCGGTCCGTACCGAATTCCCCCTGGTTTCTTGTCGCCCGCGTTGACGTCTCAGAGGCGTACGCGCCCGTTCGAGAGCGATTGTCGATGTTGATTTATCTTATCATCGCGCTTCTTCTCGGTTCAGGGGCGAGCGTTGGTTTGCTCTGGCGCCGCGAGCACGCTCGCTTTTACCGGCAGCAGTATGAGGGAGCGCAAGAGCTGATTTCTTCGGAGGCGCGCTATCGCCGGCTCTTTGAGGCGGCCTGGGACGGCATTTTGATCCTCGATGCCGATTCGGGGATGGTTGTCGATGTGAATCCCTTCTTAATCGAATTGTTGGGCTATTCGCGTGAACAATTTTTGGGAAAGAGAATTTGGGAGCTTGGGTTCTTCAAAGATACTGCTGCAAGTAAATTGAATTTAAAGGAATTGCAGGAGAAAAAATTTATCCGATACGAGGATTTGCCCCTTGAAACATCCGACGGGCGACGCATCGAGGTTGAGTTCGTCAGCAACGTCTATCTGGTTGATCATCACAATGTAATTCAGTGCAATATTCGTGATATCACCGAGCGCAGACGGGCGGAGGGAGAACTACTCATTGCTAACAAAGAGCTTGTCTTTCAAAACGAAGAGAAAGAAAAACGAGCAGCAGAACTAATCATTGCCAACAAGGAGCTTGTCTTTCAAAACGAAGAGAAAGAAAAACGAGCAGCAGAACTAATCATTGCCAACAAAGAGCTTGTCTTTCAAAACGAAGAGAAAGAAAAACGAGCAGCAGAACTAATCATTGCCAACAAAGAGCTTGTCTTTCAAAACGAAGAGAAAGAAAAACGAGCAGCAGAACTAATCATTGCCAACAAGGAACTTGTCTTTCAAACCGAAGAGAAAGAAAAACGAGCAGCAGAACTAATCATTGCCAACAAAGAACTTGTCTTTCAAAACGAAGAGAAAGAAAAACGAGCAGCAGAACTAATCATTGCTAACAAAGAGCTTGTCATTCAAAACGAAGACAAAGAAAAACGAGCAGCTGAGCTAGTCATTGCCAACAAAGAGCTTGTCTTTCAAATCGAAGAGCGCAAGCACGCGGAAGCATCCTTCGCCCGCCTGGCGGCAATAGTCGAATCATCCGATGATGCCATCATCGGAAAAGACTTGAACGGCATCATTACCAGTTGGAACACAGGTGCGGAAAAGCTCTTTGGGTATTCCGCACATGAGTCGGTCGGGCGCTCAATTACGCAAATAGTTCCACAAGACCGCTTGACCGAGGAAGAACAAATTTTGTGCAAAATCAGACGGAACGAAAGCGTTCAACACTATGACACAGCCCGATTGGCAAAAAACGGACAGCTGATTGATGTTTCGGTGACGGTCTCACCAATCAAGGATGTTGCGGGCAATGTCGTTGGTGCCTCCAAGGTGGCGCGCAACATTACCGAGCGCAAGCACGCGGAAGAGAAACTGCGGGAAACGAATGAATACCTGGAAAGCCTTTTCAATTATGCAAACGCACCGATCATCGTGTGGGATACTCAGTTTCGCATCACGCGATTCAACAATGCCTTCGAAGCGTTGACCGGAAGAAATGCATCGGACGTCATTGGCAAATCTCTCGAGATTCTCTTTCCGCCGGATCGGTTAGAAAGCTCGATGAGTCTTATTAAGAAGACACTCAAAGGCGAACGGTGGAATGCGGTCGAGATTGAGATTCTCCACGTCGATGGATCGATACGAACAGTTCTCTGGAACTCAGCGACAATTTTCGCTTTTGATGGAAAGACTCCAATCGCGACAATCGCGCAAGGTCACGATATCACCGAACGCAAGCACGCGGAAGAAGCGCTCAAAACCAGCGAAGAACTTTTCCGCACAGCGTCTGAAAGCCTCACGGATGTGGTTTACGATTGGGATATCAAAGAGAAAGTCGACTGGTATGGCGACATAGACGGTATTACGGGTTATCCGCCGGGGGGATTTCCCAGAACGATCGGGGGCTGGGCAGCGACAATCCATCCGGAAGATAAGGATCGAGTATTGGCGGCCTTGGATGGTCATCTTAAAAACACGGCGCCCTACGTCGTTCAATACCGCGTCCGCCGAAAGGATGGCAAGTGGCGGTGGTGGTCTGCACGCGGCACAGCGCTTAGAAACAACCGGGGCGAACCGTACAAGATGATAGGCTCGATCTCGGACATCACCGAGCGCAAGCTCGCCGAACAAGCGAGCAGGCGGGCGGAGGACAAGTTACGCGAGAGCGAGGCCAAACTCCGAACGCTCGTCGAGAATATTCCGCAGAAGATCCTCATGAAGGACCGGAATTACAGGTGGGTCTCGGTGAACGAGAACCTCGCCCGTGACTTCGGCTTCCGGCCCGAGGAAGTGGTGGGCAAGATGGACGCCGACTTGTTTACGCCGGAACTCGCCGCCAAATACCATTCCGACGACGTCAGGATTATGGAAACCGGGAAGACCGAGGAGATAGAAGAAAAGTATATGGTAGCCGGGAAAGAAACCTGGGTCAACACAATCAAAACACCGGTCAGAGGTGCGAACGGTGAGATCGAGGGCGTGCTGGGCGTGTTCTGGGACATCAGCGAGCGCAAACGAGCGGAAAAGGAAATCCAACAGTTGAACGCCACACTGGAGACTCGCGTAGCCGAGCGCACGGCGCAATTGGAAGCCTCTAACAAGGAACTCGAAGCATTCAGCTATTCGGTATCACATGACCTCAGAGCGCCGTTGCGGCATGTCAGCGGGTATGTGGAATTGCTTGCCAAGCATTTTCAATCAGAATTATCCGAGAAAGGTTTGCACTATCTGGATTCTATTTCAGATTCCGCGCATCAGATGGGAAAACTTATTGACGACCTGCTGCAATTCTCCCGCACCGGACGGGCGGAGATCCACCTCTCACAATTGGACATGGACGAAATCGTTCACGAAGCGGTAGAATCCATAAGCAAAGATAATCCTGGTCGCGCGATCGAATGGGTCGTAGGAAAATTGCCCTCCGTCTCCGGCGACGATGCAATGCTTCGGCTCGTGTGGATCAATCTTCTGAGCAATGCCGCTAAATTCACACGGACGAGAGCAAAAGCCGTGATTGAAATCGGAGCCAATGCCGGAACGAAAGAAGTAATATATTTTGTGAAAGACAACGGCGTCGGGTTCGACATGAAATATGCGCAGAAGCTCTTCGGAGTATTCCAACGCCTCCATTCCACGGAAGAATTTGAAGGGACGGGCGTCGGGCTGGCAAATGTGCGCCGGATTGTCACGCGTCATGGCGGGCGCACGTGGGCTGAAGCTGAACTCGATAAAGGAGCGACATTCTATTTTTCAATACCACATAATTGAGGAGAACGTACCATGGGAGAACTACGGACAATACTTCTTGCAGAAGACAACCCCAAAGATGTCGAGCTGACTCTCGAGGCGCTGGCTGAACATAAGCTTGCGAACAATGTCATCGTCGTGAGAGACGGCGTGGAAACGCTGGAATATTTACGGTACGAAGGAAAGTACAAACTGCGGAAACCGGGGCTTCCGGCAGTACTGCTGTTGGATATCAAAATGCCCCGCATGGATGGCATTGAAGTGCTTCGAGCGATCCGCGGAGATCCGGCCCTGAGGTTATTGCCTGTCGTAATCCTGACATCTTCACGCGAGGAGCAGGATTTAATAAAAAGCTACGAGTTAGGAGTTAATGCTTATGTAGTCAAGCCGGTCGATTTCAAAGATTTTATCCGGGCAGTGAAAGAGATCGGCGTCTTCTGGGCTATCATTAATGAATTACCGCCGGAAAGTATGTTGTCGAAGGAAACCAAACGCTAAGGGGTTATCATGCTACGAGCACTTTTACTTGAAGATTCGCCGCAAGATGTCGAGATCGTCCGCGAGTTGTTGATAGACGCGGGATTTGACCTGGCTATGGACTGCACGGCATTGGAAAAGGAATTTATCTCTTTTCTCCGCAGCCACACGTACGACATTATTCTCGCGGATTTCAAATTATCCGGGTTTGATGGATTCGCCGCATTGCGATGGAGTACGGAAATTTGCCCCAAGGTACCTTTTGTCTGTGTCTCCGGTACCATTGGCGAAGAAACTGCCGTCGAGCTTCTGAAACAGGGAGCGGTCGATTATGTTTTAAAGGACAGACTGGCAAGACTTCCTTCAGCAATACATCGGGCACTGGGGGAAGTAAAGGAAAAAGAAGCGCGACGAGAAGCAGAAGCAACGCTGAGGGAAAGCGAAGAGAAGTTCCGACGCCTCTTCGAGAGTTCCCAGGACGCCATCATGATCATGGAGCCTCCTTTTTGGAAGTTTACTTCTGGAAACCCGGCCGCCGTGAAGATATTCCGCTCGAAGAACGAAAAGGAACTTATTTCTTACGGGCCATGGGAACTGTCCCCCGATCGCCAGGCGGACGGACGCGCGTCTACCGAGAAATCCAAGGAGATGATTGAGGCGGCCGTGCGAGATGGCACCCGCTTCTTCGAGTGGACACACCGGCGAATCGGCGGCGAGGAGTTTTCCGCCGACGTGCTCCTGACTCGGATGGAGCGGAAGGGGAAGATGATACTCCAAACTACGGTTCGCGATATCACCGAGCGCAAGCGCGCGGAAGAAGCGTTACGGGATTCTGAAGGGCTGTACCGGTCTCTGTTTGAGAATTCCATCATGGGAATTTCAACGGCCACAGCCGACGGCCGTCTGATTCGAACCAACATGGCCTATGCGCATATGTACGGCTACGACAACCCGGGCGAGACAATGGCTGAAGTCGCTAACGTTGGTCAACTGTACGCGAATGCGGAAGATCGAACGGAAGTAATGCGCATACTTGCCGAAAAGGGGTTCATGGAACCGAGAGAGGTCGAAGTTGTCCGACGTGATGGAACCCGATTCTTTGTCCTTGTCTCTGCACATGAAATTAGAGATGCCTCCGGTATGCTGCTGTATCATCAGGCCAACCATATTGATATCACCGAGCGCAAGCGGGCGCAAGAGGCACTGAGCCAGAGCGAGGAGCGCTTCAAATTGCTGCACGAATACGCGCCGTTTGGGATCATCCTTTCGGATCGATCAGGACAAATCCTTGAAGTGAACCCCGCAGCGCTCCAAATTCTAGGATCCCCGTCTGTCGAGGAGACAAAGAAATCAAACCTGTTGACATTTCCGCCGCTCATCCAGTCCGGAATATCGGCTGCGCTCAAATCCTGTATTGAAACAGGTCAGGCCGGCTTCGGCGAGTATTCGTATACCTCCATATGGGAAAAAAACGTTAATATGCATTTGCGGTATGTCCCCATACTTGACGATCACAATCAGGTGACACTGGTGCAAACCATCATGGAGGATATCACCGAGCGCAAGCTGGGGGAACAGGCGCTGCAGAAAAGTGAGGAAAAATTCCGGCGCATCTTTGAAACGGCGCTCGAAGGAGTATGGTTCCTCGACAGCGAATTTAAAACAACCGAGGTGAACGATGCGGTTGTGCGTATGCTGGGGTATGCTCCGGAGGAGTTGATCGGCAAACCGTTTATCGACCTCGTTTTCAGCGAAGATCGTTCCAAACAGGAGGAAGAATTCCGGTGGCGTAAAACCGGAATAAGCGGACAGTATGACCGGAGAATCCGGTGCAAAGATAGCAGCGAAAAATGGTTCTTGTTTTCCGCCAAAGCAATTTTGGACAGTCAAGGAGTGTTCACCGGCAGCTTTGTGATGATCACCGATATCACCGAGCGTAAGCGGGCAGATGAGGCAGTTCGGGAGTCTGAAGAAAGGTTTCGGATGGTATTCGAGAATATCTTTGACGGCATCAGTATTTACGTTGAAGACCCTAACCCCTCCAAGCGAAGACTGGTCGAGTGTAATAATCAATACGCTGTCATGGCCGGCCGGACCCGCGAAGAACTGCTCAAGCTGGGAAACACGCTGGGACTCCAGAGAACGATCATAGACACAGTAAATGACAAGAATTTTGAATCCCGTACACCGGGGTCGGGATACGTGGGTTCCTTCTCATGGATCCGGCCTGATGGAAAAGATAATACTATTGAGTATACAGGCATGCCGATCATATGGAGGGGAAAGCTGCACTCCATTAGCATCGATCGCGACATCACCGAGCGGAAACAGGCGGAACAGGCATTGACGTATGAACGCAACTTGGTCAAGTCGCTTATGGACAATACTCCCGACCATATCTATTTCAAAGACAAAGAGAGCCGCTTCCTGAGAATCAACAATGCCCAGGCACGCCAACTTGGTCTTGACGATCCCGCGCTTGTTGTCGGCAAAACAGATTTTGATTTCTTTACAGAGGAGCATGCACGTGTGGCATTCGAGGACGAGCAAATGATCATGAAATCCGGAATTGCCCTAATTGATTTCGAGGAAAAAGAATCGTGGCCCGACGGACGGGTAACATGGGTATCAACCACGAAGGTCCCTCTCAAGGATGCGCAGGGCGAGATCATGGGAACATTCGGCATTTCCAGAAACATCACCGAGCGCAAGCGGGCAGAACAAGAACAGCAGCGCTTGATAACTGCTTTTGAGCAGACCGCGGAAGCCATTCTTGTTACCGATTCCCAGGGCATCATTCAATACGTCAACCCGGCGTTTGAACGAATCACCGGCTTTAGCCGCGAAGAAGCCATTGGCCGGAATCCGCGCATCTTGAAAAGCGGACAGCAAAATGCCGGGTATTACGAGGAACTGTGGAAGACCATTTCCACGGGGGGAAAATGGTTGGGAACATTCATCAACAAGAAGAAGGATGGGACATTGTTTACGGATGAAACATCCATTTCACCCGTCGTCAATGAAAATGGGGAAATCATCAATTACGTCGGAGTGAAGCGCGACATCACCTCGGAGCTGTCCCTGCAATCGCAGCTCATTCAAGCTCAAAAACTTGAAAGCATCGGAACTCTCGCCAGCGGTATCTCACATGATTTCAATAATATTCTCGGCATTATCATGGGGCATACAAGCCTGTTGGTACGTATGCGGGAAGATCCCACCATGCACTCGGAGGGTGTCGCTGCAATTATGAAGGCGGCGCAGCGCGGCGCGGCGCTGGTAAAACAGCTCATGCTTTTTGCACGGAAAACGCAGCCTCTCTTGGAATCCGTCAAGATCAACGATATCATCGGAGAAATCACTAAACTTCTGCAAGAGACATTCTCAAAGACGATCACCATCTCCTCGTCTCTGCAGCGAGACTTACCCGCGATCATTGCCGATTCCGGCCAGATCCACCAGGTGTTGTTGAATCTTCTCGTGAATGCACGGGATGCGATGCCCGATAGAGGAATGATTTCAATCACAACAAAGGCCGTCGAACGTGAAGCTGTCATCGCGCGATTCCCAAACGCAGCTGCCCGGCAGTATGTCAAGATTGAAGTCGCCGATACCGGAACCGGCATGGACGAAGCAACGCTTCAGAGAATCTTTGAACCGTTTTTCACAACAAAGGGTATCGGAAAGGGAACCGGCTTAGGTCTGGCTGTGGTCTTTGGCATCGTTAAGCACCACAGCGGCTTCATCGATGTACGGAGCGCACTTGGCAAAGGAACGTGCTTCACTGTGTATCTCCCGGTACCAGAGCGGGCAGGAGTAGAAGCGACAGCCGCTAAAAAAGGCCTTGAGGAAATACCGGGCGGGACGGAGACAATTTTGTTAATCGAGGACGAAGAGGCCTTAATGACTCTTGCGAAAAGCATTCTTGTTTCGAGAGGCTACACGGTGCTGACCGCGGGTGACGGTATGCAGGGTGTGGAAATTTACCGGAGCCGTCAAAAGGAAATAGCCGTTATTCTCTCGGATATCGGCCTTCCCAAACTTAGCGGCAATGATGTATTCAAAAAAATTCGGCAGATCAACCCGGAGGCAAAAGTGATTTTCGCAAGCGGCTTTTTTGACCCGGAAATGAAGTCCGAGATGTTCAAGGCCGGGCTAAAGAATTTCATCCAGAAGCCGTATATGCAAGACGAAGTCTTGCTGAAGATTCGTGAGACGATCGACACAAAATGACAAGGGAAAGAAAGGTCCATCACAATGAAAGACAGAAGGAGTAATACAATGGCTGAAATTCCGGCACAAAAGATTCTCGTTATTGATGATGAAGACGACTACCGCGCAATGATATCGGCAACGCTTTCATCTATGGGTTATGACACTATCGAGGCAAGCAACGGCCTGGATGGTTTGACGGCCGTAAAAACGCACCATCCGGATCTGGTCCTCTGCGACATTAAGATGCCGAAGATGGATGGCCATGCATTGCTCGGCATGTTGAAAGAGGATCCCGAATGTGCCGCGATCCCGTTTATTTTTTTGACGGGCAATGCGGAAAAGAGCGATATGCGGCAGGGAATGCAGCTCGGCGCTGATGATTACCTGACAAAACCGTTTACGTCCGAAGAACTCATTACTGCAATCAAGACACGACTCATTAGAAAAAAAGGGCTGCAGAAATATTATGAATCGCAATTTGAGGACATTAAATCAAGCATTGTCCGGTCCCTGCCGCATGAATTTCGCACCCCTCTGCACGCTATCCTCGGGTATGCTCAGATTCTCCAAGAAGAAAACAGCCTGCCGGCCGGGGAAGTAAAAGAGATAGGTGCATTCATTCAAAAATCGGGACGGCGGCTCCATCATTTATTGGAAAACATGATTCTCTTTGGAGAATTGCAGTTTTGGATGAACGATCAGAATATTATCGCAGCGATGCGCCGGGAATCGATGACGTTGTTGCGTGAAGTCATTCGGTCGGCTTCGGAACGGGAGGCGGCCGCCCAAAAACGCACCGGTTCAATCGATATTGCAGTCAAAGACCTTTCCGTAAAAATATCATCAGAGCATCTGACTAAGATCATGGAAGAGATCATCAACAACGCGTTAAAATTCTCGGAATCAGGGTCCAAAATATATATTTCAAGCGAGGATAATCACGACGAGGTAACGATTAAAATACGAGATGAAGGCCGCGGTATGACTTCCGAACAAATCAGCAGGGTCAGCTCTTTTCAGCAATTCGAACGGCCGCAGCATGAACAGCAGGGGGCGGGCCTTGGATTGGCAATTGCAAAAACGCTTTCGGAACTCTACGGAGGGAGCCTCACCATAGATAATGCAGAGATGATAGGTACCACGGTAAAGATAAAGCTATTGAAAGGAATAGATGAAGAACCCCCTGTCATTCATTAAACGGTGAGCAATGGTCTCAAAAATGGTCTATAAGGTCATCCTGCAAAGGAAAATAGATTTTTGGTGTTGGTTGACGATCTTCCAATACAGTACGTAATTAACTCTTTTTTCAATCAAACTGGAACACCAGGAAAAGCGCATCATTTGCCATGAAAACACTTATGAATCTTCTTCGCTCAATCAAAGAACTGCCGACAAAATATCCGGCTGTCATTTCCGGATATATCATCTACATGTATTTGTTCTCAGTCATGATCAGGTTGTTTGTCGTTGCAAGACACTCGACCGTAAAGTTGTGGGATGTCGTGGAACTGTTCAATGCGCTGCCTTTCATGTGGCTTCTGGCAATGACCTGGGTGAAGGTATTACAAATGCGCACAAAACTTCACGAAAGTGAGACGCAGCGAATAATGAAGGAACAAGAACTGCAGACAAAAGAAACTCAAATATCCACCATGCAGGAGGTGGTCCTCGGTTTACAGCATCATGTCAACAATCCGCTTGCCATTATAACGCTAACGCTCGGCAGGGTCAGACGGTCGGTGCTGCTATCGGAGGATTTGATCGTGCATCTCAATTCGATAGAAAAGGAATCCAAGCGAATTACACAAGCGTTGAAAGATTTCAGCGAAACGAGGACGTATGCAGTGGAGCGCGTCGATAAAACAATCGGAATGATGGCCGTGTCGGAACATGCTGAAGAACACGATGCGGTTTATCGTTGAACATAATTTCGTCAAATAACTCACATGCTATAAATAGATCAATTAACAATAATAGGAGGTTTTAATGGGACAGCAGCAGCTTCTTCTGATCATCTTGGGCGTGATTATCGTCGGTATCGCAGTAGCCGTCGGTATCACAATGTTCCAGGATAACGCGGTCGACCAAAATAGAAGTTCGGTCATTGCGGATTTAACAACATTGGCAGCCAAGGCGCAGCAATATTACGCCAAGCCAACCACACTCGGCGGAGGAGGTAATTCATTCGTCGGCCTTTCAGCAGACGCCGCAGGACTGGGAAATTTAGCGTCCACCGCATTTACAAATAATCCCAACGGAACATATTCGATAAAGACTGCGGGAACTGCGACGACAATCGTTCTCCACGGCATCGGCAAGACCGCTTTGAGCGATGGGACATTCCCATCGTATGATATGTCGGTGACTTCACAGACTCAAACACCGACAAAGCTGAACTGATAAAAATTAGAACGGCACTTTTTGCCGGGGTGGTGCCGCTTCTAATATTAGCTCTTGTATTATTACCGCAGAGGACGCAAAGAAGTCTTTGTGAAAATATTAGAAGTCATCTCAAAGATGGCTCGACGTAGAATGCACTTGTAAATATCATGTTGAGCAAACAATACAAGCTCATTGTCATTCTGACCCCGCCGTTTTGTGGCGGGGGAAGAATCTATGACAACACAGCATCGTCTATCGCTGTGGTTTCAGTGTCGTGGATCCTTCTCCGCCAAAGAACGGCGGACTCAGGATGACAGTACGGAGGATGAGTCTTTGTCTGAACGGAGCCCCGCTGTCGCGGGGCGGAGTGAAGAATCTATGACAACGCAGCACCGTGCATCGCTGTGGCTTCAGTGTCGTGGATCCTTCTCCGCCAAAGAACGGCGGACTCAGGATGACAGTACGGAGGATGAGTCTTTGTCTGAACGGAGCCCCGCTG
>Ga0265339_10001249_pt1 | contig 19131 bp, 16 predicted proteins | sample 4CB219metaG_FD_202085 | JGI IMG/M metagenome (GOLD analysis project Ga0265339, IMG submission 202085) | Rhizosphere microbial communities from Carex aquatilis grown in University of Washington, Seatle, WA, United States - 4-CB2-19 metaG | ecosystem: Host-associated > Plants > Roots >... | reverse complement strand
AGGCCAAATAGCCAATCTATACCAGGACTTTGCTGGCGCGTTCTTCAGCGTTTACATCACTGGCCCGTGGAACCTCGGCGAGTTCGCGGCGCGCCTGCCTGCGTCGCTGTCGCAGTCGTGGGCGACGGCGCCCATGCCGGCGCCGGGACCCGACTCGGAGGCGTGCGGACTGTCGATCGCCGGCGGCTCCAGCCTGGCGGTCTCGGCGACGTCGCCGCACGCCGACATCGCCCGCCAACTGGTCGAGGCGTTGACCGATTCGGCGCATCAGCTGGAGCTCTACCGCCTGACCGGCGACTTGCCGGCGCGCCGCTCGGCCTGGACGGCCGGGCACCTCGTCGATGTGCCGCGCGTCGCGGCGTTCTGGCAGCAGCTGCAGCACGTCCGCACGCCGCCGAAGATTCCCGAATGGGAGCGCATCGCCGACACCATCGAGCGCTACGCCGAGGCGACGGTGCGCGGCGACCTGACCATCGACCAAGCGCTCAGCGGGCTCGACCGCGACGTCGACCGCATTCTCGCCAAGCGGCGCTGGCTGCTCGACCACGCGACAGCCAACGCGCCGAACAGCACCGCGCAAGCGCCAGGATTCAATGCGAAGGCGCGACGATGCGACGAATCTGCGACGCGACCGCTGAGCAGCGGACCGATCGCAGGATCCGAACTGTTTTCACGCGCCTCCCACCCATATGCGGCCGAGCCGCAGCGGCCCGAGTCGCCGGCGCGTCTCGGCGCCTTTGCATTGCGATCCCCTTGCGCGCTCGGCGCGAGGCGGCGGTGCAAGGCATGAGTCACGTCGCCGAAGTGCAGCGCGCGCGGGCCGGGGTCTGGTTCGCCGCGCCGGCGCTGCTGCTGATCGGCGGATTCTTCTTTCTGCCGGTGCTGGCTGGCTTCGCGCTCAGTCTCACCGACTTCGACATCTATGCCATCGCCGACCTCGATCGGGTGCGCATGGTCGGCGCTGCCAACTACGGTGCCCTGCTCGCCGAGCCGCGCTTTTGGACGGCGCTGCGCAACACGGCGCTGTTCGTCGTGATCGCCGGGCCGCTGTCGGTCGCCGCTTCGCTCGCCGCGGCGCTGCTGGTCACCGCCGGCGCGCTGCGCTTGGCCGGCGTCTTCCGGACGCTGTTCTTCCTGCCCGTCGTGACCAGCCTGGTGGCCATCGCGGTGGTCTGGCGCTATCTCTATCAACCGCGCTTCGGGCTGCTGAACTACGCCCTCGGCTTCGTCGGCATCGCGCCGCGCGACTGGCTGGGCGATCGGCACTGGGCATTGCTCGCCATCATGCTGATGTCGGTGTGGAAGGGCTTCGGCTTCAACATGGTCATCTTCATGGCCGGGCTGCAGAGCATCCCGACACAGCTCTACGAAGCGGCGAGCATCGACGGCGCCGGCCGCGCGGCCCAGTTCCGCCGCATCACCCTGCCGATGCTGCGGCCGACGCTGACTTTCGTCGTCGTGATGACCCTGATCGGCAACTTCCAGCTCTTCGCCGAGCCCTACGTCATGACCCGCGGCGGCCCCTCCGACGCGACGCTCAGCGTCGTCCTCTACATGTACGAGCAAGGCTTCCGCTGGTGGAACCTCGGCTACGCTGCCGCCATCGCGTTCACGCTCTTCGGCATCATTCTGATCGTATCGCTGCTGGCGCGCAGATTGAGCGCACGGGCATGAAGACGGTGTCAGGTGTCGGGGGGTCGGTTCAGCGAGAACAGAGCGGCTATCGACGACCGATGCGGCTCGCTGCGATGGGCAAGTATATCCAAGCCATTCTTCCCCAAGCCCCAACCCCCAACCTCCGACCCCATCTTTACCCGACGATACCCGGCACCTGACACCTGACCCTTGCCATGCCCCGCTTCGCGCGCTTCGCCATCTATGCCGCCTTGCTGCTCGGCGCGCTCGCCACCTCGCTGCCGCTCTGGTGGATGGTGGCCGCGTCGCTGATGCCGAACGGCGAGGCCAACAGTTATCCGCCGCATCTGTGGCCGAGTCAGCCGACGCTGATGCAATACGCGGCGCTGTTCGAGCGCCTGCATCTGGCGCGCGCGGCGCTGAACAGCTTGATCATCGCCGTCGCCTCGACCGCCTGCGCGCTGCTGTTCAACTCGATGGCCGGCTACGCCTTCGCCAAGCTGCCGTTCCGCGGCCGCGAGCGCGTCTTCCAATTGCTCGTCGCGGCGCTGGTGATTCCGGGGCAGGTCGGCATGCTGCCGCTGTTCCTGCTGCTCAAGCAGCTCGGCCTGGTGAACACCTACTGGGGCGTGGTCATCCCGAGCATGGCCAGCATCTTCGGTATCTTCCTGGTGCGCCAGTACGTGCAGGGCATCCCCGACTCGCTGCTGGACGCGGCGCGCGTCGACGGCGCCAGCGAGTGGCGCATCTTCCGTTCGATCGTCTTGCCATCGTGCCGCCCGATCCTGGTGACGCTCGGGCTCTTCACCTTCATGGGCGCCTGGAACGACTTTCTCTGGCCGCTGGTCGTGCTGAGCGACGGCGATCGCTATACGCTGCCGGTGGCGCTCGCCAACCTGGTCGGCGAGCACGTACAGGACACCGAGCTGATGATGGCCGGCGCCGTGCTGACGGTCCTGCCGGTGGTGCTGCTGTTCCTCGCCCTGCAGCGTTTCTACATCGCCGGTGTCATGAGCGGTGGCGTGAAAGGGTAGCGGGGAGCGAGGGGAGCGCATGCTGAACGGACATGTCGAGGCGCGTTTCGCGCGCGTGCGCGAGGCCTTCGCCGACAACTTCGCCCGCCGCGGCGAAATCGGCGCGGCATGCGCCGTGATGCATCGCGGCGAGCTGGTCGTCGATCTGTACGGCGGCTGGGCGGATCGCGAGGCGCAGCGCGCATGGAGCGCCGACACGCTGCAGCTGGTGTTCTCGGCGACCAAAGGCGTCACCGCGGCGTGCGTGCTGTGGCTCGCCGAGCATGGTGAGCTCGATCTCGACGCGCCGGTGGCGCGCTACTGGCCCGAGTTCGCCGCGCAGGGCAAAGCCGACATTCCGGTGCGCTGGGTGATGAGCCACCGCGCCGGTGTGCCGCTGGTCGATGCGCGGCTGACGTTGCCGGAAGTGTTGGCCTGGGATCCGGTCGTGCGCGCCATCGCCGCACAGGCGCCGCTCTGGGAACCCGGCACGGCGCACGGCTATCACTTCCGCACCTACGGATGGATCCTCGGCGAGATCGTCCGGCGTATCACCGGCTGCAGCCTGGGTACCTTCTTCGCCGAGACCATGGCGGCGCCCCTCGGACTCGAATTCTGGATCGGCTTGCCGATCGAACAGGAGCCGCGCGTCGCGCGCTTGTACGGCCCGCCCGAGCCATCCGATCCGCAAATTCGCGAGCTGCTGGCGCAGGTGACCGGCCCGGACACGATGCTCGGCCGCGCCATGTTCGGTCCGTCGAATTTGTTCGCTTACGACGACCGCTGGAACGGGCGCGCGCTGCACGCCGCCGAGCTGCCATCGTCGAACGGCATCGGCACGGCGCGCAGCCTGGCGCGCTTCTATGCCGCACTGATCGGCGCCTACGACGGCGATCGCCTGCTCAAGCCCGAGACCATCGCCGACGTTATCCGCGTGCAGTCCGACGGTACCGATGGCGTTCTGACCCTGCCGACCCGCTTCGGCAGCGGCTTCATGCTGCCGCCGATCCTGGCGCTGTCCGCCGGCCCGCGCGCCTTCGGCCATCCGGGCGCCGGCGGCTCGCTGGCGCTGGCCGATCCCGACCGCGCGCTCAGCTTCGCCTATGTGATGAACCAGATGGGCGGCGCGGTGGCTGGCGATGTGCGCGCCGGCTCGCTGCTGACGGCTGTGTACGAGAGTCTCGACGGGACCAAGGACTAAGGACGAAGGAAGGCCATTCTTTCGCTGCGGTCGTCATCGGAATCCCGTCCTTCGTCTTCGCGCTCAGTCCTTCGTCTTCAGTCGCTTCTCCCTAGGCTTCACCGCGCGCCGTTGCGTGCGGTGGCGTGCCGTGCGCAGGCCGAAGCGCAGGAAGCTGCCGCGCGCGAAGGCGCGCAAGCCGTCGAGCAGCGCGTACCAGCGCGACGTCGCTGCCGGCACGGCGACGTACAGCGGCTCCCAGGCGTGCGGTCGCAGCTTGGCCTTGAAGTCGCGCACACCGGTGAAGTCGTACAGCGGCCGCCCGAGGCGGCGGGCGACGCGCAGCGGCCGCGCTTCGACACCGGTGAGCGGCACCATCCCCAGGGTGACCAATTCGGCGCCGGCCTTCGCCGCGGCGCACATGGCGGCATCGATCAGCAGCTCGCTGGTGCCGTTCGGCGCCGTGTCGGCGCGCAGCAGATCCTCGAACAGCCAGCCGCCGCGCGCATACACCGGCACGCCGGACAGGAAGCCGACCACCTGCTTGCCGGCGCGTGCGACGAAGTACAGACGCTCGTCGCCGAAGGCGTACAGCTGCACGCCGACCAGAAAGCCCATCGGCGCCAAGCCGTGCCGGCGCAGCCAACCGGCCGCCAGCGCATCGACCTCGAGTCGCAGCGGCGCGCCGCGCTGCAGCGCGTGCGCCGACACGCGGCTGACGTCGACGCCCTTGGCGCGCGCGCGCCGCAGCTGCGCGCGCAGCGACGGGGTCGCCTCGAGGATCTCCGCCCAGCGCGCCGGCGCCCATGTCGGCTGCGAGCCGACGCGCAGACCCGCCCAGCCCGAGGCGCTGAGGAAGCGCTCGCCGGCGCCGAAGAACGAGGCGCGCCGCCCGCAGGCGCGCGCCGCGGCGGCAAACGCGTCGGCAACGGCGCGCAAGCGCTCCGCCGGTGCCACCGGCGCTCCGCCGCCCACCCAGGCGGTGCCGGTATCGACGTAGGCGACGAAGGCGTCGTCGCCGTCGAAAAAATAGGCGAAATCGTCCTCCAGCAGCTGGAACGACGTCGCGTTCCAACCGTGCTGCTGCAACAGGTGTAGCGCACGCGCGCGCGGCACCGCCTCGTCGGCGACCTGCCGCGGCGCGCGCGTCATGCGACCGGGTCCACCATCGGGCCGAACTCGCGCGGTACGTGCACGCCGCGGCGTTCGATCTTTCGCGTCATGATCGACGCGTGCGAGATCAAGCCAGCGACCACGTAGGCACAGGTACACGCCGCCAGCAGCGGGGCGATGGCGACGCTCTGGCCGGTGACTTCGAAGGCGAAGACCGCCGAAGCGAGCATGGCGTGCGACGCGCCGGCGAACAGCGCCGCCATGCCGACCAGCGCCGCCAGCCGCGGATCGAAGCCGAGCGACGGATAGCTCGCTGCCAACGCCGTGCCGAGCAGCACGCCGAGCGCGCCGCCGATGGTGAACAACGGCGCCAACGTGCCGCCCGACGTGCCGCTGCCAAGCGAGATCAGCCAGGCGATCGATTTGCAGATCAGGAGCACGGCGACGGCCCGCCCGACCAGACCGCCGCTGAGCACCTGCTCGATGTTGGCATACCCGACGCCCAGCACGCGCGGCTCGTACCAGCCGACCACGCCGACGGCCAGCCCACCGATCGCCGGCCACCACATGAAGTGCAGCGGCAGGTGCTCGAACGCTTCTTCGATGGCGTAGAGCACGCTGGTCAGGCCGACGGCGATGGCGCCGAGGATGCCGCCGAGCAGCGCGCACGCCAGCGTCGCACTGAGTGATGGCGCCGCCAGCGGCGGCATGGCGAACACCGGCGCGGCGCCGAGCATGGCGATGCGCAATGCGGCGGCGACGCCCGCCGCCAGCGCCACGGGCACCACCACCAGCGGGCTGAGCTCGAAGAGCAGCAGCTCGATCGCCAACAAGACGGCGGACACCGGACTGCCGAAGGTCGCCGTCATCCCCGCCGCCGCGCCGGCGGCGAGCAGCGCCTTGCGCTCGCGCGCACTGACCGGCAGCCACTGCCCGATCATCGAGCCGAGCGCGCAGCCCGTGGCGATGATCGGCCCTTCGGCGCCGAACGGACCGCCGCTGCCGATGGCGATGGCGGCCGACAGCGGTTTCAACACCGCCAGCCGCTTCGGAATGCGGCTCTCGTGCAACAGCACGCGCTCCATCGATTCCGGGATGCCGTGGCCGCGAATCGCCGGCGAGCCCCAGCGCGCCAAGACGCCGACCAGCAAGCCGCCGACGACCGGCACGCCGATGGCGAACGCGCCGAGCGCATGATCCCAGGGACTGACCGCAGCCGCCGACAGGCGGCCGAAGTAGAAGAGATTCGTGCAGACGAAAATGAGCGCGGTGAGCAGACGTGCCGCGGCGCTGGCCAACACGGCCACCGCAATCGCCAGCAGGCTGACGCGCACCAAACGGCTGTCGGCGCGGCGCATGGTCAGCCGCGCCGCCTTGCCGCGCGCCCGGGCGCGGACTCTTCGGCGAAGAACATCGGCGCCGGCGTCGACGCGGCGCCGACGGCCGCCGCTAGGCGCTCCATCTCACTGGCCAGGCGCCGCCGAGTCGGCAGCGGCCGTGCCGCCAGGTGCGCAATCAAACGCTCCTGCGGCGCCGCCGGCGCGGACACCAGCACGCGGCGCCCCGCAGCCGTCAAGGCGACCAGCACGCGCCGCGCATCGTGCGCGGCGCGCCGGCGCGTCACCAAGCGCCGCTCGACCAAGCGCTGCACTACCACCGACACCGAGCTGTGATGCGTGCAGGTGCGTTCGGCGAGGGCGCGCAGGTCGAGCGCCGCGCCGGCGGGCTCGATCGCGCGCAACACGAAGAGCTGCGCGGCGCTGATCCCGGCGACGCCTTGCGCACGGCGCTCGGCGAGGCGCAGCGCCTGGACGATGCGCCGAAAGGCGTCGAGAAAGCGTTGAGTATCGGCATCGGCGACCACCACCTGCGCACGATCCGGCATTCGGGGAGATCTATGGGATCCCATACACTCTCGCAAGCCACCGCGGCGACGGAGGGCTCGCGGCGCGGTTTACTGCGGCGGGGACGCGACTGCGAATGCGCCTTGCAACGGCAGGTCGCGCGACGAAGCACCAACCTCGACGCGGTAGGTGAGCGGCTCGACCGCCCAGCGCGCCTGTGGCGTGTCCCAGTAGGCGATGTCGGTGGCGCGGACGTCGAAGCTGACGCGGCGCGACTCGCCGGGCTCCAGCTGGAGTCGCGCGAAGCCCTTCAGCTCACGCACAGCGCGCGGCACGCTCGACGCTTGCGCTGCGAGGTACAGCTGGGCGACCTCGGCGCCGGCGCGCGAGCCGGTATTGGTGATGCGCGCGCTGATCTGAACGTGGCCGTCGGGTGCAATCACGCTCGGCGCGACCCGCAGATCGTCGTAGGCGAAGGTGGTGTACGACAAGCCGTGCCCGAACGGGAACAACGGCGCGGTGTCGTTGCGATCGAGATAGCGGTAGCCATGGAAGTAGTCGTAGGTGACCGACTGGCTGACGTTGTCGAACGGCGGCAGATCGCTTTCGGCGACCGGAAAGCTGACCGGCAACTTGCCCGACGGGACGACGTCGCCGAACAACACGTCGGCGATGGCGTGGCCGCCTTCCTGCCCCGGATACCACGCCTCGAGGACGGCAGGGACGGCGTCGATCCACGGCATGAGCAGCGGGCCGCTGCCTTCGAGCACGACGACGGTGCGCGGGTTCAGCGCTGCAACGGCGGCGATGAGATCATCTTGTCCACGCGGCAACGCCAGGTTGTCGCGGTCGCCGTGCGTCACCAGGCCCTCGCCTTCGTCGCGCGCGTCGAGCCCTGCAACCACGACCACCGCGTCGGCGTCGGTGATGGCGGCCGTCGCGGCGGCTGAGGTGGGTCCGTTGGCCACGTAGGTGATCGGGACGCTGTCGGCGTAGGCGAGCAGGCCGTCGAGCGCCGGCACCGGCGCGCGCAGCGGCGAGACGTTGCTGCTGCCGGTGTCGCCCAGATTGGTCTCCGCCGCCAGCGAACCGACCACGACCAGCGAACGCATGCTGCGGTCGAGTGGCAAGGCGCCGTCGTCGTTCTTCAGCAGGACCAGCGCCTCCTGCTCGACGGTGCGCGTCAGCGCGAGGCGCGCCGGCGTGCTGACCAGCGACGCGTTGACCACCGGCGGATCGCTGTCGAGCCGGAAACACAGCTGCGCACGCAGCGTCGGGCGCAGCGCGGCGTCGATCTCTTGCTGCGACGCCTGTCCGTTGGTCACAGCGGTGCGCAGCGGGGTGCCGAAGTAGACGCCCGACGGCATCTCGATATTGAGCCCGGCCTGCAGGGAGGGCAGCGTGCTGCGCGTGCCGAACACCCAATCGGACTCGACGAAGCCCGGGAAATGCCAGTCGCGGCGGAGCACGTCGGTGAGGAGGTGCGCGTTCTCGCCGCAGTGGTGACCGTTCACCTGGTTGTAGGCCGACATCACCGAGCCGACGTGCGCCGCCTGCACGGCGGCGCGGAAGTGCGGCAGGTACACCTCGCGCAGCGTGCGCTCGTCGATGTTCACATCGACGGTCAAGCGGGTCTTCTCGATGCTGTTGGCGGCGAAGTGCTTGGCATTGGCGATGACGTGCTGCTGCACACCGCCGATGAAGCCGATCGCCATGCGACCGAGAAGATAGGTGTCCTCGCCGTAGGTCTCCTGCGCGCGGCCCCAACGCGGATGGCGCAGGATGTTGATCGTCGGCGCCAGCAAGACGCTGCCGCCCTTGGCGCGCAGCTCGACGCCGATGGCGTCGCCGACCTGCTGCTCCAGCGCCGGATCCCACGTGGCGGCGCGCGCCATGCCGACCGGAAAGACGGTCGCCTGGCCGGCCGCGACGCCGACGCCGCGCGAGCCGTCGACCATGACCAGCCCTGGGAGGTTGAGGCGCGGCAGCGCCTCGGTGTGGCTCAATCCGACCAAGCCGGCGCCGTGCATTTGCGCCAGCTTCTCGTCGAGCGTCATCTGCGCCAGCAGTGCGTCGATGCGTTGCTCTACCGCGGCGCCGCCGTCGCCGCAGAACCCGGGGTCGCCGAGCTCGGCGAGCAAGGCGGCGTCGACCGCTGCAGGCGCGGCGTCATCGAGCAGGCAGGCCGCCAGCGCGGCCGCGTCGGCGAGGCCGTCGCACGGTGACCCGAACGGCGTCTGCGCCAAGGCGGCGGCCGGACACGCCGCCGCGATACGGCTCGCAGCCAGGCCGCGGCGCACCGCGATCCAGTGCGCCGCGCGCGGCTCGGTGCTGCACATGGCGCCGGGCGCCAGGGCCAATCGATCATCGGACTGCTTGCAGCGCTGCAGCACGCGCAGCCGCGCCAACGCGTACGCGCTGGTCTCGCGCGCGGCGGCCGCGGCGCAGGCCTGCGCCGCCGACGGCAGCGCGGTTGCCGCCGCCGCCGCGACGCCGATGAGTCGCTCGCTGGCGTTGTCGTGCGCGGCGCCCAGACAGGCGCCGAGCGCGCTGGCGTTGCTCGCATTGTCGCAATCGCCGGCTGGTGCGAGAGCCAGCACGTCGGCGTCGCTACACGCTTGCGTGACGCGCGACAGGCGTTGCGCAGCGGCCGCGTCGCGCCGCTGTCGCGTCGTCGCGTCGGTGAAGCAGTCCGTCGCTGCCGGCAGCTGTCCGGCGGCGATGCCCTGCTGGCAGAGCTGCAGCGCCGCGAGATCCACGGCCATCAACTGGCGGCCGATCTGGCCGACGGTGCGCTGGCAGCGCGGCGACGCGTCTGCCGCGGGTGCACCGGAGGCTGCCAGGATGACGAGCGTCAGGAAGCAAAGCGTGCGCATCACGAAATTTACGCATGCCGCGCTGTGTTTGAACAGGGCGCAGGCTGGGGATCTGCGCGTGCGGCGCGGCGCTCAGTCGCCGGCCAGCGTTTCGTCCGAGAGGGGATAGTCCTGCCAGCCGGGCGCGTCGAAATGCCACCACTCGGTGGCCAGCGGCAGGAAGCCTTCGGCGACCATCGCCGCTTCCAAGCGCTTGGCATTGGCCCGCGCGGCCGGGGTCGCGCCGTCCGCATCGCGCTGGGCGCGCGGGCTGAAGTCGTCGAAGTCGGCTGGCATCTCGAGCCGCCGACCGTGCGCGTCGACCAAGGTCACATCCACCGCCGCGCCGCGGTTGTGCTTCGATCCGACCAGTGGCACGCCGTCGCGCCGCTGCGGCTCGGCGACGTAGCGCGCGTCGGGCACCAGCTGCCAGAAGCGCTCCTGCACCGAGAAAGGACGATAGCAATCCCACAGCAAGAGGCCGAGGTGGGCGTCGCGCAGGCGGCGCTGCACGCGCTGCAGGCGCTGCGCGACGGCGCGGTGCAACAGGCAGCGCGCCGCCGGATAGACGGCAACGCCGGTGAAGTTGTTGGGGCCGGCGTAGCGCAGATCGAGGCGCAGCGTCGGCTCGAGTCGCGCGACGTCGATCAGCCCATCGCCGGCGACCTCGGTTGGTGGCGCCGCCGCCGCGGCGCCGGCGAGCCATGACGCCGCGACCAGCCAAGCGACGACCCGGCGCGCAGCAGCGACGGACGGCACCGGCGCTCCGCTTCTCAGCCGGCGGCGCTCGCCTCGCGCTGCCGTTGCAGTGCGGCGGCGATCGACGCCTCGACGCCGGTGAGCAGGGCTTCGCGATCCTCGTCGGCGCGCCGCGCGATCGGCGCTCCAATCCACGCGCGCATCGTGATCCCGAACGGCACCGGCAAGAGGTTGTTGCGCAACAGGCACCACGACTGATCGATGCACACCGGCAGCACCGGCGTATCCGGTGCCGCTTCGAGTAACGCCAGCGTGCCACGGCGCTTGAACTTGCCGAGCACGCCGTTACGGCCGCGCGTCCCCTCCGGAAAGATCACCGCCGAGACGCCGCGCCGGCAGACCTGCCGGGCCAGCTGCTGAATCGCCTCGACCGCCTGCTCTGGATCGCTGCGGTCGATGAGCGCGTTGCCGCCACGGCGCAGGTTGTACGAGATGCTGGGAATCCAGCGGGCCAGCGAACGCTTTGAAATGTACTTCGGAAAACTGCTGAACAGCAGCGCGCCGAAGATCGGAATGTCGAACATGCTCTGGTGATTGGCGATGATCAGGTACGGCGTGTGCGAGCGCACGTCGGGCGAGCGCTCCACCAGCAAGCGCGTGCCGCAGAGGCGCAGTGCCTTGACCAGCAACCATTGCAGCGTGCCGACCGCATATTCCTGCGGCCGCTGGCCGAACAGGCGCGCGATGCGCTGAAGCGGATCGAAGATCGCCAGCAGTCCGCCGAAGGCGACCAGAAAGGGCAGGGTGAACAGCCAATCGCGCAGCGCTCTCACGGGGGCGAGAATTAGCCGACTCGCCGCCGCAGGCAAAGTGCGCGTGTCACGCTTCGATTGGAGGCGCGTCGTGCGCGCGGCGTCCGCGTCCGGTTGGATCGGCGTCAGCGCCCGGCGGCGCGCGCTGCGCCGCCGGGCTGCTCGCGTTACGGCAAGGTGCAGGGGAACGGTTGGATGCCGGGGTAGTCGGTCTCCAAGGTGCCGAGGCCGATCCGGTCCTGCACCGCGTCCGGCGCGCTCATCGCGTTGCCGACCCAATCGCGCAGCGCCACGCCGTCGATGCTGTCGTTGTTCCATTCGGCATTCACGTTGATCAGGCCGTGGATGTACGGGGTCGAGTCGTAGAAGAAGCTGAACACGCCCGGCGTGCCCTGCTGCTGGCAGTACTTGGTGCGCAAGGTGTTGACGTAGTCCTGCGTGGTGGCGAAGTCGCCGACGTTGCGCTCGACGTTGTCGACCTGATTGGCGACGTTGAGAATCTGCTGCTCGGGCGTGCCCTTCAGGCGGGCCGATTCGGCGTGCTGCGCGGTCGGGAAGAACTCCGCGCACTGCGGCTCGAAGCAGTACGGCGCTGCGTACGGCAGGGCGTTCCAGCCCGGTGTGGTGGTCTGCAGCGCCAGTTGGCCGCGCAGCGCCGCCGCGCCCATACCGTTATCCATGCCGAGCGACGAATCGGGCAGCAGCGTCGAATGCACCCAGCGCAGGTCGTCGAGCAGGTAGTGATAGTTGAACGACGCGCCGCCGCCGCCGGCTGAGCTGCCGCTGAACAACACGGTCAACCGATCCGGCCGGAAGCCTTCCGGATCATTGGCGTCCATGACGTTCCACAGCATGTCGCGCACGTAGCGCAGCGAGGCGCGCACGTTGACCGCGCCGTAGCGGTACACGGTCATCTCCGGGAAGACGTTCACGATGCCGCCGCCGGTGTGCAGGTCTTGCGTGCAATACGGCAGGTACACCTTGGTCCAGTCGCGGAACGGATTGCTGGCCTGCACGCTGTTCGTCACACCGACGCCGTTGCCGAAGGTGTCGTTGAGCGATTCGAACAGATTTGGGTCGGTCGCGGCACACGTGGGGCCGTCGCCGCAGCTGCCGCCACCGACCATGAACACGACCACTTTGTTGATCGGCTGCCCGTTCGGCGCCAGGCGCACCCAGAACGCGTAGTCCGAGCCGTCGCCGCACTTGGTCCCGTAGGTGGCATTGTCGAGCACGATCTGTGTCGACGTCGCCGGCGGCGGCAGCGCGATGGCGGCGCGCGGTCCGCAGCTCAGCGTCAACGGCGCCGTCTGCCCATGTCCGGCCGCGACCAAGCATTGCGCCTGATCGAGGGCGCGCGCGACGAAGGCCGCCGGGTCGACGGCGACGAGCGCGGCGAGGTCGGCACATTTGGCGCCGATCTTGTCGACCGTCTTGGCCTGCCGCGTCGCGATCTTCTCGTTCGTCTTGATCGGATCGCAGGCCTTTCCGGCGTGCGCCGCGAGCACGCAGAGATCCTGCTGGTGCTGCGCGTAATCGATCATCTTGCGCCCCTGCTCGAAGGCGTAATCGAGGCAATCCTTGTCGGTGTCCGCTGCCGCGCCGCGCGCCGCCGCCTGCGGTCCGCCGAAGCTGCGCGCCGCGAGGCTCGCCGCCGTACTGCTGCAGGCCTCCTGCAAGCGCTCGACGAGACCGGTCGTCGTCAGCGCGGCGCTGTAGCCGGCGCCGCTCACCGCGGCGCTGCCGGTGCAGACGCCGAGCACCTTGTCGGAGAGCGTGCTCAGCGCCGCGCCGATCTTGGCATCGCCCGGCAGGCAGCCGGCGTCGGTCTTGCGCTGGCACGACAGCGTCTCCTGGGCCACCGTCTTGTCGCACTTGCGCAGGGCGGTGACCGCGGTCTTCTCGCACAATTGTCCGGGCGTGAGCGCGGCATGGACGGGCCGTGCCGTCAGGCCCGCGAGCGCCGTTGCCACGGCCGCCATCGTCGTACACCAACCAGTGGAACGCATCCGAAGTCCCTCCCCAGCCGTCAGCTATGCGCTGCCGCGCCGCAGTCTCAATCGCCATGGCGCCCGCGGCGGGATAAACCGCCCTTCGGTTGGCGGCTGTCAGCCGAACGGCGTCGCCGCGCGCGCCCCGTCGCGCCGGTGACAGTGGTCAAGCCTGGCGCGACCGGCTATCTGCTGCGCCATGCCCCGCCGCGCGCGCCCCGCCAGCACGGCCAGACAGGCAAGCCAAGCGCAGCGCCCGGCGCCGCTCGACGACACGGAAGCGCCGCGCAGCGCGGGCGGCGCGCCGGATTTTCGCGCCATCGTCGAATCCTCGGCCGACGTCATCTACACCCTCGACCTCGACGGCCGCCTGACCTTCGTCAACGAGCGCGGCTTCAGCGTCTTCGGCTACGATCGCAGCGATGCCGACCAGTTCCTCGGGCAGAGCTTCATGCAACTCCTGGCGCCCGGCGCCGCGCCCGAGGCCGTCGAAGCGATTCGGCGCCGCACCGAGTCGCCGCACCACAGCCACGTCTTCCGCCTGCATGTACAGGCGAAGAATGGCACGTCGATTCTGCTCGAGGTGCACGGCGGCCCATTGATGCGCGACGGTGAGATCGCCGGCCGCGTCGGCATCTGCCGCGTGCTGGAGACCGTCGATCGCTCCGACGGCGCCAGCGCGCGCTCGGTCAGCGCGCAAGCGCTGCAAGCCGAGCGCATGCGCATCGGCCGCGGCTTGCGCGACGCGATTGCGCAGGTGGTATTTGGCGTCACCGCCGATCGCGACGCCAGCGAGTCGTTCCTCGCCGACGTCAAGCGCGCCACACTCGCCGACGTCGCGCGCCGCCTGCGTCTCGATGCCGTCGACCTCGACATCCTGCGTCAGATCGCTGCCGGCGCCTCGAACCGCGAGATCGGCGTCGACGTGCATCTCAGCCCGGCCGCGGTGAAGGACCGCATCCGCCGCCTGATGGATCGCCTCGGCGCGCGCCGCCGCACCGAGCTCGCCGCGCACGCGCTGCGTCTGGGCATCGCGTGAGGAACGCGGTACGGGGTAAGGGGTCGCGGGTCGGGGGTTACGAGACGAGACTCAGCCCGCCGTCGACGCAGACGATCTCGCCGGTCATGTATTTCGAGCTGACCACGCCGTAGATCGTGTCGGCGACGTCGTCGGCCGTCGCCGAGCGGCCGAGCGGCGCGTTCTGCGCCACCATGGCGTGCAGGCCGCCCCAATCCTTGGTCCACGGCGTCTGCACCAGCCCGGGCGCCACGGCGTTGATGCGCACCGGGCCGCATACCTTGGCCAGCAGCACCGTCAGGTGGTTGATCGCCGCCTTCGACACGGCGTACGGGATCGAGCTGCCGGTCGGCCGCAGGCCGGCGACCGAGGTGACGTTGACCACCACGCCGGCGGGGCTTTCCTTCAAGTGGGGCAGGGCGGCGCGGGTCAGGTACCAGGTGCCGAGCAGGTTGACGTCGAGGATGCGGTGGAAGATCTCGTCGGTCACCGCGTCGAGGTCGGCGTGCGGGATGAGCTGCGTGGTGCCGGCGTTGTTGATCAGGATGTCGAGTCGGCCGAAGTGCTCACGCGCGGCGGCGACCAGGCGCTTGCAGTCGGTCTCGTCGGCGACGCTCGCCTGCACGTAAATCGCCTTCGGCAGGCTCCTGGCGATCGCCTCTCCGGCCTCGACCGAGGACGAGGAGTTGACCACCAGCGCTGCGCCAGCGGCGGCGAGGCGACGCGCGGTCGCCTCGCCGATGCCGCTCGACGAGCCGGTGACGAGCGCCACCTGACCGGCGAGCGGCTCGCTCACTGCGCGGCCGCCGTCTGGCCGTTGGTCTGCGACATGAACTGCATGAGCAGTTGCACCAGCTCCTGCGGCGGCGCCGACTCCGGATCCTCGACCGAGTCCTTGAGATGCTCGAACTGCAACAGGTCGAGCTTCTCATACGCCTCGCGCACGCGCGGCGTCAGCAAGCCGAGCCGCTTCAGGTTCGGCACGATCTTCTGGAACATCATCTGGCGGAAGCCGCGCATGAACGGCGTGGTCTCCGCCCATTCGGTCCACACGACGGGATCCCAGCCCAAGCGCTCGAACACCGGCGTCGGCTTGAGGCGGTCGCGCAGCTGGTGCGTCGCCTCGATGATGAACTCCTCGCGCTCGCGCAGCTCCGACGAGGTCATCTCCTTGGTGTAGAGATCGGCGAGTGACAGCACGCCGAAAGCGACGTGGCGCGACTCGTCGGCCATGACGCGGCCGATCAGATCCTGGATCAGCGGCTCGTCCATCATCTGCATGCGCGTCACGCCGAATGCGGCCAGCGCCAGGCCTTCGACCATGATCTGCATGCCGAGGAAGGTGATGTCCCAGCGCGAGTCGCTGATGATGTCGTCGAGCAGGCGGTTGAGGCTCGGCACGCACTCGTACGACACGCCCAGCTTCTCCGTCAGATAGCGATGGTAGACCTCGACGTGGCGCGCCTCGTCGGCGACCTGGTTGGCGGCGTAGAACTTCGCCTCTTCCCACGGCACGCCCTGGACGATCTTCGCCGTCGCCACCAGCGCGCCCTGCTCACCGTGCAGGAACTGCGACAGCATGAAAGCGTTCATGTTGAGCTGGAACTCGATGACTTCCTTGTCGCCGAGCGGCGTGGGGGGATTGAGCAGCGAGTTCATCAGCGCCGGCATGCCGTTGGCGACACGCTCCTTGACCATGCGCTCGAGGTTGACGTCGATCGACCAATCGAGGTCGTTGGCGTTCCAGGCCAGCGTCTTGCCCTTCTCGTAGAGGTTCAAGAGGTTTTGTTTCTTCAGCTCGTACTTCCAATCGAAGACGGTATCGATAGTGGCGCGCACCGACTCGAACTGCGGACTGCCGGACTTGAGCGGCAGCGGATTGTGCTGCGTGTACTGCATGATCCTTACCCCCTGCGTTGGCGCCCCGTCGGCCGACGGCGCGGTTCGATTCCCAGATAGCGAAGCACCAGCGTGGCGATCTCGCGCTGCAACTCGTCGTCGGACAGCGTGTGCCCGGCGGCGTGCGTCTCTTCGAGCAGCACGTGCTGCTGCATGATCGCGAACGCCGTCTGAATGGCGAGGTCGATGGCCAGCGGCGGGTCGGGATGCGTCATCTCGTCGCGGCGCAGCAGGAAGAGGGCGCTCAGCCGCTCCTCGACGCTGCGCCGAAAGCGCAGGCCGCCTTCCAGCAGAATCGGATCGTCGAGCGCGTTGGCGATGAACGCGGCGATCAGCTGCCGCTTCTCGCGCGTGATGCTGACCAGCTCGCCGACCGCGGTGTCGACGATGTCGACCGTCGGCGCCGCGGCCCAGCGACTCGCATCGGCGAGGCGCTCGACGCGCGCCGACAGCTCGAGAAAGTGGCGCTCTTCGAGCGCCCGCAGCAGCTCGTTCTTGTCGCGGAAGCGGGCGTAGAAACCGCCCACCGACGACTTGGCGCGGCGCGCGATGTCCGGAATCGACACCGCTTTGTGCCCCTTCTCCGCGATCAACACTTCCGCCGCATCGAGTAAGCGCTGCAGCGTTTTCTCACTGCGCGCCTGTTTCGGCTCGGCGACCGTGCGGAGGTGTGCGACTTGCGGCATCAGAATCGGAATCCGATTCGCATTCGTATCTGCATCGCGCGCTGTCCGCAAGCGGAAAAGCGTGACCCGTGACCCGTGACCGGTGACCGGTGACCGGTCACCGGTCACCGGTGAAGTAAGGAATCCATCCGCGACGCGAGTTCCATTCTTCCGGTCACCGGGTCACCGGTCACGCCTTTTCTTCGTCAGTGCTCTCTCAACTCCAACGTGCCGATCTGGTTGCGGTGCACTTCGTCGGGGCCGTCTGCCAGGCGCAGGGTGCGGGTGTTCGCGTAGGCGCGGGCGAGGAAGAAGTCGTCGCAGACGCCGGCGGCGCCGTGCACCTGGATCGCCCAGTCGATGACCTTCTGCGCCATCAGCGGCGCGGCGACTTTGATCATGGCGATTTCCTTGCGGGCGACTTTGTTGCCGGCGGTGTCCATCATGTACGCCGCCTTGAGCGTCAGCAGGCGCGCCTGCTCGATGGCGATGCGCGATTCGGCGATGCGCTCCAAGGTCACCGTCTGCTCGGCGATGGTCTTGCCGAAGGCGACGCGCGACTTGGCGCGTTTGCACATCGCATCGAGGGCGCGCTCGGCGACGCCGATGACGCGCATACAGTGGTGGATGCGGCCGGGGCCGAGTCGACCCTGCGCGATCTCGAAGCCGCGGCCCTCGCCCAGCACGATGTTGCCGAGCGGCACGCGCACGTCTTCGAACAGCACTTCGCCGTGCCCGTGCGGCAGGTCGTCATAGCCGAACACCGGCAGGTGGCGCAGTACCTTCACGCCCGGCGTGTCGCGCGGCACCAGCACCTGCGACTGCTGCTGATGCTTCGGTGCTTCGGGGTTGGTCTTGCCCATGACGATCAGAATCTTGCAGTGCGGATGCATCACGCCGGAGGTCCACCACTTGCGCCCGTTGATGACGTAGTGGTCGCCGTCGCGCTTGATCTCGCAGCGGATGTTGGTGGCGTCGGACGACGCCACCTCCGGCTCGGTCATGGCGAAGGCCGAACGGATGGTCCCGTCGAGCAGCGGCTCGAGCCACTGCCGCTTGTGCTCGTCGCTGCCGTAGCGCTCGATCACTTCCATGTTGCCGGTGTCGGGTGCGGCGCAGTTGAACACCTCGGCGGCCATGCCGGAGTGCCCCATGATCTCGCACAGTGGCGCGTACTCGAGATTGGTGAGGCCGGCGCCGCGCTCGCTTTCCGGCAGGAAGAGATTCCACAACCCAGCCGCTTTCGCCTTCAGCTTCAGCGTTTCGATGATCGCCGGCTGCGCGAAGCGGTTCGCCGCCACCTGCTCATCGTGCAGCTTCTCGTTCGGGTAGATGTGCTCGTCCATGAACGCCTGCACCTGCTGCTGCAGCCGCTGCACCTTATCGGAGTATGCGAAGTCCACTGATCTCTCCTTTTGTCGTCCACCGACGCGTGTAGGTGAAAGCGAGCGGCGTAGCCAGACGGAAGAAGAAGCGTGACCGGTGACCGGTCACCGGTCACCAGTGACCGGATGGGGAAGCACGCGGTGGAGTGAGGCTCAGGGGCAGAAGCATCGATTCCGCTGCGCAGTTTTTCGCCCGGTCACCGGTCACCAGTCACGCCTATTGAACGACGACTTCACTTGACTGCGCGTGATTTAAATCGTACAGATCGGTACGTACTCATGCCGCGCGGACGCTATCCTAAGAGTGATGTGAGTCGGGAACGGATCCTCGAATCCGCTACCGAGCTCTTTTCCACGTTGGGTTATGCCGGGGCGGGGGTCGACCGCTTGGCCGAGCGCTCTGGGATTGCCAAGACGGCGATCTACTACCACTTCGGCAACAAGGAAGGCCTGCTCGCAGCGGTGCTGGAGCGCGCCGCCGGGCAGTGGATCGACGGCATCGAGCAGGCCGCGCGTCAGGCGGGCGGCGATCCGATGCAGCGCCTCGACAGCGCGCTGACCGGCATGCGCGCGATGCTCGAAGAGCGGCCGTGGATCTACAACCTGTTCCAGATCCTGGCGCTCGAAGTGGCGGATCAGAAGCCGGAGATCCACGCCACGCTGCAGGGCATCTTGCGCAAGGCGCGCCAGTCGGTGGCCAACGGCATCAACGAAGCGATTGGCGTCGAAGTGCCGGACGCCGAGCTGATCGCCAGCATCTTGTTGTCGGCGCTCGACGGCATCTCGCTCGGGCTGCAGATCAATCCCGACGACGTTCCGCTCGACGACGTGTTCCGCGAGCTGCGCCGGCTGATGGGATTCATGGTGACGATGCGAATGCGCCCCGAGTTGGCGGCGCTGTTCGACAATCCGCCGGAGTCGCTGCGCTTCGGTCCGGCGGTGCAGAAAGGAGACGACGATGAACGCAGTGGCGAGTCTGACGGGTGAGCTGCCGCAGGAAGAACAGGCGCGCGTCGATGCCG